>Ga0180217_1000134_pt1 | contig 152892 bp, 170 predicted proteins | sample eDN3rd37CBELigOP_FD_128521 | JGI IMG/M metagenome (GOLD analysis project Ga0180217, IMG submission 128521) | Enriched Organic Plus compost microbial communities from Emeryville, California, USA - eDNA 3rd pass 37_C BE-Lig OP (version 2) (version 2) ... | reverse complement strand
TGGTCGAAGGCATCAACAACAAGATCAAGGTCATCAAGCGGGTGGCCTACGGCTACCGGGACGACGCCTACTTCTTCCTGAAGATCCGGGCGGCCTTCCCCGGACTTGGGTGAAGAACCATTTAATTACCTCCGTCCCCTTCGAAGTCGGTGTAGGCGAAGCGCCCGTCGCGCAGCACGGTCTCGCCGCGCACCAGCCGCAGCGGCGCGTCGAACATCGGCCCGGCGTGCACGCAGGTGTGGAATTCGCCGTTCTCGCCGCAGGGATCCACGCCCGGCGGGAGTTCGCGCAACAGCGCCTCGTCGAAGTCGCGGCCGGCGAAGGCGGCGTCGAGCCGGGTGGTGTCCACGCAGCACAGCGACGCACGCAGCCCGCCGGCCTGCATCTCGCGCGCGAGCGCCGCGGTGTCGCGGCCGAACAGCGGCGTCAACGCCTCCCAGCCGATGCGCGCCAGGCGCTCCACGCGGTAGGCGCGGATGTCCTCGAGGAACAGGTCGCCGAACGCCACCGCGCGCAGCGCCGGCCAGCGCGCACCCGCCTCGGCGAGCGCGGCCGCCATCGCCGCGTCGTAGGCGTCGTTGGTGCAAGCCGCGGGAATGGTGGCCGTGAGCAGCGGCAGGCCGGCCGCGCGCGCCTGCGCCTCGATCACCTCGCGGCGGATGCCCTGCATCGAGGCGCGGTCGTGGCCCGCGGTGAGGGTGGTGAGCAGCCCCACCACCTCCACGCCGCCGCGCTGGCGCAGCGCGTGCAGGGTCCAGGCGGCGTCCTTGCCGCCGCTCCAGGCGAGCAGGGCCTGCATCAGGCCGCGGCGACGTCGCGCAGCTCCCAGCCGTTGCCGGCCAGCAGCCGCAGGCGGTGCCGCAGCACCGCGCCCGGGATGGAAGTGACCGCGATCAGGTCGAAGTGCAGGTCGTGCTGCTCGCCGGTCACGATGGCGGTCGGGTCGGTCGCCCCCAAGGCCGGATCCACGTCGTCCGGATCGTCCTGCGCGCCGCGCCAGCGTTGGAACAGCGCGTCGCCGCGCAGCGCGTCCTGCAGCTCGGCGGCGATCGCCTCCGCGCCATGGCCGCGGAACGCGAACGCCGGGTCCTCGCCGCGGGCGTGTTCCGGGTCGCGCAGGGTGATGTGGTAGCGGATCGGCATCCGGGCCTCCTCGTCAGTGCCAGAGACCCAGGATCATGCCGTACACGGCGAACTGCAGCGTGTGATAACCGCCGTCGATCAGCCACAGCTTCAGGCTCCGGCCGGCGAAGGCGTAGTTGATCGCGAAGCTGGTGGCGGCGATGCCGAAGCCGGCCAGCAGGCCGCGCCGCACCGCGTATTCCAGCTCGGGCGCGGGCCCGATCCACCACGCGAAGGCGATGGCGCCCACCAGCGCGGCCACGAACGCGGTGCCGAACACGCCGGCGGGATGGCGCTTGTTGGCCCCCGGGTCCACGCCCGCCTCCCGGCTCCACGCCTTCAGGAACAGCGGCCCGTACCAGAGGCCGCCGATCACGAACGCGGACACCGCCGCCGCGACGATCGCAAGCCAGTTCAGTCCTTCCATCGCAGTTCCCCTTTGCGGTTGCCGAACGAAGCCGTCAGGCGAAGGCGTGCGGTTCGGCGGCGAAGCCGACCACCAGCGCGCCCTTGCCCACGTTGACCATGCCGGTGAGCCCCATCACCGATTCGAACACCTCGACGCCGTGCTCGGCGCAGGTCGCGCGCAGCGCGTCGTAGCCGGGCAGGGCGCGCATCTCGCCGAGTTCGCCGCCGTAGCCCATGCACAGCGTCGGCGTCATCAGCCCGGCGCGCACGCGCTCGCCGGCGAAGCGGAACAGGCGCTCGCAGGCGTGCTCCAGGCCCTTCACCTTCGCCACCGGGCCGGTCTCGCCGCGGTTGCAGTGCAGGATCGGCTTGATGTCGAGCGCGCTGCCGAGCGTGGCGCTCACCAGGCTCACGCTGCGGTCGCCGCGCTTGCGGGTGCGCGCGCGCAGGTAGTGCAGGTCGGGCGCGACCATGTAGGCGTGGGTGTGCAGGGCGAGGTGCTCCAGCCGCGCGCGGATCTTGGGCGCGCCCTCGCCGCCCTCGATCAGGCGCACCGCCTCCACCGCGGTCACGCCCTGGCCGGCGAACACGTTTTGCGAATCCACCACGCGCAGCGCGAACGGCGTGTCGTGGCCGGCCGCGGCGCGGATCGGCCGGTACTCGTTGAGGATGGCGTAGCTGGCCTGGGTGGCGTTGTCGTAGATGGCGCTGCGGGTGCGCGCGGTGGTCAGGCAGAACACGTAGTCGTAGTCCACCACCAGCCGCTCCAGGAACAGCGCCTGCACCTGCTGCACGGTGAACGGCGCGGTCTCGGCGTCGGCGCCGCGCTCGGCAATGTGCGAGTGCAGGAACTGCAGCGTCGCCTGCTCGTCGCGCAGGTCGGTGAGCTCGTCCTCGCCGATGCGCACCGTGACCGGCAGCAGGGTGACGTGGTGCTCGCGGAAATACGCGCCCGGCAGGTCGCAGGCCGAGTCGACGACGAGTCCGATCCGCATCGGGGAGACCTCTTGGGTGGTCCGGCGGCCACGCTACCGCAATCCGCCCCGCGCTGCATGGCCCGCCGTCGCGGCCGCCGTGGCCCTGCGGCGGGCCCCTTGCGGGCCGCCCGGGCCGCGGCCGACACTGGTGGCCATGAAGGACAAGGAACAGATCGTCGAGAACTGGCTGCCGCGCTACACCGGCGTGCCCCTGGACCGCTTCGGCGAACACGTGCTGCTGACCAACTTCGGCGGCTACCTGGGCCACTTCGCGCGGCTGACCGGCGCCGAGATCGCCGGCACCGACCGGCCCATGCCCAGCGCCACCGCCGACGGCATCACCATGATCAACTTCGGCATGGGCAGCCCCAACGCCGCGACGGTGATGGACCTGCTGTCCGCGATCGGGCCGAAGGCGGTGCTGTTCCTGGGCAAGTGCGGCGGGCTCAAGCGCAAGAACCAGCTCGGCGACCTGATCCTGCCGATCGCCGCGATCCGCGGCGAGGGCACCAGCGACGACTACCTGCCGCCGCAGGTGCCGGCGCTGCCGGCGTTCGCGCTGCAGCGCGCGGTCTCCACGATGGTGCGCGACCTCGGCCTCGACTACTGGACCGGCACGGTCTACACCACCAACCGCCGCGTGTGGGAGCACGACGAGGCGTTCAAGGAGCGGTTGCGCGCGATGCGCTGCATGGCGATCGACATGGAGACGGCGACGATCTTCGCCGCCGGCTTCGCCAACCGCATTCCCTGCGGCGCGCTGCTGCTGGTCAGCGACCAGCCGATGGTGCCCGAGGGCGTGAAGACCGAGGCCAGCGACGCCAAGGTGAGCGCGAGCTTCGTCGAGTCGCACATCCAGGCGGGCATCGAGGCCTTGCGGCTGATCCGCCGCAACGGCAAGTCGGTGCGGCACCTGCGCTTCGACGAATGACGGAAGGGGGGACGGAGGTAATTAAATTTGGGACGGAGCACGGCCCGAAAGCTCCGTCCCAAATTTAATTACCTCCGTCCCCTTCCTTACAAATAGCGGTCGCGCAGCTCGGTCTGCCGCGAGCGCATCGGCTGCGCGCGCCCGTCCAGCCACACCTGGTCGGGCAGGCTGGTGAGCTCGAGCGGGTCGCCGCTCCACAGCACGAGGTCGGCGCGCATGCCCGGCGCGATGCGGCCGAGCTGGTCGCCGACGCCGAGCACCCGCGCCGGCACGCTGGTGAGCCCGGCGAGCGCGGCTTCCCACGGCAGGCCGTTGGCCACCGCGTTGCCCGCGAGCTGGCGCACCTTGCGCGCGTTGTGCGAGGCGTCGCCCGCCTGGCTGAAGCCCACCGGCACCCCGGCCGCGTGCAGGCGCGCCGCGTTCTCCATGGTCGCGCCGATGCGGTCGAAGTCGGCGGGCAGGTTGGCCAGCGGATCCACGAACACCGGCACCTTGGCCGCGGCGAGCTGCGGCGCCACCTTCCACGCCTCGGCGCCGCCAGAAATGGCGACGCGCACCCCGTGGCGCTTGCTCCAGCGCAGCAGCTGCAGGATGTCGGCGGCGCGCTCGACCTCCACCACCACCAGGCCCTTGCCGTCGAGGAAGCGTGCGAGCGCCGCGCGCCCGGCAGGCGTCATCAGCGCGTTGCGCGATTCCGGCGCGATGCGGCCGCGCGCCTCGTCCACCAGCTGGTCGAGCAGCATCCACTGGCCCGCGCGCGATTCGCCGCTGAGGCCGGCGCCGGCCGCGCCCAGCGCCACGAACAGCACGCGCGGCCCGACCGGGTCGAGGCTGCCGTCCAGGCGCATGGTCCCGCCCTGGCCGCCGATGATCGAGCCGCCCCGCGCGTGGCCGGCGTGCAGCACGGTGAAGCCGATGCCTTCCACGCGCGCCACCGGGACCAGCACCGAGGCCGGGTTGTAGGCGAGGGTGACGTCGAACTCCGGCCGCACCGTCATCACCGGCTGCGCGCCGGCGCCGAGCGCGAGCGTCGCGTCCACGGTGCTGGACTCGCCCGAAACCTCCTCGATGCCGATGCCAGTGATGCCGCCGAACATCGCCGGCGTCAGCGGCCGGCCCGCGGCCTCGACCACCGGTACGCCCGCGGGCGCGGACAGGCCGGCGCCGACCGCGGCGATGCGGCCGCCGCGCACCAGCACGTCGGCGTTGCGCAGCGTGCCGGCCGGGCCGGCGGTGTGCACGGTGGCGTTGCGGACCAGCAGGTCCTGCGCGTGCGCGGCGCGCGGCGCCACGCCGGCGACGGCGAGCAGCGCGGCGCAGGCGGCGACCGCCAGGCCGCGGGCGCGATGCAGGCGGCGGTTCATCGGGCACCTCCGTCGTTCTGGCCGAGCAGGAAGTCGGACACGTGCTGGTGCGCTGGATCGTGGCGGTCGTACACCAGCGCGCCGTCGATCCACACGCGCTCGGCCTGTGCGTACACGCTGAAGGGGTTGCCGTTCCACAGCACCACGTCGCCGAGCTTGCCGGGCTCGAGGGTGCCGGTGCGGTCGAGCAGGCCCAGCGCCCTGGCGGCGTTGCTGGTCAGCCAGCGGATGGCGTGCTCGGGCGTGATCTCGATGCCCGCCTTGCGCGCGTGCGCGATCACCTTCGCCGCCTCCTGGTTGAGGCGCTGGATGCCTTCCTCCGAATCGGAGTGCACGATCGCGCAGCCACCGGGCTGGCGGTCCACCAGCGCGATGTTCTCCTGGATGCCGTCGAAGGACTCCATCTTGAAACCCCACCAGTCGGCCCACAGCGCGGCGCACACGCCCTCGGCGGCGAGGCGGTCGGCGATCTTGTACGCCTCCACGCCGTGGTGGAAGGCGGCGATGCGGAAGCCGAACTCCTGCGCCAGGTCCAGCATCGTGGCCATCTCGTCGGCGCGGTAGCAGTGGATGTGCACCAGGATGTCGCCGTCGATGGCGGCGGCCAGCGTCTCCAGCTTGAGGTCGCGCTTGACCGGATCGGCGTCGGGGTCCTTGCTGCGCTTCTTCGCCGCCTTCTCCTGCTTGCGCAGGTAGTCGGCCGCGTCGATGAACGCGGCGCGGTAGCCGGCGACGTTGCCCATGCGCGTGGCCGGGCCGCCCTTCTGGCCGTAGACGCGCTTGGGGTTCTCGCCGCAGGCCATCTTCATGCCCCACGGCGCGCCCGGGAACTTCATGCCCTGGTAGGTGGTGGCCGGCACGTTGCGCAGGGTCACGCCGCGGCCGCCGACCAGGTTGGCCGAGCCGGGCAGCACCTGCAGCGTGGTGATGCCGCCGGCGCGCGCGGCATCGAAGCCGGGATCCTGCGGCCACACCGAATGCTCGGCCCACACGTTGGCGGTGACCGGCGCGGTCATCTCGTTGCCGTCGGAATGCGCGCGCGCGCCGGGGCTGGGGTACACGCCCAGGTGCGAGTGCACGTCGATCAGGCCGGGCGTCACCCACTTGCCGGTGCCGTCCACGCGCACCGCCTTGGTGGCGTCCAGGCCGCGGCCCACCGCCTCGATGCGGCCGTCGCGCAGCAGCACGTCGGCGCCGTCCAGGCGCTCGCCGGTGCCGGTGAGCACGGTGGCGCCGGTGATCAGCACCGGCGGCGCGGCGGGCGCGACGTAGGTGCTCGGGTAGGCGTCCTCGACGAGGGCGGATGCCACGCCTTCGGTGCGTTCGCCTTCGGGCGCGGTGTCGCGCGCGGCGGGCGTGGTGGCGCAGGCGGTGAGCAGGGTCGCCGCGAGCGCGGCGGCGAGCGGTCGTTTCATGGTCGTCTCCCCGTGTGCCGCCCCAAGCTACCAAAAAGGGGACGGAGGTAGTTAATTTCGGGACAGGGCAGTCGGGGATCGCCCTGTCCCGAAATTAACTACCTCCGTCCCCATTTCCCGCTACTCGGGGACGTGGATGCTGGCCTTGATGTGCTTGAGGTGGGCGACGATGGTGAACGTCATCACCACCAGCAGGGACCACGAGCTCCACTTGCCCACGTGCACCGAGGACCACGCGCCCAGCTGGTCCGGGTAGCGCCACACGCCGAAGAAGGTGCTGAAGTTCTCGGCCAGCCAGATGAAGAAGCCGACCAGCACGAACGCCAGCAGCATCGGCATGCGCCGGTCGCGGTCCAGCGGGCGGAACACCACGGTGGTGCGCGCGTACACGCCCAGCGCGCAGGCGGCGATGTACCAGCGGTAGTCGCCGATGAAATGGTGGGTGAAGAAGTTCAGGTAGATCGCCACCGCCACCAGCGTGGCCAGCCAGTACGGCGGATGGTGGCGGATGCGCACGTCGAGCAGGCGCCAGGCCTGGATCACGTAGCTGCCGACGGCGGCGTACATGAAGCCGGAGAACAGCGGCACGCCCAGCACCTTGGTCCAGGCGAAGTCGGGGTACGCCCAGGAGCCGATCGCCGGCGAGGTCTTGAACGCCTCGAGCACGAAGCCGACCACGTGGAAGAGGGTGATCGCCTTGAGTTCGTCCAGGGTCTCCAGCTTCGCCAGCACCATGAACGCCTGGATCGCCAGCGCCACCAGCAGCAGCACGTCGTAGCGCGGGATCCCGAACAGGCCTGCGCGCGGCACCAGGAAGATGGCGGCGAAGAACAGGCCCGCGAACAGGCAGGCCCGCGCCTCCTTCAGGCCGAAGTACAGGAATTCCACCAGCGCGCGGGGCAGCCGCGCCAGCGGCGCCCAGGGCGTCGGCCGGAGCAGCGCGGCGTCGAGGGCGGCGATCGGCATGCGTGGCATGCTAGCCGAACGCGGCCCGCCCGGGCCGTACCGATGGTTGGAGGATCGCGTGGCCGACAACGACACCGCGGCGCAAGCCGTCCCGACCGCCGCCGGCTTGTCGCCCGCCGACGTGGTCGCGTTCTGGCGCGCCGCCGGCCCCGGCAAGTGGTTCGGCGGCGGCGACGCCTTCGACGCGGAATGCCGCGCGCGCTTCGCCGCGGCCCACCACGCGGCCGCGCGCCGCGAACTCGAGCCGTGGATGGCCACGGCCGAGGGCGCGCTCGCGCTGTTGCTGCTGCTCGACCAGATCCCGCGCAACATCTTCCGGGGCAGCGGGCACGCCTACGCCACCGACGGCCTGGCGCTGCACTACGCGCGGCGTGCGCTGGACGCGGGCCACGACGCGGCGTTCGAGCCGGCGCTGCGCGCGTTCTTCTACCTGCCGTTCGAACACTCGGAATCGCCTGCCGACCAGGATCGCGCGGTCGCGTTGTTCGAGGCGCTGGGCGACGCCGACTACCGCGCGTACGCGGTGGCCCATCGCGACGTCATCGCGCGCTTCGGCCGCTTCCCGCACCGCAACGCCGCGCTCGGCCGCGACACCACGCCCGACGAGCAGGCGTGGCTCGACGCCGGCGGTGGCTGGTAATGGGGACGGAGGTAATTAAATTCGGGACGGAGCACGGTCCGACAGCTCCGTCCCGAATTTAATTACCTCCGTCCCCCTCAATACTTCGCAATCGTCCGGTCGAAGTCGGCCCAGGCGTCGATGCCGCCGGTGACGTTGTAGACCTCGCGGAAGCCGAGCTGGCGGAAGTGCTCCGCGGCCTGCGCGCTGCGCCCGCCCCGATGGCACAGGAACGCGATCGGCGTGTCCTTCGGCAGCGCCTCGAGCGCGGCGGCGCCCTCGTCCAGCGTGCGGAAGCCGCCGGCGAGCGCAGCGATCGCGCGTTCCTGCGGCGGGCGCACGTCCACCAGCGTGAGCGTGCCGGCAGCCAGGCGCGCGGCGGCGTCGGCGGGCGCGAGTTCGCGCACCTTCGGCGGCGCGTTCGGGTTCTCGATCACCAGGCCGCGGCCGCGCGCATCGTCCACCCACTCGATGCGCAGGCCCTCGGCGCGGCGCGCCGACGCGAGGTCGAACTGCACGCGGATGCCGGCGACCTCGGTGGCGATGGCGTTCGGGCTCGCCGGCTCGGCCTGCAGCTGCGCGTTGAAGCGCGGGTCCACCGCCACCTTCAGCGCGAAGCCCTCGCCGGCGTCGGCCAGGGCCTGGCGCAGCACTTCGGCGGCGGCGTCGCTGATGTGGATCGTGGGCGGCGTGCGGTCCGGCGGCGGCAGCCCGAGCGCGGCCTGCAGCTCCCCGCTCGACGCCATCTGCTCGATGATGTCGCTGCCGCCGACCAGCTCGCCGTGGATGTACAGCTGCGGGATCGTCGGCCAGTCGCCGTAGACCTTGATGCCCTCGCGGATCTCCGGGTCGGAGAGCACGTCCACGTGCGCATACCGTTCGAGGCCGATCGCGTCGAGCGCGGCCACGGCCTTGGCGGAGAAGCCGCACTGCGGCGCGCGCGGCTCGCCCTTCATGAACAGCACCACCGGGTTGGCGGCGAGCAACGCCTCGATGCGGGCGCGCAGGGCGGGGTCGAGCGACATGGCGGGTCCTGGAGCGTGCGTGGGGGCCGCCATTCTACGCCCCGTGGCGGCGCGGCCCCCGCGCCTGCGGCATGATCCGCCCATGGACCCCGCGCCGACCGCCCTGCACCAGCCGCCACGCCGGCCGCACGCCTGGGCGTGGGCGCTGGTGGCCTCGCAGCTTGCGGTGGCGCTGCTGTGGTGGCGCTTCGGCTGGCGCCTGGGGCTGCCGCTGCTGCTGGCGTCGCACCTGGTGTTCGTGTGGGGCACGCTGCGGCCGCGCTCGGCGTTGTTCGGGCCGGTGCTGTGGCGGCTGCCGACGCGCGAGCCGGTGGTATGGCTGACCATCGACGACGGGCCGTCGGACGACACGCCGGCGATCCTCGACGCGCTCGACGCGCGCGGCGCGAAGGCGACGTTCTTCGTGGTCGCGTCGCGGGCAAGGGCGCGGCCGGAACTGCTGCGCGAGATCGTGCGCCGCGGCCACGGCCTCGGCAACCACAGCGCCAGCCATCCCTCCGCCTGGTTCTGGGCGCTCGGCCCGCGGCGCATGGCGCGCGAGGTGGAACTGGCGCAAGCGGAGCTGCAGGCGCTGGCGGGCGTCGCGCCGCGCTGGTTCCGCGCGGTCGTCGGCATGGCCAACCCGTTCCTCGCCGCGCCGCTGGCGCGCCTGGGCCTGGCGCGCGTGGCCTGGAGCGCGCGCGGCTACGACGCCGTGGACGGCGACCCCGCGCGCGTGGTCGCGCGCATCGAGCGCGACCTGCGCCCCGGCGCGATCGTGCTGCTGCACGAGGGCGCCGCCCACGGCCGCAGCGTCGACACCGTCGCGCTCCTGCTCGACCGCCTCGCGGCCCGCCACCTCCGCACCATCCTGCCGTAGCCGCAAGCTCACATCGGTTCGGCGACGATGAGCCAGTTGTTGAAGGGCGTGCGGCCATAGAGCGGTGAGAAGCGGCTCGCGAGGCCGGCGGCGGCGAAGCGCGCCCGCAGCGCATCGGGGTCGGGGTAGGCGTGCGGCCCCGCATTCATCCAGCGCAGCGCGCGCGAAAGCGCGTCGATGCGGCGCGTAGTGCGCGCCCGCGCACCGCCGTCGTCGAGGCCGGTGCGGATTACCAGGCGCGCGCCCGGCACGAGCATCGCGACCGCGGCGTCGAGGATCGCGGCCTGCGCCCGTGGCGGCACGAACTGCAGCACGTCGAGGATCGCCACGCTGCCGCGGTGCGCGGGCAGCCCGGCGGCCAGGTCCATCGCCTCGAAGGCGGCGTCGCGCAGGCCGGCGTTGGCGGCGGCGCGTCGCGCCTCGGCGATCTTGCCCATGGCGATGTCCACGCCGCGGTAGGGCATGCCCAGGCCCGCGTCGCGCAGTGCGTGCGCGAGCAGGCCGAGGCCGCAGCCGAGGTCGAGCAGCGGCGCGTCGCAGCCGCGCAGCGCGGCGACCACGCCGGGATACAAGGGATCGCTGCGCAGCTTGGCGCGCGCGTAGCAGTACGCGAAGCGGTTGCCATGCCAGCGCGCCGGGCGGTACGCGGCGGCGATGCGCGCGGCGGTCGCGGCGTCGTACGCGTGCACGGCGTCGCCCGCGGCGCCGGCGGCCGCCATCAGTCCGGTTCCGCGTCCGAGAGCAGCTGCTGCGCCACCGGCAGCGCGAGCTGCGCCCACAGCGCGTGCATCGCGGCAGAGGGGTGCAGCCCGTCCTCGGCCAGCATCGCGGGCTCGGCGCCGCGCGCGCGCGACACCGGCGCGATGTCCACGAAGGCGACGCCGTGCCGTGCGCTGATCGCGCGCGCGGCCTCGTTGAAGGCGTCGAGCTCGCGCGACACCTGCGCCAGGTCGCGGCCGGAGTCCGCGCCGAAGCGGGTCACGCCCCAGTCCGGGATGGACAGCACCATCACCCGGTGGCAGCGCCCGCCGGCGTAGCCGAGCGCGCGGTGCAGCAGGTCCTCGAACTGCGCGCGGTATTCGTCCAGGGCGCGGCCGCGGTACTGGTTGTTGACGCCGATGAGCAGGGTCACGAAGTCCCATTGCCCCAGCGGCCCGGCCGCGTCCAGTGCCGCGGCAAGCTCGTCCGTCGTCCAGCCCGTCGTCGCGATGACGCGGGGTTCGTCGAGCGCGATGCCGGCCGCGCGCAAGCCGCGCGCCATCACCGCCGGCCAGCGTTCCTCCGCGGCGACGCCCTCGCCCACCGTATAGCTGTCTCCCAGCGCCAGGTACCTCATCGCGCCTCCCACTGATGCATCAGGCCAAGGAATTCAGGCGGCCGCGGCGCCAGCGGCGACGCGGCGCGAGAGGAGGCGGTCGATGCGGGCGAAGACTTCGCGCAGCAGGGGCGCCTCGGGCAGCAGGGTCACGCGGAAGTGGTTGCGGTAGGGCACGTTGAAGCTCGAGCCCGGCACCACCAGCACGCCTTCCTCCTCCAGCAGCTGCAGCGCGAACGCGTGGTCGTCGAACCCGCGCGCCGCCTCGCCCACCACCGCCGGGAAGCCGTACAGCGCGCCCTCCGGCGCCACCAGCGCCAGGTGCGGGCTCGCGGCGCAGGCCTCGACCAGCGCCGCGCGCGTGTCGTGCAGGCGCCCGCCGGGCGCGGTGAGGGCGGCGATCGTCGCCTCGCCGTGCAGCGCCGCCTCGATCGCGAACTGCCCCGGCACGTTCGCGCACAGCCGCAGCGCGCCGAGCAGGTCCATCGCGTGGTGCAGGTCGCCGCCCGCCACCGGGTCGCCGCTGAGCACCGCCCAGCCCACGCGCCAACCGCAGGCGCGGTGCACCTTGGACAGGCCGCCGAACGAGAGGCAGGGCAGGTCGCCGGCCAGCGGCGCCAGCGGTTCGAAGCGCGCGCCGTCGTACAGGATGCCGTCGTAGATCTCGTCGGCCATCAGCAGCAGGCGGTGCCGCGCCGCGATCGCGACGATGCGCTCGAGCAGCGCGCGCGGGTAGGTCGCGCCGGTCGGATTGTTCGGGTTGATCAGCACGATCGCGCGCGTGCGCGGCGTCACCAGCGCGGCGATCTCGTCCGGGTCCGGCAGGAAGCCGTGCTCCGGCCTGCACGCGTAGTACACCGGACGGCCGTCGTTGAGGAGGGTCGCGGCGCTCCACAGCGGATAGTCGGGCGAGGGCAGCAGCACCTCGTCGCCGGGGTTGAGCAGCGCGCGCAGCGACAGGTCGATCAGCTCGCTGACGCCGTTGCCGACGAACACGCGCTCGGGCGAGGCGTTGGGCGTGCCGCGCGCGCGGTGGAACGCGGCGATCGCCTCGCGCGCGGCGGGCAGGCCCTGCTGGTGCGTGTACGGGTCGGTGTCGTGGATGTGGTCGGCGATCGCGCGCTGCAGGTGTTCCGGCGCGCGGAACCCGAACGCGCCGGGGTTGCCGATGTTGAGCTTGACCAGGCTGCGCCCGGCGGCTTCCAGCTCGCGGGCACGGCGGGCGAGCTCGCCGCGGATCTCGTAACGGACTTCGGACAGGCGTTCGCGGGTCTTGAGCGGGACCATGGGGGCGGGTGGGACGGCGTCCATGCGGGGAGGAAAAGGAGGGCCAGAGTACCGAAAAACGGTACCCTGATCGCCGCAATGACCGACCTCCGCGCCATCGGCTGGCCCCACCCGCTCGACGCCTCCGGCGACGTGCGCGCCGGCGTGGCCGACCCGGACTGGGCGGCCGCCTTGGACGCGCACCCCGGCGCCCGCCCGGCGCGGGTGGTGGAGCAGCACCGCAGCGGCTACCTGGTCGCGGAGGCGCCGGGGGAGGCCGTGCCCGTCGAATCGCCCCCCGAGTGGCAGCGGGCCGCCGGCTATCGCAAGGGCCAGGCCGCCCCCGAGGAGCGCGCCGCGGTGGGCGACTGGGTGCTGCTCGAGGGGCGGCGGATCGTGGCCCTGCTGCCGCGCCGTTCGGCGATCAAGCGCGCCGCTGCCGGCGAGCATTACAGGCAGCAGCTGATCGCCGCCAACGTGGACACCGTGTTCGTGGTCTGCGGCCTGGACGCCGACTTCAACCCGCGCCGCATCGAGCGCTACCTGCTGCTGGTGCAGGGCAGTGGTGCCGAGGCGGTGGTGGTGCTGACCAAGGCCGACAAGGCCGAAGCGGCGGAACAGGGGGCGGTGCGCGCCGCGCTGGAAGCGCTGGCAGGCGTGCTGGTGGCCGGCACCCCCGCGCTCGCGGTGAACGCCAAGGATCCGTCCGCCGCCGAGGCGCTGGCGTCGTGGCTGAAGCCCGGCCGCAGCATCGTGCTGGTCGGCTCTTCGGGCGCGGGCAAGTCCACGCTCACCAACACGCTGCTCGGCATCGAGAAGATGAAGACCGGCGAGGTGCGCGCCAGCGACGCGCGCGGCCGCCACACCACCACGCACCGCGCGCTGGTGCCGCTGCCCTCGGGCGCGTGCCTGATCGACACGCCCGGCATGCGCGAGCTCAAGCCGACCGGCGAGGAGGACGTGGACCGCAACTTCGCGGACATCGAGGCGCTGGCGGAGCAGTGCCGGTTCCGCGACTGCCGCCACGACAGGGAGCCGGGCTGCGCGGTGCGCGCGGCGATCGAGGCGGGCACGCTGGACCCGGAGCGGTTCGCGAACTACCTGAAGCTGCGCGACGAGGTCGCCGGCGCCGCCGACCGGCTCGCCACGCGGCTTGCGCAGAAGGCCGAGGCCAAGGTCCTCACCCGCGCCCTGCACAAGCGCCTCGACCAGAAGCACGGCCGGCACTAGCTTTCGCCGGGGCTGAAAGATGAGCAGATCCGGCGAAGCGGAACAGTGGGCGGCGCTGGATGCGCGGCTGGTGCGCGCGGCGCGGGGGATCCGGCTGCTGCAGCTGGTGAGCTGGCCGGCGAGCGTGCAGGCGGCGTTCCTGGCGCAGTGGCGCACCGGCAAGCCGACGTTGCCGCGCCACGACTATCCGCAGCACGATTTCGGCGAGGCGCGCCGCGAACTCGAGGCCATCGCCGCCGAGGCCGACGCGGCGCATCCCATCGGCCGCTACCTCGCCGAGACCGCGCAGGCCTGGGCCACCGCCGCCGAATTGCTGGAATCGCTGGGCACGCCGCGCGTCGGCGAGCTCTCGGTGCGCCTGTTCGGCCGGCCCGACGCCCCGCTGCCCGGCGCCGGCCCGGACACGCGCGAGGCCGCGCGCCACTTCATCGCCATCGCCAACGAGCTCGACCGCGAACTGCTCTCGCCCGCCGAGCAGGTGCCGGTGTCGGCCACCGCGCTGCGCCTGCAGCTGCAGGCCGACCTCGACGACTACTTCAACGGCCGCGTGATCGAGGTCGTGCTCGATCCGGACCTGATCGCCAAGGCCGCTGCCGGCGCCACCCGCATCCGCCTGCGCGCCGGCGCCGCGTTCAGCGACTACGACCGCCACCAGCTGCTGCACCACGAGGCCTTCGTGCACTCGCTTACCGCGCTCAACGGGCGCGAGCAGCCGGTGCTGCAGAGCCTGGCGCTGTCCTCGCCGCGCACCACCGCGACCCAGGAGGGGCTGGCCACGTTCGCCGAGCAGATCACCGGCAGCATCGACATCGAGCGCATGAAGCGCGTGTCCCTGCGCATCGAGGCGGTGGCCATGGCGATGGACGGCGCGGACTTCCTGGCGGTGTTCCGCCACTTCCTCGAGGCCGGCCAGGACGAAACCGAGAGTTTCGCCTCCGCGCAGCGCGTGTTCCGCGGGGTGCCGCTGTCGGGCGGCTGCGCGTTCACCAAGGATGTGGTGTACCTGCGCGGCCTGGTGGGCGTGCACACTTTCTTCCGCTGGGCGCTGAAGCAGGGGAAGCTGCACCTGTGCCGGCAGCTGTTCGCGGGCAAGATGACCTTGGGCGACGTGCTGCGCTTCGAGCCGCTGTTCCAGGGCGAGGGCGGCGCGCCGCCGGTGCTGGCGCCGCCGCGCTGGCTGCCGGCGTGGGTGTCGCGCGCGAACGGGCTGGCGGGGATGCTGGCGTTCTCGCTGTTCGCGAACCGGATCCGCATGGATCGGCTCGACGCGCCGTTCGGCACCGCGTTCGAGGTCCCGCTGGACAGCGCCAGCGCATAGCCACCGCATCCACCGCCGACGAGGCCAGGCATGAGCCACCAGGACGCACGATCCACCGCCCGCAGGCCGCTGCACCACCACCTGTACGTGCAGGTGCTGGCGGCGATCGTGCTCGGCGCGCTGCTCGGGCACTTCGCGCCCGCCACCGGCGAGGCGATGAAGCCGCTCGGCGACGCCTTCATCAAGCTGGTGAAGATGATCATCGGCCCGGTGATCTTCCTCACCATCGCCACCGGCATCGCCGGCATGCCGCGGCTGGCCGCGCTGGGGCGCGTGTTCGGCAAGGCGATGGCGTACTTCCTCACCTTCTCGACGCTGGCGCTGGTGGTGGGCCTGCTGGTGGCGCATGCGGTGCGGCCGGGCGCGGGCCTGCACATCGACCCGGCCACGCTCGACGCCGGGCTGGTGCAGGGCTACGTGGGCCGCTCGCACGAGCTCACCGTCACCGGCTTCCTGCTCGACGCCATCCCGGCCACGCTGGTGTCCGCGTTCACCGGCGACAACATCCTGCAGGTGCTGCTGGTGTCGGTGCTGTTCGGCGTGTCGCTGGCGCTGGTCGGCGAGCGCGGCCGCCCGGTGGCGACGTTCCTGGAGGCGCTGACCGCGCCGGTGTTCCGGCTGGTCGGACTGCTGATGAAGGCGGCGCCGGTGGGTGCGTTCGGCGCGATCGCCTTCACCATCGGCAAGTACGGGCTGGAGGTGCTGGCCAACCTCGCCTGGCTGGTGGGCAGCTTCTACCTCACGGCGCTGCTGTTCGTGCTGGTGGTGCTGGGCGCGGTGGCGCGCGCGGCCGGCTTCTCGATCCTGGCGCTGCTGCGCTACCTGCGCGAGGAGCTGCTGCTGGTGCTGGGCACCTCGTCGTCGGAGTCGGCGCTGCCCTCGCTGATGGAGAAGATGGAGCGCGCCGGCTGCGCCAAGCCGGTGGTCGGGCTGGTGATCCCGACCGGCTACTCGTTCAACCTCGACGGCACCAACATCTACATGACCCTGGCGGCGCTGTTCATCGCCCAGGCCATGGACATCGAGCTCACCCTCGGCCAGCAGCTGGTGCTGCTGCTGGTGGCGATGCTCAGCTCCAAGGGCGCGGCCGCGGTCACCGGGGCCGGCTTCGTGACCCTGGCGGCCACGCTCTCGGTGGTGCCGGAGGTGCCGGTGGCGGGCATGGCGCTGATCCTGGGCGTGGACCGCTTCATGAGCGAGTGCCGCGCGCTCACCAACTTCGTCGGCAACGCCGTGGCCACGATCGTGGTCGCGCGCTGGGAGGGCGCGCTCGACCGGGAGGCCCTGGGCCGCGCGCTGGCGTCTAGAATGGACGCCCCGGAGCCCGCCACGCCCTGACGATGACCGACCAGCCCGAGAACCCGGCCAATTCGACCGACGACCTGAAGACGGCCGCGCTCGATTACCACCGCTGGTCGCCGCCCGGGAAGATCAAGGTCGTCGCGACCAAGCCGATGGTCACCCAGCGCGACCTGGCGCTGGCCTACTCGCCGGGCGTGGCCTACGCCTGCGAGGCCATCGTCGCCGACCCCAGGGAAGCCAGCCGCGTCACCGCGCGCGGCAACCTGGTGGCCGTGATCACCAACGGCACCGCCGTGCTCGGCCTGGGCGACATCGGCCCGCTCGCCGGCAAGCCGGTGATGGAAGGCAAGGGCGTGCTGTTCCAGAAGTTCGCCGGCATCGACGTGTTCGACATCGAGCTCAACGAGCGCGATCCGGACAGGCTCGTGGACATCATCGCGGCGATGGAGCCGACCTTCGGCGGCATCAACCTCGAGGACATCAAGGCGCCGGAGTGCTTCATCGTCGAGCGCAAGCTGCGCGAGCGCATGAACATCCCGGTGTTCCACGACGACCAGCACGGCACCGCGATCATCGTCGGCGCCGCCGTGGTCAATGCGCTCGAGGTGGTCGGCAAGAAGATCGAGGACGTGAAGCTGGCCACCGCCGGCGCCGGTGCCGCGGGCATCGCCTGCCTGGACATGCTGGTGGCGCTGGGGATGAAGCCGGAGAACATCCTGGCCGTGGACCGCGACGGCGTGCTGTACCAGGGCCGCGGCAACATGGACCCGGACAAGCAGCGCTACGCGCGCGCCACCGACAAGCGCACGCTGGCCGAGATCGTGGAAGGCGCCGACATCTTCCTCGGCCTGTCCGCCGGCGGCGTGCTGAAGCCGGAAATGGTGGCGACGATGGCCGAGCGCCCGATCATCCTCGCGCTCGCCAACCCCAACCCCGAGATCCTGCCGGAGGACGCCAGGCGCGTGCGCCCGGACTGCATCATCGCCACCGGCCGCAGCGACTACCCGAACCAGGTCAACAACGCGCTCTGCTTCCCGTACATCTTCCGCGGCGCGCTCGACGTGGGCGCGCGCGAGATCAACGAAGCGATGAAGCTGGCCTGCGTGCACGCGATCGCGAAGCTCGCGCGCATGGAAGCCGGCGACCTGGCCGCCGCCTACGGCGACGACGTGCCGTGCTTCGGCCCCGACTACCTGATCCCGCGCCCGTTCGACCCGCGCCTGCTGGTGATGCTGGCGCCGGCGGTGGCGCGCGCGGCGATGGAATCCGGCGTCGCCGAGCGCCCGATCGCCGACTTCGCCGCCTACGAGGAGAAGCTCGGCCAGTTCATCTACCGCACCGGCCTGCTGATGAAGCCGGTGTACGACCGCGCGCGCGCCGACCGCCAGCGCGTGGTCTACGCCGAAGGCGAGGAAGAGGTCACGCTGCGCGCGGTGCAGACCGTGGTGGACGAAGGCCTTGCGCGCCCGATCCTGATCGGCCGCCCGGAAGTGATCGAATCGCGGATCCGGAAGCTTGGCCTGCGCCTGGAGCCGGGCGTGGACTTCGAGCTCACCAACATCAACGACGACCCGCGCTTCCACGAGTACTGGCAGCAGTACCACCAACTCACCGCGCGGCGCGGCGTGACCCCGGCGGCGGCCAAGAACCTGATCCGCTCGCGGCCGACGCTGATCGCGGCGCTGATGGTGGAGCGCGGCGAGGCCGACGCGATGATCTGCGGCCTGGTCGGCCGCTACCACAAGAAGCTGGGCTACCTGCGCAGCGTGTTCGACTTCGACAAGGGCGTGACCGGCACCGCGGCCATGACCGGCGTCATCAACGACCGCGGCGTGTGGTTCTTCCTCGACACGCACGTGCAGCTCGACCCGGGCCCGGAGCAGATCGCCGAGGCCACGCTGCAGGCTTCGTACCGGCTGCGGCTGTTCGGCATCGAGCCGAAGGTGGCGCTGCTGTCGCACTCCAACTTCGGCAGCCACGACGACGCCAGCGCACGCAAGATGCGCGAGGCGCTGGCGCTGATCCGCGCGCGCGCGCCCAAGCTCGAGGTGGACGGCGAGATGATGGCCGACACCGCCTGGCACCAGGAGCTGCGCGAGCAGCTGCTGCCGGAGACCACGCTGCTGGGCCGCGCCAACCTGTTCGTGATGCCGAACCTGGACGCCGCCAACATCGCCTACAACATGACCCGGGTGATGACCGACGGCGTGGCGATCGGCCCGATCCTGATGGGCCTGGACCAGCCGGCGCACATCCTCACCACCGCGTCCACGCCGCGGCGCGTGATCAACATGACCGCGATCGCCGCGGTGGACGCGCAGATCCGCAAGGAGCGCGCGCGGCGATGAGCGGGCGCGCGGCGGCGGCGCGGTGGCTGGCGCTGCTGCTGGCGGCGGCGCTGCCGCTCCCGGCGCTGGCGCAGGCGCACGCGCACCCCGCGCCGCGCAACGCCTTTGCGTTCGAGGTGCCGGTCGCGCCGCAGCCGGTCGCGACCGAGGGCCGGAGCCGGCTGTTCTACGAGCTGCACCTGCGCAACCAGGCCGACGAGGCGCTGGTGCCCGTGCAGGTCGAAGTGCGCGACGCCGCCGACGGCCGCGACCTCGCCCGCTTCGCCGGCGCCGGTCTGGCGGCGCGCCTGGCCACGATGGAAGGCGAGGCCGCGGCCGGGCCGATGGCGCTCGCGCCCGGGGCCGAAGCCGTGGTCTATGTCGAGCTGTCGCTGCCGCCGGAGCGCGTGCCGGCGGCGCTCTCGCATGCCGTGACGTATCGCGACGCATCGGCGGGCGCCGGCGTGCGCACGCGCACCGCGGTGGATCCGGCCGGCGTCGCCGTCGCGCCGGCGACGGGCCAGCCGCTCGGCGCGCCGCTGCGCGGCGGCCCGTGGGCCGCGGTGTTCCACCCCGACTGGGAGCGCGGGCATCGCCGCGTGTTCTACACGGTGGACGGCCGCGCGCGCATCCCGGGCCGGTTCGCGCTGGACCTGGTGAAGCTCGACGCGCAGGGCCGCCTCGCCCGCGGCGACGCGGACATTCCGGCCAACGCCTACGCGTACGGCGAGGACGTGCTGGCGGTGGCCGACGCCACGGTGGTGCGCGTGCGCAACGACTATCCGGAAGTCGCGCGCGTGTCGGCCAACGGCGGGCACCGCGGCGAGGACGCGAGCGGCAACTTCGTGGTCCTCGACCTCGGCGACGGCCGCCATGCGTTCTACGAGCACCTACGCCCCGGCAGCGTGCGCGTCGCGCCGGGCCAGCGCGTGCAGCGCGGCAAGGTGCTCGGGCAGGTCGGCTTCAGCGGCACGGCCAACTGGCCGCACCTGCATTTCCACGTCGCCGACGCGCCGTCGCCGCTGGGCGCGGAAGGGCTGCCGTTCGCGTTCGAGCGCTTCCGCGTGCTCGGCGGCTACGAGGACATCGCCGCGCTCGGGGAAGCGCCGTGGACCGCGGACCCAGCGCCCGCGCTGCGCGAGGCGGAGCGGCCGCGCGACAACGCGGTGCTCCGGTTCGACGCTCCGTCCCGGAATTAATTGCCTCCGTCCCCTGCTTGCGTCGCGTTCCTCGAACGTCACCGTGGTCACGCCGCCCTGGTCGCCGCTTTCCTTGTTGGTCCACACCATGCGCTGGCCGGGCACCACTTCGCGGTAGGTGCCGAAGAACGCCATGCCGTCCGGCGCGGCGGGATGCGCGAACACCAGCCGGTACGTGCCGCCGGTGCGCACGTCCATCTCGCAGGAAAGCAGGGTGAGGCCGGCGGATGCGGGCACCCACCAGCGCCTGAACAGTTCCGGGTTGCTCCAGGCCTCGAACACCAGGCGCGCGGGCGCGTCGAACATGCGCGTGACCACGAATTCGGTGTCGGACCTGCGTTGCACCGTGGTGGGATTCACCGCGGCGGCACTACGCGTTGCGTTGGCCATGGGCCTTCTCCTTGCGCTTCAGTTCCGCGACGATCCCGTCCAGAGCGTCGAAGCGTTCGCTCCAGAGGCGGTGGTGGCGCTCGATCCAGGCGGCTTCCTCTTCCAGCCGCCGCGGCCCGAGCCGGCAGGTGCGGACCCGCCCCAGCTTCTCGGTGGTCACCAGCCCGGCCTGCTCCAGCACGCCGACGTGCTTCTTCATCCCGGTCAGCGTCATCCCGAACCGGGCCGCCAGCTCGCTGATCGAGGCGTCGCCGCGCCACAGTTGTTCCAGCACGCCGCGGCGGGTGCCGTCGGCGAGCGCGGCAAACGTTGCATCCAGGGTGGCGGCGTGACACTGAACCATACGGTTCACTGTAATCCCGCCCGGGGGCGAACGCAACACCGCGCGGGCGGCCCCAGGAGGCAGGCCCTTTTTGCCGGCAAAAAGGGCCTGCCTCCCCATGCCGCCCTCGTGGTGCTGTTTTCGCCCGGGTGATATTCCGGTGGGACCCTCGGGGTTCGTAAGTCCCTGCTACCATCGGGTTTCCACAAACGTTTACGACGGCGCGGCCAGCGGGCCAGCGCGGAGACCGACCCCATGACCGAGCTCAACGAACTGCTGCGCGAAGACCCCGATCCGGCCGAGACCCGGGAGTGGATCGAGTCCATCCAGGCGGTCCTGGACCGCGACGGCCCGCAGCGGGCGCACCAGCTCCTGGAGAACGTGGTCGAGGTCACCCGCCGTTCCGGCGCCAACCTGCCGTTCTCGCCGACCACCGACTACATCAACACCATCCCGCCGGACCAGGAGGCCAGGAGCCCCGGCGACGCGGCGATGGAGTGGCGGATCCGCTCGATCATCCGCTGGAACGCGATGGCCATGGTGGTGCGCGCCAACCGCAAGCCCGGCGACCTGGGCGGGCACATCGCCACCTTCGGCTCCAGCGCCACGCTGTACGACGTGGGCTTCAACCACTTCTGGCGCGCGCCCAGCGCCGAGCACCCCGGCGACCTGCTCTACATCCAGGGCCACGGCTCGCCCGGCATCTACGCGCGCTCGTTCCTCGAGGGCCGCATCACCGAGGAGCAGATCGACCACTTCCGCATGGAGGTGGACGGCAAGGGCGTGAGCTCCTACCCGCACCCGTGGCTGATGCCCGACTACTGGCAGACGCCGACGGTGAGCATGGGCCTGGGCCCGATCGCGGCCATCTACCAGGCGCGGCTGTTCAAGTACCTGGAGTCGCGCGGCCTGATGCCGAAGACCGACCGCAAGGTGTGGTGCTTCCTCGGCGACGGCGAGACCGACGAGCCCGAGAGCCTGGGCGCGATCAGCGTGGCCGGCCGCGAGGGCCTGGACAACCTGATCTTCGTGATCAACTGCAACCTGCAGCGCCTGGACGGCCCGGTGCGCGGCAACGGCAAGATCATCCAGGAGCTGGAAGGCCAGTTCCGCGGCGCCGGCTGGAACGTGATCAAGTGCATCTGGGGCAGCTACTGGGATCCGCTGCTCGCGCGCGACACCACCGGCAAGCTGCGCCAGCTGATGATGGAGACCGTGGACGGCGAGTACCAGAACTGCAAGGCCTTCGGCGGCGCGTACACGCGCGAGCACTTCTTCGGCAAGTACCCGGAGACCGCCGCGCTGGTGGCCAACCTCAGCGACGAGGACATCTGGCGCCTCAACCGCGGCGGCCACGACCCGCACAAGGTGTACGCGGCCTACCACGCCGCGGTGAACACCAAGGGCATGCCGACCGTGGTCCTGGCCAAGACGGTCAAGGGCTACGGCATGGGCAAGGCCGGCGAGGCGCTCAACCCCACGCACGGCACCAAGAAGATGGACGACGAGGACGTCAAGGCGTTCCGCGACCGCTTCGACATCCCGGTCACCGACAAGCAGCTGGAAAACGGCCAGGTGCCGTTCTACCACCCGGGCAAGGACTCGCCGGAAGTGGAATACATGCTCGAGCGCCGCCGCGCCCTGGGCGGCTTCCTGCCGCAGCGCCGGCGCAAGAGCAGCGAGTCGCTGCAGGTGCCGCCGCTCTCGGCCTACGAGCGCCTGCTCAAGTCCACCGGCGAGCGCGAGATCAGCACCACGATGGCGTTCGTGCAGATGCTCAACATCGCCTTGCGCGACAAGCAGGTAGGCCCGCGCCTGGTGCCGATCGTCGCCGACGAGGCGCGCACCTTCGGCATGGAGGGCATGTTCCGCCAGCTCGGCATCTACGCGCCGCAGGGCCAGAAGTACAAGCCGGTGGACCGCGACCAGCTGATGTACTACCGCGAGGACGCGGCCGGCCAGGTGCTGGAGGAAGGCATCACCGAGGCCGGCGCGTTCGCCTCGTGGCTGGCCTGCGCCACCAGCTACAGCACCAACGACCTGCAGCTGCTGCCGTTCTACATCTACTACTCGATGTTCGGCTTCCAGCGCATCGGCGACAGCGCCTGGCAGGCCGGCGACATGCGCGCGCGCGGATTCCTGCTCGGCGCCACCGCCGGCCGCACCACGCTCAACGGCGAGGGCCTGCAGCACGAGGACGGCCACAGCCTGGTGCAGGCCGCGCTGATCCCGAACGTGCGCAGCTACGACCCGACGTTCGCGTACGAGGTGGTCACCATCATCCAGCACGGCATGCAGCGCATGCTCGCCGAGCAGCGCGACGAGTACTGGTACGTGACCCTGATGAACGAGAACTACCCGCACCCGGACATGCCGGAAGGGTGCGCGGAGGGCATCCTCAAGGGCATGTACCTGTTCCGCGACGGCGGCAAGCCGAAGAAGGGCGAGGCGCGGGTGCAGCTGATGGGCAGCGGCACGATCCTGCGCGAGGTGATCGCCGCGGCCGAGCTGCTGGAGCAGGACTTCGGGGTCAAGGCCGACATCTGGTCCTGCCCGAGCTTCAACGAGCTGGCCCGCGACGGCTGGGACTGCGAGCGCTGGAACCGCCTCAACCCCGGCGCCGAGCCGCGCAAGCCCTACGTGACCCGGCTGCTGGAGGGCCGCCAGGGCCCGGCCATCGCCGCCACCGACTACATCCGCATGTATCCGGAGCAGGTCCGGGCGTTCGTGCCCATGCGCTACACCGTGCTGGGCACCGACGGCTACGGCCGCTCCGACACCCGCGAGAACCTGCGCCGGCACTTCGAGGTCAGCCGCTACTACGTGGCCCAGGCGGCCGTGGCGGCGCTGGCGGCGGAGGGCAGGCTCACGGCCAAGGACGTCAAGCGGGCGATTGACCTGTACAAGATCGATGCCGAAAAGCCGAATCCACTGACGGTGTAGTCAATTCCTTGGGCAGATCGAAGAGGGGGCTAAGACCATGACGCAGACGGACCCGAACGAGCACGCTTGGAATGGCGACTCCGAGTCGCTAGTGGTTGAGGAGGCCGAGCAGTCGGATGAGGCTGCATTTGTTACATATGAGATCGCCTCCTATCCCGCGGACTACACGCTGAGTGTCTTGGAGCAGATGTGGAACCAAGGGGATATCGTTGTCCCTGCGTTTCAGCGAAAGTTCGTTTGGACGATCGAGCAATCATCTCTGTTGATTGAAAGCCTGTTGATGGGGCTCCCTGTTCCTCAAGCCTTCTTTTTTGTGGAGGCCGAGGGCAGGAACCTGGTGATAGACGGTCTGCAGCGAATCATGTCGATTGTCTATTTCTTCTCCGGGTACTTCGGTGACGAAAATTACCAAGGAAAGAAAACGGTCTTTAGGTTGACTGGGCTGAGCGAAAAGAGCCCATACGCAGGCAAGACATTCGAAGAGCTGAGCGAGGCACAAAAGAGGAAACTCAAAAATTCAGTTCTCCGGGTCATAAATGTCCGTCAGCTTGGCCCAAAGGACGATGATACGAGTGCGTATCATATTTTTGAGCGCCTCAATACGGGCGGTACGCCGCTAACAGCGCAAGAAATACGGCACTGTGTTTTTCACGGTCCGCTGGTGGATCTGCTGTCTGACCTCAACAAGGATCAGAACTGGCGGAGAATTCTCGGTAAAACCACTTTCGATAAGCATCAAAAGGATACCGAGCTGCTGTTGCGAGTGCTTGCATTCGCGACACGGGCTGATCGATACGAGAAACCGATGAAGGAGTTTCTCAATAAGACGATGAGCCACTACAAGGACGCACGCTCACCAGCAATAAAAAAATTCGCCAGTCTTTTCCCGGAAATTTGCAAAATCGTTGTTGAGAAATTGGGGGAGCGACCCTTTCATCCGAAAGGTCGTGTAAATGCTTCAGCGCTTGATTCGGTGATGAGCGTTTTAATTGCACGTGAAGGGGTGCCGGCCGACATTTCGGAGCGATATCAAGCCCTTTTTTCCGACCCGAACTTCGTAGACACACTTTCAGTCAGCACGAGTGACTCTGCTGTAGTTAAGCAGAGACTGGCAGCGGTGCAGCGCCATATCGGGTAGCAGCCCATGGCGTATTTCGACAATTTTCAGCTTGCCGACGAAGTCGCTGCGCACTTCGATGAAGTCGTCGCTGCGGCAGATCCGCTTCTTAGAAGCCGCTATGCTGGCTTCTTTGCGGTGGCCTCAGCCGCAGTGCTGGAAGTGGCGCTTAAACAGATTGTGATCGAATACGCCGCTGCGAATCATGAACTCTTTGGTAGTTACGTCGCTGCGCGCTACGAAAGAATAAACGGAAGAATCGCGATCGATGATTGCCATAAGGAGCACTTAAAGCCTTTCGGGGAGCGGTATCAAAAGTGCTTCAAGCGTCGACTGGAGGGCATCGAGCGGTACTTTATGCAACGGCAGGGGCTGTCAGTTAAAGCTTCCTACAACAATCTTCTCACGTGGCGGCACTCTTTTGCGCATCAAGGTGCGGTGCCGTCTACGGCAACATATGAAGAAGTGAAGCAAGGGTTTGAGGCTGGAAAGCTGGTGATGCAGGCATTAGCGCGCACGCTGACGGTCCGAGGTCGGACGTCTTCTTAAGCCATTGGCAGGATCAAAGATGAGCGCTTGGAGCGGATTTCATTGCTGAAGAATTCATGAAATGTGATCACGTTTCGGCGCCCCTCGTATACGGTCTCTTTACGGTGTCCCGCATGCACCAGAGATTCCGGAACAACCAAACTTATGTCGTGTTCCTCCATTTCATCGATCGCTTCTGAAGAAACACGATCGTCCACGGTCGCAAGGAAGATCTTTCCGAGCGGCTTCTCGAGTGCAAGTTGCTTCCAACGTTCACGCAGGGTCGTCTTCAAGGAGACGATGATTGCGTCAGCTTGAGTATTCAGGTCCTTGACACTTGGCAGCGCAAAATCCGGTCGACGACCGCCGAGGATTGTTTGTGCCTCGAAGCGGATGCGCCCGTCTCGAAGAAGCCTTTCAACGTGAAGCTCGAAAGACAGTCCTGCGCGACTCTTCCTGGATTGGGCGCTGCTCAGAAAAATCGCGTTGAGAGAAGAAAAGCCGCGAACCAAGTTGCCTAGGGTATCGCCATTGTCGCGGAGCACGATTTCCGCTACTTGAGCGGCTCGGAGTCGCAGCTCGGCATTCTTGTATAGCGAATACTCGATGTCACGGCTAATTTTCATCACCGCATCACCTGGGCGATCCAGTGTGAATGGGTCCAAGTCGGTGCGACCGATCTCGTCCAACCATTGCTGTTGTGCGGCCAGCGCCAGCTGCTGAGGAGTCGGGAGCTGCTGTCTCCTGATGAAATCGGAGAGTCGGCCTTGCTTGATTGCTTCTGCAAGTTCCTCGATCAATTGATCGGTCGGTGACGGCGTGGCGCCCCTCGGGTCAAAAAGCCCAAAGTGAAAATCGACGTCCAGCTCAAAGTAGGTTTCAACAAGTTCGGACTCCTCGCTGACTGAATCGACCACCATGAGCCAGTAAGAGCATTCGGAGATTGGCTGCGTCAACCTGCCACACAACAAAAGCGATGCAGGTGAAAGTGCTCTGAACTGGTCGCTCGGAACCCCCGTGTGCTGCCACTCGTATCTCGGTCGGGGCGATGGACCGGAGGGATTGCGCAGTGAATAGAACTTGATGTTCGACGTCCTGCTCTCGCCAGAAGAGGGCCAGAACGTTTGGTAGACAGTATTGTAGATGTGCGGCTTTTGGGGGTCTGGTGTCGAATGTTCTGGGAAAAAGGCTCCCTCCGCGATCTCGCGAGGGATGAAGAACCCGTACTGGTGGCTTCCTGTCCCGTCCGCCCAAGACGTGTCGTTGCGAGCCAGCTTCTTGATGAAGATGCGCTCGCTTCTGCGGATCCAAAGCAGGATTTCAGGCCAAGAGGGATGGTACCCCATCAGCTTACCTTCCTGATTTCTTTTGCAAGACGACTGAGATGTCGTTCGTCAAGTTGACACGACCAAATGACAAACACGCGCCAGCCGAGCGATCGCAATGACCGTTGAGCGCGCTCGTCTCGGGAAACGTTCGTTTCGAATTTGATTTTCCAGAAGCGAGCATTGCTCTTTGGTGTTGTTGCAAATCTGCAACCTTCGTGCCGATGCCAAAAGCAGCCGTGCACAAACACCGCTGCTCGATATTTTGGAAATATCAGATCTGGTCGGCCTGGAAGGGTCGAGCGAAGCCTGAAACGTAGCCCGGAGCCATGCAGAAACTTGCGAACGGCCAGCTCGGGCTGCGTATCGCGTCCCCTTATCCGCGACATCATGTGGCTGCGTGTCTTCTGATCCACGATATCGGCCATACACCGATATTACGACGGAACACGCCAAATCAGGCCGTTCGATCAGGCTAGCGCAAGCTCGCGCTGATCGTTTGAGTCGGGATCCCTGAGAATGAGCTCAACCAGCCGGGGGACCATGATCCGGGCGATCTCCTGGATCACAGGTACCACGACGCTGTTGCCGAACTGCTTGTAGGCCTGCGTGTCGCTGACCGGGATCTTGAAGGAATCCGGGAATCCCATCAGACGGGCGCACTCACGTGGGGTAAGCCTCCTGGGCCGTTTCCGGGGACCCTGCGACACGAGGATTTCAGAGCCGTCCTTGTAATACCTGGCAGAAAGAGTCCGAGCCACCGAATCCTCGGTCACCAGGCCGTAGCCGAATCCGTTGCCGGCTGCCTTGTGCTTTTCAGCGTAATTCTTCAGATACGCCCAGAGCTTCGGGCTCAATGTGTAGCGTTGATCCACTTCCGAGGCAGGAAGGAGCACATCCTTCATGCGCTTGGTCGGCTTCGGAAGGCGCAGGTCGTCCCATGTGAATCCAACCGGCTCACGGAAGCCGACGATGATGATCCGCTCCCGGTGCTGAGGAACGAAGTGCTGTCCGTCGATGACCTTGTAATGCACCTCGTAGCCCAGCTCGTCCCGGAGAACCTGGAGGATCGTCCGGAACGTGTTCCCCTTGTCATGGGAGATCAGGTTTTTGACGTTCTCGAGGAGGAACGCTTTGGGCTGCTTGGCGGCAATGATCCTTGCGACATCGTAGAAAAGCGTCCCTTGGGTTGTATCGGCAAAGCCGTGAGGCCTGCCCAAGGCATTCTTCTTGGAAACACCGGCAATACTGAAAGGCTGACAGGGGAATCCCGCGAGCAGCACGTCGTGGTCGGGCACGTCTTCGGCGTCGACCTTCGTGATGTCCCCGACCAGAACATGACCTTCCTCGTGAGGAAAGTTGGCCAGGTATGTCTTCTGCGCGAACTGGTTCCATTCACTGGTGAAGACACAGCGCCCACCCGACTTTTCGAAGGCGTAGCGGATTCCGCCGATACCCGCAAAGAGGTCGGCAAACGTGAAAGTGCACTCCTCGTTGGCCGGAGCAATGACAAGCGGAAGGAGCTTTTGCCGGACGTATTCCTCGCGATGGGAAGGAACGTTTTCGCTCACCCTCCATCGCCTCAACGTACTGAGATCCACGCGGAGGAGGTCGGCAATTTCCTGGTAGGTGAGGCGGTTGCGGGCTTGCCGGATCAACTCGATCGGCTGCAATTCTGCGTTCATGTCACCTTTCCCCGCAGGGACGATTTTCGCGCAGTATGCGCGATTTTTGTCCCAGCGAATAGTCCTTTAGTAGTAATAATACTAAAGGCATTCTCACAGTCTGAGAGCCCACGGAATCAACGGGTTAGGTGGCGGGAGAGGTGAGCCGGTGTCACCATTGGGCCCATGCAGCCCATCATCTCCATCCGCGGCCTCACCAAGACCTACGCCTCGGGCTTCCAGGCGCTGAAGGGCATCGACCTGGACATCCGGCGGGGCGAGATCTTCGCCCTGCTGGGGCCCAACGGCGCGGGCAAGACCACGCTGATCAGCATCGTCTGCGGCATCGTCAACGCCAGCGGCGGCCAGGTGCTGGTGGACGGGCACGACCACGTCCGCGAGGCCCGGGCGGCGCGCTCGCTCATCGGCCTGGTGCCGCAGGAGCTGTCCACCGACGCCTTCGAATCGGTCTGGGCCACCTGCCGGTTCAGCCGGGGCCTTTTCGGCCGGCCGCCGGACCCGGCCCACCTGGAGAAGGTGCTGCGCCAGCTCTCGCTGTGGGACAAGCGCGACAGCCGGATCATGGCGCTCTCCGGCGGCATGAAGCGCCGGGTGCTGATCGCCAAGGCGCTGGCCCACGAGCCGCGCATCCTGTTCCTGGACGAGCCCACCGCCGGCGTGGACGTGGAGCTGCGCCACGACATGTGGCAGATGGTGCGCCGGCTGCGCGAGGAGGGGGTGACCATCATCCTCACCACCCACTACATCGAGGAAGCCGAGGAGATGGCCGACCGCATCGGCGTCATCCACAAGGGCGAGCTGGTGGTGGTGGAGGAGAAGGCCACGCTGATGCGCAAGCTCGGCAAGCGCCAGCTCACCCTGGTGCTGCAGGCGCCGCTGCCGGCCATCCCGGAGGCGCTGGCCGACCTGCCGCTGGAGCTGTCCGCCGACGGCGGCACGCTCACCTACACCTTCGACGTGCAGCAGGAGGAGCGCACCGGCATCGCCGGGCTGCTGCGGCGCCTGGGCGAGCTGGGCGTGGATTTCAAGGACCTGCACTCGAGCGAGAGCTCGCTCGAGGACATCTTCGTGAGCCTGGTGCGGGAGCGCGCATGAACGCCGCCGGTGCCCGCCTCAACGTGCACGCCATCCGCGCCATCTACCGCTTCGAGATGGCGCGCACCTTCCGCACCCTGCTGGAATCCATCGCCTCGCCGGTGCTGTCCACCTCGCTGTACTTCGTGGTGTTCGGCGCGGCCATCGGCTCGCGCGTGGGCGCGATCGACGGCGTGGCCTACGGCGCCTTCATCATCCCCGGCCTGGTGATGATGTCGCTGCTGAGCGAGAGCATCTCCAACGCCTCGTTCGGCATCTACATGCCCAAATGGGCGGGCACGATCTACGAACTGCTGTCGGCGCCGGTGTCGTTCGTGGAGGTGGTGGTGGGCTACGTCGGTGCGGCGGCCACCAAGTCGCTGATGCTCGGCGTGCTGATCCTGGCCACGGCGCGGCTGTTCGTGGACTACGAGATCCAGCACCCGCTGCTGATGCTGGGCTTCCTGGTGCTCACCGCGGTCAGCTTCAGCCTGTTCGGCTTCATCATCGGCCTGTGGGCCGACGACTTCCAGAAGCTGCAGATCGTGCCGCTGATGGTGATGACGCCGCTGACCTTCCTCGGCGGCGCGTTCTACTCCATCAAGATGCTGCCGCCGCTGTGGCAGACCATCACCCTGTTCAACCCGGTGGTGTACCTGATCAGCGGCTTCCGCTGGAGCTTCTACGGCCAGGCCGACGTGCCGGTGGGCATCAGCCTGGCGGCGATCTGCGGCTTCCTGGTGGCGTGCCTGGCCATCGTCTGGTGGATCTTCCGCAGCGGCTGGAAGCTCAAGGCCTGAAGTTTGTCCGGCCTACTATTGGTCACCTCGGACGCTGTCCGACGGAAGGCTGGCGTTGGTGACTGGACGTTAAGGCTCTTGGAGGTATAGTGCGCGGCCAAGGCGGCAAGGTAGCCGCGGCCATGGGTCCGGTCCGGGGCCCATGGGAGGAGAGTTACCGGACCGGGCATTCGGCGAGGGGAGGCGGATGCGCATGGAGAGTGGCATGGGCCACAACCTGTCCAGCGGCGTGGACGGATTCGACGTCAACAAGGCCATCGCGGCGACTGCGCTTCTCGTTCGCGAGACTGGCGCGACGATGTATTCCGTGATGAAGATGCTGTACCTGGCGGACAAGGCCCACCTGGAACAGTACGGGCGTTTCATCACGGGCGATCGCTACGTGGCAATGAAGCAGGGCCCGGTTCCGAGCTCCACCTACAACATGATCAAGCATGTCCGCGGCGAACCCTGCCGGCGTGCAGGTGACGAGGTTGCCGCGAGGTACCTGTCGTGCGACCCGAAGACCCATGAGATCTCGATCAGGGAGATGCCTGATCTCGATGAGCTTTCCGATTCGGATCGCGAATGCCTGATGGAAATTGCCGGCATCTATCGCCGCGTTGGGCATTGGGCCGTCCGCGACATGGCGCATGACGGCGCCTGGAAGAAGTCGTGGCACTCGTTGAAGGGCAAGCTGTTCAAGGCCGTCGACATGCCCTTGGCGGTCATCGCCGACGGGGTGGATCAGACCGGCGAGCTGAAGGCCCACCTGCGGGACCGCCATCCAGGTTGACCGGCTGCCTTGGTTGCCTGTCCCGACATGGAAATCGAGTTGGGCGAGGTTTTCCACCTCAAGTGTTCCCTGTGCGATCCCCCTAAGCCGAAGTTCTTCGTTGTGGTGCAAGCGGACCCGCTCAGGATGGTTTTGATCAACTCGAGGATCAACCCGTTCCTGCAAAACAAGCCGAAGGCCCGTGCCCTGCATGTTCCATTGGTGCGGGCACTCCACGATTTTCTCGATCACGACAGCTTCCTTGCTTGTGATCACTTGAGTCACGAGTACAGCCGGGAACAGCTTGTTTCCATCCTTGCCCGGGATCCCTCAGTCCGCAGGGGGCGGCTGCACGACGACGTCCGCGCGAAGGTCGCATTCGCGTTCGCGAGCAACCACCTGATTCCACGGAAGTATCTTCGCGATATCGTTCCGCTCTGGCAGGGCTGGCTGGAGACGTGACGACGGCCTGGCGCGGCGGCGGGCCGCGCGAATCAGCGCACGGGCTTGCCCTTGCCGCCCCTGCGTTGCTGCGAGTACTCGCGGATCAGCTGCGCGAGCTCGTCGTCCTCTGCATAGAAGTAGGCCACCGGCAGTCCCAGGACCGCCGCGAGGCGCTGCAGGGTCTGCAGGTCGGGTTGGTGGACGCCGGTTTCGTAGCGGTTGACGCGGGTGCTGGCGACGAAATCGTCGAGCCCGGCCTCGATGCCCAGGGCCCGCTGCGAGATCCCGTACGCCTCGCGCGCCTCACGCAGTCTCCGGCTGAAGACAGGTAGTTGCCGCTTCTCAGACAACGGAATGCACGTTCTGGACTCCCGGCAGGGAAGCTTCCGGAACGGCGGGCAATTCCGATACTACGGGAAACGTAGGCACGCGCATCCAGCCGGGAAGTGGGCGGGTGCCGACGATGCGTCGGCGGTGCCCCCGGCTCGGCGGGTGCTTGACGGGTCGCTACGAATATCGTAGTGTCCGTGATGGCTACGTAAATCGTAGTCGTTCGCGGCGGCGAGGGGAAGTGTGCGGCCGCGGGCCCACGCACCCAGGGGAACGGACATGAAGACCAGCATCCTGCACGACGCAGTCTCCTTTGCCTTGCTCGCGATCGGCGCGGCCGCGCCGGCGATGGCCGCTGCCGCCGCCTCGCCGCCGACGGTGCCCGAGGCTGCGGCCGCGGACGCCGCGAACGCCGCGGCGAGCCCGCAGGCCGCCAGCGGCTTCGACCTGCCCGCCGGCGACCTGCGCCGCGCGCTCGTCGAGTTCGTCCGCCAGAGCGGGATCGAATTGCAGTACGACGCCGCGCAACTCGCCGGGGGGCAGGGGCGGGCGGTGCACGGGCGCATGGACTGGCGGGCGGCGCTCGCCGCCCTGCTGCAGGGCAGCGGCTTCCAATACCGGCAGGCGCCCGACGGCGCCGTGCTGATCGAGCGTGCGGCAGCGCCGTCGTCGCCGGGGGCGACGACATTGGGAGCGGTGGTGGTGACCGGCACGCGCATCCGGGGAGGCACGAGCGCGTCGCCGGTCATCACCATCGGCTCGGAGCGCATCCGCGAGGAGGGGTTTGCGGACCTGGGCGAGGTCGTGCGCAGCATCCCGCAGAACTTCGGAGGCGGCCAGAACCCGGGCATCGCGGGGGGCGCCGCCAGCGGCGCGACTGGCATCTCCAACCAGAACATCAGCGGCGGCTCCTCGCTGAACCTGCGTGGCCTGGGCCCGGCCGCGACCCTGACCCTGCTCAATGGCCGCCGCATGTCCTACGACGGATTTTTCCAGGCCGTGGACATCAGCGCGATTCCCGTGGAGGCGGTGGAGCGCGTCGAGATCCTGCCGGACGGTGCCTCCGCGGTGTATGGCTCGGATGCGGTGGGCGGCGTTGGCAACGTGATCCTGCTGCGCGATTACGATGGCGTGACTGTCGGGGCGCGCTATGGCGAGGCCACCGGCGGCGGCGTCGCCACGCAGGACTACACCGCAACGACGGGCACCACCTGGCGGACGGGCGGGCTGATCGCAACATACAAGCGTTCATCCACCGATCCGCTGCTCGCGCGCCAGCGCGACTACACGCGGACGATGGCCGACCCGAGCTCGCTGTATCCCGGCATCGAACTGCGCAGCGCCCTGCTGAGCCTGCACCAGGCGTTCGGCGACAACGTCGAGTTCAACCTCGACGCGTTCCGCACCGAGCGCCAGCAGGTGCAGAACCCCTTCAACCTGCCGGCCCAGCCCTACTACAACATCCTTGCCGCGGACTCGCTGGCGACGCTCGTTGCACCCGGCGTGGACATCTCACTACCCGGCGACTGGACCGTGCGCCTGGGCGCGGGGCGGGGCAGGAACACGCTGCAGAGCGCGCAGACCCGCATCAGTCGCGTGGGCGCGGCCCCGATTCCGCTCAACGACGACTGCTTCTGCAATGCGCTCAGTTTCTGGGAAGCGGGCGCCGAGGGACCGATGTTCGCGCTCCGCGGCGGGCCGGCGCGACTTGCGCTGGGCATCGGCTACCGGCGGAACAGTTTCACGCTGGAGCAGAGGATCGCTGGCCTGATCGGCGCCACGGGTGAGGAGAGCAGCCGCTTCGGCTATGCGGAGCTCAACTTGCCGTTCGTCGGTCCCGACAATCGCATCCCGGGCGTGCGGAGACTGGAAGTCAACCTCGCGGCGCGCACCGAGCGATACGACAGTTTCGGTGGGGTGACCACGCCGAAGATCGGTGTCATCTATGGTCCCGGCCCGGATTTCACCCTCAAGGCCTCGTGGGGGCATTCGTTCAAGGCGCCGACGCTGTTCCAGCGCTTCTGGCTGCAGCAGGGCATCCTGTGGCGGGCGCAGGACCAGGGCGGCCCCAGCTACGGGGCCGACGAGACCGCGCTGATGCTCGGCGGCGGCAATCCCGACCTCAAGCCCGAGCGTGCCACCACCCGCAGCGTGTCCCTGGTGCTGCATCCGCGGGCGTTGCCTGCGCTGGACGCCGAAATCGACTGGTACGACATCGACTACACCGACCGCGTCGTGCAGGGCATCGCCAATCCGGTCCTGCCGCTGCTGAATCCGGCCTACGAGTCCTTCATCGACCGGACACCCACGCTGGAAGAGCAGCAGTCGGTGCTCGACCGCTCGGCCATCTTCTTCAATCTGGTCGGTGCGCCCTACGATCCGTCGAAGGTCGTGGCGATCATGTACGGCATCTACGCGAACGCCGCGCGCCAGCGGATCCGCGGCGTGGACCTGTCTGCGTCGTACCGCTTCGACCTTGGTGCGGGCCGCCTGCTGCTGCGCGGTGCGGCAAGCTGGCTCCACAGCGCCCAGCAGACGACTCCCCTTGAGCCTTTCGCCGATCTCTCCGGCGTGCTGTATGGGCCGCCCCGGTTCAAGGCGCGTGCCGGCGCCGTGTGGAGCCACGGCGGGCTGAGCGTGTCCGCCTTCGCGAACCACGTGGATGGCGTCACCGGGCCCCTGGTGGGCGGCGGGACGGGCAAGTCCGCATCGTTCAACACGGTCGACGCCACGTTGCGCTACGAGACCGACGCGGAGCAGGGGCCCTGGTCCGGGCTTGCCTTCGAGTTGTCGGCGCAGAACCTGTTCGATCGTGCGCCCCCGCTTTACGCGCCTGCCAGTCCGGACTATGCCCCGTACGACTCGACGAATTACTCCGCCATCGGGCGGTTCGTGAGCCTGTCCGTCACCAAGCGGTTCTGAGGGGGAACGGACGATGATCCGACATGCAAGCAAGGGCAGGGCATGCACGCTGTTGCTCGCGTCGGTGGCGCTTGGCGCCGCGGGCGCGGTCCAGGCTGCGCGGGTTCCGCCGCAGCGGTTGGTGGAGGTGGTGGATCTCTCCGCCCCGACCATCTCGCCTGATGGCCGGCTGGTGGCGTTCCGGGCCGAGCAGGCCTCCGTGGCCCGCAATACCTACGACTCCGCCTGGTACGTGCAACCCATCGATGGCAGCACGCCGCCGCGCCGCATCGGCGACGGGGGCGTCCCGCTGCGCGATTCGGCGGGCATGTCGTTCACGCCAAGTGTGGCCTGGACGCCGGACGGCAGCGCGATCTACTACAAGGCCTTCCTGGGCGGGCGGGTCGACGTGTGGCGTGCCGCAGCCGATGGTTCCGGCGCGGCGCCGGTGACCCTCGATCCGGCGGACGTGCGCGAGTTCTCGCTGTCCGAGGATGGGCGCACGCTCAAGTACGCCGTCGGTCCCACGCGCGACGAGGTGATGCGCGCGGAGCAGGCCGAATACGACCGCGGCATCCACATCGACCAGTCGGTGCCGGTGGGTGCTGGCTTGTTTCGCTCGCGCCTGGTCACCGGCCGCCTGTCCACCCAGCGGTTTACCGGTCTCTGGTTCGATCGGCAGGGTCTCCTCGACGACGTGCCAGACCGCTGGCGCGAAATCGACCTTGAAAGCGGGAAACGCCGTAACCTGCCGCCGGCGGCTGCCGTGCCGGAGGACCCGCGCAAGCGCGACCCCGGCATCCTGCTGACCACGCTTTTCGAAGCCAGCGAACCGCACGGCACCCGCAAGGCCGTGATCACCCGGGCAGACGGCGGCGACCGGTCGAAGCAGTCGTCGCGCTCGCAGTTGGCGATCGTGGGCAAGGGGCAACGTGAAATCCGCTGCACGGCAGCGCCCTGTACGGACACGGCGATCAGTACCGTCCAATGGATCCCGGGGACGGGTGAACTCCTGTTCACGGTGACCGCGCGCGAAACCGACAATGCACAGTCGATCTACCGCTGGAATCCGGCCAGCGGCGAAGTGCGTCAGGTGGTTGCGGCCCATGGGTTCGTGAACGGCGGGCGCATGGCCGACACGACCTGCGGGCTCTCGGCCCTGGCGCTGGCGTGCGTGACGGCCGAGGCGACGGTACCGCCGCGGCTGGAAACCATTGACCTCGCGACGGGGCGGCGGCGCATCCTGTTCGAGCCGAATGCCGCGCTGGCCCGCGACCTCGAGGCCGCCATCGCGGCCCGGGTGCTGACGTGGAAGGACGAGCAGGGCCACAGCTACACAGGCCAGTTGTTCGTTGGCCGGGACCAGGACGGTGGCAGGCGGCCGCTCTTCGTCAATTACTACTATTGCGGTGGGTTCCTGCGCGGCGGGATGGGCAACGAATGGCCACTGGCCTCGCTGGCCGAAGCCGGAATTTCCACCCTCTGCATCAACAAGCCCACGTACACACTGGATCCGGTGGTGCGGTACGACCGCGCGGTGACGTCCATCGCGGCCGTGGTGCACCTGCTGGCCGAGGAGGGGCTGGTCGACCCTCGGCGCGTCGGCATGGGCGGCCTGAGCTTCGGTAGCGAAGCCACGATGTGGGTGGCGACGCACTCGGACCTGCTGGCGGCAGCCTCGGTGACTTCGCCGTCCGTGACCCCGATGTACTACCTGCTGAACATGGCGAGGGGGCCGATGTTCGAAACCGGGCTGCGCGAGGGATGGGGCCTGGGCGCACCCGATGAAACGCCGGAGCAATGGAAGCGCCTATCCCCCGTGTACAACGTGGACAGTATCCATGTCCCGATCCTGTTCCAGATGCCGGAGGAGGAGTATCTCCATGCCATCGACTACGTCTTCCCGCTGATGCGCAGGCACCGCGCCGACCTGTACGTGTTCCCGAACGAACCGCACAACAAGTTCCAGCCGCGGCACCTGCTGGCGGCCTACAACCGCAACCTCGAATGGTTCCGGTACTGGCTGCAGGGCGTGCTGGACGAAGATCCCGCGAAGGCTGCGCAATATGCGCTCTGGAATGCCATGCGGGGCGATGCCATGGTTCAGGATTGATGCCGCACCCAATTCTCGGCACGGCAGAGGTCGACGACCCGCATGTACGAGGAATCGCGGGGAACGGACGGCCGCGCCATGTAGTCGGACAAGGCCCGGTCGTCGATGAATCCCCGCCCGTGGAGCTCGCCCTCGAGCAGGAAGCGCCGCATGGCGTCCCGGTTGCGTGCGTAGAAGGCGCCGTTGTACTGGGAAAAGGAGCCCTTGCTTCGGCGGTGGAGGACCACCGGGGGAAGGATGTCGGCGAAGGCGAGTCGTGCGACGGCGCGGTTCTGCCCGCCGGCGACCCACATCCAGCTGGGGATGGCGAGGCAGGCCTCGACGACGGGTTGCGATAGCAGCGGCAGCCGCAGCCAACGGTTCATGGCTCGCGGCACCGCATCGCGGAACAGCTGCGTGCCGGCCAGGCCCTCGATGCGTTCGTGGATGCCGGGCAGGGCGTCTCGCAAGTCCGGTATCCATGGGTGGGCATCCGGCGTGCCAGGGAGCATCGTCGGCTTGCACAGGCTCGTTTGCGCAACCTGCGTTTGCCGGCCTCTGGCACGCAGCACGCGGAGCGTGGCGCGGGCCGCTGTCCAGTACGTGCACTGGTGCAGGGTCGAGAGGTCGGCGATTGCGCGCAGTCCGGCCCTCGGCCTGCCCGCCAGGATCGCGTCCGCGGCCGGCAGCGCTCCGCCCAGGAACGCGAAGACGGTGTCGCCGCCACCGCCGGAGTAGAGGCGGTCCAGGCCTTCCCGCGCAGCGACGCCGTCCATGATCTCGTCGACCGCGTGCTGCAGGGGGCCGATGCCTGGTGTCGCGCACCATGCCGGGACGGGGGCGTCGAAGCGTGAAGCTCCCACCGTCAGTGGCTCGACATGGAGCACCGCGCCCAGATGGCTCGCCACGGCACCCGCGTACAGGCGCTCGTCGGCGCCGGGCAGTTCCGGCAGCAGGGTGGCGCAATGCGGCCGCGCGGGTGCGTGGCGGAGGCAGGATGCCACGATCGACGAATCCAGTCCGCCGGAAAGTTCGACGAGGGCTTGCCCGTCGACGCCGGCCCATGCGGCGATAGCGGTTTCCACGGCCGCTCGCAGCGCTGCAGCCGCCGCTTCGATGCAGGTATGGCGCAATCCTGGCCGGACGAGATCCCATGGGGACCAGATCATGGTGATCGATGCCCGAGCTCCGTCCACGTGCAGCGTGCAGCCAGGCAGCAGCTCGTGGATGCCGGCGAGTCCGGTGCGTGCCGTCTTCGCATAGGGAAACGCCAGGAAATGCGCGATGAAGTCCCAGTCGATGCGCTTCAGGTAGACGCCCACCCGGGTCGCGATCGAGATGTCCGAGGTCACGAATCCCCGGTGACCAATGTCGGCGTACAGACAGGCGACGCCGCCCGACGGGTCCCGCGTGACCCGGATGCCGGTCAAGCTGTCGTCCGCGGGCTGTACCAGCAGGTACTCGCCCCAACATCCGTCGGGAAGGGGTTGCGGCTCAACGATGCGCGTTCCGTCGCGCAGGAAGACGTGGCCGATCGCAACGCCGCCATCGGGCAGCCGGAGGGTCGGCGTATCGGGCGACGCATACAGTCTTGCCGTGGGAAGGACGTGGCGCTCGTGAAGACCCATCGCGAGCAGTCGCCGCGCCACATCGGAACCTTCGACGCCCGCCCCGGCGGCACGCGTGTCCAGCCATAGGAAGTACCGACATCCCATCACACCACCCGGATGACGGTATGCGCCCCGGCGTGGCCCACCGTCTCGTTGAGCGCGAGGTCGCCTGCCTGCACCCAGCAGTGCGCCGAGAACGGATCACCGGTCACCCCGATCACGATGCGCGAATGCAGCCCGCGCCGGGCGAGGAACCGGGTGAGTGCCAAGGAGTCGGGCAGGCAGCAGGTAGCCACAGGGATGTGCGGTCGCGCCGAAAGGAAAAGGCGCGTGGCATGCAACAGCGCCTGTTCTTGCGAGGGCTCTGGTATGCAAAGCCGGCATCGACGGGTCCGATGTTCCGCCGTCCATTCGAGGACGCTTGCGAAACCCCTGGCACGGAGAGCATGCCGGCACGCCCACAGCGTCGCCAGCACTTCGGGGATTGCGGCAATGCCGCAACCAGGTGGATCGTGCGGCATTTCCAGGGCGCTGCGCAGGGGCAGGTCCATGCGCTCCGGGGTATCGGCGCTTTCCGGGCCGGCAGGTACCAGGATCCCGTGTTCGAGCAGCAGGGAAGCTGGCGCTGCGAGCGGATCCGTCGCATAGGCCAGGAACGCGCGCTCGAGTGCCCCGGACAGGCGGAAGTACCGGTCGGCGTCGGCGTCGAGGAAAACCGCGTGTTCGCCGATCACGCAAGCGGACAGGTGGTCGCGTAGCCGGTAACGCATGGTGGCGCGGAGGAAGGAGGGGCGCATCCTGCGATGCGCCCCCGTCCGCTCAGCGGTCCGCGAGGCCGGGCTGGAAGTCCATCCCGAGGACCTCCTGCAGCGTGTTGCGGAAGCCTTGGGTTTCCTCGCTGGCGATGCCGAGCGCCTGGTTGTGGCCGAGCGCTTCCCCGCTACCCCCGGGGATGCCCTGGGTCTCGGTGCTGGCGTTGCCGAGCTCGATGTTGTCGACGATGTCCATCTGCGTCTCCTTCGTTTCGCCATGATGTCCATGGCGAAGCCACGTTAGGAGCGCGAAATCGCAACTATCAAGTTGTTTTTGCGTGGTTCCGTGTTGATTGGCGCGTCAGCGCGGGAAGTCGCCGCCGTCCGCAAGCGACGCCACGATGCGCGGCACCAGCCGGACCCGGCGCGCGTGGTAGGCGTCGATCGCGGCCTCCAGCGCCCGACGGTCGCGTTGCTGTCCGAGGTGCAGCAGCGCCGACAACTCCTCCAGGGAGCCGTCGATGAGCTTCAGCCCGATGCGCCGCACCGGCGCGAGCCTGTCGTTGACCTGCTCCACGGCGCGATGCAGCGAGCGGTGGTCGGCGGCGCGCGCGATCGCGTCGAACAGCAGCCAGGTCGCCCGCGCGAGATCCTCGGCCAGCGGCGCCACCTGCAGCTCGCCGGCGAGCATGGGCAGGTCGGGCCGTGCCGCAAAGTGGATGGCGCAGGCCATCAGCAGCAGCCGGCGCATCCAGTCGTACTGGTCGCGCAGCAGCACCTCGTTCGGCATCGGGACATGCAGGCCGTTGCGGCCGTGGTCCGCGATCAGGCCCTCGCCCACCAGGCGGTACAGGGCGAAGCGGACCGGCGTGGGGCTGGCGTTGAACTCGTCGGCGAGGGCGGCCGGGTCGATCCTCTGGCCCGGCATGTAGCGCCCCGACCGGAGTGCGTGTCTGACCTCCTGGTACAGGAAGGCGCTTTTCGACTGGCGCGCGTGCATCGCAAAACTCCATCTTTGCGAAGCTCGGTTCGGCGCGATAGTACAGCCGGTCGCGCCCGGCGCAATAATCAAGCGGTAATTCGCAACGACTCGTCCGTGCGATCGGAAAACGAATACTTTGCGTGCGGCAAAGTTTCGCTTTCGCGCGTCGCGCCCATGGCCTGGCCCGGTGTGCCAGAATCGGCACGGCCGTCCCGGCCTGCCTGCCCAGAGGGGATCCCCGATGTCGTCCAGCGTGCGTGTTGCCCTGCTGTTCCCGTTCCTGCTCGCGGCCGCCGGCATGGCCCGCGCCGACGACCAGTCCCCGGCGCCCGCCGATCCCGCGGTGCAGGCCAAGCTGGACGCGCGCGGCTTCCACTACGAGGTGGACGCCGACGGCGACTACAAGCTCATCTATTCCTTCGACAAGGAGCAGCGCACGCAGATCCTGTTTGTCGGCGGCCGCACCGAGGAGCTGGGCGGGATGAAGGTGCGCGAGGTGTTCTCGCCGGCCGCCCGGCTCAGGGACGGCATCACCGGCGAGGTCGCGCTGGAGCTGCTCGCCGACAACCGCGCCAAGAAGCTGGGCGCCTGGGAGATCAACGGCGAGATCCTGTACTTCGTGGCCAAGCTGTCCGAGGACATCGGCGCCGAGGACCTGGAGACGGCGATGGACCTCGTGGCCTCGCTCGCCGACGACCTGGAGATGCGCTTCAGCGGCGACCGCGACGAGCTGTAGCCAGCGCCGGCGCCCCGGCTACGGCACGCGCCGCGATGGCGTAGAGGTCAAGCCCCGTCGGCGGGCGCCGGCGCGGCCAGCTCCTCCAGGATCGGGCACTCCGGCCGCCCGTCGCCGTGGCACTTGCGCGCGAGGTCCTCGAGGGTGCGCTGCATGGCCTGCATCTCGGCGACGCGCGCGCGCAGCTCCGCGGCGTGCTGCAGCGCCAGCGCCTTGACGTCGGCGCTGGCGCGGCTGCGGTCGTTCCACAGCCCCAGCAGCACCTCGATGCGCTTCATCGGGAAGCCGAGGTTGCGCGCGCGCTTGATGAAGCGCAGGCGGTGCAGGTCGGCGTCGTTGTAGAGCCGGTAGCCGGCGAAGGTGCGCTGCGCCGGCGGGATCAGGCCGCTGCGCTCGTACTCGCGGATCATCTTGGCGCTGACGCCGGTCGCGGCGGCGGCTTCGCCGATGTTGTGGAAGCCCTGCTCGCGGGCCTCGGCGAGCTCGGGGCGGGGTGCGTGCCTGGCCATGGCCCCCATTATCGCGCCGCCCGCGGGCCGCCGCCCGGCCCCGGTTGACCTTGACCCAGGGGCAAGGCCCAACGTGCACCGTGCGGCGATCGGCCGCGACACCCACGACCGAGGAGATGCCATGAACGACGTCATCGAGACCACCCCCGCGACCCCGGCCCCGGCCGGCGCCTGCGGCTGCTGCGCCTGCTCGCCCTGCACCTGCGTGGACTGCCAGTGCTGCGACTGCGCCGACCATGCCGAGGGCGGCTGCGGCTGCGCCTGAGCGGCCGGATCCGCGCCGCGCGGCCCCGCCTCCCCCGGGCCGCGCGGCGGTTTTTGCATTGCTCAGCAATTCCTCAGCCTCCGCTCAGGCCGTTCACCGCCGCCGCCGGCACGCTGGCGCCTCCATTCATCCACGGGGAGACAGACGACGATGACGGCAGGCATGGACAAGGCGGATGGGCCACGCCCCGCGGGCAGGCGCCTGCGGACGGCGCTGTGGATCCTGGCGGCGGGGCTGTGGCTGCTGCCGCTGGTGGCGATGCAGTTCACCGACGAGGTGCGCTGGACCGCGTTCGACTTCGCCATCTGGGCGGCCATGCTGGCGGCGGCCTGCGGTGCCTACGAGCTGATGCTGCGGATGTCGCCCGACCGCCACTACCGGCTGGGCGCGGCCGCGGCGATCGTCAACGCCTTCCTGGTGTTCTGGATCAACGGCGCGGTCGGCATGGTCGGCGACGGGGACAACGCCATCAACCTGCTGTTCCTGGCCGCGATCGCGCTCGGCGGCCTGCTGGCGCTGCTGGCCTGGTTCCGCCCCGCCGGCATGGCGCGGGCCCTGTCTGCGACCGCCGCAGTGCATGGCGCGGTCGCGCTGTACGCGCTGGTCGCCAGCCCCGACCGGCTCGGCTCGGTGTTCGCGCTGGGCTTCGTGCTGCCCTACCTGGCCTCGGCGTCGCTGTTCCGGCGCGCGGACCGCTCGACGCGCGCGGCGTAGCAGCCGCGCGTGGCCATGGCATGCTCCGGGAGACGGCGATGCGCATAGCCTCGCCGGGCGGACGGGACCCGTCTCGCCGTTTTCGGACATGTCATGAAGCAGGGCATCCACTACCGCACCACCCGCGACGGCGTCCGCCTCGCCTGGACGATGACCGGCCGCGGCGTGCCGCTGGTCAAGGCGGCGACCTGGCTCACCCACCTGCAGGACGACCTCGACAGCCCGGTGTGGTCGCATTGGGTGCGTTTCCTGTCCGGGCATTTCCGCTACCTGCGCTACGACGAGCGCGGTTGCGGCATGTCCGACCGCGCGGTGCCCGGCCTCGCGTCGCCGCGCTGGGCCGACGACCTCGAGGAGATCGTGGAGGCGGCGGGCATCGACCGGCCGATGGTGCTGCTCGGCATCAGCCAGGGCGCGTCCACGGTCATCGAGTACGCGGTGCGGCACCCGGAGCGCGTATCGCACCTGGTGCTGTACGGCGGCTACGCGGTCGGCGGCAACCGGCGCGAGGCGGATCCGCAGCGGCGCAAACTGTTCCAGGCGGTGATGGACGTCGCCGGCCTGGGCTGGGGCAGCGAGAACCCCGCGTTCCGCGAACTGTTCACGCGCCGCTTCGTGCCGGAGGCGACCCCGGCGCCCGGTGTCGCAGGGCCGGCTGCTGGCCAGCGGCATCCCGGGCGCGACGTTCGTGCAGCTGGAGTCCCCCAACCACGTGCTGCTGGAGCACGAGCCGGCGTGGCGCCACTTCTGCGACGCGGTGCTGGACTTCACCGGGCTGGGGGCGGCCACGCGCACAGACGATGCGCTGGCCGGGCTGACCGCGCGCGAGCGCACGGCGCTGCAGCTGCTGTGCGAAGGGCGCAGCAACGCGCAGATCGCGTGGACGCTGGGCATCGCGGAGAAGACGGTGCGCAACCACGTCTCCGGCCTGTACCGGAAGCTCGGCGTGCGCAGCCGCGCCGAGGCCATCGTGCGCGCGCTCGGCCCGGGCTGAATGCGACGGGCCGGGACATTTGTCCCGGTTCCCGGCGCCGCGGGCGCGACTTCCGGGACAAGGTTCCCATGGGCCGTTCCGGCCGTGGATGGAATGCTGTGCGCTCCATCACACACCCGTCGGTTCCCATGTCGCGACTGTTCGTCCTCGCGTACGCCTTCGTCGCGTACGCCGCCTTCCTCGGCTCCTTCGCCTACGCGATCCTGTTCGTGTCCGGCGTCGTCGTGCCCAAGCACATCGACAACGGCCCGCTCGCCCCCGCGCCGGTGGCGCTCGCGATCGACGTCGCGCTGCTGCTGCTGTTCGCCGTGCAGCACAGCGGCATGGCGCGGCCCGGCTTCAAGCGCTGGTGGACGCGGCTGATGCCGCCGGTCGCCGAGCGCAGTACCTACGTGCTCGCCAGCAGCGCGGTGCTCGCGCTGGTGCTGTGGCAGTGGCGCCCGCTGCCCGGCATCGTATGGGACGTGGCCGACCCGAACGCGCGCATCGCGCTGCACGCGCTCGCGGCGCTGGGCTGGGCGCTGCTGGTGTACAGCACCTTCCTGATCAACCACTTCGACCTGTTCGGCCTGCGCCAGGCCTGGTTCCATGCGCGCGGCCGCCGCTGGCGGCTGGAGACGCCGTTCGTGGTGCGCGCGCTGTACCGCGTCGTGCGCCACCCGCTGATGCTGGGCTTCCTGGTCGCGTTCTGGGCCGCGCCGACCATGAGCCAGGGCCACCTGCTGTTCACGGTGGCGTGCACCGGCTACATCGTGGTCGCGGTGAAGTTCCTGGAGGAGCGCGACCTGGTCGCGGAGTTCGGCGACCTGTACCGCGACTACCAGCGCCGCGTGCCGATGTTCCTGCCCTGGCCGCGCCGCTCAGCCGGGCGGCGCTGAGCGCCCGGCGTCCGCGCCGCCGGCGAACAGCGGCGCGAACGCGGCCATCGCGCCGACGATGCAGGCCCCGAACAGCGCGCCTTCGAGCGCGCCGGTCGCCGCCTGCGCGACGGTGCCGAAGTCCGGCTCGCCGAACAACGCGCCGACCTGGTCCAGGCGCAGGCGCGAATCCGGGAAGCTGCGCGCGAGCAGGTCGAGGCTGCCGCCCATCAGCCGCCCGCCCAGCAGCGGGATCGCGATGCCGGCGGCGGCACCCGCGACGGCCGCGGCGAGCGCGCTGCGCCGCGTCCACGGCGCCGCGCCGCCGCGCGCGCCGAACCACAGGCCGAAGCCCACCGATGCGCCGAGCAGCAGGCCCTCCGGGCCGCCGGTGATGTCGCCCGGCGAACGCCCGAGCAGCAGGTTGAACGCGTCGAGCCCGAGCAGCTTCGCGGCCGCGCCGACGAGCAGGCCGCCGAGCGCACCGCCGGCGACGCTCCAGCGCCAGCGCGGGCCGGGCAACAGCGCCGAGGCCGCGATGCCGGCGCTGACGCCGGCGCCGCCGGCGATCGCGGCGAGCACGGTGAGGCACACCATCACCAGCAGCATGGACACCGCGCCCATGCCCGGCGCCAGCGGTTGCGAGGCGCCGGCGAAGCCGTAAAACAACCCGCCGATCACGCCGGCCACGCCCGCGCCGGTGGTCCCGGCGGCGGCGAGCAGCAGCGATTCCCGCCAGGTCCACGCGCCGTCCACGCTGCGCGCCGGCGCCGGTGCCCGCGCGCCGGCCTGCGCAGCCGCGGGCATGCCGTCCGCCAGCACGTCCACCGCGGCGATGAAGCGGTAGCCGTGCTTGGGCACCGTCTCGATGTAGCGCGGGTTGGCGACGTTGTCGCCGAGCACGCGGCGCAGCGTGCGGATGCATTGCGTCAGCGCTTCCTCGGTGACCGGGATGCCCTGCCATACGGTGTCGAGGAAGCGGTCCTTCGACACCAGCCGGCCCTGTTCGGACACCAGCAGGGCGAGCGCGTCGAGGTAGCGCGCGTTGAGCTCCAGCGGCGCGCCGGCGCGGAGCAGGCGGCGCTCGGCGGCGTCGAGTTCGAAGTCGTCGAAGCGGAAACGGGCCGGGGCGGCGGGGACGGGCGGCATGCGGCAAGCCTCCCCGATCGCGGCGGGCATGGCAACGCCGGGGCGGCGGCCAGCCATCCGCCGCCTGAACGCCCGCGCTGGCGGGGCGCCGGGTCGCGCCGCGATTCCGAGGCGCAGCGCACCTGGTTCGCGGCCGTGGCCGCCGCGCTGCTGCTGCTCGGGCCCGACGCGGAGGCCTGATCCCGCGCGGCCCGACCTGCTAGATTGCGCGCACGGACGCGGCGCGCGGAGGCGGGCATGTCGGTGGCGACCCGGGAGCTGGAAGCATTCGTCCACGCAGCGCTGGCGCGCGGACAGCCGCGCGCCGCGATCGAAGCGGCGCTTGCGCAGGCGGGCTGGCCCGATGAGCAGGTACGCGACGCGCTCGACGCCTATGCCGACGTCGCCTTCCCGCTGCCGGTGCCGAAGCCGCGGCCCTACCTGTCGGCGCGCGAGGCCTTCCTCTACCTGCTGCTGTTCGCGACGCTGTACCTCTCCGCGTACCACCTCGGCAGCCTGCTGTTCGACCTGATCAACCACGCGCTGCCGGATCCGGCGGCGCCGGCCTACTTCGACCGCGGAAACGCCATGCGCTGGTCGGTGGCGTCGCTGCTGGTGGCGTTCCCGGTATTCCTGTATGTCGCGCGCCTGCTGGGGCGCGAACTCGCGCGCAATCCGGCGAAGCGCCTGTCCGCGATCCGGCGCTGGCTCACCTACGTGACCCTGTTCCTGGCGGCCGGCTTCGTCATCGGCGACCTGATCGTGGCGGTGCACAACGTGCTCGGCGGCGAACTGACCCTGCGCTTCGCGCTGAAGGTGCTCGTGGTCGGCGCGATCGCCGGCACCGTGTTCGGGTACTACCTGCTCGACCTGCGCCGCGAGGAGCGCGAGCCGTGAACGCGCCGGGCGCTGCGTCGCGCGCCGGCCGCTGGCTCGCGGTCGTGGCCAGCGTGGTCGTGCTGGCGAGCATCGTCGCCGCGATCGCGGTGATGGGCCCGCCGTCGCGGCAGCGCCTGTTGCGGATGGACGAGCGCCGCATCCAGGACCTCGGCGTGCTGGCGGGGCAGGTGCGGGCGTGGCATCGCCAGCACGGCCGCCTGCCGGCCTCGCTCGGGGAACTGGCGGGCGAACCCGGCGTGCACGTGCCGCAGGATCCGGCCACCGGCGCCGGCTACGGCTACGAAGCGCTGGGCGAGCGCGAATTCCGCCTGTGCGCCGACTTCGCGACCGACACGGCGCAGGTGGCGCGGGCGGTGGGGCCGTTCGGAGTCCCGGCGGGCGAGTGGGCGCACGGCGGTGGCCGGCACTGCTTCAAGCGCCGGGTGGATTGACCATTGGAGGAGTTCGCAATGACGCCTGCATTCACGATGTTGATCCTCGCGGCCATCGCCTGGGTGGCGCTGCACATCGGCGTGGCCGGCAGCGGCCTGCGCGGCGCGATCGTCGCGCGCACCGGCGAGGGCGTGTTCCGCGGCCTGTTCGTGCTCGCCTCCTTCGCGGTGCTGGGCTGGCTGGTCTACGCCTACAACGCCGCCGGCCCGGTGGCGCAGCTGTGGGTGGCGCCGCGCTGGCTGGTGGTGGCGCTGATGCTGCTGATGCTGCCGGCCATGCTGCTGCTGGTGTGCGCGGTGAGCATGCCGAACCCGACCTCGGTGCGCGGCGAGCGCGCGCTGCAGGCGGAGGAGCCCGCGCGCGGCATGTTGCGCGTCACCCGGCATCCGATGCTGTGGGCGTTCACCACCTGGGGCCTGCTGCACCTGGCGGCGGTCGGGACCGCGTCCATGGCGGTGCTGGCCGGCGCGATCATCGTGACCGCGCTCGCCGGCATGCCCAGCCTCGACGCCAAGTATGCGAAGCGCGAGCCGGAACGCTGGCCGGCCTTTGCCGCGAAGACCTCGATCCTGCCGTTCGGCGCAATCCTCGGCGGCCGCAACCGGCTGGTGCTGCGCGAACTCGGCTGGTGGCGGCCGATCCTCGCCGTCGTGCTGTGGATCGCGCTGATCGCGGCGCATCCCATGCTCTCGGCCGCGAACCCGGCGCGCTACTTCCACTGATCAGGCGCCGGCGTCGCGTTGCGCGGCGCCGGCCGCGTCCGCGGCGTTGCTGTCCTCGGCGCCGGGAGAGGCCGTGCCGGCGGCATCCGTCGCATGCAGGGCACGGCGGCCGGCGGCCGCATCGGCGGCCTCCGCCGGGGTGCCCGCGCGCGCGAGTTCGACGCGGCGCAACGGCAATGCCTCCGGATGCGCGTGTCGCAGCCACGCGATCATCCGCTCGCGCGCCGCGCAGCGCAGGTCGAACAGGTCGCCGGAGTTGCGCGCGCTCACCAGCAGGCGCACTTCCATCGCCGTCGCCGAGGTGTCGGTGACCTGCACCACGCACACGCGCCCGTCCCAGCGCGGATCGGTCTCGCAGATGCGGCGCAGCGCGTCGCGCACTTCGTCCAGCGGCGTGCGGTAGTCGAGCCACAGGAAGGCGGTGCCGAGCAGCTGCGCCGTGGTCCGCGTCCAGTTCTGGAACGGGTTCTCGATGAACCACTGCAGCGGCACCACCATGCGCCGTTCGTCCCAGATGCGCACGACCACGTAGGTCGCGTTGATCTCCTCGATCCGGCCCCATTCGCCCTCGACGATGACCACGTCGTCGAGCCGGATCGGCTGCGCGAGCGCGAGCTGCAGCCCGGCGATGAGGTTGCCGAACACCGGCCTGGCGGCGATGCCCGCGACCAGGCCGAGCACGCCGGCGGAGGCGAGCAGCGTCGCGCCGAGCTGGCGGATCCCCGGGATCGTCATCAGCGCGAGCCCCACGCCGAGCAGCACGATCGCGCCTTGGACGATGCCGCTGATCACCCGCGCCTGGGTCTGCACCTTGCGCGCGTGCAGGTTGTCGGCGATGTCCACCGGGTGCTCGCGCAGCACGCGCGCCTCGACCGCGCGCACCGCGCGCACGGCCAGCCACACCGCGCACAGGCCCAGGCCGACGGCCAGCGCGTGGCGCGCGATCGCCATCCACGCCGCCGGCACCGGCGTCGCCGGCAGCAGCACCAGCAACGCCGCCAGCGGCAGCGCCGCCGCCACGGGCGGCCACGCGGTGCGCAGGATGCGCTTGCGCAGCCCGGGCGTGGCGGGGGTGGAAGGCGCGGGCCCGGCCATCCGCGCATGGTCGCGGTGGGCGCGGCCACGCTGCGTGAGCGCGCGCGCTTCACGATCCTGAAAGAACGCCGAACGCGGCGCCGCGCGCGGCGCCGGCGCACGCTTGAAACCGGCGCCGCGTTCCCTACCTGTGCGGCATCGGCGGGCGACGCCCGCCCCAGGATCGGAGGAACGACATGAACATGCTGACCCGCTACACGCAGCCCGCCGGGCCGGCGCAGGACCCGGTGCGGCAGCTCATCGACCGCCTCTTCGACGGCAGCCTGTTCCAGGGCGGCAACGACGAATCGTCGGTGGTGACCAGCCAGTGGCTGCCGCCGGTAGACATCCGCGAGGAGGCCGACCGCTTCATGCTCTACGCCGACATCCCGGGCGTGGATCCGCAGGACATCGAGGTGCAGATGGATCGCGGCCTGCTCACCATCAAGGGCGAGCGCCGCAGCGAGGCCGTCGCCGCGACCGAGCGCTACTCGCGCGTGGAGCGTGTGCACGGCAGCTTCCACCGCCGCTTCGCGCTGCCGGACAGCGCGGATCCCGACGGCATCACCGCCTCGGGCAGCAACGGCGTGCTGCGCATCGTGATTCCGAAGAAGCCGGAGTCGACGCCGCGCCGCATCCAGGTGGGCACGACGCTGGATTCCTGATCGCGTCACGTGACGCGGGCGGCGGGCCGGCGGCAGGGACGCCGCCGGCCCGGGGGCCGTCGCTGCCGGGCGACGGCCTTCTTTTTTGCCCGTGCCGCCCCCATCCTGAGCGGGCCCCCACCGCAGGAGCGCCGCCATGGCCACCTACCGCAAGGATCCCGAAGCGATCGCCCGCCTGACGCCCGAGCAGTACCGCGTCACCCAGGAAGGCGCGACCGAGTATCCCGGCACCGGCGAGCTGCTGCACGAGAAGCGCGCGGGCATCTACGTGGACATCGTCTCCGGCGAGCCGCTGTTCGCCTCGTCCGACAAGTTCGAGTCCGGCTGCGGCTGGCCCAGCTTCACCAAACCGATCGAGCCCGCCCACGTGCGCGAACTGCGCGACACCAGCCACGGCATGATCCGCACCGAGGTGCGCTCCGCGCACGGCGACAGCCACCTGGGCCACGTGTTCACCGACGGCCCGCGCGACCGCGGCGGCCTGCGCTACTGCATCAACTCCGCCGCGCTGCGCTTCATTCCGCGCGAACGCATGGAGGCGGAAGGTTACGGCGCCTACCTCGACCAGGTGGAGGACATCGCATGAACGCAGGACTCGAGCGCGCCATCCTCGCCGGCGGCTGCTTCTGGGGCGTGCAGGAGCTGCTGCGCAAGCTGCCCGGCGTGGTCTCCACGCGCGTGGGCTACAGCGGCGGCGACGTGCCGAACGCCACCTACCGCAACCACGGCACGCATGCCGAGGCGGTGGAGATCGTGTTCGATCCCGCGCGCATCACCTACCGCGACCTGCTCGAATTCTTCTTCCAGATCCACGACCCGAGCACGCCGGACCGGCAGGGCAACGACGTGGGCCCGTCGTACCGCTCGGCGATCTTCTACACCTCGCCGGAGCAGCGGCAGGTCGCGCTCGACACCATCGCCGACGTGGACGCGTCCGGGCTGTGGCCGGGCAGGGTGGTGACCGAGGTCGCGCCCGCCGGCGATTTCTGGGAGGCCGAGCCCGAGCACCAGGACTACCTGCAGCGCTATCCCACCGGCTACACCTGCCACTTCGTGCGGCCGGGCTGGAAGCTGCCCAGGCGCGCGGCCGGCTGATGCAGCGCGCACACGCCCCGCGCGGCGCGCTTGCCGCGCTCGCCCTGCTCAGCCTCATCTGGAGCTTCAACTGGGTCGTGATGAAGCAGGCCATGGCCTGGGCCGGGCCGTTCGAGTTCGCCGCGTGGCGCGCGGGCCTCGGCACGCTGATGCTGTTCGGCCTGCTGCGCTGGCGCGGGTTGCCGCTGGCGCCGCCGCGCTGGAAGCCGCTGCTGCTGATCGGCGCCGCGCAGACGCTGGGCTTCCAGGCGCTGGTGCAGTGGGCGCTGGTGGACGGCGGCGCCGGCCGCACCGCGCTGCTGGCCTACACGATGCCGTTCTGGGTGGTGCTGCTGGCGTGGTGGCTGCTGCGCGAGTGGCCGTCGCGCTGGCAGTGGACGAGCCTGGCGCTCGCACTCGCCGGGCTGCTGTTCCTGCTGCAGCCCTGGGCGGGGATGGGCGACGCGCACAGCACGCTGCTGGCGATCGGCGGCGGCCTGTGCTGGGCGGTGGGCACGGTGCTGAGCAAGCGCATGTTCCAGCGCGGCGAGGCCGGCGTGCTGCAGCTCTCGGCCTGGCAGATGGCGGTGGGCAGCGTCGGCCTGGTGCTGGTCGCGCTCGCCGTCGACGAGCCGCCGATGCAGTGGACGCCGGGGCTGGTCGCCGCGCTCGCCTACAACGGCGTGCTCGCCTCGGGGCTGGCGTGGCTGCTGTGGAGCACGCTGGTGGACCGCCTGCCGGCGCAGGTGGCCGGCGTGTCCAGCCTGGTGATCCCGATCCTGGGCGTGCTGTTCGCCTGGTGGGTGCTGCATGAAGCGCCCGATGCGGCGGAGTGGACCGGCATCGCGCTGCTCGTCGCCGCGCTCGCCGCCGTCGGCCGACGCCCGCGCGCCGCGGGATAGCCCGGGCGGGCGGGTGCCGCGTATGGCAGGATGAACAGGTCCAGCCCCGGGGAAGGCACGTGATCGAAGTCGAAGGACTCGGCAAGCAGTACGACCGGTTGGCGGCCGTGCAGGACCTCTCGTTCGCCGTGCGCGCGGGCGAGATCATGGGCCTGGTCGGGCCGAACGGCGCCGGCAAGACCACCACGCTGCGCTGCATCACCGGCATCATCCCGGCCACCACCGGCACGGTGCGCGTGGACGGCATCGACCTCGCCCGGGATCCCGCGGCCGCCAAGCGCCGGCTCGCGTTCATGCCGGACGAGCCGCGGCTGTTCGAGCACCTCACGGTGATGCAGCACCTGAACTTCGTCGCGCGGCTGTACGGCGTGCCGGATTTCCGGGCGCGCGCCCTGCCGCTCCTCGAAGAGCTGGAGATGGCGGACAAGCAGGACCTGTTGCCCGGCGAACTCTCGCGCGGCATGAAGCAGAAGCTGGTGATCGCCTGCGGCCTGCTGCACGGGCCGAAGGTGGTGATCTTCGACGAGCCGCTCACCGGCCTGGATCCCGGCGGCATCCGCCGCATGAAGCAGGTGATGAAGCGGCTCGCCCGCGACGGCGCCGCGGTGATCCTGAGCTCGCACCTGCTGGGGCTGCTCGAGGAGGTGTGCACGCACCTGCTGATCCTCAAGAACGGCCGCATGGTCGCGCACGGCAGCGTCGCCGAGATCCACGCGCGCTACGGCGGCGAGGCTGGCGGCAACCTCGAGGACGTGTTCTTCCGCGCGACCGGCGACGACGCCGTCACCGGGTGAGGCCGATGGACGCCGTGGCCGGATCGCCGTGGAGCGCCTGCCTGTACCAGCAGGCGATGTCCATCCGCAACGCGGTGCGCCAGCGCCTGCGGCGGCTGAAGCAGCCGAAGTACCTGTTCGGCGCGATCGCCGGCGTGGCCTACCTGTACTTCTTCGCGTTCCGCCACGCGTTCCGCGGCGGCCGCCACGGCGACCCGGACCTCGCCCAGGTCGCCGGCTGGCTGCACGACCCCGCGATCGCCGGGCTCGTGCTCGGCGGCGCGGCCGCGGCGCTGCTGGTGGTGCTGCTGGTCGCGTGGGTGCTGCCCGGCGACCGCAGCGCGCTGGCCTTCAGCGAGGCCGAAGTCGCGTTCCTGTTCCCGGCGCCGATGACGCGCTCGCAGCTGGTGCGCTACAAGCTGCTGCGCTCGCAGCTCGCGATCCTGGTGTCCTCGGTGCTGCTGACGGTGGTGCTGCGGCGCGGCGGTGCGTTCGGCGGCAGCCCGTGGCTGCACGCGCTCGGGTGGTGGATGGTGCTCTCGACGGTGCGCATGCACTTCATCGGCGCCTCGTTCGTGCACGCGCGCCTGCGCGGCGACGGCACGCGCGGCTGGCTGGGCAGCGCGGGCCTGGTCGCGCTCGTGGTCGCCGCGGTCGTCGCGCTGCTGGCCTGGGTGCGCAGCCAGGTGCCGCCGCCGCAGGCGGACGCGCTGCTGGCGTGGGCGCAGCAGTTGCTCGCGGTGCCCGCGCTCGCGTGGGTGCTGTGGCCGCTGGAGCGGGTGGTGGCCCCGATGCTGGCGCCGGACGCGGCCACGTTCTGGCGCGCGGTGCCGTGGGCGCTGGCGATCATGGCGCTGCATTTCCTGTGGGTGGTGCGCTCGGACGCGCGCTTCGAGGAAGCGGCGATCGCGCATTCGCAGCGGCGCGCGCAGGCCATCGCCGCGCGCCGCGAGGGGCGCCTGCGGACGCGCGCGCCGCGCAAGGCGCATCCGGCGCCGTTCGCGCTGGCCGGCACCGGCTTCGCGCCGGTGGCGGTGCTGTGGCGCAACCTGATCGCGCTCGGCGCGACGCGCCTGCGCACGTTCGTCGCGATCCCGCTGGTGGTGCTGGCCGGCGAAGCCTGGATCGCGCGCGACCCGGCGCTGCGCCCGCTGCTCAAGCTGTTCTTCGGCCTCGGGCTCGGCGCGGCGGCCTGGCTGCTGGTCGTGGGCCCGATGATCGCGCAGCGCATGCTGCAGCGCGTGCTCGACCACATGGACCTGCTGAAGGCGGCGCCGCTGCCGGGCTGGCAGCTGGCGCTCGGCGAGTTGCTCGCGCCGATGCTGCTGCTGTCGCTGGCGGAGTGGACGATGCTGGCGATGGCGCTGCTCGCGGTACTGCTCGGCGGCGTGCCGTCCGTGCCCGCCGGCGCGGCGGTGGCGGCGGCCATCGGCGCCGCGCCGCTGGTGCCGCCGCTGTGCGGGTTGCTGCTGTGCCTGCCGTTCGCGGGCGTGCTGCTGTTCCCCGGCTGGATCGGCCGGTCGCGCGGTGGCGGCGGCGTCGAAGTGATGGGCCAGCGCCTGATCTTCTTCGGCGCCTACGCGCTGGTGCTCGTGGTCTCGCTGCTGCCGGCGGTACTGGTCGGCGGCCTGGTGGCGACGCCGGCCTGGTGGATCGCCGGGCCGGCGCTGGGCCTGCCGGTGTTCGGGCTGGTCGGCGCGGTGGTGCTGGCCGCCGAACTCACGATGGCCGTCCGCTGGCTGGGCCGCCGGATCGAGCGCTACGACCTGTCGCTGGAGCAGGCCTGAGCGCGCCGCGCCCGCCGGGGCGGATCCCGCGCAGCACGTCGGTCGCCACGCGTCCGCGCCCCGATTCCTTGGCGACGTAGCACATGCGGTCGGCGGCCTCGATCACCTGCTCGGCCTCCAGCCCGTCGCCGCTGAACTCGATCAGCCCCGCGCTGGCGCCGAGCCGGTAGGCGAAGCCCTGCCAGGCGAACTGGAACCGCGCCACCGCGTCGATGAGCTTGCGCGCCACGCCCGCAGCCTGTTCCTCCGCGGTGTTCTCCAGCAGCACCGCGAATTCGTCGCCGCCCATGCGCGCCAGCGTGTCGCCTTCGCGCAGCTGCCGCCGCAGCGCGGTGGCGAGCTGGCGCAGCAACTCGTCGCCGGCGACGTGGCCGGCGCCGTCGTTGATGGCCTTGAAGCGGTCGAGGTCCAGGTACAGCAGCGCGTGGCGGCAGCCCAGGCGCGCGGCGCTGTCGAGCGCGCGCTGCAACCGCGCTTCGAGCACGCGGCGGTTGAGCAGGCCGGTGAGCGGGTCGTGGTTGGCGTGCCAGGACAGCTCGCGCGCCATGCGCGTGGCGGCGGTGACGTTGCGGAAGGTGAGGATGTAGCCGAGCAGCCGGCGCGCGCCGTCGCGGATCTCCGCGACCGCGCCGTCCACGAGGATCACGTGGCCGTCGTGGCGCACCAGCGAGCGCACGTCGTCGTGGTCGCGGAACCCGGCGTCGAGCGGATCCACGGCGAGGCCGCCGGCGTCCACCAGGCGCACCACCTCGGAGAGGCTGCGGCCGATCGCTTCAGCCGCCGTCCAGCCGGTGAGGTGCGTGGCGACGGGATTCAGGTCGGTGATGCGGCCCTCGGGATCGGTGACCGCCACGCCGTCGGCGATCGCCGCCAGCGCGCCCTGCGCGCGCTGCAGCGCCTCGCGCAGCGCGGCGTTCTCGCGTCGCGCTTCCACGAGCGGATCGGCGGAGGACGAGGCGTCGGCCAGGCGGCCGGCGTCCTGCCCGGCGTGCAGTGGGGGCGCCTCGTGGGGAAGCATCGCTCGCACGCTAGAGGGCATCGCGGTAAGGGCGGGTGAGTGCCGGCGTCAACTTGCACGGAATCGGCGTGATCGCATTCGCAGATTCACGCGTTCAGCCCGGCCCCGCCAGCGTGGTGCCGTGCACCGACGGCAGCTCCGGCGGCGCCGCGCGCGGCGCCTCGGCCGCCGCGGCGCCGCCGGTCCCTGTCCCTGGCGCCGGTGCGCCGGCGGCGGGGCCTTTGCCCGCTTCCAGCGCGTCGCTGAACGCCGCGCCGACTTCGATGCCGGTCGGCGTGCCGGCGGCGGTGGTGCGCGCGCCTCCGGCGGATTGCGCCTGCGCACGCGACTGGTGCTGCAGCGCCGAGATCATCACGTCCATCACCCGGCCGAACGCGCTGCGCGACTTGCCGGCCTCGGCGCGCGCTTCGTCGGCGAGCGTTTCGCGCGGCTGCGCCTGCGCGATGCACGCGCCGGGAGCGGCGCATGCGAGCGCCAGCAGCAGGAGAATGGAATGGCGACGGACGATGGACATTGCCTGTGGGTTCCCGGCGGATGCATGCCTTGCATCCTCGGTGCGCAGGCTAGCGGCGGCGGGCTCCGCGCCGGCGTGAAATCCGCGGCGCCGCGCTGAACGCGGGCTGACACGCGCGTGGGAGTGGCGCAAAAAAAAACGGCCCCGTGAAGGGGCCGTGCAAGAGATCCCTCGTCCGAGGGGTGGGGGAAACGCGTCGACCGGTAATCAGTAACCGAGCACCTGCATGATCAGGCCCGTGGCCACCTGCACCAGCAGGTATTCCTCGACGTCGCCGTAAGGCCGCACCCAACGGTAGCCATGGGGCGGCGGCGGCAGGCGGTGCACGTGGTAGTCCACGTAGTAGCGCGGCTGCAGGTACACCACCGGCACGCGCTGGCCGCGGCGATACGAGTGCTTGTACCAACCGACGTGGCGGCCGTTGTCGTGGTGCGCCGGGGGATGGCCATGGTGGTGGTGCTTGGGGCCATGGCCGCGATGGTCGTGGTGGCCATGGCGCTGTGGCTCGGGCGACGGGGAGGGCGACGCGGACGCCAGCGCCGGCGTCAGCGCGAGGGCGAGGGAAGCGGCGAGGAACAGGCGTTTCATGTCGGCTCTCCGTGGATCGCATGCCGGGCAGGCACGCTGGGATCGTAGGGCGGCGAGGATGAAGCGACGCCCAATCCGGGCGGGCCCGCGGGCCGCGTCCGGCCGGCCCGCCAGCCTCCGTTCATGCAAGCCGGAACGGCGATAGACTCGAGCCCGTGCAACCCACCGCCATCCTGGCCCAGGTCTCGCGCGAAGCGCTCCAGGGGGAGGGCCTGGAGGCGGTGCTGCAACGCATCTGCGACTTCCTGGTCCGCAGCCTGCCGGTGGCCATCGCCAGCATCATCCTGCTCGACGAGGACGCCACCGAGTTCGTGCAGGAAGTCTGGGCGGGCGAACTCGACCTTTCGCCGCCCGCGCTCGCCACCGGCTGGCCCGTGACCATGGGCGCGGCCGGGCGCTGCGCGCGGCTGGGGCGGCCGCAGCTGATCGTGGACGTGAACAGCGATCCGGACTACGTGCCGGGCAACGCCGCGGTGCGCTCGGAATACCTGGTGCCGATCCGGCACCGCGACCGCCTGCACGGCGTGCTCAACATCGAGAGCACGCGCCCGGACTTCTTCGACCCGGCGATGCGCGAGATGTTCGACGCGATCGCCGACCAGGTGGCGGGCGCGATCCACCTCGCGCGCATGGCCGCCGAACTGGAGGCCGCGAACCGCAAGCTCGAGGCGCTGAGCATGCTCGACGGCCTCACCGGCATCGGCAACCGGCGCAGCTTCGACCGCCACCTCGCCGAGCAGTGGGACCGCGCGGTGCGCGAGCGCGCGCCGCTGGCGCTGCTGCTGGTGGACGCGGACCATTTCAAGGCGCTCAACGACGCGCTCGGCCACCTGCACGGCGACCTGTGCCTGTGCGAGCTGGCGGCGAAGTGCCAGCGCTTCTGCGAGGAGCACGGCGGCATCGCCGCGCGCTTCGGCGGCGAGGAGATCGTGCTGCTGCTGCCCGGCCGCGACCTGGCCGAGGCCCGGGCGCTGGCCGAGCGGCTGCGCCTGCAGGTGTCCGACGCGGCGATGCCGCACCCGGCCTCGCCGGTGGCGCCGCACATCACGGTGAGCATCGGCGTGGCGGCGACGCTGCCCGAGGCGGGCGGGCGCGCGGAGCGCCTCGTCGCCGCCGCCGACCGCGCGCTCTACGCGGCCAAGGCCGGCGGGCGCGACCGCGTCTGCACCGCCACGCCCCAGGCGCCCTAGGCGCCGACGCGGCGGCGCTCGGCGTCGATGTCGTGCACCGGCCGCACCTCGATGCAGCCGGTCTGCGCCCACGGGAACTCGGCGGCGATGCGCACCGCCTCCTCCATGTCCGCCGCCTCGATCAGGTTGAAGCCGCCGAGCAGTTCGCGCGTTTCCGCGAACGGGCCGTCAGTGACCGTGACCTTGCCGCCGCGGATCCGCACCGATTTCGCCGTGGACGCGGGTTCGAGCTGCTGCGACGCCAGCAGCTTGCCCTCTGCGCGCAGCTCGTCGGCATGCACGAAGCAGTCGTGCATCATCGTGTCGTAGCGGCCTTCGGGCAGCGCCCCGGCCATCTCGGCGTCGTTGTAGACCAGCAGCAGGAATTGCATCGGGGGCCTCCGGACGTGGGCTGGCCCGATTATGCCCGGCGGATGTCGATCCTGCCCCGCCCCGGGCGTCGTAATGGCATCGAAGGCCCGCAGGAGGCGGCCCATGCCGATCCGACCCGCCCGGGATGCTCTAATGGCCGCATGGCCCCGAGCCCTGCCGCGCCCCCGGTCGTCCGCGCCGCCATCGAAGCCGCTTGGCGGCAGGAATCGGCGCGCGTGGTCGCCGTGCTGGTGCGCATGCTGCGCGACGTGGACCTCGCCGAGGAGCTGGCGCAGGACGCGCTGGTGTCGGCGCTGGAGAAGTGGCCGCGCGACGGCATTCCCGACAATCCGGGCGCCTGGCTGATGGCCGCCGCCAAGAACCGCGGGATCGACCACCTGCGCCGCGGCAAGCTGCTGCAGCGCAAGCACGAGGAACTGGCCTACGAACTGGAATCGGCCCACGAGGACGCCCCGCGCCCGGAGGACGGCGCCGACGACGCGGTGGGCGACGACCTGCTGCGGCTGGTGTTCATCGCCTGCCATCCGAAGCTCTCGCGCGACGCGCAGGTGGCGCTGACGCTGCGCCTGCTCGGCGGCCTGACCACCGACGAGATCGCGCGCGCGTTCCTGGTGCCGGAGGCGACGATCGCGCAGCGCATCGTGCGCGCCAAGCGCACCCTGGGCGAATCGGACGCCGCGTTCGAGGAGCCGCGCGCGGTGGACCTGCACGCGCGCCTCGACCCGGTGCTGGCGGTGCTCTACCTCGTGTTCAACGAGGGCTACGCCGCCACCGCCGGCGACGACTGGATCCGGCCGCAGCTCTGCGCCGAGGCGCTGCGGCTCGGCCGCCTGGTCGCGGGCCTGTTGCCCGGCGAGGCGGAGGCGCACGGCCTGCTCGCGCTGATGGCCCTGCAGGCCTCGCGGTTGCCGGCGCGCGTGGACGCCGACGGCGCGCCGGTGCTGCTCGCCGACCAGGACCGCACGCGCTGGGACCGCGCGCTGGTCGCGGAGGGGCTGGCGGCGCTGGCGCGTGCAACCGCGCTCGATCCCGGCGGGCCGTACACGCTGCAGGCCGCCATCGCGGCCTGCCATGCGCAGGCGCCGTCCACGGAAGCCACCGACTGGGCGCGCATCGCCACGCTGTATGCGTCGCTGGCCGACGTCGCGCCGTCGCCGGTGGTGGAGCTGAACCGCGCGGTCGCGGTGTCCATGGCCGAGGGGCCCGCCGCCGGCCTGGCCATCGTGGAGGCAATCGCCGATGCGCCCGCGCTCAGGCAGTACCACCTGCTGCCGGCGGTGCGGGGCGACCTGCTGCGCAAGCTCGGTCGCGAGGCGGAGGCGCGGGCGGAGTTCGAGCGCGCGGCGGGGATGGCGCGCAACGCGCGCGAGCGCGACCTGCTGCTGGCCCGCGCAGGGAACGGGGACGTCGCTGCGGGGCGACGGAGCAATTAACTCCCTGCGTCCCCACCCATCAGGTAGGGCTCGACCTTGCCCTTGAGCTTCATGGTCATCGGGTTGCCGCGGCGGTCCAGCGACTTGCCCACGGCGACGCGGATCCAGCCCTCGCTGATGCAGTATTCCTGCACGTTGGTGCGTTCGACCCCGTTGAAGACGATGCCGACGCCGCGCTCGAGCAGTTCGGCGTCGTGGAAGGGGCTGCGCGGGTCGAGCGAGAGGCGGTCGGGAAGCGTGTCGGTCATGGCGCGATTCTAGCGCGGCCGGCCGGCCGCGCGGCTAGACTGCGTTCCTCGCAGCACCGGGCCGCACCGCGGCCCCAGGGGAAAGCGATGGCGATCCGACGCGAGCTGTTCGCAGGCGAAGTGCTGTACCGGCAGGGCGATCCCTCCGATTGCGCCTGGCTGATCGAGAGCGGGCAGGTGGAGCTGGTGTCGGTCCACGGCCGCCGCACCCACCGCCACGGCGTGCTCGGCCCGGGCGAGCTGATCGGCGAGCTCGGCCTGCTCGACGGCGCCGCGCGCAGCGCCACCGCCACCGCGCAGAGCGACTGCCGGCTGCTCGCGATCGAGCGCGCGCAGTTCCTGGAGCGGCTGCAGGCCGGCGATCCGATCCTGCGCACCCTGGTGGACAGCCTGCTGCAGCGCATCCGCGGCCTCGTCGCCACCGTGCCCGCGGACGCCGGGTTGCCGCCCGAGGACGTGCCCTGCGACGACCCGGTGGAGCGCACCGGCATCGACAAGATCCGGCTCGAAGCGCAGCTGCGCGACGCATTGGAGACCGGCACGCTCGAAGTCCGCTACCAGCCGATCTACGACATCGCCGCCGCGCGCGTGGCTGGTTACGAGGCGCTGGTGCGCTGGGAGCTCGAAGGCAAGCCGGTGTCGCCCGCGCAGTTCATCCAGCTCGCCGAGGAAACCTCGCTGATCGTGCCGGTGGGCGAATACGTGCTCGACTGCGTGGTCGAAGTGCTGCAGGCGCTGCGCGACGGCGGCGCGGACCCGCTGCCGTCGATCGCGGTCAACCTCTCCGCGCGGCAGCTGGTGGAGCCCGGCATGGCGCGCCAGATCGTGGCGCGCGCCGAGCGCAGCCGGCTGCCGCCGGGCGCGCTCAAGCTCGAGGTCACCGAAAGCCGCATGCTCGATTACGCGCCGGTGGCGGCGGTGATGCAGCACTGCCGCGAGCACGGGCTGCCGTTCGCGCTGGACGACTTCGGCACCGGCTATTCCAACCTCACCCACCTGCATGCGCTGGATTTCGAATACATCAAGGTGGACCAGGCGTTCGCGCGGCACATGTTCGACAGCCCGCGGGCGATGAAGATGGTGGAGGCCATCGTGGCGATGGCCCACGCGCTGGACGCGAAGGTGGTCTGCGAGGGCGTCGAGACGCGGGAGCAGCTCGCCCGCCTGCGCGACCTGGGCGTCGAATACGCCCAGGGCTACCTGATCGGGCAGGCGGCGCCGGCCGGGGCGGTGCTGTCCGGCCAGGCAGCGCGGGACGGCGAAGCCGCGGGACGACTTCCGGACAACGAGGCCAGGGGATGACGATGAAGAAGAGGCTTGCGGTCGACACCTCGACCGCCATGTCGGTGATGGCGCTGGTGTCGCTGTTGCTGCTGGCGGCGGCGTACGTGCTGTACCGGCAAAAGGCGCTTTCGCCCGGGACGGTCGCCTTCCTGGGCGACGCGGCGACGGCGGCCGGCCTGCTGGTGGTGGTGATCGGCATCTGGCTCGCCGCCATGGCGTTGCGGCAGACGGAACGCAGCAGCGACATCGGCGTGGCGGCCGCGCGGCAGTGGCTGGTGGACCGACGCAAGCTGGAGTCGCAGATCGACTACCTGTTCTTCGCGAGCCCGCACATCTTCGCCGAGATCCTGGCGGTGCTGCGCGCCTGCATGGAGAAGGAGTGGGCGCTGCTGTTCCCGGACGGCTTCCCCGACAACGCCGCCGGCGAGGACGCCATCCGCGCGCTGCTTGCGGAAGCGGACAACGATCGCTTCGCGTTCGCGACCGATCCGGGGTCCCGGGATTCGTTCTCCGGGTACCGGTTCGGGCATGCCCTGGTCCAGCTGTCGCACCTGGGCGTGTTCGACGACGGCTCCGGGCCGCATTCCCGGGTCAGGTCGCTGTACGGCACGCCGGCGCCCCGGGCGCCGGCGGCCTGACGGGCGCCGGGGCTGCAACCGGCCGCCGGGCGGCCGTCTCCCAGTCCCCGAATGCCCACGAACCTGCCTGCGGAGGCACCCCAATGAACTTCGAACTGCTCATCCCGATCGCCTTCTTCGCGGCGGTCGCCTACGTCATCAAGGTGGTCGTCGACGCCGGCGTCCGGCGCCGGATGGTCGAGGCCAACGGCTCGCAGGAGCTCGTCCGCTCGATCCTGCTCGGCGAGGAACAGCGCAGCCGCCTGGGCTCGCTGCGCTGGGGCGTGATCCTGATCGCGCTGGCGGTCGGCTTCGGCATCGTGGACGCCGGCAACTGGGACGAACTGACCCCGGGCGTGCTCGCGATCCTGCTCGGCGCCACCGGCCTGGGCAACCTCGTGTACTACGCGTTCGCGCGCCGGCAGGGCGGCTGAGGCCGGCCGGAGGACGCCCTTGGCCGCCGCGCTCACCGCGCAGGCCCCGGCGGACGTCGGCGACGACGACCGCCGGCTCGTCGCGGACGTCCTCGCCGGGCGTCCCGGCGCGTTCGAGCGCCTGGTGCGCGAGCACCAGGGCCTGTGCTGGCACATCGTGCAGCGCATGGTTCGGCACCCGGAGGACACCCGCGAGCTGTGCCAGGAGACCTTCCTGCGCGTGCACCGCAACCTGCACCAGTACCGCTTCGACGCGCCGCTGAAGGCGTGGATCGGGCAGGTCGCCTGGTCCATCGCCCGCCGCCACCTCGAGCGCAAGCGCATCCCGGTGGTGGACGCGGTGGACGACGCGGGCGCATCGCTGCTCGAGAACGTGGGCGACGGCCGCGACCTGGAGGCGGAGTTCGCCGAAAACCAGGCGCAGGCGCGGCTGCACGCCGCGATCGAGCGCCTGCCGCCGCTGCAGCGCACGCTGCTCACCCTTTACCATCTCGACGAGATGCCGATCGGCGCGATCGCCGGCATCACCGGCCTCGCCGAGGGCACCATCAAGAGCCACCTGTTCCGCAGCCGCAAGCGCCTGCGGGAATTGCTGGACGCCAGCACGGGAGCGACCGCATGAACATCGACCCGCACGAATGGGAACGCCAGGAACGCGCGCTGCGCGAGGATCCCGCGTGGCGCGAGGTGGCGCGCGCGTTGCGGCGCTCGCCGGGCGAGCCGCCGGCCGGTTTCGCGGCCGCGGTGGCTGCGCGCGCCACGACCGCGCGCGCCTGGCGCCTGGAGCGCGTGTTCGTGCACGTATCGTCCGCGGCACTGGCGTTTTCGGGCGTGTACGTGCTGTGGCGCCTGCGCGGCGACTGGCTGCCGGGGCTGCGCGAAAGCTTCGGTGCGGCCACCGCCATGCTCGGCGGGCCGGGCGCGCTCGACTGGGCGCTGGCGGCGGGCGCGTGCCTCGCGCTGTCCTGGGGGGTGGCGCGGGCGATGCCGCGCCTGCCGCGGGCGGCCCGCTAGCCGCCGGGCACGGGCGCGTTCGGGTCCGGGGGATGCCGGCGCGTGGACGGCTGCGGCGGCGTCGGGTTCGGCAGGTGCTGCACGCTCGCGACGCGGTCGAGCCACAGGTCGCCGTTGCCGCCTTCCTCGCGCTCGATGCGGGCGACCGCGTTGAGGCCTTCGTTGCCGTCGGGGTCGTAGAACGCCTGGATCGTCGGCGTCATGGTGACGATGCCGCGCAGCGTGGTGCCGTCGTCCAGGCGCAGCTCCACGCGGCTGTCCTGCGGCAGCTGCAGCGCCACGTCCTCGAGCCGCGCGATCGCGGCCGGATCCACGTGCACGCGCGGCGCTTCGCGGCTCACGGCCCGTGCCTCGTCGCAGGTTGCAGCGCCGCGCCGAAGCGCCGCGGGTAGTCGCGCTCCAGGGCGATGCGCTCGACCTCCTCGTCGGCCAGTCCGGGCGCCGCATACACCGCGTAGGCGATGTCGTCGCCGTCGCCGCGGCCGACGTGGCGCAGCTCGTAGCGCGGGCGGCCCGCCCCCGTGTTCTCGGGGTAGTGCAGGGGCGGGGTGTCCCGCGCCAGGTCGAGTTCGCTGTTGTCCACGGTGCCGCCCACGAAGAGTGCCCGCATTCCGACCTCGCTGTGCCGTTGCCTCGGGCCAGCGTGGCGGATCGCATGTTGAGGCCGGGTCAAGCACGCGTTAGGGATTCCGCAACGGCCGGGACGGACGGGGCGGCCGCTAGAATCGCGCGGTGAGCGCCTTCGACGATCCCGCCCTCGATACCCTGTTCATGCCCCTGCTCGACGGCACCCTGGCGTGGCCGGGGCGCGCGCTGTTCATGGGCGCGCGGGCGGGGCGTGCGCTGCATGCGCGGCCCTGGCCGGGACTGGCCTGCGAGCAGGCCTGGAAACCCGAAGTGGACGCGCTGCACCGCGCCGGCTTCGATGCGGCGGCGGAGGTGGCGGGCGAGCCGGGCTTTCCGCTGGTGCTGCTGCTGCCGGCACGGCAACGGGAGCAGGCGCGGGCGGGTTTCGCGCGCGCGCTGCGGCGGCTGGCGCCGGGCGGCAGGCTGCTCGCGTGCATGCCCAACCGCGAGGGGGCGCGCAGTGGCGAGGCCGACCTGGCGCGCCTGGCCGGGCCGCTGCAGGTGCGCTCCAAGCACCACTGCCGCGTGTTCTGGACCGCGCCGCTGGACGCGGCGGCCGACCCGGCGCTGCTCGCGGCGTGGGACGGGCTGGACGCGCCGCGCCGCATCGCCGACGCCGGCGTGCCCGGCGGCGGCTTCCTGTCGCGCCCCGGCGTGTTCGCGTGGGACCGCGTGGATGCGGCTTCGCGGCTGCTCGCCGAACACCTGCCGTCCGACCTGCGCGGCACCGTCGCCGACCTGGGCGCGGGCTGGGGCTACCTCGCCGGGCAGGTGCTCGCGCGTTGCCCGGGCGTGGCCGCGCTCGACCTGTACGAGGCGGACGCGCGCGCGCTCGAACTCGCGCGCGCCAACCTCGCCGGCGTGCGCGACGGGGTGGCACTTGCGTACCACTGGCACGACGTCGCCGCCGGCGTGGGCGCGCGCCGCTACGATGCGGTGGTGTGCAATCCGCCGTTCCACGCGCAGGGCGCGGGCGAGCGCGTGGACCTCGGCCGCGCCTTCATCGCCGCCGCGGCCGACGCGCTGAAGCCGGGCGGCCGCCTGTGGCTGGTGGCGAACCGGCACCTGCCCTACGAGGCCGTGCTCGCCGGCCGCTTCGACGCGCCGCGCGAGGTCGCGGCGCGCGACGGCTACAAGGTGGTGGAGGCGCGCGCGCGGTGAAGCTGGTCAAGACCATCGCCAACCTCGGCTACGGCAGCCGCAAGGAAGTGGCGCGCATGTTCCGCGAGGGCCGCATCACCGACGCGCGCGGCGAGGTGCTCTACGCCGACGACGCGCCCGCCTACGAGGACGTGCGCGTGGATGGCGAGCCGCTGGATCCGCCGCCCGGCCTGGTGCTGATGCTGCACAAGCCGGTGGGCTACACCTGCTCGACGCGCGACCCGGGCCGCATCGTGTACGACCTGCTGCCGCCGCGCTTCCGGCGCCGTTCGCCGCTGCTGTCCCCGGTCGGCCGCCTCGACCGCGACACCAGCGGCCTGTTGCTGCTCACCGACGACGGCGCGCTGCTGCACCGGATCACCGCGCCGAAGGCCAAGCTGGCCAAGCGCTACGAGGCGACGCTGGCCCAGGACCTGCGTGGCGACGAGGCCGCGGTCTTCGCCAGTGGCACGCTCCGGCTCGAATCCGACGACACGCCGCTGGCGCCGGCGCGCCTGGAAGTGGTGGACGCGCGCCACGCGGTGCTCGAGCTCACCGAAGGGCGCTACCACCAGGTGCGGCGCATGTTCGCGGCGGTGGGCAACCACGTGCTGGCGCTGCACCGCAGCCGCGTCGGCGGCCTCGGGCTCGGCGACCTGGCGCCGGGCCAGTGGCGCCCCCTCGGCCCCGCCGACCTCGCCCGCCTCTTCGCCTGAGGCATGCTAGGGGGGTGGCGACGGACGCGGACATCGCGGCGCGGCGGATGCGGGCAGTGGTGCTGATGCTGGCCTGCGTCGGCGTGTTCTCGCTGATGGACGCCGTGCTCAAGACCCTGTCCGCGCACTACCCCGCGTTCCAGGTGGCCGCGCTGCGCGGTGGCGCCTCGCTGCCGTTCCTGCTCGCGTGGGCGGCCGCCACCATCGGCCTGCGGCCGCTGCTGCGCGCGCGCTGGTCGCTGCACCTGCTGCGCGGCGCGCTCGGCATCATGATGATGGCTTCGTTCGTCTACGCGCTGCGCACCCTGCCGCTGTCCACGGCCTACGCGGTCTTCTTCGTCGCGCCGCTGATGATCACGGCGCTGTCGGTGCCGTTCCTGCGCGAGCACGTGGGCCCGGGGCGCTGGATCGCCATCGCGGTCGGCTTCGCCGGCGTGCTGGTGGTGCTGCGGCCCGGCGTCGGCGGCATCGCCAGCCTCGCCGGCGGCGCGGTGCTGCTGGCGGCGCTCGGCTACGCGGTGTCGGCGATCACCGTGCGGGTGCTCGCGCGCACCGATTCCACCCAGGCGATGGTGGTATGGCTGATGGCGCTGATGGCCGTGGGCGCGGGCCTGCTCGCGTGGCCGCACTGGCAGCCGCTGCAGGGCGCGCACCTGTGGCTGGTGGTGGCGCTCGGCGCCGCCGGCGCGCTCGCCCAGTACCTGATCACCGAGGCGTTCCGCCTCGGCGAGGCCTCGCTGCTCGCACCGCTGGAATACACCGCGCTGGTGTGGGGCGTGCTGTGGGACGCGACCCTGTGGGGCGTGCTGCCCGACGGCGCCACCTGGCTGGGCGCCGCCATCATCGTCGCCAGCGGCCTCTACCTGGTGCGCCGCGAGGGCGCGCGCGCCGCGGCGCCCTCACCGCCCGCGCCGCCGCCGTAGCGCTTCTGGCAGGCCTCGCAGAAGAACGCGCGGCGCTGCGCGCGCCCCAGGTGCTTGCGGTAGGCCAGGCGGGTGCCGTCGCGCGGGCAGTGCGTCTTCGTGTGCACCTGGTAGTGCTTCTTCAGCACGTAGGCCTTCTTCCATTCCAGGAAGTCGAAGCTGTAGGCGCGGGCCTGCTCGAGCAGGGCGTCGGCGGCGATCACGTGCGGCCGCGCACGCAACGTCCTGCGCGCCCGGGCCGGGTCCCAGGCGTCAGCCATGACGTCCACGCTCCAGTCGTAGACCTCGTCCAGCGGTGCGTCGATGAAACGCACCGAGCACGCGTAGAGGTCGAGCTGGCCGTTGTCGAAGCGCAGGCGCACGCGCGGCGCGACGCCCTCCTTCGGGTCGTCCACGCGGGAGCTGCCGAACAGCAGGAAGTGGATGCGCAGCGAGAACGCGCCGAAATCGAGCAGGAAATGCTTGCCCCAGCTGCAGGCCCGGCGGAGACGCAGCCCCTGCATGCGCTGCAGGGGCTGCTTGCTGTTGCCCGAGGCCTCGCGGACGACCTTGCCCGCGAACTTCGCGGCCTGTTCCTTCAGGATGACGATCGAGGGGCCTTCGGGCATGCGCAGAGCGGAGCACGGCCCCGCTCCACGCGGCGTGACGCACGCGCCGGCGTCAGAAGCGCGCGCCCACGCCCACGCCGATCACCACCGGGTTGAAATCGGCCTCGCCGACCTTGGCGCCATCCACCGCGATGTCGGTACCGCCGTGCAGGTAGCGCGCGTCCACGCGGCCGAACACCTTGTCGGTGAAGTTGAGGTCCAGGCCCAGCGTAGCCATCGGGCCCTCCGGCGTGCTCATGCCGATGTGGCTGTCCGCGTACGGGCCGATGTTGTCCTGGTCCTCGTGCTTGATGTTGGACTGGAAGTAGCCCAGGCCCACGAACGGGCGCACGGTCGCGCCGCCGTCGCGGAAGTGGTACTGGGCGCTCAGCGCGTACGGCTTGGCGTCCACCGTGGCGACCTTGCCGTCGGCGGCGGTGGTGACGCGGTGCTCGAAGCCGTCCAGCGCGCCCCAGCCCTCGAAGGCGATGTGGTCGTTGAGGTAGTAGCTCAGGCCCAGCGTGGGCGCGGCCGAGCCGTCGAAGTCGGCCCGGCTGCCGGCGATCTCGCCGTCGCCGGTGGGCTCCTGGTGGGCGTAGCCGGCGGTCACGGCGAAGTGCTTGCCGGAGGCGCCGGTCGCGTCCTGCGCGAACGCCGGCGCGGCCATGCCGCCCGCCAGCAGGGCACCGAGCGCCAGGGACAGGGTGGGGTTGCTGCGAATGGCTTGCATGTCGATCTCCTCGTTTGTCTTTCTGCGCCCCTGGGGAGTGGGGCGGCGCCACCCTAAGGCGCGCCGCATGAACCCCGCCGCGCACGCAACCTGACTGGGAACGCCGGAAACCGCTGTTTTCACGCGGCCTGCGCGCCGCATTGGCGCGGCCTCCACGCTGGCGGCACAATGGAAGGCCCGAAACCCCACCGAGGCCCATCGGCCATGCCTGAGCTGAAGGAAGCGCGCGTCCCCGACATCGGCGGCTACGACGACGTGCCCGTGATCGAGGTGCTCGTCGCCGTCGGCGACACCGTCGCCAAGGACCAGGGCCTGGTGACGCTCGAATCGGACAAGGCCACGATGGAAGTGCCCGCGCCGTTCGCCGGCGTGATCCGCGAGCTCAAGGTCAAGGTCGGCGACACGGTGTCCGAGGGCAGCGTGGTGGCCATGGTCGAGGCGGCCGGCGAGGCAGGCGGCGACGAGGGCAAGGGCGCCGGGGCGCCGGCGCAGCCGGTGCGCACCGCCGAGACCGCGACGGCCGCGCCGCCGGCGCCGCCGCCGGTCGAGCCCGACCGCCTCGCGCAGAAGGAGATGGCGCGCCAGGTGGCGTCGCCGCCGCCCGCGCCCGCGGCCGCGCCGCCGGAGGGCGCACCGTCCGCGCCGCCGGTGCGCTTCGACGCGGACGCGGTGATGCCGGGCAAGGTGCCCTACGCCAGCCCCGCGGTGCGCCTGTTCGCGCGCGAGCTGGGCGTGGACCTGTCGCAGGTGCAGGGCAGCCAGCGCGGCGGCCGCATCTCGAAGGAGGACGTGCAGCAGTTCGTCAAGGCCGCGCTGCAGGGCGGCGCGGGCGCCGGCGCCCGCGCGGCGGCGGGCGGCGGCGGGCTCGACCTGCTGCCGTGGCCGAAGGTGGACTTCGCGAAGTTCGGCGAGATCGAGACCCGCGAGCTCAGCCGCATCCAGAAGCTTTCGGGCGCGAACCTCGCCCGCAACTGGGCGATGATCCCGCACGTCACCCAGCACGACGACGCCGACATCACCGAGCTCGAGGCGCTGCGCGTCGCGCTCAACGAGGAGAACGCGAAGGCGATCGCCAAGGGCGCCTCGCCCAAGCTCACCATGCTGGCCTTCATCATCAAGGCCAGCGTCGCCGCGCTGCAGAAGTACCCGACGTTCAACGCCTCGCTCGACGCCGACGGCACCCGCCTGGTGCTGAAGAAGTACTTCCACATCGGCTTCGCCGCCGACACGCCGAACGGCCTGGTGGTGCCGGTGGTGCGCGACTGCGACCGCAAGGGCGTGCTGGAGATCGCCGCCGAGACCGCCGAGCTCGCGGCGAAGGCGCGCGAGGGCAAGCTCGGCCCGGCCGACATGCAGGGCGGCTGCTTCACCATCAGTTCGCTGGGCGGCATCGGCGGCACCAAGTTCACGCCGATCGTCAACGCGCCGGAAGTCGCGATCCTCGGCGTGTCGAAGTCCGCGATCCGTCCGGTGTGGGACGGCCAGGCCTTCCAGCCGCGGCTGGTCCTGCCGCTGTCGCTGAGCTACGACCACCGCGTGATCGACGGCGCCGCCGCCGCGCGCTTCACCGCCCACCTCGCGCAGCTCCTCGGCGACATGCGCCGGGCGATGCTGTAACCGGAGGCGGCGATGGCGAACATGATCGAAGCGAAGGTGCCGGACATCGGCGGCTACGACGACGTGCCGGTGATCGAGGTGCTCGTCGCGGTCGGCGACACGGTCGCGAAGGACCAGGGCCTGGTCACGCTGGAATCCGACAAGGCGACGATGGAAGTGCCCTCCTCCGTGGCCGGCGTCGTGCGCGAGCTCAAGGTCAAGGTCGGCGACACGGTGTCCGAGGGCAGCGTGATCGCGGTGGTCGAGGCGGACGGCGAGGCGCCCGCGCCGGCGGCGAAGCCCGCGGCCGCTCGGGCCGCGTCCGCGCCGCAGGACGCGGCGCCGGCATCCGCCGCGGCGAAGCCGGCCGCGCCCGCCGCGCCCGCGCCGCAGGCGGCCGCCGGCAACGGCCGCAAGGCCGACATCGAATGCGCGATGGTCGTGGTCGGCGCCGGCCCCGGCGGCTACAGCGCGGCGTTCCGCGCCGCCGACCTCGGCCTGGACACGGTGCTGGTCGAACGCTACCCGACGCTTGGCGGCGTGTGCCTCAACGTCGGCTGCATCCCGTCCAAGGCGCTGCTGCACGCGGCCGACGTGATCGAGCAGGCCGCGCACGCCGGCGAATACGGCGTCGAGTTCGGCAAGCCGAAGATCGCGCTCGACAAGCTGCGCGCCTACAAGGACAAGGTGGTCGGCCAGCTCACCAAGGGCCTGTCCGGCATGGCGAAGCAGCGCAAGGTGCGCGTCGTGCAGGGCACCGCGAAGTTCGTGTCGCCCAACGAGCTGGAGATCGCGGACGCGGACGGCAACGTCCGGCTGCTGCGCTTCGCGCAGTGCATCATCGCCGCCGGCTCGCAGGCGGTGCGCCTGCCGATCTTCCCGTGGGACGACCCGCGGGTCATGGATTCCACCGGCGCGCTCGCGCTCGCCGAGGTGCCGAAGTCGCTGCTCGTGGTGGGCGGCGGCATCATCGGCCTGGAAATGGCCACGGTGTACCGCGCGCTCGGCGCGCAGGTCACGGTGGTCGAGTTCATGGACCAGCTGATGCCGGGCGCGGACGCCGACCTGGTGAAGCCGCTGGTCGAGCGCCTGAAGAAGCAGGGCGTCGCGGTGCACCTCAAGACCAGGGTGACCGCGGCGAAGGCGACGAAGCAGGGCATCGCGTGCACGTTCGAGGGCGCGAGCGTTCCGGCCGCCGACACCTACGACCGCGTGCTCGTCGCCGTGGGCCGCGCGCCGAACGGCGGCAGGCTCGACGCGGACAAGGCCGGCGTCGCCGTGGACGGGCGCGGCTTCATCGCGGTGGACGCGCAGATGCGCACCAACGTGCCGCACATCTTCGCCATCGGCGACCTCGTCGGGCAGCCGATGCTAGCGCACAAGGCGACGCACGAGGCGCACCTGGCCGCCGAGGTCGCGGCCGGGCTGAAGCGCGAGTGGACCGCGCGGGTGATCCCGTCGGTGGCCTACACCGACCCCGAGATCGCCTGGGTCGGCGTCACCGAGGCCGAGGCCAAGGCCAGGGGCCTGGCGGTGGAGGTGGGCAGGTTCCCGTGGGCCGCGTCCGGCCGCGCCATCGGCCTCGGCCGCACCGAGGGCTTCACCAAGCTGCTGTTCGACGCGGCCACGCACCGCATCGTGGGCGGCGGCATCGTCGGCCCGCACGCCGGCGAGCTCATCGCCGAGGTCGCGCTGGCGATCGAGATGGGGGCGGAGGGCGCCGACATCGCCCACACCATCCACCCGCACCCGACCCTCAGCGAATCGGTGGGCATGTCCGCCGAGGCCTTCGAGGGCACCATCACCGACCTCTACCTGCCGCGGAAGCGCTAGCGCCGGCAGACAAAGCCCCGGCCATCGCTGGCCGGGGCCCTGGGGGCCTGCCGGAGCGACGAGGAAGGAGGGCAGGCCTTCGCAGGCATGGACCGGGCCCCGCCGGCAAAGGTTCCGGGCCGCGCGCCGGCCCCGGCCATTCAGCGTGCCGGTGCTAACGGCGGTTGCCGCTGAAAAAGCGCCACTGCTATAATTTTGCGGCTCGGCGGGGCCGTTTTGGCGGCACCCGGGACCCTCCTCCACTGACGAACGGCCAGACGCGTGCACGATCCCATCGCCACGGGTCGCCGCGCCGCGATGCGCGCGGTAGGCATCGAGGCCGCCGTGGGGCTGGCGGTCGCGCTGGCGGCCTGGGGCGCGGCGGGTCCGCGGCCAGGGCTGGCGGCGGCGGCGGGGGGCATCGCGATGCTGTGCGGCAACGCACTGGCGATCGCGGTGGCGCTGGGCGGCGGGATCCGGCCGGCGGGCGCTGCCTTCGCGCGCCTGCTGCTGGGCACGCTGGGCAAGTGGGTCGTGGCGGTGGCGGTGATCGCGGTGGCGCTGGGCCCCTTGCGGTTGCCTTCGCTGCCGCTCCTGGCGGGACTGGCGGCCGGAATGCTCGCCTACCTGCTTGCGTTGAACCTTGGGACACAGAGGCGGCAGCGTTGAATCCGACTGAGAACATGGCGACGGAACCGGCGACCGGCGGCTCCACCGAGTACATCAACCACCACCTGCACCACCTGCAGGTCAGCGTGGGCGACGGCGCGTTCATGACCTTGAACGTGGACACGCTGTTCTTCACGCTCGTGCTCTCGGCGCTGTTCGTGTTCTTCTTCCTGCGCTCCGCGCGCAAGGCCACGGCCGGCGTGCCGGGCAAGTTCCAGGCCTTCGTCGAGATCGTCGTCGGCTTCGTGGACGGCCTGGTGCGCGAGACCTTCCACGGCCGCAGCAAGCTGATCGCGCCGCTGTCCATCACCATCTTCTGCCTCGTGTTCCTGATGAACTTCATGGACATGGTGCCGGTGGACTTCCTGCCCTGGCTGTGGGCGGCCGGCCACGAGGCCGCGGGCCACGACCCCGCGCACGCCTACCTGCGCGTCGTGCCCACCGCCGACCTCAACACCACGCTCGGCCTGGCGCTGGCGGTGTTCCTGCTGATCCAGGTGTTCGGCATCTCGCACAAGGGCGTCGGCGGCTTCACCAAGGAGATCTTCACCGCGCCGTTCCATGCCGAGTCCACCGGCATGAAGATCCTGCTCGCGCCGGCCAACCTGCTGCTGCGCGTGATCGAGGAGGGCGTGCGCCCGCTCAGCCTGTCGCTGCGACTGTTCGGCAACATGTACGCCGGCGAGCTGATCTTCATCCTGATCGCGCTGATGACGCTGGGCTCCTCGCTGGCCAGCCTCGGCACCTGGCCGATGGGCGCGATGCAGTTCATCGCCGGCTTCGGCTGGACCGCGTTCCACATCCTCGTGATCACGCTGCAGGCCTTCATCTTCATGATGCTGACGATCGTCTACCTCAGCATGTCGGCCGAGAGCCACTGACCGCGCCCACAGGCTTCCCGTTCAACCCCTTCCTTTCACCTGCAACACGCTCGGATCCAACCGGAGTACACCATGGAAAACGCTGCCCTCATCGCTGAAGTGCTGAAGTTCACGGTCATCGCGGCCGGCCTGCTGATCGGCCTGGGTGCCCTCGGCACCGCGATCGGTTTCGCCATCCTCGGCGGCAAGTTCCTCGAGGGCGCGGCCCGCCAGCCGGAGCTGACCCCGATGCTGCAGACCAAGATGTTCATCGTCGCCGGCCTGCTCGACGCCGTGCCGATGATCGGCGTCGCGATCGCGCTGCTGCTGCTGTTCGCCAACCCGCTGCTGGGCTCGCTGGCCGGCTGATCGGCCCCGCGCACCCCGACCGGTAACGGCATCGCCGGCGGCGTCGCGCCGCCGGCACCAGGAGCAAGTCCATGCTACCCAACCTCACCCTCGTCATTCAGGGCCTTGCGTTCTTCGCGGTCGCCTGGCTGGTGATGAAATTCGGCTGGCCGCACATCATCGGTGCGATCGAGGAGCGCCAGCGCAAGATCGCCGAAGGCCTCGCCGCCGCCGACCGCAGCCAGAAGGACCTCGCGCAGGCGCAGGAGAAGGCCAACGAAGCGCTGAAGGAAGCGCGCGCGAAGGCCAACGAGATCATCGAGCAGGCGCACCAGCGCGCCGGCCAGATCGTCGAGGCGGCGAAGAACGAAGCGCTCGCCGAGGCCGCGCGCCAGAAGGCGCTGGCCGAGGCCGAGATCGCGGCCGCGGCCAACCGCGCGCGCGAGGAGCTGCGCCGCCAGGTGTCGCTGCTCGCCGTGAGCGGCGCCGAGAAGCTGCTGCGCCGCGAGATCGACGCCGCCGCGCACAAGGCGCTGCTCGACGAGCTCGCCGCGGAGATCTGACGCCGTGTCCCAGGCCCTGACCCTCGCCCGCCCGTACGCCCGCGCCGCCTTCGGCATCGCGCGCGACGAAGCGCAGTCCGGCGGCTACGCCGCCTGGTCGCAGGCGCTCGGCTTCGCCGCGCAGGTCGCGGCCGACCCGCGCGTCGCCGGCCTGCTCGGCAACCCGCGCCTCTCCGACGCGCAGGCGGTGGAGCTGCTGGCGCCGCCGCAGGCGCCCGCGTCGTTCGCGCGCTTCCTCGCGATGCTGGCGGACAACCGCCGCCTCGGCCTACTGCCGGAGATCGCCGGCCTGTACGAGCAGCTGCGCGCCGACGCCGAGCGCGTGGTGAAGGCCAAGGTCACCTCGGCCGCGGAGCTGCCGGGCGCCGAGCTGGAAGCGATCAAGGCTTCGCTCAAGCGCCGCTTCGGCCGCGAGGTCGAGCTCGAGACCGCGGTGGACGCCTCGCTGATCGGCGGCGCGGTGATCGACGCCGGCGACGTCGTGATCGACGGCTCGCTCAAGGGCAAGCTGGAGCGGCTCCAGGCCGCGCTCGCCAACTGACAACCTAGCAACACCGGCGGCGACGCCGGCACCAAGGGAAACACCGATGGCTACCACCACGCTCAACCCGTCCGAAATCAGCGAACTGATCAAGAGCCGCATCGAGAAGGCCGGCCTGGCCGCCGAGGCGCGCAACGAAGGCACCGTCACCAGCGTGTCGGACGGCATCGTGCGCATCTTCGGCATCGCCGACGTGATGCAGGGCGAGATGATCGAGCTGCCGGGCAACACCTATGCGCTCGCCCTGAACCTCGAGCGCGACTCCGTGGGCGCCGTGGTCCTCGGCGACTACGAGCACCTGCGCGAGGGCGACGTGGCCAAGACCACCGGCCGCATCCTCGAGGTGCCGACCGGCCCCGAGCTGCTCGGCCGCGTGGTGAACGCGCTGGGCGAGCCGATCGACGGCAAGGGCCCGATCGAGGCCAGGACCCGCGCGCCGGTGGAGACCATCGCCCCGGGCGTGATCTGGCGCAAGTCCGTGTCCGAGCCGGTGCAGACCGGCTACAAGGCCATCGACTCGATGATCCCGATCGGCCGCGGCCAGCGCGAGCTGATCATCGGCGACCGCCAGACCGGCAAGACCGCGGTCGCGGTGGACACCATCATCAACCAGAAGTCCTCGGGCATCCGCTGCATCTACGTGGCGATCGGCCAGAAGAACTCGACCATCGCCAACATCGTGCGCAAGCTCGAGGAGCATGGCGCGATGGCCTACACCACGGTGGTCGCCGCCTCGGCCTCCGAGTCGGCCGCGATGCAGTACATCGCCGCCTACTCCGGCTGCACCATGGGCGAGTACTTCCGCGACCGCGGCGAGGACGCGCTGATCATCTACGACGACCTGTCCAAGCAGGCCGTGGCCTACCGCCAGATCTCGCTGCTGCTGCGCCGCCCGCCGGGCCGCGAGGCGTACCCGGGCGACGTGTTCTACCTGCACTCGCGCCTGCTCGAGCGCGCCGCGCGCGTGTCCGAGGCGTACGTGGAGAAGTTCACCAACGGCGCGGTGAAGGGCAAGACCGGCTCGCTGACCGCGCTGCCGATCATCGAGACCCAGGCGGGCGACGTCTCGGCGTTCGTGCCGACCAACGTGATCTCGATCACCGACGGCCAGATCTTCCTCGAGACCGACCTGTTCAACGCCGGCATCCGCCCGGCCGTGAACGCCGGCATCTCGGTGTCGCGCGTGGGCGGCGCGGCGCAGACCAAGATCATGAAGAAGCTGTCGGGCGGCATCCGCATCGCGCTCGCCCAGTACCGCGAGCTCGCCGCGTTCGCGCAGTTCGCCTCCGACCTCGACGACGCCACCCGCAAGCAGCTCGAGCGTGGCCAGCGCGTCACCGAGCTGATGAAGCAGAAGCAGTACGCGCCGATGGCGGTGTCGCAGCAGGCGCTGGCGATCTACGCCGTGGACAAGGGCTACATGGACGACGTGGCGATCAACAAGATCGGCGCGTTCGAGCAGGGCCTGCTGGCGCACTTCGCCAACACCCAGGGCGCGCTGATGGAGAAGATCGACCAGACCGGCGACTGGAACGACGAGATCGAGGCCGCTTTCAAGCGCGGCATCGAGGAGTTCAAGGCAACCGGCAGTTGGTAAAGGCGGGAGCAGGGAACGGGAACGGGCAACGATTGCCCCGCCCTCGTTCCCCGTTCCCCGTTCCCAGAGCGAACGAAGCGAGCGAACCAGATGGCAGGCGGACGCGAAATCAAGACGAAGATCAAGAGCGTGCAGAACACCCGCAAGGTGACGCGCGCGCTCGAGATGGTCTCGGCCTCCAAGATCCGCAAGGCGCAGGACCGGATGAAGGCCTCGCGCCCGTACGCGCGCGCCATGAAGCAGGTGATCGGCCACCTCGCCCAGGCGAACTCCGAGTACCAGCACCCGTACCTGGTCGAGCGCGCGGAAGTGAAGCGCGTCGGCTACGTCATCGTCTCGTCCGACCGCGGCCTGGCCGGCGGCCTCAACAACAACCTGTTCCGCAAGCTGCTGGTGGAGTTCCGCAAGTGGCAGGAGCAGGGCGTCGAGGTGGACGTCGTCACCATCGGCCAGAAGGCCAGCGTGTTCTTCCGCCGCATCAAGGTGAACATGCTCGCGTCGGTCACCCACCTGGGCGACCAGCCGCACGTCGAGCAGCTCGTCGGCGTGGTCAAGGTGATGCTCGACGCCTACGCGTCCGGCGGCGTGGACCGCGTGTTCCTGGTCTACAACGACTTCGTCAACACGATGACCCAGCGCGCGGCGTTCGACCAGCTGCTGCCGCTGCCGGCCAGCGACGCGACGGTCTCGCACCACGACTGGGACTACCTGTACGAGCCCGACGCGCAGGCGGTGCTGGAGCACGTGCTCACCCGCTACATCGAGTCGCTGGTGTACCAGGCGGTGCTGGAGAACGTCGCTTCCGAGCACGCCGCGCGCATGGTCGCGATGAAGGCGGCGAGCGACAACGCCACCAAGCTGATCGGCACGCTGAACCTGGTCTACAACAAGGCCAGGCAGGCGGCGATCACCCAGGAAATTTCCGAGATCGTCGGCGGCGCCGCGGCGGTCTGACCAAACTTTAGAGATTCATCGAGGATAGAGTCATGGCAAACCAGGGCAAGATCGTCCAGATCATCGGCGCCGTCGTCGACGTCGAGTTCCCGCGCGAGAGCGTGCCGAAGGTCTACGACGCGCTGAAGGTGCAGGGCACCGACATCACGCTCGAGGTCCAGCAGCAGCTGGGCGACGGCATCGTGCGCTCGATCGCCCTCGGTTCCACCGACGGCCTGAAGCGCAACCTGGTCGCCGTGAACACCGGCCGCGCCATCTCGGTGCCGGTGGGCAAGGGCACCCTGGGCCGCATCATGGACGTGCTCGGCACGCCGATCGACGAGGCCGGCCCGGTCGAGGCCAACGAGCACTGGGAGATCCACCGCGCCGCGCCGTCCTACGAGGACCAGGCCGCGGCCAACGAGCTGCTCGAGACCGGCATCAAGGTGATCGACCTGATGTGCCCGTTCGCGAAGGGCGGCAAGGTCGGCCTGTTCGGCGGCGCCGGCGTGGGCAAGACCGTGAACATGATGGAGCTCATCAACAACATCGCCAAGGCGCACAGCGGCCTGTCGGTGTTCGCCGGCGTGGGCGAGCGCACCCGCGAGGGCAACGACTTCTACCACGAGATGAAGGAGTCGAACGTCCTCGACAAGGTGGCGATGGTGTACGGCCAGATGAACGAGCCGCCGGGCAACCGCCTGCGCGTGGCCCTGACCGGCCTGACCATGGCCGAGTACTTCCGCGACGAGAAGGACGCGTCCGGCAAGGGCAAGGACGTGCTGCTGTTCATCGACAACATCTACCGCTACACCCTGGCCGGCACCGAGGTGTCCGCGCTGCTCGGCCGCATGCCGTCGGCGGTGGGCTACCAGCCGACCCTGGCCGAGGAAATGGGCGTGCTGCAGGAGCGCATCACCTCGACCAAGACCGGCTCGATCACCTCGATCCAGGCCGTGTACGTGCCCGCGGACGACCTCACCGACCCGTCGCCGGCGACGACCTTCGCGCACCTCGACGCCACCGTCGTGCTGTCGCGCCAGATCGCCTCGCTCGGCATCTACCCGGCGGTGGACCCGCTGGACTCGACCTCGCGCCAGCTCGACCCGAACGTGATCGGCAACGAGCACTACGAGACCGCGCGCCGCGTCCAGGCCACGCTGCAGAAGTACAAGGAGCTCAAGGACATCATCGCGATCCTGGGCATGGACGAGCTGTCGGAGGACGACAAGCTGGCCGTGTCGCGCGCGCGCAAGATCGAGCGCTTCTTCTCGCAGCCGTTCCACGTCGCCGAGGTCTTCACCGGCTCGCCGGGCAAGTACGTGCCGCTGAAGGAGACCATCCGCGGCTTCAAGATGATCGTGGACGGCGAGTGCGACCACCTGCCGGAGCAGGCCTTCTACATGGTCGGCGGCATCGACGAGGCGTTCGAGAAGGCGAAGAAGCTCGCCGCCTAAAGGGGCATTGCAGATGGCAACCACGATCCGTTGCGACATCGTCAGCGCCGAGGCCGAGATCTACCACGGCGAGGCGACCCTGGTCGTCGCCACCGGCGAGATGGGCGAGCTCGGCATCGCGCCGCGCCACGCCCCGCTGATCACCCGGCTCAAGCCCGGCAAGGTCGTGGTGACCACGCCTGGGGGCGAGCAGCTCGACTTCGCGATCTCCGGCGGCATCCTCGAGGTGCAGCCGCAGGTGGTGACGGTGCTCGCCGACACCGCGATCCGCGCCGAGGACATCGACGAGGCCGCGGTGCGCGCCGCCAAGGAAGAAGCCGAGCGCATCCTCGCCCACCGCGGCGAGCAGATGGACGTGGCCGAGGCGCAGCAGCGCCTGGCCGAGGTCACGGCGCAGCTGCAGGCGCTGGAGCGCCTGCGCAAGAACCTCAAGCACTGACGCCCCGCATCCCGGCAGGGACGAGCGATGCGCATCGTGATGCTGCTGGCCTGCGTGCTGGCGATCGGGGCGGCCCAGGCCGCCGATCGGCCGCGGGCGCGGGAGGCGGGGGTGGTGGTCGGCGCGATGCCGACCGGCCCCCGCAACGCCATCGTGGACGTGCCGGGCGTCCGCGTCGGCCACGCCACCGTGGTCGAGGGCGCCGGCGTGCGCACCGGCGTCACCGCGATCCTGCCGCACGGCGGCGACCTTTACGCCGAGCGCGTGCCCGCCGCGCTGCACGTGGCCAACGGCTACGGCAAGCTGCTCGGCGTCACCCAGCTGCGTGAGCTCGGCGAGCTCGAGACCCCGATCCTGCTCACCGGCACGCTGCAGGTGTGGAAGGCGGCCGACGCCTTGGTCGAATGGCAGCTCGCGCGGCCGGGCATGGAAAACGTGCGCTCGCTCAACCCGGTGGTGGGCGAGACCAACGACGGCTTCCTCAACGACCTGCGCGCGCGGCCGCTGCGGCCCGAACACGTGCGCGCCGCGCTCGAATCCGCGTCGCCCGACGATGTGCAGGAAGGCGCGATCGGCGCGGGCACCGGCACCGTGGCGTTCGGCTGGAAGGGCGGCATCGGCACCAGCTCGCGGCGCACGCCCGAGGGCTACACGGTCGGCGTGCTGGTGCAGAGCAACTTCGGCGGCACGCTCACCGTGGCCGGCGTGCCCGTGGGCCGCGAGCTGCCGGACCCGGCCACGCTCGCGGAAAGCGTGGAGGCGCCCGTGGCCGACGGCGACGGCAGCATCATGATCGTGGTCGCCACCGACGCGCCGCTGGACGCGCGCCAGCTCGAGCGCCTCGCCAAGCGCGCGATCCCCGGCCTCGCGCGCACCGGCGCCTCCATGTCCAACGGCTCGGGCGACTACGTCATCGCCTTTTCCAACGCGCCGTCGGTGCGCCGCCGCCAGGGCGAACCCGTGCACCAGGCGCCGGCGCTGGACAACGGCGAACTCGACGCGCTGTTCGTCGGCGTCGCCGAGGCGACCGAGGAGGCGATCCTCGATTCCATGTTCAAGGCCGAGGGCGTGCGCGGCCACCGCGGCGCCGTGCCGGCGCTGCCGGTGGACGAGGTGCTCAGGCTGCTGCGCGCGCGACCGCCAGCACGGTGACGTCGTCGAACGGCGCCTCGCCGGCGGCGTGCGCGTGCACGGCGTCGCGCACGCGCGCCACCAGCGCGCCGGCGCCCGCGGCCGGTGCGAGCAGGCCGAGCAGGCGCGGCTCGCCGAACAGCGCGCCCGCGGGATCGCGCGCGTCGGTGACGCCGTCGGTGAACGCCAGCAGCGCCTCGCCGGGCGCCAGCGCCGCGTGCGCGAAGCCGAAGGCCATGCCGGGCATCAGGCCCACCGCCGGACCGGTCGGTTCCAGGCGCGCGCGCACCGCGCCGCTGCCGGCCGCGGTGATCGCCGGCGCCTCGTGGCCGGCGTTGACGTAGCCCAGGCGGCCGTCGGCGGGATCGAGCACGCCGACGAACATCGTCGCGAACATGTTGGCGCCGTCGTGGGTGCGGGCGATGTAGTCGTTGGTCGAGGCGAGCAGGGCGGGCAGCTGCGAGGACAGCGCGCCGGCGTCCGCGAGCGCGCGCTCCGCGCCCGCGCGCACCAGGCTGCGGAACAGCGCCATGAACAGCGCCGCACCCACGCCCTTGTCGCAGACGTCGGCCACCACCAGCACGATGCGCCCGTCCGGCAGCGCGAACGCATCGTAGAAGTCGCCGCCGACCTGGCGCGCGGGCTCGAAGCAGGCCGCGATCTCCCAGCCGTCCGCGCGCGGCAGCGCGTCGGGCAGGAAGCCGGCCTGGATGCCGCGGGCGATGTCGATCTCGCGCTCGAGCGCGCGCGCGTGCAGCTGCTCGCGGTCGCGCAGGCGCTTCTTCGCCAGGCTGGCGCCGACGCGCGCGCGCAGGATGTGCGGGTTGAACGGCTTGGGCAGGTGGTCGTCCGCGCCCATCTCGATGCCCTTGACCACGCTGTCGGCGTCGTCGAGCGCGGAGATCAGGATCACCGGCAGGTGCACGAACGCCGGGTCCGGGTGGCTGCGCAGGTGCTGGAGCAGCTCGAAACCATTCATCCCCGGCATCATGATGTCCAGCAGCACCAGGTCGAAGGGCTCGGCCTCCAGCATCGCCAGCGCCTCGCGTCCGTCCGTCGCCATCGCCACGGAGTGGCCTTGGCGCTGCAGGCGGCGCGCGAGCATGTCGCGGTTCATCTCGTTGTCGTCCACCACCAGCACGCGGGCGGCGGCGGCCTCCATGGCGTGGGCGGCGGCGCTCATGCCGCGCTCCGGTCGGCGGCGGCCTCGAGCAGCCGGCGCACGTAGGGCAGCTCGGCCTCCATCGCCCGCTCGCCGCGCTCGATCAGGTGCGGGATCAGGTGGGTGTCGCCGAGCCGCACCTGGTGGTCGAACTTGGGCATGATCGGCACGATCTCGGCGTGGTGCGCGGCGCTGTAGAACGCGTAGGTCGAGCGCAGCATGTGGTTGATCGAGATCGAGATGCACTGCCCGGCGACGCCCAGCATGGAGCCGAGCCGTCCGGCGGGCGGCGTCTCGAAGCCCATCGCCAGGATGATGTCGGCGCCTTCGCGGATGGCGATGCTCACCGGCAACGGATCGGACATGCCGCCGTCCACCAGCAACCGCCCGTCGATCGCCTTCGGCGGCAGCAGCATCGGGATCGCGATGCTGGCGCGCACCGCATCGCCGATGCGGCCGCTGCACAGGTCCACGCGCTCGCCGCTGTGCAGGTCGGTGGCGGCCAGGTGCAGCGGCACGCGCGTGTCCTCGAAGCGGGTGTCGCCGTACAGCTCGCGCATCACCCGGCCCACCGCGCGGTCGTCCACCAGGCCGATGCGCTCGTTGAAGCCCAGCCAGCGCGGCAGCAGGCTGCGCAGCACCGCGCTGTACTTGAGCCGGTCGAACAGCCCTTCCCACATGCGCAGGGTGTGGCGCTCGGCCTCGAGCGCGTCCATGCCCATCGCCATCGCCGCGGTGTAGATCGCGCCGCCGCTGCAGCCCACCACCAGGTCGAAGGGAATGCCCTCGCGCTGCAGCACCTTCCACAGGCCGACCGCCGACGCGCACTTCATGCCGCCGGAGCCGACCACGACCGCCAGGCGCGGGCGTCGCCTTGGCGCCGCCTCAGGCATGGGCGGGCTCCAGCAGCCGGTGCAGGTAGTCCAGCTGCGCCTCGGTCGCGCGCATGCCGCGCTCGATCACGTGCGGGAAGCGGTCGGTGTCGAACAGCCGCACCGGGCCGTCGAACTCCGGCAGGATCGGGATGATCTCGGCGTGGTGCGCGAGGTTGTGGAAGGAGTAGTTCGCGCGCAGCAGGTTGTTGGTGTAGATGCTGTTGACCTGGAACGCGTAGCGCGTGGCCGAGCGGATGCGGCGCGGGTAGGCGCTCTCGAAGCCCATCGCCAGGATCACGTCCGCGCCTTCGCGGATCGCCACGTCCACCGGCAGCGGATCGGACAGGCAGCCGTCGAGCAGCCAGCGGTCGCCGACCCTCCACGGCTTCCACACGTAGGGGATGGCGATGCTGGCGCGCACCGCGTCGAGCACGCTGCCCTGGCTGATCACCACCTTCTCGCCGTTCTCCAGCGCGGTGGCGACCACGTGCAGCGGGATCCGGGCGTCCTCGAACTGCCTGCCGCCGAACGGCGGGTCCAGCGCCTCCATCAGCGGCGCGTCGTGGACCAGGCCGAAGCGGCCGTCGAAGCCGAACACGCCGGGCAGCAGCGCGCCCAGCATCGAGCCCCAGTCGCGGCGCAGCGTGACCTTCGGCGTCCACAGCTCGCGGGTGAGGCGCTCGCAGGTGTCCACGTCGTAGCCCAGCGCCATCACCGAGGCGTAGATGCTGCCCCCGCTGCAGCCGACCACCATGTCCACGGCGATGCCCTCGCGGTCGAGCACCTTCCACATGCCCAGCGCCGCCGCGCACTGCACGGCGCCGGAGCCGATCACCACCGCGACCCGCTTGCGTTCAGCCGGCATAGCTGGCCACCGCCTCGTCGACCGCCGCGTAGATCTTGAGGATCGTGGCGAAGCCGCTGAGCTCCAGCACCTTGCGCACGTTCGGGTTGATGTCGGCCAGGCGCAGGTCGCCGCCGCGGCGGCGCGCCTCCTTCACCGTGGCCAGCAGCGCGCGCAGCCCGGCGCTGCTGGTGTAGTCCACGGCGCTGAGGTCCACCACCAGGCGGGTCGCGCCGCTCTCCACGTGCGCCTGCAGCGTCGCCAGCAGGGTGTCGGCGGTGAGGCCGTCGACGCTGCCGGCCAGGCCGACCACGGCGACGTCGCCACGCGGTTCGAAGCGGATGTCCATCGGTGTTGCCTCCTACGCACCCGGCGCCGGCGCCGGGAGTTGCTTGACCAGGGTGTAGGTGTTGCCGCCCGCGGGCGCGGGGCGGTACTCGAGCTCGTCCACGAGCTGGCGCACGAGGTGCCAGCCCAGGCCGCCGGGGTCGCGTTCCTCCAGCGGCGAATCCAGGTCCGGCGCCGGCGCGTCCGCGGGATCGAACTTCGGCGCCTGGTCGCTCAGGCGCACGCGCACGCAGCGCGGGCCGCCGTCCACCGCGACCTCGACCGGGCCGTTGCCGCGATAGCCGTGCTCGAGGATGTTGGTGAACACCTCCTCGACCGCGAGCCGCATCGCGAAGCGCGCGTCGCCGTCCGCGGACAGCGCATCGCAGGCCGCGTCCACGAACGCGAGCACCGCCGGCAGGTCGGCCATGGCCGCCGCGCGGAACACGCCGACGCCGACCGCGGGCGAGCGCGCGTTCACGCCCGGGCCTCGCCGGCGGGCGCGAGCGCCTCGATCTTCGCGACCAGGCGCGCGATGTCCACGGGCTTGGTGTCGAAGTCGTCGCAGCCGGCGGCCAGCGCCTTCTCGCGGTCGGCGGCCATCGCGTGCGCGGTCAGCGCGATCACCGGGATGCCGCGGGTGCGCGGGTCGGCCTTGATGCGCCGCGTCGCCTCCCAGCCGTCCATCACCGGCAGGCCCATGTCCATCAGGATCAGCGCCGGCGACTCGGACAGCGCCATCGCCACCGCCGCCTCGCCGTCGCCGGCGAACACCAGCTCGTAGCCGCGGCGGGCCAGGCGCCGCGACAGCATGTCGCGGTTCATCTCGTTGTCCTCGACCAGCAGCAGCTTCATGCCGGCGCCCCCGCTTCCGCGCGCGCCTCGATGGCGCGCCGCACTTCGCCCACGAGCTGCTCGCGCTGCAGCGGCTTGGCCAGCGAGCCGGCGGCGCCGAGCGCGGTGCCCATCGCGCGGTCGCCGGCCACCGACACCATCAGCACCGGGATCGCCGCCAGCGCGGCGTCGGCCTTGAGCCGCGACAGCACCGTCCAGCCGTCCATGCGCGGCATCAGCACGTCGAGCAGGATCACGTCGGGGCGCAGGTCCGCGGCGAGCTGCAGGCCAGCTTCGCCGTCCTGTGCGGTGCGGCAGCGCAGGCCCTCCCGCGCCAGCATGCGCGCGGTCATCTCGCAGGCCGCGGGCTCGTCGTCGATCACCAGCACCAGCGGCGCCTGCGCGTCCGCCGCGTCGCCGTGCGCCTCGCCGGCGTCGTCGTCGGCCGGCGCCACCAGGCTGTCGCTGGAATCCACGGGCAGGCGCAGCGTGAACGTGGTGCCGACGCCGGGCGTGCTGGCGAGGGTGAGCTCGCCGCCCAGCATCTGGGTGAAGCTGCGGGTGATCGCCAGGCCCAGGCCGGTGCCGCCGTACTTGCGGGTGGTGGAGGCGTCCGCCTGCGAGAACGGCTCGAACACGCGCGCCTGCTGCTCGGGCGTCATGCCGATGCCGGTGTCCTCCACCGCGAATACCATCCATTCGCCGGCGTCGTCGGTTTCGCGCCGCGCGCGCAGGCGGATGTCGCCCTGCTCGGTGAACTTGCTGGCGTTGCCGAGCAGGTTGAGCAGCATCTGCCGCACCTTGGTCAGGTCCGAGCGCATCGAGCCGAGCTCGCCGGCCTCGACGTGCAGGGTGTTGCCCTTCTGCGCGACCAGCGGCTCGATGGTGCCCACCACGCCGTCGATGAGCGTGCCCGCCTCGAAGGTCTCGAGGAAGAGCTCCATCTTGCCGGCCTCGATCTTGGACAGGTCGAGCACCTCGTTGATCAGGCCGAGCAGGTGCTTGCCGGCGGTGTGGATCTTGCGCAGGTCCGGCACCATCGCCTCGTCGCCGGCGTCCTGCGCTTCCTCCACCAGCAGCTCGCTGTAGCCGATGATCGCGTTGAGCGGCGTGCGCAGCTCATGGCTCATGTTGGCCAGGAACAGGCTCTTGGCCTGGTTCGCCGCTTCCGCCTCCTCCTTGGCCTGCGCGAGCGCGAGGCTGGCCTCGCCGATCTCGCGGTTGCGCGCCTCCAGCAGCTTGCGCCCGTGCACGATGCGCTTGCTCTGCACGTGCGAGTGGTAGCTGAACACCGAGCCGTAGATGAAGATGCCGACGATGCTGGCGCCGGTCGGGATCGGCGGCGCGCTGAAATCGGTGGCGAAGCCGGTGTACAGGCCCACGCACAGGGCGCCCAGCACCACGCACAGCCAGCCCTTGCCGGCGAGGCGGAAGCCGCCGATGCTGAGGTTGCCCAGGTGCACGCCGGACAGCAGCATCACGCTCGGCCACAGGCTGAAGTGCATGCCCGCGGCCCATGCGCCCATGAGCGCGGAGTCCAGCATCAGGTTGCGCTGCTCGCCGAGCTTCTGGTCCCGGCTGCGCCGCGCCCACAGGTAGGCCAGGTGCGGCCACACGAAGCCGTAGCCCAGCAGCAGCAGGGCGAGGGCCGGTTGCATGCGCCCGGTGCGGTTGAACACCGCGTACAGGATCATCGCCGAGATCGGGTAGCAGACCACCCGCACGAGGTAGTCGAGGCGGACGATCGGATGCGCGCGGTTGCCCATGCCGCGATTCTGGTGAGCGCCGCGCCGCGCGGGCACCCCATGAATATGTGGGGCGGCAGCCGGCGGGCCGGGCCGCCCGGGCGCTACCAGGCGATCGCGGCCTCCAGCGGCACCCCGGCGTCCCAGCGGGCGCGCCCGCCGAGGAAGGCCAGCTCGCCCAGGACCGAGGCCCCCACGACCTGCGCGCCCTGCATGCGGGCCAGCGACAGTGCCGCGGCGAGCGTGCCGCCGGTGGCCAGCACGTCGTCCACCAGCAGCACCCGCGCCCCGGGCGGGACGGCGTCGGCATGGACCTCGAGGCAGTCGCTGCCGTACTCGAGGTCGTAGGGCTGGGCATGCGCGCGGGCGGGGAGCTTGCCGGCCTTGCGCAGCGGCACGAAGCCCAGGCCGAGCGCGCGCGCCAGCGCGGCGCCGAGGATGAAGCCGCGCGACTCGATCGCGAACACCGCGTCCAGGGCGATGCCGCGCCAGGGCGCCGCCATGGCGTCGATCGCCGCGCCGAAGCCGTCGGCGTCGGCGAGCAGGGGGGTGATGTCCTTGAACACCACGCCGCGGCGCGGGAAGTCGGGGATGTCGCGGATCAGGTCGCGCCAGTCGGCCACGGGACGCCCTCCGGGATGGGGTGCGCCGATGCTAGCCGCATCCGGCCCTTCCGTGCGATGCCCGGGGGCCGCCGGCGCGCGATAATCGCGGCCCGGTTCCATCCCCCTCGACAGGAGCATCCACGCATGGCGATTTCCATGTACCAGGCCTCGGTCCCCGTGTTCGTGCGCGCGCTGGAGAACCTGCGCCACATCCTGCGCAAGGGCGAGGCGTTCGCGGCCGACCGCGGCTTCGACCCGGGCATCCTGCTGCAGACCCGACTCGTCCCCGACATGCTGCCGCTGGTGCGCCAGGTCCAGATCGCCGCCGACATGGCCGCGCGCGGCGCGGCGCGCCTGGCCGGCGAGGCGCCGCGCGCGTTCTCCGACGAGGAGACCACGTTCGAGCAGCTGTACGCGCGCCTGGACGCGGCGATCGGATACATCGAGGGCTTCGGCCCGGAGCGCATCGACGGCAGCGAGTCGCGCGAGATCGTGGTCCCGCTGCGCGGCACCGAGCGCCGCTTCGACGGCCAGTCCTACCTGCTGCAGTTCACGCTGCCCAACCTGTTCTTCCACGTGGCCACGGCCTACGACATCCTGCGCCAGGCCGGCACGCCGCTGGGCAAGGCCGACTACATCAACGGCGCTCACGGCTAGTCCACCCGCGCTGCGGCAGCCTCCGCCGGGATCCCTCCGACGGAGAGCCGACATGGCACGGGAACACAGCGAAGCCGCCGAGGCCGCGCGCTGCCTGGACGAGGCGCTGGCCGAGACCTTCCCCGCGAGCGACCCGCCCGCGATGACCTCGCCGACGGCGGCGACGCCGTCGGCCGACCTGGTGGTGGAGGCCTCGACCGCGCCGCTGCGCGTCTACCGCGTGGTGGACGCGGCCCAGGCCTCCGAGCCGTTCGCGCCGGTGGACGGCGGCGGCCGCTGGACCCCGCCGGGCAAGCCCTGCGTGTACGCCTCGCTGACCGCCGCCGGCGCGGTGCTCGAGTACCTGGCGCATGCCGACGGCGCTGCGGCGGCGCAGTCGCTGCTGCTCGCGACGGCGGAACTGCCCGCCGGCACCACGCTCGCCGAATGCAACGAGCCTTCCACCTGGCGCGAACTGCCGTACCGCGCCGAGGTGCAGCAGGTGGGCGGCGCGTGGCTGGGTTCGGGGCGCTCGCTCGCGCTGCGCGTGCCGAGCGCCTTGGTGGACGGCGAGGTCAACGTGCTGCTCGATCCCGCGCATCCCGGCTATGCCGCGCTGCAGGTGCAGGCGTTGGTGCCGCTGCGCATCGATCCGCGGCTGCGCTCAGCGAGATGAAGGTTGTGTTTGCGTTCAGCCTGCGCGCCGCCGCGGAACGCCCGTGCGCAGCGCCGGGGGCCAGCAACGGCGCGGGTCATCGGATCCGTGCATAACGCAACGCATCGCCCTGTTGGTTAAGCCAACGTTCGCTTAACCCCTCGCGGAAAACCGGCGTTCATGCGCCCGGCGCCAGTTTGGTCGTGCGGCTGAAGACCGCGTCGACCATACAGAATGGAGTTCCGAAAACGATGAAACGCCAACTGCTTACCCTTGCCATTGCCGCCGCTTCGTTCGCCGCCGCTCCGCTCGCGTTCGCGCAGGACCCGCAGGCGACCCCGGATCCGCAGCAGTCCGCACAGGCCGGCCAGGTCACTTGGGCCGACCTGGACACCGACCACGACGGCAACCTGAGCCGCACCGAGGCGCAGGCCGTGGACAGCCTGTCGCAGGCCTTCGACAGCGCCGACGCCGACAAGGACGGCATGCTGACCGCGGACGAGTACAAGGCCTACCTGGCCAGCCAGCAGACGAGCCCGGCGCCGACCACCGACGACGCCCCGCCGTCCGACCAGCAGCAGTAACCCGACGCCGGCGGCGCCCGCGCGGCGTCGCCGGCCCGAGCGTGCGGGCGCGCCGCCTGCACGCCATTCCCCGGCCCATCGCTTAGACTGGCGCGCATGGACGCCGCCGCCACGCACGCCTGCCGCGAACACGCGCCACCGGGGCTGCGCCTCGTCGGCTTCGACGGCGACGACACGCTCTGGCGCAGCGAGGACTACTACCGCGCCGCGCAGGCGGAGTTCGAGCGCATCGTCGGCGGCTACGTGGACCTGGACGACGTGCACGAGCGCCTGTACGCGGTGGAAAGCGCGAACCTCGCGCTGTTCGGCTACGGCGCCAAGGGCATGACCCTGTCCATGCTCGAGGCCGCGATCGCGATCACCGAGGCGCGCATCTCCGCCACCGACCTGCAGCGCATCGTGGAGCTCGGCAAGTCCATCCTGCGCCACCCGGTGGAACTGCTGCCCGGCATCCGCGACGCCGTGGCCGCGATCGCCGCCGACTACGACGTGGTGCTGATCACCAAGGGCGACCTCTTCCACCAGGAGGCCAAGGTCCGCGAGTCGGGCCTGGCCGACCTGTTCCCGCGCATCGAGATCGTGAGCGAGAAGGACGCCGCGACCTACGCGCGCGTGCTCGCCGAATTCGACCTCGCGCCCGCGCAGTTCGCGATGGTCGGCAATTCGCTGCGCTCGGACATCGCGCCGGTGCTCGCGCTCGGCGGCTGGGGCGTGCACATGCCCTACCACGTCACCTGGGTGCACGAAACCCACGCCGCGCTGCCGGACGGCACCGCCGCGCGCCTGCGCGAGGCGGCCACGCCGTCGGAGCTGCCGCAGGCCGTCGCCTCGCTCGCCACCGCCGCCGCGGCTCGCACGCCCACTTCCCTTGGAGCCACCGCATGAACGCCAACCTCCGCCTGACGCTCGCCTGCCTGCTCGCCGCCGCCGCGCTGTCCGCCGCGCCGGCGCAGGCGCGCGACCTCGAGTGCAAGCTGAGCTTCAACCTCTCCGGCTGGTCCGTGTTCTACAAGACCGCGTCCGGCACCGGCGTGGTCACCTGCAACGACGGCCGCAGCCTGCCGGTGAAGATCACCGCCAAGGGCGGCGGGCTCACGTTCGGCAAGTCGAAGATCGAGAACGGCACCGGCAAGTTCGCGGGCGTGGAGCGCATCGAGGACGTGCTCGGCACCTACGTCGCGGCCGAGGCGCACGCCGGCGCGGTGAAGTCGAGCAAGGCGACGGCGATGACCAAGGGCGACATCTCGCTCGCGCTCGCCGGCACCGGCAAGGGCTTCGACATCGGCGTCGGCTTCGGCAAGTTCGTGCTCGAGCGGCGCTGAGCGCGCCGGGGGGCGCCGTCGCGCGGGGCGTTACTGCGCCGGGCGGTCGCGCACGACCTCGGCGAGCGGCTGCAGGCTGCGGTCCACGCCCGCCTCCACCTGCCGGGTCACCCACGCGACCCCGGCGACGTAGGTGCCGAGCAGCACCGCGGCGACGATGGCCAGCACGCACCAGCGGCGCACGCGCGTCCCGTCGTCGGGGTGGGCGGGGGTGAGCGCGTGGGGGTGCAGGGTGGCCATGGCGCGCACGCTACGCGCGGCGCCGTCACGGACGCGTGCAGGCAAACCGCGGCGGACGGGCGCGGAAGCCGGGGCCGCCGTATCCTTTCCGGTTCCGAAGGAGGGTCGTCCGATGCGCCACACGAGCTGGATCCCGGGCCTGCTGCTGGCCGCCGCCATGGGCGGTGCCGCCGCCCAGCAGCCCGCGCCGGGCGCCGGCGCCGCCGAAGCCGAGGCCGCCGTGCCGGCGCCCGGCACGGGCGACGCCTGGGTGGACGCCGTGCTGGCCGACATCGACGCTTACGGGCGGCGCTATCCCGACGCCTTCACCGACGAGCTCGCCCGCTACCAGGGCGCACCGCGCGAGGTGGTCGCCGCGCTGCTCGCCACGCCGGGCTGGACGCCGGGCGACGTGTATTTCGCCTGCGCGCTGGCGCACGCCATCGGCCGCTCCTGCCGCTACGTGGCCGACGAGCGCCAGGCCGGCGGCGCGGCCGGCTGGGGCGCGCTCGCCGGACGGCTGGGCGCGGCGCCGGGCTCGCCCGCGTTCCAGCGCGTCCGCGATGGCTTCGCCGACGCCTACGGACGCTGGGGCCGGCCGCTGCCCACGCCGCCCGCGCCGTCGGCGCCGCCGGCACCGGCGAAGGGCAAGCACAAGTGACGGTGCACCGCGGCGGCTGCCACTGCGGCCGGGTGCGCTTCGAAGTGGACGCGCCCGCGCGCCTGCAGGTGCTGGACTGCAACTGCTCGATCTGCCGCATGACCGGCTTCCTGCACCTGATCGTGCCGCTGCGCGCGTTCCGGCTGCTGTCCGGGGCCGACGCGCTCACCGAGTACACCTTCGGCACCGGCACCGCGAAGCACCGCTTCTGCCGCCATTGCGGCGTCAAGGCGTTCTACGTGCCGCGCAGCCATCCCGACGGCATGGACGTCAACGTCCGCTGCCTCGACCCCGGCACGGTGCTTGCGCTCGACATCGTGCCGTTCGACGATGCCGACCGCGAGGCCGCGACCGCCGCCATCGCCCACCTCTCGCGCTAGTCCCGCATGAACGCTTCCGATTCCCCCGCCGCCACCGTCTCCGTGCGCATCGTCGGCTTCGATCCGCGCTGGCGCGGCGATTTCGCACGCCTCAACCTCGAGTGGCTGCGGCGCTGGTTCGTGGTCGAGCCTTTCGACGAGGAAGTGCTCGGCGACCCGGAAAAGCACATCCTCGACGGTGGCGGCCGCATCCTGTTCGCGCTGCTGGAGGAGGCGGGCGCCGCGCCGCGCGCCGTGGGCACCGTCGCCCTGCGCAACGACGGCGACGGCGTGTACGAACTCACCAAGATGGCGGTCGAGCCCGGCCTGCGCGGCCTCGGCATCGGCCGCGCGCTGCTCGACGCGGCGATCGAGGCCTACCTGGGCCTCGGCGGCCGCGAGCTGTACCTGGAGTCGAGCAGCCGGCTCGAGCCCGCGATCCGCCTGTACGAGCGCGCCGGCTTCGCGCACCGCCCCGCGCCGCGCCCCGGCACGCACTACGCGCGCGCCGACGTGCACATGGTCTGGGAAGGCCGCTGAGGCATGGCCGGAGCGCCCGCGATCGCCGCCGACGCCCTGCGCCTGTCCGTCGCGCCGATGATGGACTGGACGGACACGCATTGCCGCGTGTTCCACCGCGTGCTCGCGCCGCACGCGCGCCTGTACACCGAGATGGTGCACGCGAACGCGGTGATCCACGGCGACCGCGCGCGCCTGCTCGCCCTGGATCCGGTCGAGCACCCGGTGGCGCTGCAGCTCGGCGGCAGCGAGCCGGCGTTGCTGGCGCAGGCCGCGCGCATCGGCGCCGGACACGGCTTCGACGAGATCAACCTCAACTGCGGCTGCCCCTCCGACCGCGTGCAGGCCGGCCGCTTCGGCGCCTGCCTGATGCGCGAGCCGGCGCTGGTGGCCGAAAGCGTCGCGGCGATGATCGAGGCGGTGGCGGCGCTGCCGCGCCCGGTGCCGGTGACGGTGAAGTGCCGGCTCGGCGTGGACGACGACCACGACTGGGCGCGCTTCCTGCACTTCGTGGACACGGTCGCGGCCGCGGGTTGCCGCATGTTCGTGGTGCACGCGCGCAATGCCTGGCTCAAGGGCCTGTCGCCGAAGGAGAACCGCGAAGTGCCGCCGCTGCGCTACGACTGGGCGTACCGGCTGAAAGCCGAGCGTCCCGGGCTGCAGGTGGTGGTCAACGGCGGCATCGCCAGCCTGGACGAGGCCACCGCGCACCTGGCGCACGCGGATGGCGCGATGCTCGGCCGCGCGGCCTACCACGACCCCTACCTGCTGCACCGCATCGACGCGGCGTGGTGGGGCGGGCCGCTGCGCACGCGCGCGGCGCTGCTCGAAGCGTTCCGCCCGCACGTCGAGCGCTGGCTCGCCGCGGGCGTGCCGCTCAAGCACGTGACCCGCCACCTCCTCGGCCTGTTCAACGGCGAGCGCGGTGGCCGCGTGTTCCGGCAGGTGCTGAGCGAAGGCGCGCACAAGCCGGGCGCGGACTGGCGCCTGGTCGAGCGCGCGCTCGCCGCGACCGGCCCGGTGGTGAGCGCGGCCTGAGCCGCGCGGGTAGGATCGGGGGCGATGCTCACCCGCGACTGCGCCGCCTTCCTCGAATTCGCACGCACGCTGGCGCCGGACTTCGGCCCGCCGGTGGCGCGCGCCGCGTTCCTCGTGGCGCCGGAAGGCTTCGCGCTGGCCGAGCAGTCCGCGCAGGACAACCGCTACATGGCCGGCGCCGGCGCGTTCGACGCCACGGCCGCCCTGGCCGAGCACCGCGCCCTGCAGCGTGCGCTGGCGGAGGTGCTGCCGACGGTGTGCTTCCCCGGCGACCCGGCCACGCCGGACGCGGTGTTCCCGAACAACGTGTTCGCCACCGTCGCCGGCGGCTACATCGTCGGCCGCATGCGCCACGAGGTGCGCCGGCGCGAGGCCGCGCGCGCCGACATCCGCGGCTTCCTCGGCGGCGTGCTCGACTACGCCGAAGTGGATCTGTCCACGCAGCCGCACCCTTGCGAGCTGACCGGCGCGCTGGTGGTGGACCGGGCCCGCGGCCTCGGCCTGTGCGGCCTGTCCGAGCGCTGCGACGAGGCGGGCGCGCGGCTGATGCACGAGGCCTTCGGCCTGCGCGCGACGCTGCTGTTCGACCTGGCGCCGGGCGAGTACCACGCCAACGTGGTGCTGGCGGTGCTGGCCGGGCGCGCGGTGGTCCTGTCGCCCTCGGGCTTCGCCGATCCGGCGGTGCCGGAGGCGATCGCGGCGCTGTACGCCCCCCACGCGATCCGCCTGTCGGCGGCGGAGCAGGCCGCTTTCGCCGGCAACGCGATCGCCCTCCCAGGTGATACGGTGTGGATGAGCGCCGCTGCCGCGGCGGCCCTGTCTTCGGCTCACCTGCGCGCCCTGGCGGCGGCGGGGTTCGCCCTCCGCACGGTCCCGCTGGGGGCCATCGAGGCGGCCGGCGGGTCGCTGCGCTGCTGCGTCGCCGAGCTGTTCTGAGCCAGGGCCCGCGCGGCCGCGGGCCTGAACCGCGCCACCGCCGCGCCCGGACGCGCCCGGAAAGTTAAGGACGGATTCACCGCATGGTTTCGACAATCCCGGCTCCAGACAGGAATCCGACGATGCCGCTGTCCCTCCGTTCCACGCTGCTGCTGTCCGCTGCCCTGCTCGGGGCCGCCGGCACCGCCGTGGGCGCGCCGCAGCATCGCCGCGAGCCGCCCCAGCAACGCGCCGAAGTCCGCGAGCCGCCGCGCCAGTCCGCGCCGCGGCCGGAGCCGCGCTTCGATCGGTCCGAGCCCAGGCGGCTCGACCAGCCGCGCCGGGCCGAGTTCCGCCGGCCCAACACCCGCGGGGAGGACGCCCTGTCCGACAGCATCCGCCGCGTCGAGCAGCGCACGCGCGGCCAGGTCCTGAGCGCCGAGCGCGTTCCCTACGACGGCCGCAACGTCAACCGGATCAAGGTGGTGGACGACCGCGGCCGCGTCCGCGTCTACATGGACGACCCCCAGGCGCCGGCGGGGGATGGGGCGCCTACACGCGACAACGACGACTGAATAGGCAATATTCAGGTTCGGAAGCGTCAAATCGGCCAAGGCATGGCCGCCCCCCAACGGAGCCCCGATCGATGCGTATCCTGCTCGTCGAAGACGAAGCCCCGCTGCGCGAAACCCTCGCTGCGCGCCTGAAGCGCGAAGGCTTCGCCGTCGATGCCGCCCAGGACGGCGAGGAAGGCCTGTACATGGGCCGCGAAGTCCCCTTCGACCTCGGCATCATCGACCTGGGCCTGCCCAAGATGTCCGGCATGGAGCTGGTCAAGGCGCTCCGCGAGGAGGGCAAGCAGTTCCCGGTGCTGATCCTCACCGCGCGCTCCAGCTGGCAGGACAAGGTCGAGGGCCTGAAGCAGGGCGCCGACGACTATCTGGTCAAGCCGTTCCACATCGAGGAGCTGCTGGCGCGCATCAACGCGCTGGTGCGCCGCGCCGCGGGCTGGAGCAAGCCGACGCTGGACTGCGGCCCGGTGGTGCTGGACCTCGCCGCGCAGACGGTGACCGTCAACGGCGCCAACGTGGACCTGACCAGCTACGAGTACAAGGTGCTCGAATACCTGATGATGCACGCCGGCGAACTGGTCTCGAAGGCCGACCTCACCGAGCACATCTACCAGCAGGACTTCGACCGCGACTCGAACGTGCTCGAGGTGTTCATCGGCCGCCTGCGCAAGAAGCTGGACCCGGACGGCACGCTCAAGCCCATCGAGACCGTGCGCGGCCGCGGCTACCGCTTCGCGATCCCCCGTAACGGCGACTGAGCCGGGGTCGCGTGCCGGGCGCGCGTGAACCATTGCTGCGCTGGCGGCCGCGCTCGCTGCAGTCGCGGCAGCTGTGGGCGGCCAGCCTGGGCCTCGTCGCCTTCCTCGCCATCACCGGCTACGCGCTCGACCGCGCGTTCGTGGACGTGGCCAGCCAGGGCCAACGCGAGCGCCTGAAGTCCTACGCGCTGTACTACGCCGGTCATACCGACTTCGCCCGCGACGGCAGCCTGATCCCGCCCGACGTGCCGCCGGACGGCCGCTTCGACCGCCCCGGCAGCGGCCTCTACGCTTCGATCGAACTCCCGGACGGCCGCTGGTCGTCGCTGTCCTCGCAGGGCCCGGTGCTGCCGGCCAGCGAGATGCTCGGCGGCCGCGAGGAACGCTTCGACGGCCCGCTGCCCATCACCACCAGCGATGGCACCCCGGGCGCGGTGTACCGCTACAGCATCGGCCTGGTGGACGCCACGCGCGGCGAGGCGGCCGAGTTCCCCTACACCATCAGCATCATGGAGGACGCCGGCACGCTGCCCAAGCAGGTGGCGGTGTTCCGGCGCGCGCTGTGGGGCTACCTCGGCATCGCCGCGGTGCTGCTGCTGTTCCTGCAGGCGCTGGTGCTGCGCTGGAGCCTGCTGCCGCTGCGGCGCGTGATCGCCGAGCTCACCCGCGTGCAGCGCGGCCAGCTCTCGCGCATGAGCGAGCGCCATCCGCGCGAGCTCGCGCCGCTCACCGAGAGCATCAACGCGCTGGTGGACAGCGAGCGCGAGAACCTCGAGCGCCAGCGCAACACCCTGGCCGACCTCGCGCACAGCCTGAAGACGCCGCTGGCGGTGCTGCGCGCGCGCCTGGACAGCGGGGCGCCGGAGGCGGAGTTGCGCGCCGAGCTCGACGCGCAGCTGCGGCGCATGAACGACCTGGTCGGCTACCAGCTCACCCGCGCGGCCTCCGGCGGCCACAAGCTGTTCGCGGCGCCGGTGGCGATCGAGCCGCACGCCGAGGAGATCGTGCGCGGGCTCGAGAAGATCTACGCCGCCAAGGGCACCATCTGCGAGTTCGACATCGACCCCGAGGCGCGCTTCCACGGCGAGCCCGGCGACCTGCAGGAGCTGCTCGGCAACCTGCTGGAGAACGCGTTCAAGTGGGCGAAGTCGCGCGTCCTGCTCACCGTGCGCGTGGGCGAGGAAGCGCCGAACCGGCGCCCCGGCCTGCGCATCGCCGTGGACGACGACGGTCCCGGCATCCCGCCCGACCGCGTCGCGGTGGTGCTGCAGCGTGGCGTGCGCGGCGACGAGCGCGTGCAAGGCCACGGCATCGGCCTGGCGATCGTGCAGGACATCGTGCGCAGCTACCGCGGCGAACTCGACGTGGGAACGGCGCCGGAGCTCGGCGGCACCCGTTTCCAGGTCACGCTGCCGCCGGGGCTCTGAAGGCGTAGAAGCGGGCGAGGTGGTCGGCGACGGCCGGCATCGCCCGGCGCAGCACCCGCGGCGCGCTGAAGTGGTATTCGCTGCACACCGCGAAGAATTCCTCCGGCGAGTCGGCCGCGTACTCGTCGATGGCCACGCGCCGCCCGAGGTCCACGTCGCGCGCCAACGCGTCGTACGCGCGCTGGAAGTCGGCGGCCCATTCGCGCTGCCAGGCGCGCGGCAGCGGCGGCGTGCCGTCGAGCACGCCGTCGAGCGCATCGAGCTTGTGCGCCATCTCGTGCACGGCCACGCAGAAGCCGCTCCACGGATCGGCGATGTCGGCCTGCACGTCGGCCCAGGACAGCACCAGCGGCCCCGCGTCCCAGGCCTCGCCGATCAGCTCGTCCTCCCACTCGTGCATCACCCCCGCGGCATCCACGTGGCTGCGGTCCACGCGGAACGCGTCGGGATACACCAGCAGCTGCGACCAGCCATGCAGGCCTTCGGCGCCGAAGCCGAGCAACGGCAGGCAGCACAGCGCGGCGAGGCGCACGCGGTCCGCGTCGCCGAGCGCCAGGCCGCCCAGCGGCGTGATCGCCTTGCGTTGCAGGAAGCGCGCGGCGAGCGCCGCGAGCGCGTCGTCCGCGCCCGGCGGCAGGCCGCGCAGCCACGGCAGCGGTGCGGTGGCCTCGCGCCAGAGCGCGGGATCGATCGGTTCGGGAACGCGGCGCAGGCGCCGCAGCAGCCGCCTCAGCGGAACATGCCAGGCAGGAAGCTGTGCCACCGCGGCGCGTGCACGTTGCCGGTGTCGCTGTTGCCGCCGCTGCGCACGGGCACGATCGGGCGGACCCGCATCGGCGCCGCCGCCGGCTTGGGCGCGGCGGTGGCGGCGGGCTTCGCGGCGGGCGCGGCTTCCGGCACCTCGGGCGCGACGGCGTCGGCTTCCGTGCATTCGCCGCCGTCGCCGGCCGGGCCCTGCAGCGGCGCGCGCGTGCCGGCCACGGCCGCCGGGGCGGCGCAGAGCAGGCACAGCGTCAGCAGGGCGGGCACGTGGCGGAAAGCGGTCATGGCGGCGATCCTCGGGGAACGCGCGAAGCCGGGAGCGGCTACGCACTATAGCGTGGATGCGGCGTGAATGCCGAAGGTTGCATGCTGCGCCGCAGCAGACAACGCCGAGGCGTTCCGGCAGACTGCCGCGGTGCCTCGACGCCCCGCCGTCCCATGAACGAACGCGAGCTGCTCGCCCGCCTGGCCGCCGGCCCGGCGAGCGGCGCCGAACTGGCGCGCGAGGCCGGCCAGACCCGCGCCGCGGTGTGGAAGCACATCGAGGCGCTGCGCGCGGCGGGCGTGGGCATCGTGGTCCGCCCGGGCCGCGGCTACGCGCTGGCGCGGCCGGTGTCGCTGCTGGACCCGGAAGCGATCCGCGCCGCGCTGTCGCCCGCTGCGCGCCGGGGCCTGGCGGCGCTCGAAGTCGCCTGGTCCATCGACTCGACCAATTCGGCGCTGCTGGCGCGCGAGACGCCGGCCCGCGGCGCCGACGTGCTGCTGGCCGAGCGCCAGACCGGCGGCCGCGGCCGGCGCGGGCGCGCCTGGGCCTCGCCGCTGGCGGCCAACATCTACCTGTCGCTGGCGCGCCGCTTCGGCGGCGGGCTGTCGCGCCTGGCGGGACTGAGCCTGGTGGCGGGCGTCGCCGCCGCGGACGCCCTGCACGACCTCGGCTTCGGCGGCGTGCGGGTGAAGTGGCCCAATGACCTGGTCGTGGCCGACGCCGGCGGCGGCCTGCGCAAGCTCGGCGGGCTGCTGGTCGAGGGCGGCGGCGAGGGCGGCGGCCCGGCCCGCGCGGTGGTGGGCCTGGGGCTCAACGTGGCGATGCCGGCCGCGCACGCGGCGGCGATCGACCAGCCCTGGACCGACCTGGCGACGTTGGCGGGCGGCGCGCCGCCGTCGCGCAACGCCGTGGCGGCGGCGGTGCTGGAGCGCTGGTTGCCCGCGTTCGACGCCTTCGATGCCGGGGGGCTTGCGCCGTTCCTGCCGCGCTACGCGCGCGTGGACGCGCTCGACGGCCGCGCGGTGCGCGTGCACGCCGCCGACGGCGTGCGCGACGGCACCGCGCTCGGGCTGGGCGCGGACGGCGCGCTGCAGGTGCGCGATGCGCGCGGCGAGGTGTTCGCGGTGCACGCGGGCGACGTCAGCGTGAGGGCGGCATGAGCGCGCCCGGACGCGAGCTGCCGGCGGCGGGCACCTGGCTGTTCGACCTCGGCAACAGCCGGCTCAAGTTCGCGCCGCTGCGCGACGACGGCGGCGTCGGCGCGGTCGAGGCGGTGGCGCACGACGGCGCGGCGTTCGCGCCGGGCTGGGAGGCGTCGCTGCCGGCGCGCTGCGAGGCCGCATGGATCGCGGGCGTCGCGTCGCCCGGGCTGCGCGCGGCGCTGCTCGACGCGCTGGCCGCGCGCGCACGACAGGTGCATGTCGCGCGCACGCTGCCGGCGTTCGGCGGCCTGCGCATCGCCTACGCGGAGCCGTCGCGGCTCGGCGTGGACCGCTTCCTCGCGCTGCTCGCGGCGCATGCGCGCGGCGGCGCCGCGCTCGTCGTCGGCGTCGGCACCGCGCTGACCGTGGACCTCGTCGCGGACGGCCGCCACTTCGGCGGCCGCATCGCGCCGTCGCCGGCACTGATGCGCGAGACGCTGCATGCGCGCGCGCCGGTACTGCCCGCCAGCGGCGGCGAGTACGTCGCGTTCGCGGCCGACACCGCGGACGCGCTGGCCTCGGGTTGCGAAGGCGCGGCGGTCGCGCTGGTGCGGCAGAGCCTGGACGCCGCGCGCGCACAGATCGGGTGCGCGCCGGCGCTGCTGCTGCACGGCGGCGGCGCGGACGCCCTGCGCGCGCATTTCCCGGAGGCGGTGCCGGCGCCGGCGCTGGTCCTCGAGGGACTCGCGCAATGGGCGCGCGCGGCCGCATAGAATCGCCGCATGGTCCTGCGCGCCGCCATCGTCCTCCTCGCCGTCCTCAACCTCGGCGCCGCCGCGTGGTGGGTGCTGCATGCGCCACCGCCGCCCGCGCCGCCGCCCGCGCCGCCGCCGGGCGCCGCGCGCCTGCACCTGCTGGCGGACGGCGAGGCGGCCGCGCCCGCGGTGGCCGCCGCCACGCCGCGTGGCGCGCGCGACGCCGTTTCCGCGCCGCCGCCGCCCGCCGCCGCTGCCGCGCCTGCACCCGCGGCGGTGCGCGCGGACGCGATCGCCTGCGAGGGCGGCGACGGTCCGGCCGCCGGCTGGCGCGTCTACCTGCCGGGCCTGCCCAGCGCCGACGCGGCGCAGGCCACCGCCGCGCGCATCGGCGCGGCCGGCTTCACCGACTACCTCGTCGTGCGCGAAGGCGACGACGCCAACACCATCGCCCTCGGCCGCTACGGCAGCGAGGCCGCGGCGCAGCGCAGGACGGCGTCGCTGCGCGCGGCGGGCTTCCCGGCGCGGTGCGCTAGAATCGCGGCCGCCACGCCGGCATAGCTCAGTTGGTAGAGCAACCGCCTTGTAAGCGGTAGGTCCCCAGTTCGAATCCGGGTGCCGGCACCACGATGCACCGACGCAGGATGCAGCGACGATGAGCCGACGTTACCCGCCAGTGTCCCTGATCGGCGCGCCCACCGACATCGGCGCGGGCCACCGCGGCGCCTCGATGGGCCCCGACGCGCTGCGCATCGCCGGCCTCGCCGAAGCGCTCGCCGCGCGCGGCATCGACGTCGTGGACCGCGGCAACCTGCACGGCCCGGCCAATCCCTGGCAGCCGCCGGTGGAAGGCCACCGCCACCTGCAGGAAACCGTCGCCTGGAACCGCGCGGTGATGGACGCCGTCGCCGCGGAACTGCGCGAAGGCCGCCTGCCGATCATGCTCGGCGGCGACCACAGCCTCGCCATCGGCTCGATCACCGCCGTCGCGCGCCACTGCCGCGAACAGGGCAAGCAGCTGCGCGTGCTGTGGCTGGACGCGCACGCCGACTTCAACACCCACCAGGTCACGCCTTCCGGCAACATCCACGGCATGCCGGTGGCCTGCCTGTGCGGCCTCGGCCCGGAGGCGCTCGTCCGCCTCGGCGGCGACGCGCCGGCGATCCGGCCGGCGGAAGTGCGCCAGGTCGGCATCCGTTCCGTGGACGAGGGCGAGAAGCGCCTGGTGAAGGAATACGGCCTCGACGTGTACGACATGCGCTACATCGACGAGGTCGGGATGAAGCGCACGATGGAGGAAGCGCTCGCGGGCGTGGACGCCAACACCCACCTGCACGTCAGCTTCGACGTGGATTTCCTCGATCCTTCCATCGCCCCGGGCGTGGGCACGACCGTGCCGGGCGGCCCGAACTACCGCGAGGCGCAGCTGGTGATGGAGATGATCGCCGACTGCGGGCGCATGGCCTCGCTGGACATCGTCGAGCTCAATCCGCTGCTCGACAACCGCAACGAGACCGCGCGGGTCTCGGTGGACCTGGTGGAAAGCCTGTTCGGCAAGTCCACCCTGATGCGCGACTGAGCGCACGCGCACGCGACCGGAGCCTGAACGGCCGCTTCGCGGCCGGGGCCCGCTAGACGCCGATTTCACGCCCTGCGGGCTTCCATAGGCCCGCACGAGGGCACGTCGCCGCTCGGCCGAGGACACAGGAGAGTTCCATGCGAATCAACAGGAATCTGATGGCGATGCTGCTTCTGGCGATGATGGGCACGCTGGCGGCCTGCCACACCGTCGAAGGCGTCGGCAAGGACCTCGAGTCGGCCGGCGACTCGATCCAGGACACCGCCAGGGACTGCACCGACAACGTCGAAGGCAACTGCTGAGGAGCCCGCACATGAACAGTGACGTCATCGCCGGCAAGTGGACCCAGATCAAGGGCAAGGCCCAGGCCAAGTGGGGCGAGCTCACCGACGACGTCTTCGACGTCGCCGAGGGCGACTCCAAATACCTGGCCGGCAAGCTCCAGGAGCAGTACGGCTGGGACCGCGACCGCGCCGAGAGCGAGGTGCGCGAGTTCGAGCGCACGCTGCGGTCCTGACGGACCCGGCAGCGACACGTTCCGCCGCCGGCGTGCGCCCGCACGCGCGGCGGCGGGACGGGCAGGCGGCGGCGGGGCCGGTTTCCCCGGCCCCGCCGCCGGAGGCCCGGGAAACGCGGGGCCTCCGGTAAACTGGCGCGATGGCCACGACCCGCGTCCTCACCGGCATCACCACGTCCGGCACCCCGCACCTGGGCAACTACGTCGGTGCGATCCGCCCCGCGCTCGCGGCGAGCCACGCGCCCGGCGTCGAGAGCTTCTACTTCCTCGCCGACTACCACGCGCTGATCAAGGTGCAGGATCCGGCGCGCGTGCAGCGCTCCACCCTGGAGATCGCCGCGGCCTGGCTGGCCTGCGGCCTGGATCCGGAACAGGTGCGGTTCTACCGCCAATCCGACATCCCCGAGACCACCGAGCTCACCTGGCTGCTCGCCTGCGTGGCGGGCAAGGGTCTGCTCAACCGCGCGCACGCCTACAAGGCCGCCACCGACCGCAACGAGGCGGCGGGCGAGGACCCGGACGCCGGCGTCACCGCGGGCCTGTACATGTACCCGGTGCTGATGGCCGCGGACATCCTGCTGTTCAACGCGCACAAGGTGCCAGTGGGCCGCGACCAGGTGCAGCACATCGAGATGGCGCGCGATTTCGCGCAGCGCTTCAACCACCTGTACGGCGATGCGTACTTCGTGCTGCCGGAGGCGGCGATCGAGGAGCAGGTGGCGACCCTGCCCGGCCTCGACGGCCGCAAGATGAGCAAGAGCTACGACAACGTGATCCCGCTGTTCGCGCCGCGCGAGCAGCTGCGCAAGCTCATCCTGTCCATCGTCACCGACTCGCGCGCGCCGGGCGAGCCCAAGGACACCGAGGGCTCGGCGCTGTTCGAGATCTACCGCGCGTTCGCCGGCGCCGACGAGACCGAAGCGATGCGCCGGGCCTACGCCGAGGGCATCGGCTGGGGCGACGCGAAGCAGAAGCTGTTCGAGCGCATCGACGCGGAAGTGGCGCCGATGCGCGAGCGCTACGAGGCGCTGATGGCCCACCCCGCGCGCATCGAGGAACTGCTGCGCGAAGGCGCGCGCCGGCTGCGCGAGTCGCACGCGATCCCGTTCATGCGCCGGCTGCGCGAGGCGGTGGGGCTGCGCGACCTCGGCGCCGTGGCCGTCGCGCCGTCGCGGGCGAAGGCGCGCGGCGCCGGCGGCGGCGCCGCGAAGGCGTCGCTGCCGGTGTTCAAGCAGTACCGCGAGGCCGACGGACGCTTCCACTTCAAGCTGGTGGACGGCGAGCGCGTGCTGCTCCAGAGCCGCGGCTTCGAATCGCCGAAGGACGCGGGCGCGCGGATCGCCGCGCTGCGCCGCGACGGCTTCGACGGTCCGGACGCGGACGTCGCGCTGGGCGAGGACGTCGGGGTGGCCGAGGTGCGCGCCGCGCTCGAGGCGCTGCGCGCCGCCGGCGAGGCCCGGGCGTGAACCTGTCCGGCATGCCGGACCTGGCGCTGGTCCTGTTCGCGCCCTGGTTCCTGATCCTCGCCGCGCTGTACTGGATCTATCCGCGCCAGCCGCGGCACGCGCGCCGGCGCGCGTTCGACGTGGCGGCGCTGCTGCTGGCGTTCGCCGCCTTCATCGCCACGCTGCACTGGGCGCACGGCTACGCCGACCGCCAGTACGGCGCGATGTGGCCGCAGATCCTCGCCACCTCTGCCGGCTACGGCGTGTTCCTGCTGGTGCTGGTGGTCGCGGTCTTCGTGCGCCGCGCCTGGCTGCGCCGCGCGTAGCGCGCTTCAGGGCCACTCGTTCGGCGGCTGCCCGCGCTCGGGGTGGTGCATCTTCACCACGCAGAAGCGGTGCCCGCCCGGCGCCTCCATCACCCACCAGCGCCTGACGAAGCCGATGCGCTTCGCGCCGAGCTTCTCGAGGCGGTCGGCCTCGGCGTCGATGTCGTCGGCCTCGATGTCCAGGTGCACGCGCGAGGGATGCGCGACTTTCTGCACCTCGACGTGCAGGCCGTGCGGAGTGTCGCCGAACTGCTGGTACTGCCCCGGCTCGTCGCCGGCGTCGGCATCGGCGACGCGCATGCCGAGCGCCGAGGCCCAGAACGCGGCCGGCGCGTCGAGGTCCTCGACCTGGCAGTCGATGATGAATCCTGCGAGGCGGCTGCGGTGGGCCATGGAGCGCTCCGTGTGGGGGACGCCACGATTCTGCCGCAACGGGTTGCCCTAGTCCGGGAAGTGTTATACATTGATATAACACTAGATCAGGTGGAACTCCCATGCCCCCAATTGTTCCGTTCCTCGCCGCGCTGGCCCTGGCCGCCGTCGCGGCCCCCGCCTCCGCCTCTACGGAACCCACGTCCGGCGCGGGTGTCCAGGCTCCCCGGCCCATCGCCCTGGGCGACTTCATGGGCCGCAAGCGCACGATCGAAGTGGAGGTGGGCGGCCAGCGCGGCACGTTCATCGTGGACACGGGCGGCGGCGTGACCCTGCTCAGCCTCGACTTCGCCAGGCGGATCGGCTGCAGGCCGTGGGGCCGGATCTCCGGGTTCCGCCTCAGCGGGGAACGCCTGGACATGCCGCGATGCGAGAACGTGCGCATCGGCCTGCCCGACGGAACGACGCTCGCGCCGGTGACCGCCGGCGCGTTCGACCTCGCCGCGGTGCTCGCGGAGGGCGACGATCCCGTGGACGGCTCGCTCGCGCTGGATGCGCTCGACGGCCAGGCATTCACCCTCGACGTCAACGCGGGGACGCTGCAGTTCGAAACCCCGGAGAGCCTGGCGGCGCGCATCGCGGCCGCAGGCACGGTCGAGGTTCCGGTGCGGATCAGCCGCTACGGCAGCAGCGCACGCGGCGTCGCCGCATATGCGCTTTCCAGGACCGCGAAGGGCGACCTGTGGCTGGAGCTGGACTCGGGCGGCGACGCGCCCGTGCTGCTACCTACCGCGATGGCGGCCGAAGCCGGGGCCGATCCGGCCGTCGAGCGGCAACCCTACACCGTCGTGCTGAGCGGCATCGGCGCCGACGTTTCGAAGGAGACGCGCGCGATCGTGCGCGACATGGTGCGCGACGGCGTCATCGGCATGCCCGTGCTCGTCCACTGGCGCCTGACCTTCGACCTGTCGCGCGACCGGTTGTGGATCTCGCCGGCGCGCTGAGGCGGCGGCGGTTACTGCGGCAATGCCAGGTCGTCGAGCAGCGCCTTGAGGAAGCGCGCGGCCTCGCCGCCGGTGGCGGCGCGGTGGTCGAAGGTCAGCGAGATCGGCATGCGGCGGTGCACCTCGATGCCGCCCATCACCGCGACCACGTCGTGCGAGAGCTTGCCCGCGCCGACGATGGCCACGCACGGCGGCACCACCACCGGCGTGGCGTAGCGGCCGGCGAACATGCCGAAGTTCGACAGCGAGATGGTGTAGCCGGCGAGCTCGCTCGCCGGGATCGTGCGATCCTCGACCTGTGCGCGCAGGCGCTGGATCGCGGCGCGCACGCCGTTGCCGTCGAGCATGTCGGCGTTGCGCAGCGCCGGCACGAACAGGCCGTCCTCGGTGTCCACGGCGATGCCGATGTCCACGTGCGGGTGCAGGGTGCGGGTGAGGTTGGCGCCGTCGAACCAGGCGTTGAGCGCCGGCACCGCCTTGCACGCGGCGACGATGGCGCGCACCAGGCGCGCGGTGATGTCCTGCTTGCCGATCCAGGCGTGCAGGTCGGCGTCGTCCACGAGCGTGGTGGGCACCACGTTCGCGTGCGCCTCGGCCATGACCCGCGCCATGTTGCGGCGCACGCCCTTGAGCTGTTCCGGCTGGCCGGTGGCGGCCACGCCCGGCGGCTGCGTGCGCATCGGGCGGCCCGACTGCGACAGCGTGCTGCGCTGCGGGGCCGCGGCGGCGGGTGCCGCGACCACCGGGCCCGCGCGCAGCGGCGCCTGCGCGGCGGCCGGCGCGGCACCGGCCTTGGCCGAGCCGTCGGCCGCGGCCTGCTTCACGTCGGCCATGGTCACCGTGCCGTCGGGACCGCTGGGGCGCACGCGCGCGATGTCCACGCCGAGCTTGCGCGCCATCGCGCGCACCGCCGGCATCGCCTTCACGCCCCCCACCGCGACCACCGCGTCGCTGCGCACCGCGTCGGACGACTGCATCGCGCCGACCACCGTGCCCGCGTCCTCCTTGGCCTGGATCGCCCCGCCTTCGTCGGAGGCGACCACGCGGTCGTCCGGCGCCGGATCCTGGCTGCCGACGCTGTGGCCGCCCGCGCCCGCGCCGGCGCCGGCGCCGTGGTGGTGGCCGGTGTCCTGGCCCTCGGCGCGCTGCGGCAGCGACGGGTCCATCTCGAACTCGGCCAGCATCGTGCCGGTGACGATCACGTCGCCCGGGCCGCCGGCCAGCTTCAGCACCTTGCCGCTCACCGGCGAAGGCACGTCCACGACGGCCTTCGCCGTCTCCATGGACACCAGGTTCTCGTCGAGGCGGATGGTGTCGCCTTCCTTGACGTACCACTCGACGATGGTCGCGTCCGGCAGGCCCTCGCCGAGGTCGGGAAGCAGGAAAGTCTTCTTCATGTTCCGTGTTCCTTACGAATGGGCGACCGCGCGCTTGGCGGCGGCGACGATGCGGTCCACGCTCGGGAGGTACTTCATCTCCAGGCGGAACAGCGGGATGTGGGTGTCGTAGCCGGTGACGCGCTCGACCGGGGCGACCAGGTCGAACATGCACTCCTCGGCCAGGCGCGCGGCGACCTCGGCGCCGAAGCCGGCGGTCTTCGCGGCCTCGTGCACGATGACGCAGCGGCCGGTGCGGGAGACCGACTCGGCGATGGTGGCGAAGTCGAGCGGCTTGAGCGTGGCGACGTCGATGACCTCGGCGCTGATGCCGTCCTTCGCCAGCGCGTCGGCGGCCTCGAGCGTCTCCTTCACCTGCGCGCCCCAGGTCACGAGGGTGACGTCGGTGCCGTCGCGCAGCACGTAGCACACGTCCAGCGGCAGCGCCTCGCCGTCGTCCGGCACCACTTCCTTGTACTGGCGGTAGATGCGCTTGGGCTCCATGAAGATCACCGGATCCGGGTCGCGGATCGCGGCGAGCAGCAGGCCGTAGGCGCGGGCCGGCGACGACGGCATCACCACGCGCAGGCCGGGCACGTTGGTGAAGATGGCTTCGTTGGCCTCGCTGTGGTGCTCCGGCGCGCGGATGCCGCCGCCCCACGGCACGCGCAGCACCATCGGGCAGGTGAGGCGGCCGCGGGTGCGGTAGCGCATGCGCGCGGCGTGGCAGACGATGAAGTCCACCATCGGGTACATGAAGCCGTCGAACTGGGCCTCGGCCACGGGCTTCATGCCCTGCGAGGCCATGCCGACGGTGAGGCCGGCGATGGTGGTCTCGTCGAGCGGCGTGTCGAGCACGCGCTGGTCGCCGAACTGCTGCTGCAGGCCGGCGGTGGCGCGGAACACGCCGCCGTTGACGCCGACGTCCTCGCCGAGCACGACGACGCTGTCGTCGTGGCGCATCTCGTAGGCCAGCGCCTGGGTGATCGCTTCGATGAGGGTGATCGCGTTCTCAGCCATTGCGCTTCTCCAGGGCAATGGCGAGTTCGCGCTGCTTCAGCAGGTCGGCGGGCGGATCGCCGTACAGGTAGTCGAACATGGCTTCCACGGGCTGCACCGGCGTCTCCAGGTACGCGTTGATCTCCTCGTCCACCTGCTTCGCGCACTCCTCCAGCCAGGCCTTCTCCTGCTTCTCGTCCCAGGCCTTGGCCTTGACCAGGTAATTGCGCAGGCGGATGAACGGCTCGCGCGCCCACGCGGCCTTGACCTCGTCCTCGCCGCGGTAGCGGCGGGCGTCGTCGGCGGTGGTGTGGTCGTGCAGGCGGTAGGTCATGAACTCGATGACGCTGCCGCCCTCGCCCTTGCGCGCGCGCTCGGTGGCGCGGCGCATGGCCTCGAGCACGGCGATGAGGTCGTTGCCGTCCACCTGCAGGCAGTGCAGGCCGCCGGCCAGGCCCTTCTGCGCCAGGGTCTGGGCGCCGGTCTGCGCCTTGCGCGGGACCGAGATCGCCCAGCCGTTGTTGATCACGCACAGCACCAGCGGCAGCTGGTAGGCGCCGGCGGAGTTGAGCGCGGCGTAGAAGTCGGTCTTGGACGAGCCGCCGTCGCCGCAGCAGGCCACGGCGATGCGGTCCTGCTTGCGCAGCTTGAACGACAGCGCCGCGCCGGAGGCCATCAGGCACTGGGTGGAGATCGGCACGCACCACGGGTAGTCGTTGCGCGGGCCCTGGAAGTCGTTGCCGCGCTCGTCGCCGCCCCAGTACATCAGCACGTCGCGCGGGCGCACGCCGCGCATGAACTGCGCGCCGTACTCGCGGTAGCTCGGCGCGAACACGTCCTCGGCGCGCAGCGAGGCGCCGATGCCGACGTGGGTGGCCTCGTGGCCCAGGCAGGCGGCGTAGGTGCCGAGCTTGCCGGTGCGCTGCAGGCGGATCGCCTTGTCGTCGAAGGTGCGCACGAACAGCATCTGCTTGAACAGCGGCACCAGGGCCTTCGGGTCCTTGAACGCCTTGGGCAGCTCGGCGACGGGCTTGCCTTCCGGGTCGAGGTACTGGAGGTATTCGATCTCGAATTTCGCGGCGACGGTCATGCGGTCGGGCCCGGTGGAGACAGAAGCCGGATTGTAGCGAATCGGCCCCGGCGCCCGCCCGGGCGGGGGTGCGCGGCGGGGCGGGGCGCGCCCGGGCGCGCTTGACCGGGATCAAGCACGGCCGTGGCCCGGGCGTGCGAAACTGGCGGCATGGGCATCGATCGCAACGAACGGCCGCTCGAGGCCGGCATCCATACGGACCTGTCCGGCCGCACCACCTACGGCGGCTACCTGCGCCTGGACCAGCTGCTGTCGGCGCAGCAGCCGCTGTCGCGGCCGCCGCACCACGACGAGCTGCTGTTCATCGTGCAGCACCAGGTGTCGGAGCTCTGGCTGAAGCTGCTGATCCACGAGCTCGGCGCGGCCATCGGGCACCTGCGGCGCGACGAGCTCGGGCCGTGCCAGAAGATCTTCGCGCGCTGCAAGGCGGTGCTGCGCCAGCTCACCGACATGTGGTCGGTGCTGGAGACGCTGACGCCGGCCGAGTACATGGAGTTCCGCGACATCCTCGGCCCGTCGTCGGGGTTCCAGTCCTTGCAGTACCGCACGGTGGAGTTCCTGCTCGGCAACAAGAACGCCTCGATGCTCAAGGTGTTCGCGCACGATCCCGAGGGCCAGGCCGCGCTGCGCGCGGTGCTGGAGGCGCCGAGCCTGTACGACGAGGTGCTGCGCCACCTCGCGCGCCGCGGCCACGCGGTGCCGGCCGCGCACGTGGAGCGCGACTGGTCGCAGCCGCACGTCTCCGATCCCGCGCTGCTGCCGGTGTTCGAGCGCATCTACGAGGACACGCAGCGCCACTGGGAGGCCTACCACCTGTGCGAGGACCTGGTGGACCTGGAGTCGCAGTTCCAGCTGTGGCGATTCCGCCACATGCGCACGGTGATGCGCATCATCGGCTTCAAGCGCGGCACCGGCGGCTCCTCGGGCGTGGGTTTCCTGAAGCAGGCGCTGGAGCTGACGTTCTTCCCCGAGCTGTTCGAGGTACGCACCTCGATCGGTCCCGCTGGCGGCAAGGCCCCGGCCGACGCCGGCTGACCGCGCGTCGGCGCGCTTGCTGCGCCGCAACATCGCCGTGGCGCGTTGACGTTCGCGCGCCCGCTGGGCGATCCTCGGCCGATTCGCGCGTGTTGCGCAATTCCGGGGGATAGATGAATACGAATGCGCCCAATGCCGCGGAGCCGATGGGCCCGCCGATGAACCGTCCCGCCGCCGCCGACGGCGCGCCGGACTTCCCGCAGACCATGGGGCATCCGCGTCCGTTGTGGATGCTGTTCATGACGGAATTCTGGGAACGCTTCGCGTTCTACGGCATCCGCTGGGCGCTGACGCTGTACATCGTGCAGGCCTTCTACGCCGGCTCGGGCGAGGGCGAGGCCCCGGCCAGCCGCGTCTATGGCGCGTACCTCGCGCTGGTGTATGCCGCGGCGATCATCGGCGGCTACATCGCCGACCGCGTGATCGGCTACCAGCGCTCGATCCTGCTCGGCGCGGTGGTGATGGCGGCGGGCCTGTTCATGATCGCGTATCCCGACCAGACCGTGTTCCACCTCGGCCTGGCCACGGTGATCGCGGGCAACGGCCTGTTCAAGCCGAACATCTCGGCGATGGTGGGCAAGCTCTACGCGCCCACCGACGAGCGCCGCGATTCGGGCTTCACCCTGTTCTACATGGGCATCAACGCCGGCGCGTTCATCGCGCCGCTGATCACCGGCTGGCTGTCGGACAAGGTGTTCGGCACCGACGCGATGCCGGCCTACAAGACGGTGTTCATCGCCTCCGGCATCGGCATGCTGATCAGCCTGCTGTGGTTCTGGTTCGGCCGCCGCCAGCTCGGCGCCATCGGCCGCCCGCTCGAGGGCAACGAGCACAAGGGCCGCGTGCTGTGGGTGCTGCTGTTCGTGCTGGCCTCGGTGCCGGTGTACTACTTCCTGCTCTCGATCGACGCGGCGATGCTGCAGTGGATCCTGAGCGCCATGTTCATCGTGCTGTGCGCGATGATCCTGGTGGAGGGCTTCCGCGAGGGGCCGGTCGCCCGCGACCGCGCCATCGCGATGCTGATCATCTTCGTGTTCAACGTGCTGTTCTGGTGCTTCTTCGAGCAGGCCGGCAGCTCGTTCAACTTCCTTGCCGACAAGATCGTGGACCGCGACTTCGGCGGCTGGATCTTCCCGGTCGGCTGGTTCCAGTCGGTGAACTCGCTGGCGATCATCACCATCGCGCCGGTGCTGGCGTGGCTGTGGCTGCGGATGGGCAGGCGCAACCCGTCCATCCCGCGCAAGTTCGGCCTGGGCCTGATCTTCAACGGCTTGGCGTTCCTGCTGCTGATGTTCGCGCTGTCCAGCCTGGTCAACGCCGCCGGCCTGATCCCGTTCTGGACGCTGTTCATGGTCTACGTGATCCAGTCGGTGGGCGAGCTGTGCCTGTCGCCGATCGGCCTGTCCATGACCACCAAGCTGGCGCCGGTGAAGCTGGTCGGCTTCGCGATGGGCGGCTGGTTCCTGTCCACGGGCATCGGCAACAACCTGTCCGGGATTTTCGCCAGCCACGTCAGCGGCGAGACCGGCATGACCGTGGCCTCCGCGCATGCGGGCTACACCCAGGGCTTCTGGATCCTGCTGGTCGGCGGCGTGATCCTGTTCCTGGTCGCCCCGCTGATCCAGCGCCTGATGCACGGCGTGAAGTAGCGCCGACCCGGGCGCCACTTGACCGGAAACGGCGGCTTCGGCCGCCGTTTCCCTTTTCCGCCGCGGACCGCGCCAGGCTCGGCCCCGGGCCCGACGGCAACGACGTGCGGATCCCGTTCGGCTACCGCAACTGCCAGGCGCGGAACTAGCTGGGCGCCGCGACGGCCGCCTCGGCGCGCAGCTCCAGTTCGTCGAGCCGGTCGAGCAACCGGAATAGCAGCGCCCGCTCCGCCTCGGGCATGCCGTCCAGCAGGCGCTGCTCGAACGCGCGGGCATGCGGCACCACCTCGTCGTGGATCGCCTGGCCGGCGGGGGAGAGCCGCAGCAGCGCGCGCCGGCGGTCGCCCGCGTCGGCGGTGCGCGACAGCCTGCCGGCCGCGAGCAGGCGCGCGACCGCGCGGCTCACCGCCACCTTGTCCATCGCCGTGCGCTGCGCCACCTGGCTGGCGGTGAGGCCCGGCCAGCGGCCGAGCACCGCCATCACCCGCCATTCGGTAACCCCCAGGGCGTAGCGCTCGGAGTACTCGCGGGCGATGGCGTCGCTGATCCGGTTGGACAGGACGCTCAGCCGGTAGGGCAGGAAATGCTCGAGCTCGAGGGCGTCCGGGACGGGCATGCGGCGCTGCGGCTTGCAAATGGTTTCAGATGAAACTATAACGAAGGCCGCCCCCGCGCAAGCGGCGGCGCATCATCCGTCCCGAACACGATCCGCCGGAGCACCCCATGAGCGCGCAACCCAACCTCGGCATGACCGTCACCACCTTCGAGAACCCGATGGGGATCAACGGCTTCGAGTTCGTCGAGTTCGCCGCCCCCGCCGGCCGCGGCGACGAGATGCGCACCTACCTGCAGAAGCTCGGCTTCACCGCCGTCGCCCGGCACAAGTCGCGCCAGATCACCCTGTACCGGCAGGGCATGATCAACTTCCTGCTGAACGAGGAGCCCGGTTCGTTCGCCGCGGACTTCGCCGCCGCGCACGGCCCCTCCGCCTGCGGCTTCGCGATCCGCTTCACCCGGCCCACAGGCGAAGTGCTCCGGCACGTGCTCGCCAACGGCGGCGAGAAGGTCGCGCACAAGCCGGAGACCGCCGCGGTGGACACGCCGGTGATCAAGGGCATCGGCGACTGCATGCTCTACCTCGTGGACGACGGCCGCAAGGACCTGTACGCCGACTTCCTGCCGCTGCAGGGCGTGGACCAGGACCCGCGCGGCTTCGGCCTGACCTTCATCGACCACCTCACGCACAACCTCTACCTGGGGAACATGCAGAAGTGGTCCGAGTACTACGAGAAGCTGTTCAACTTCCGCGAGATCCGCTACTTCGACATCAAGGGCGCCAAGACCGGCCTGCTGTCGAAGGCGATGACCGCGCCGGACGGCCTGGTGCGCATCCCGCTCAACGAGTCCAGCGACGAGAAGTCGCAGATCAACGAGTACCTGCGCGAGTACAAGGGCGAGGGCATCCAGCACATCGCGCTGTTCACCGACGACATCTACGAGACGGTGGAGGCGATGCGCGCCGCGGGCATCGCGTTCCTGGACACGCCGGACACCTACTACGAGGTGATCGACCAGCGCGTCCCCAACCACGGCGAGGACGTGCCGCGCCTGGCCAGGAACAAGATCCTGATCGACGCCGACCCGGAGACCAGGCAGCGCAAGCTGCTGCAGATCTTCACCCAGAACGCGTTCGGGCCGATCTTCTTCGAGATCATCCAGCGCAAGGGCAACGAGGGCTTCGGCGAGGGCAACTTCCAGGCGCTGTTCGAGTCCATCGAGCGCGACCAGATGCGCCGCGGCGTCCTCTGACGGGACCAGCGATGAACTACCAATCCGGGTTCGGGAACGAGTTTGCGACGGAGGCCATTCCGGGCACGTTGCCGGAGGGGCGGAATTCGCCGCAGCGGGTGGCGCACGGCCTGTACGCGGAGCAGCTGAGCGGCACGGCGTTCACGGCGCCGCGCGCCAGCAACCGCCGCAGCTGGCTGTACCGTATCCGCCCGGCGGCGATGCATGGCGCGTTCTCGCCGTTCTCCGCCGCGCCCGCGTTCCACAACGATTTCGGCGACGGCCCAGTGGCCCCGGACCAGCTGCGCTGGAATCCGCTGCCGATGCCCGAAGCGCCGGCGTCGGCCGACTTCGTCGAGGGCCTGTTCACCATGGCCGGCAACGGCGGCCCGGCCGCGCTGCACGGCGTGGGCATCCACATGTACGCGGCCAACCGCGACATGCGCGGCCGCTTCTTCTACGACGCCGACGGCGAACTGCTCATCGTCCCGCAGCAGGGCCGGCTGCGCATCGCCACCGAGCTCGGCGTGCTCGAGGTGGCGCCGCAGGAGATCGCGGTGGTGCCGCGCGGCGTGCGCTTCCGCGTCGAGCTGCCCGACGGCGCCGCGCGCGGCTACGTGTGCGAGAACTTCGGCGCGCTGCTGCGCCTGCCCGACCTCGGGCCGATCGGCAGCAACGGCCTCGCCAATCCGCGCGACTTCCTCGCGCCGGTGGCCGCGTACGAGGACGAGGAGGGCGACTTCGAGCTGGTCGCCAAGTTCCAGGGCCACCTGTGGCGCGCCGACATCGGGCATTCGCCGCTGGATGTCGTCGGCTGGCACGGCAACTACACGCCGTACAAGTACGACCTGCGCCGCTTCAACACCATCGGCTCGATCAGCTACGACCATCCGGACCCGTCCATCTTCCTGGTGCTGACCTCGCCCTCGGACACCCCGGGCGTGGGCAACATGGACTTCGTGATCTTCCCGCCGCGCTGGCTGGTGGCGCAGGACACGTTCCGCCCGCCCTGGTTCCACCGCAACGTGGCCAGCGAGTTCATGGGCCTGGTGCACGGCGCGTACGACGCCAAGGCCGAGGGCTTCGCGCCGGGCGGCGCCTCGCTGCACAACTGCATGACCGGGCACGGCCCGGACGCGGCGACGTTCGAGAAGGCGAGCACGGCCGACCTGTCGAAGCCGGACGTGATCACCGACACCATGGCCTTCATGTTCGAGGCGCGCGCGGTGATCCGGCCGACGCGGCAGGCGCTCGACGCCGCGCACCGCCAGCGCGACTACCAGGCCTGCTGGGCCGGGCTGCGCAAGCACTTCGCGCCGCCGAAGTGAGGACGCTTCGCGGCGCGTTCACGCCGCGCCGCTAGGCTGCCCGCATCTCCAGCGATGCGGATCCGCCCATGAAGCCGACCACCACGATGCTCCTCGCCGCCGCGCTCGCGGCGGCGCTCGCCGCGTGCGATGCAGATCGCGTCCCCGCCGCCGACGGCGCGGCCGACGACGCCGCCGCGCCCACGCCTGCGTCCGACGCGCCCGGCAGCGGCCTGGCGCGCTACGACGGCTACGGCGACATGCGTTTCGGCATGGGCGAAGCCGAGGCGCGTGCGGCCTGGGGCGGCGCGCTCAACGGCGAGCCGTCCGACGAGTGCCACTACTTCAGCCCGGCGTGGGAGCACGTGCCCTCGTACTTCGCCTTCATGGTCGACGGCGGCCGCTTCGTGCGCTACGACGTCGGCAACGACAGGGAGGTCGCGCCGGGCGGCGGGCGCCTGGGCATGACCGAGGCGGAGATCGACGCCGCCTACCCGGGCCGGGTCGCGAAGTCGCCGCACAAGTACGTGGACGGCGGCAAGTACCTGCGCGTGCCCGCCGACGACGGCAGCGACGGCGTGCTGGTGTTCGAGACCGACGCCTCCGGCAAGGTCACCGGGTGGCGCGCCGGCCTCGCGCCGCAGGTGGACTGGATCGAGGGCTGTTCGTAAGAGCCGGTTGCTCGTAGCCGCCGGCATCCAGCGGCTACACTGGGCGCATGGACGCCACCGACCTCACCGGCCACTGGGCCGGCTTCTCCGCCCTCGCGCTGTTCGGCCTGGCCTATGCCCTGGTCATCGCCGAGGAGTTCACCCACCTGCGCAAGTCGCAGCCGGTGATGCTCGCCGCCGGCCTGATCTGGGGCCTGCTGGCGGTGGCCGGCGCGCTGGGCGCGCCCGGCGCCGGCATCGAGGAGGCGGTGGGCCACTACCTGCTCGAGTACGCGCAGCTGCTGCTGTTCCTGCTCGCGGCGATGACCTACGTCAACGCGATGAGCGAGCGCCAGGTGTTCGACGCGCTCCGCGCCTGGCTGCTGCGGCGCGGGCTCGGCTACCGCGCGCTGTTCTGGATCACCGGTGCGCTGGCGTTCGTGCTGTCGCCGGTGCTGGACAACCTCACCACCTCGCTGGTGATGTGCGCGGTGCTGCTCGCCGTCGGCGTCGGCAACCCGCGCTTCGTGGCGCTGGGCTGCATCAACATCGTGGTCGCGGCGAACGCGGGTGGCGCCTTCAGCCCGTTCGGCGACATCACCACGCTGATGGTGTGGCAGGCGGGCCACGTCGGCTTCGGCACCTTCTTCGCGCTGTTCGTGCCTTCGCTGGTGAACTGGGGCGTGCCGGCGGCGCTGATGCACTTCGCGGTGCCCCGGGGCATGCCGGAAGCCACGGGCCAGCGGATCGCGATGCGCCGCGGCGCCACCGGCGTCATGCTCCTGTTCGCGGTGACCATCGCGCTGGCGGTGTCCTTCCACAGCGCCCTGCACCTGCCGCCGTTCCTCGGGATGATGACCGGCCTGGCGCTGCTCAAGCTGTACGGCTGGTACCTGCAGCGCACCGCGCGGCCGCACGAGCTGGCCGGGTTCGCGAAGGAGGGCTCGCCCGGCGACATCGACGCGTTCGACAGCTACGAACAGGTGGCGCGCGCGGAGTGGGACACCCTGCTGTTCTTCTTCGGCGTGATCATGTGCGTCGGCGCGCTGGGCTACTGTGGCTACCTCGCGCTGGCCTCCGAGTCGTTCTACGGCGCGCTCGGCCCGACCGTGGCCAACGTGCTGATCGGCGTGCTCTCGTCCATCCTCGACAACATCCCGATGATGGTGGCGGTCCTGCAGATGCATCCGGCGATGGACACCGGGCAGTGGCTGCTGGTGACGCTCACCGCCGGCGTCGGCGGCAGCCTGCTCTCGATCGGCTCGGCCGCGGGCGTGGCGCTGATGGGGCAGGCGCGCGGCGCCTACACCTTCTTCAGCCACCTGAAGTGGTCGTGGGCGATCGCGCTGGGCTACTTCGCCAGCGTCGGTGTCCACCTCTGGCTCAACGCGCGCTACTTCACCGGCTGAGCGGAGCCCCGCCGATGCGTACCGCGCTGGTGTTCGGCGGCAGCGGCCAGGTCGGCGCGGCGCTGCTGGCGCGGATGCCGGCGGCCGGCTGGAGCGCCGTCGCGGTGTCGCGCGGCGCGCAGGCGGAGCGCCACGGCGTGCGCTGGCTGCGTGGCGACCTTGCGCGCTGCGAGGGTCTGCCCGCCACAGTGGACGCGATCTTCAGCTGCGGGCCGCTCGACCACTTCGCGCGCTGGTACGTCGCCGCGCCGGTGCGCGCGCCGCGCGTGGTCGCGTTCGGTTCCACCAGCGCCAGCGCCAAGCAGGCGTCGCCCGACCCGGAGGAGCGCGCGCTGGCCGCGCGCCTGCGCGAAGCCGAGGCCGGCCTGTTCGCCGCCGCGGCCGTGCGCGGCGCGGCCGCCACCGTGCTGCGCCCGACGCTGGTCTACGGTGCGGGCCGCGACCGCACGCTGGCGCGGATCGCGGCGATGGCGTCGCGGACGGGATGGTTCCTGGTCCCGCGCGGCACGCACGGCCTGCGCCAGCCCGTGCACGTGGACGACCTGGCGGCGGCCGCGCTCGCCGCCTGCGAGGCACCGGCCGCGCACGGCCGCGCCTACGACCTGCCGGGGGGCGAGGCCCTGCCCTGGCGCTGGATGGTCGCGCGCACGCTCGCGGCGCTGTCGCCGCCGCCGCGCGTGCTCGAGGTGCCGATGCCCGTGTTCCGGCTCGCGATCGCCGCGGCGCGGCTGGCGGGCCGTGCGGACGGTTTCGGCGCCGGCGCGCTTGCGCGCCTGCGCGAGGACCTGGTGTTCGACGCCGCGCCCGCTCGCGCGGACTTCGGCTACGCGCCGCGCCCCTTCGTCGCCGCCGACGCCGTGCGCGGCATCGCCGCGCGGGCCGGCTAGAGCTCTTCCGCCGGCGGCAGCGGCCGCGCCCGCGCCAGCGCGCGCAGCGCGATCAGCAGCACGCCACCGAGCACCATCGCGCCGCCGATCCACAGTTGCGGGCCCGGCCGGTCGCCGTAGGCCCAGACGCCGAGCAGCACCGCCATCACCGGCGACAGCAGCAGCCACGGCGTCACCTGCGCCACCGGGTGCCGCTGCACCAGCACGTAGTACAGGCCGTGGCCGAACAGCGACGAGCCGATCGCCGAATACGCGGCGCCGCCCCAGCCGATCCAGCTCGCATTGCGCAGCGCGTCGAAGCCGCCCGGCTCGAACCAGGCGCTCAGCGCCAGCAGCGGCAGCAGGCCGACCACCGCCGTCCAGCCCTGCTGGCTGAACATGTCGAGGCCGCGAAGCCGGCGCATCAGCACGGTGCCGCTGGCGAGGAACAGCGCCGACACCAGCATCAGCAGCAGCGACGCAGGCTCGCGCAGCACCAGCGGATCGAAGCCCAGCACCAGCACGCCGCCGAAGCTCACCGCGATCGCCACGCCGGTGCGCCAGCCGAAGCGCTCGCCCAGCCACCACCACGCCAGCAGCGCGGCCATCGGCACGTAGCTCTGCATCACGATCGCCGGCGAGGACAGGTTGCCGGCCAGGTGCAGCGCCCAGAAGGACAGGCCGAAGTGCAGTACGCCGTTGCACACAGCCACCGCCAGCAGCAACGGCCACTGCCCGGGCGCCGGCCGGCGCAGGAACGGGCCGAGCAGCAGCGCCAGGATCGCCAGCCGCACCGCGGTGAACAGGAACGGCGGGATCTCGCGCAGGGCCAGCGCCGAAGTGAGGAAGTTCAACGCCCAGGCGACGCAGATCGCCAGGACGATGCCGAGATCGCGACCGCCGAGCCCCGCGCGCGGCGGCACGTCAGTAGCGCCAGCCGAGCTTGCGGTACAGCTTCGCCAGCACCCAGGCGGGGCCGATCAGCAGGTAGGTGAGGTCGGTCAGGAAGCTGGGCTTGCGGCCCTCGATCCTGTGGCCGACGAACTGCGCGATCCACGCCAGCACGAACACCGCGACGGCGAGGTACAGCAGTTGCGCGGTGCCCAGCGCCAGGTGCAGCCAGCGCGTCAGCCAGGCCATGGCCACGAACACCGCCAGCATGCCGTAGCCGAGCCGGCGCGAATTGCGGAAATAGAACGCCCACGCAAAGAACATCGCCAGCGCCGCCCACAACCCCGGCTTGAACCAGGTGCCGACGACCGGGATGCACCACAGCAGCGCGACCACGCTCCACAGGATCAGCGGCACCGCCACCACGTGGATGCGCTGGTTGGTCGCGTTGCGGTGGTCGCCGGAGTAGTGCGCGAACCAGCGGTCGATCGGGCGTTCGCCTGTCGCTTCCACGCTCATGTCGCCTCCACGCATCAGTCCACGGAAATGCCGGCCAGGCGCTGCAGCGCCTCGGCGTAGCGCGCGCGGGTGCGCGCGACCACCTCGGGCGGCAGGCGCGGGCCCGGCGGGGTCTTGTCCCAGTCGAGCGTTTCCAGGTAATCGCGCACGATCTGCTTGTCGAAGCTCGGCGGGCTGGTGCCGACGGCGTACTCGTCCGCCGGCCAGTAGCGCGAGGAATCCGGCGTCAGCATCTCGTCCATCACGTGCAGGCGGCCGTCGGCGTCGGTGCCGAACTCGAACTTGGTGTCCGCGAGCAGGATGCCGCGTTCGGCCGCGTAGTCGGCGGCGAACGCGTACAGACGCAGCGTTGCGTCGCGCACCTGCTCGGCAAGTTCGGCGCCGACCATGCGCACCATGGTGTCGAAGTCGATGTTCTCGTCGTGGTCGCCCACCGCCGCCTTGGTGGACGGGGTGAAGATCGGCTGCGGCAGCTTCTCGGCCTGGCGCAGGCCGTCGGGCAGGGCGATGCCGCTGACCCGGCCGGTGCGCTGGTAGTCCTTCCAGCCGCTGCCGATCAGGTAGCCGCGGGCGATGGCCTCCAGCGGCACCGGCTTGAGCTTCTTCGCCACCACCGCGCGCTGCGCGTACAGCGCCGGGTCCACGCCCGCCGGCAGCACCGAGGCGACGTCGATGCCGGTGAGGTGGTTCGGCACGATGTGCGCGGTCCGCGCGAACCAGAAGTTGCTCACCTGGCACAGCATCTCGCCCTTGCCGGGGATCGGGTCGGGCAGCACCACGTCGAAGGCGCTGAGGCGGTCGGTCGCGACCATCAGCATGAGCGGGCCGAGCGCGGGGTCGGCGCCGCCGGCGCCGGGCGGCAGGTCGAAGACGTCGCGGACCTTGCCGCGATGGCGGAGGGTCAGGCCGGGCAGGTCGGCTTCGAGCAGGGTGGTCGCCACGCGTGTTCCGGTCGAAGGCGGGCCGGCCAGTGTAGGGCTTCCGGCGCCAGCGGGTACACTGGCCCCATGCAGCCGACCGTCATCGCCCCCTCGATCCTGTCCGCCGATTTCGCCCGCCTGGGGGCCGAGGTCGACGCGGTGCTGGCCGCCGGCGCCGACTGGGTCCATTTCGACGTGATGGACAACCACTACGTGCCGAACCTGACCATCGGCCCGATGGTCTGCGAGGCCCTGCGCCGGCACGGGGTGGCGGCGCCGATCGACGTGCACCTGATGGTCGAGCCGGTGGACCGGATCGTCCCGGACTTCGCCCGGGCGGGCGCCACCGAGATCAGCTTCCACCCGGAGGCCAGCCGGCACGTGCACCGCACGATCCAGCTGATCAAGGCGGCCGGCTGCCGGGCGGGCCTGGTGCTCAACCCGGCGACGCCGGTGGACGTGCTGGACTGGGTGCTGCCGGAGCTGGACCACGTGCTGCTGATGTCGGTGAACCCCGGCTTCGGCGGGCAGTCGTTCATCCCGTCCACGCTGGAGAAGCTGCGCGTGGTGCGCGGGATGATCGACCGCTGCGGCAGGCCGATCCGCCTGGAGATCGACGGCGGGGTGAAGCCGGACAACATCGGCGAGATCGCCGCGGCCGGCGCCGACACCTTCGTCGCGGGCAGCGCGATCTTCGGCCAGCCCGACTACGCCGCGGTGATCGCGGCGATGAAGGCCGCGGTTGCGGCCGCCCGCAAGTCCCCATAGAGTGGGCCCATGAGCGCCCGCGCCCATCCCGCTGCTTCCTTCCTCGCGCCGCAGGGCGGCTGGCGATGGTGGCCCGTTGCCGCCGTCGTCGTTCCTGCCTGCCCGTCGAAGGAAGCCCTGCGTGAGCCGCTCCACGAGCCTGTCCCCCAGCCCTGAGTCGTTCGCGGCGCTTGCCGCGCAAGGGCACACCCTCGTCCCCGTCGTCCGCGAGGTCCTGTCCGACCTCGACACGCCGCTGTCCGTCTACCTGAAGCTGGCGGACGGGCCGCACACCTACCTGTTCGAGTCGGTCGAGGGCGGCGAGCGCTTCGGCCGCTACTCGATCATCGGCCTGCCGGCGAAGCGGGTGTACGCGTTCGCGGGGCACACGCTCTACGTCACCGAGCACGGCGAGCTGCTCGAGGCGCGCGAGGTGCCGGATCCGTTCGCCGAGGTCGAGCGCCTGCGCGCCGCGCATTCGGTGCCGCGCGTCGAGGGGCTGCCGGGGTTCGCGGGCGGGTTGGTGGGCTGGTTCGGCTTCGAATGCGTGCGCTACCTGGAGCCGCGGCTGCGCGGCCTCGCCAAACGCGACGACCTGGGCACGCCCGACATCCTGCTGATGCTCAGCACCGAGGTGGCCGTGTTCGACAACCTCAAGGGCCGGCTGTACCTGGTGGTGCATGCCGACCCCGCCGAGCCGCAGGCGCTGGCGCGCGCCAACCGCCGCCTCGACGAGCTGGTGCACCGGCTGCGCCAGCCCGGGCCGGGCTATCCGCCGGTGCTGCGGCCGGAGACGGTGGACGAGGCGCACTTCGTCTCCGGCTTCACCCGCGAGGGCTTCATCGAGGCCGTGCAGCGGGCGAAGGACTACATCGCCGCCGGCGACGTGTTCCAGGTGGTGCTGTCGCAGCGTCTTTCCATCCCGTTCCAGGCGCGGCCGGTGGACGTGTACCGCGCGCTGCGCGCGCTCAACCCGTCGCCGTACATGTACTTCCTCGACGTCGGCGAGACCCAGGTGGTGGGCAGCTCGCCGGAGATCCTCGCGCGCCTCGAGCACGACGCCGCGGGCCGCGGCACGGTGACGGTGCGCCCGATCGCCGGCACCCGGCCGCGCGGCGCGACGCCGGCGCAGGACGCCGCGCTCGAAGCCGAGCTGCTGGCCGACCCGAAGGAGCGCGCCGAGCACCTGATGCTGATCGACCTGGGCCGCAACGACGTCGGCCGCGTCGCCGAGCCCGGCACGGTCGAGGTGGGCGAACGGTTCGGCATCGAGCGCTACAGCCACGTGATGCACATCGCCAGCGAGGTCACGGGCACGCTGCGCGAGGGCCTGTCGTACGCCGACGTGCTGCGCGCCACGTTCCCCGCCGGCACCGTCAGCGGTGCACCCAAGATCCGCGCGCTCGAGCTGATCGCAGAACTCGAGCCGATGAAGCGCAACGTCTATGCCGGCGCCATCGGCTACATCGGCTGGCACGGCGACGCCGACACCGCGATCGCGATCCGTACCGCCGTCATCGAGGACGGCAAGCTGCACGTGCAGGCCGGCGCGGGCATCGTCCACGACTCCGACCCCGCCGCCGAGTGGGAGGAGACCATGAACAAGGGCCGCGCGCTGTTCCGCGCCGTGGCCGAAGCGGCCAGGGGCTTGTGACGTGCTGCTCGTCATCGACAACTACGACAGTTTCACCTTCAACCTCGTCCAGTACCTGCAGGCGCTGGGCGCGGAGGTCGAGGTGGTGCGCAACGACGCGCTCACGGTCGCCGGGGTGGCTGCGCGCGCGCCCGAGCGCATCGTGATCTCGCCGGGCCCGTGCACGCCGGACGAGGCGGGCATCTCGCTCGAGGTGGTGCGCGAACTGGGCCCGCGCATCCCGATCCTCGGCGTGTGCCTCGGCCACCAGGCGATCGGCCAGGCGTACGGCGGCCGGGTGGTGCGCGCCGGCCGGATCATGCACGGCAAGACCTCGCCGATCCGGCACCGGGGCGAGGGGGTGTTCGCCGGGCTGCCGGACGGCTACGAGGCCACGCGCTACCACTCGCTGGTGGTGGACAAGGCCACGCTGCCCGACTGCCTCGAAGTCACGGCGTGGACCGAGAACGGCGACGGCAGCGTCGAGGAGATCATGGGCCTGCGCCACCGCACGCACTCGGTGGAAGGCGTGCAGTTCCATCCCGAGTCCATCCTCACCGAGCACGGCCACGCGCTGTTGCAGAACTTCCTGCGCACCGGGAGCGCGCGCGCATGAGCCCCGGCATCGACCCGCGCGAGGCGCTGCAGCGCACGATCGAGCACCGCGAGATCTTCCACGACGAGATGGTCGGGCTGATGCGCGCGATCATGCGCGGCGAGGTGCCGCCCGCGCTCACCGCGGCCATCCTCACCGGGCTGCGGGTGAAGAAGGAGACCGTGGGCGAGATCGCCGCGGCCGCCTCGGTGCTGCGCGAGTTCGCGCGTCCGGTCGAGGTCGCCGACCGTACCTGCCTGGTGGACATCGTCGGCACCGGCGGCGACGGCGCGCACACGTTCAACATCTCCACCGCGTCCATGTTCGTGGCCGCGGCCGCCGGCGCGCGCGTGGCCAAGCACGGCAACCGCAGCGTGTCCTCGAAGTCCGGCGCCGCCGACGTGCTGGAGGCGCTCGGCGCCGACATCGCGCTGGAGCCCGCGCAGGTGGCGCGCTGCCTGGCCGAAACCGGCATCGGCTTCATGTACGCGCCCGTGCACCACCCGGCGATGAAGGCCGTGGCGGCGGTGCGCCGCGAGCTCGGCGTGCGCACGCTGTTCAACATCCTCGGTCCGCTCGCCAACCCGGCGAACGCGCCGGCGACGCTGATGGGCGTGTTCCACCCGGACCTGGTCGGCATCCAGGTGCGCGTGCTGCAGGCGCTGGGCGCCGAGCGCGCGCTGGTGGTCTGGGGCCGCGACGGCATGGACGAGCTGTCGCTGGGGGCGGCGACGTACGTGGGCGAGCTGCGCGACGGCGTGGTGCGCGAGTACGACGTGCATCCCGAGGACTTCGGCATCCCGATGGCGCACACCCGCAACCTGCGGGTGGCTGACGCGGCGGAGTCGAAGGCGATGCTGCTGGACGCGCTCGACGACCGCCCGGGCCTGCCGCGCGAGATCGTGGCGCTCAACGCCGGCGCCGCCCTGTACGCGGCGGGCGTGGCGGACTCCATCGCCGACGGCATCGCCCGCGCCCGCGCCGCCATCGCCAGCGGCGCCGCGCGGGCGAAGCTCGACGCCTTCGTCGCGGCCACGCGCCGCCCCTTCCAAGACTAGAATCGCCGCATGAGTACGATCCTCGACGCGATCCTGCGCCGCAAGCGCGAGGAAGTCGCCGAGCGCCGCGCCCGCGTGCCGCAGCGCGTGCTCGAGGCGCGCGCGGCCGACCTGCCGCCGACGCGCGGCTTCGCGGCCGCGCTGGAGGCGCGCGCGGCGCGCGACGAACCCGCCGTGATCGCCGAGGTGAAGAAGGCCAGCCCGTCGAAGGGCGTGATCCGCGCCGACTTCGACCCGGCGGCGATCGCGCGCAGCTACGCGGCGGGCGGCGCGGCCTGCCTGTCGGTGCTCACCGACGCCGGCTTCTTCCAGGGCAGCGAGGCCTTCCTCGCCCAGGCGCGCGCGGCCTGCGCGCTGCCGGTGTTGCGCAAGGACTTCACCGTGGACGCCTACCAGGTGGCGGAGGCGCGCGCCATCGGCGCCGACTGCGTGCTGCTGATCGTGGCCGCGCTGGACGACGCGCAGCTGCGCGACCTCGCGGCGCAGGCGATGGAGGCGGGCATGGACGTGCTGGTCGAGGCGCACGACGCCGCGGAGCTGGAGCGCGCGCTGCGGCTTCCGGCGGTCGCCGGCCGGCAACCCCTGCTGGGCGTGAACAACCGCGACCTGCGCAGCTTCGAGGTCTCGCTCGAGACTTCGATCCGGCTCAACGCCATGCTGCCGGCGGGCCGTCGCCTCGTCGCCGAGAGCGGCATCGCCACGCGCGCGGACGTCGCCCGCCTGCGCGGGGCCGGCATCGGCGCGTTCCTGGTGGGCGAAGCCTTCATGCGCGCGCCCGACCCGGGCGCCGCGCTGCGCGCGCTGTTCTTCGACGAGGCCGCGGCATGAGCGTGCACGGCGAAACCGCCCTGCCGTACCGCCAGCTGGTGGTGTTCGACTTCGACCACACGCTGTACGACGGCGACTCCGGCGCGCACCTGGTCGCCTGGCTGGTCAAGCGCGCCTGGTGGCGCCGCGCGCTCGCGCTGCTGGCGGCGCCGCTGCTGCTGCCGATGGTGGCGTGGCTGCCGACGCGGCGCCGTGGCATCTCCGGCTTCCTGTGGATCGGCACCGTCGGCGACGCACGGCCGATCGACACGCTGATCGACGCCTACGTCGCGGCCAACGCGCCGGCGATCCGCGCGCGGCTGCTGCCGAAGGCGCTGGAGGTGCTGCACCGGCACCGCCGCGACGGCGACCGGGTGCTGGTGGCCACCGGCGCGCCGCCGGAGCTGGCGCGCGCGATCCTCGACTTCGTCGCCCACCAGGACCTGCCGATCGTCGGCAGCCTCGGCGGGCGCTTCCTTGGCGGCTACGTCACCACCGAGCACTGCCACGCGCGCAACAAGATGCGCATGATCTGGGACCACGGCTACGACCGGATCGAGATCGCCTATTCCGACAGCGCCGCCGACCTGCCGCTGCTGCAGGCCGCGCGCAGGCCGGTGGTGGTGAACCCCAAGGCCTCGCGCGTCGCCTTCTTCCGACGGGTGCTGCCGCCGGGGACGCCGATCCTCAACTGGGGATGCCGCTCGCGCGCCGGCGACCCGTAGCGCCGGCCCATGGCCTGCTCCCGGAACGCCGGGTTGGCTTCAGTCGCAGAGCATCTTCACGAAGCGGCGCGAGTCGTCGCTGTAGCCGCAGCTGCGGTAGAACGCGTGGGCCTCCACGCGGCGCGCGTTGCTGGTGACCTCGATGCGGTGGATGCCGTGCCGGCGCGACAGCTGCTCGACCTCGCGCAGCAGCAGCCGGCCGATGCCGCGGCGCGCGTGTTCCGGCGCCACCACCAGCGCGGTGATGCGGGCCAGTTCGCTGCCCTGCGCCAGCGAATACATCGTGTACAGCGCGACCAGGGCGCAGGCCTCGCCGTCCGTCTCCGCGAGCAGCAGGTGCTGGCGGCGGTCGGCGATGACCGTGGCGATGCGCTCGGCGGCGTCGGCGGGCTCGCAGGGATAGCCCAGGTGCCCGAGCAGGCGGGCGACGTCGCTGGCGTCGCCGGTCGCCGCGGGCCGCACGCGGATGGCTTCGGCGGCGGGGGCGGCGACGGGAGCCATCGTCAGCGGGTGCCGTACAGGACCAGGGTCTTGCCGTGGGCGTGGAGCACGCCGTCGGCCTCGAGCTTCTTCAGCACCCGGCCCGCCATCTCGCGCGAGCAGCCGACCAGGCGCGACAGCTCCTGGCGCGAGATGCGCAGCTGCGTGCCCTGCGGGTGGCTCATCGCCTCCGGCTCGCGGGTCAGGTCGTGCAGCGTGCGCACGATGCGGTCGGTGACGTCGAGGAAGGCCAGGCGCCCGGCCTTGCGGCTGGTGTCGAGCAGGCGCCGCGAGAGCTGCGCGCCGATCGCCCACAGCAGCCGCGGCGCGTCGCTGGCCAACGGCCCCGCGAACAGCTGGTAGAGCTTGTCGTAGCCGATCTCGGCCAGCTCGCAGGGCACCCGCGTGCGCAGGATCACCTCGCGCCGGTCGGACTCGATGAACAGGCCCATCTCGCCGACGAACTCGCCGGCGCCGAAGTAGCCGAGCGCGAGCTCGCGGCCGTCGTCCTCCTCGGTGATGATGCTGGTCGAGCCGCTGATGACGTAGTAGAGCGTGCCCGCCGGATCGCCCGGCCGGAACACCTCGGTCCGCGGCGGATAGCGCCGGCGGTGGCAGTAGCCGAGGAAACGCTCGATCGTCGCCGCGTCGGGCGCGAGGGGGCTGTTGCCTGGCTGGCGGTGCAGGCCTTGCAGGGCGGGGGACATGGGCGTCCGATCCGTGCTGTTGAGGATCGGTTGAGGGTAGTGCCTCCCCGGCCCCGCGGCAAACCCCGGCGCGGCCGCGGGGGGCGCCCCAGGGCGTTTTGCCCCATAATCCGCACCTTGCCTCACCCGCCGGAATGCCGATGTCCATGGTCAAGCCGCTGCCCCGCCTGAAGCTGCAGGGTTTCAACAACCTGACCAAGGCGCTGTCGTTCAACATCTACGACGTGTGCTACGCGGTGTCCGAAGACCAGCGCCGCCGCTACATCGAGTACATCGACGAGGAGTACAACGCCGACCGGCTCACGCAGATCCTGACGGACGTGGCCGAGATCATCGGCGCCAACATCCTGAACGTGGCCCGCCAGGACTACGACCCGCAGGGCGCGTCGGTGACGATCCTGATCTCCGAGCAGCCGGTGGTGGACAAGGCCGCCGCCAAGGGCGTGATCTCCGACGCGGTGGTCGCGCACCTCGACAAGTCGCACATCACGGTGCACACCTACCCGGAGACGCACCCGGACAACGGCATCGCCACCTTCCGCGCCGACATCGACGTGGCCACCTGCGGCGTGATCTCGCCGCTGAAGGCCCTGAACTACCTGATCGAGTCGCTGGAGTCGGACATCGTGGTGATGGACTACCGCGTGCGCGGCTTCACCCGCGACATCAAGGGCCGCAAGCACTACATCGACCACAAGATCAACTCGATCCAGGACTACCTGCACAAGAACGTGCGTTCGCGCTACGAGATGCTCGACGTGAACGTGTACCAGGAGAACATCTTCCACACGAAGATGCACCTCAAGGACTTCGACCTCGACAACTACCTGTTCGAGGAGAAGGCCAAGAACCTGTCGTTCAAGGAGCGGATGAAGATCGAGGCGCGGCTCAAGCGCGAGATCGAGGAGCTCTACCACGGCCGCAACCTGGTCGAATGAAAAGAGGACGGAGGTAATTAATTCCGGGACAGGGCCGGGTGCCCTGTCCCGGAATTAATTACCTCCGTCCCCCATTACAGCCGGTAGGCGATCGTCTTCATCAGCCGCGAGGCCGCGGCCATCAGCGTCGGGATCGGCGGCGGCAGCACGCGCGCGCCGGCGGCCTCGGCGTTCGCGGCGTGGCGCGCCTCGTCGGCCTTCATGGTTTCCAGGATCGCGCGGCTGCGCAGGTCGGCTTCGGGCAGCGACTGCAGGTGCTCGTCGAGGTGCGCCTCGACCTGGCGCTCGGTCTCGACCACGAAGCCCAGGTTCCAGCCGTCGCCGCGCAGGCCCGCCACCACGCCGATCGCATGGCTCCCTGCGTACCACAGCGGGTTGAGCAGGCTGGGCCGGCTGTCGAGCTCGCGCAGGCGGTCGGCGCACCACGCGAGGTGGTCGGTCTCCTCCTGCGCCGCGCGCAGCAGCTGCGCGCGCGTGGCCTCGTCGCGCGCCACCAGCGCCTGGCCGACGTACAGCGCCTGCGCGCACACCTCGCCGACGTGGTTGATGCGCATCAGGCCGGCGGCGTGGCGGCGCTCGGCCTCGTCGAGCACGACCTCGGCCTGGCCCGCGGCGGGGTTGGGGCGTTCGGCATGGGCGCCGCCGAGCACGGTCTGCAGGGCGTTCTGCACGCCGTCGAGCAGCCGGTCCAGCGGGGTCAGCGCGCGTTCCATCCCCCCATCTTACGCCGCACGTGGGCTCTGCGACGCGAGATCAGCGCGGGGGGAGGCGGGTGGCGAGGAACTCGAGGGGGTGCTGGACCGGCACCCGCGCCGCGTTGGCGAAGTGGAGGCGGCAGCCGATGTTCGCGCTGAGCAGCCGCGTCGCCCCGCTCGCCTCGAGCTGCGCCAGCAGCGGTTCGCGGAAGCGCGCCGCGCGCGCCGGATCGGTGGCCATTTGCGTGCCCGCGGCGCCGCAACAGCCGAAGCCCGCGTCGAGTTCGACCACCTCGAGCCCGGGGACGCGCGCCAGCAGCGCGCGCGTTGCCTCGGCGCTGCGCACGACGTTGCGTTGCGTGCACGGCAGGTGCACCGCCACGCGCTCGCGGCAGGGTTGCAGGGTGAGGTGGCCGGCGCGCGCGGCCAGGAAGGCGATCGCGTCCTCCGCGACGGCGCCGTCCGGCATCGCGGCCGCCACGGCTTCATGGCAGCCGCTGGCGAGCGTCAGCACGCGGCGCGCGCCGGCGAACGCGGCGCGGTTGCCCGCTGCGAGCCGGGCGGCCGCCGCGGTGTCGCCTGCGTGCGCATGCAACGCGCCGCAGCAGCCCTGGCCCGGCGGCTCGACGAGCCGGGCGCCGGCGGCCGCGCACAGGCGCGCCACGGCCTCGCGCAAGCCCGCTTCGTAGGGGCCCGCGATGCAGCCGCGGAACAGGGCGATCGCCTCGAGGCCGTCGCCGGAAGCCACGATGGGCGCCGGCGCAGGCACGCCGGCGGGCGGGCGGGGCGGTCGCGGCAGCGGGCGCCAGGCGCGGGGCAGCAGGGGATGCAGCGCGCGGTACGCGCCCAGGAGCACCGCGAGCCACCGCGGCCTGGCCGCCAGGGCCTCGAGGAGGCGCTGGCACCGGCCGGGCCGCCGCCGTGCCCGCTGGCGGGTGCGCGCGGCCAGCAGCAGGGCGCCGTATTCGACCCCGGCCGGGCACACGGCTTCGCAGCTGCGGCAGCCCAGGCAACGGTCCAGGTGGGCCTCGCCGGCGGGGTCCGGGGCCACGAGGCCCAGCGCCCAGCCCCGGGCGAGGGCGATCCGCCCGCGCGGGGATTCGGGTTCCAGCCGGTCGAGCCGGTAGGTGGGGCAGGCCGGCAGGCACAGGCCGCACTGCACGCAGCGGTCGGCCAGGGCCAGCAGGGGGTCGGGGCCGGCGGGGGCGTTCACGCGGGGAGTGTAAGCCGGCTTGCCCCTGGCGGCGGGGACCGCTATCATTCCGCGTCTTGCTTTCCCACAACGCGCGGCGAAGTTCCGGGCAACCCCCGCAACCAGCCCGACAAGGTACCCACAGCAGACCCGCCATGAAGACTTTCAGCGCCAAGAACGAGACCGTCCAGCGGGACTGGTACCTCGTCGATGCCGAGGGCAAGACCCTGGGCCGCCTCGCCTCCGAGATCGCCCGCCGCCTGCGCGGCAAGCACAAGCCCGTGTTCACCCCGCACGTCGACACCGGCGACTACATCATCGTGATCAACGCGGAGAAGGTCGCGGTCACCGGCAAGAAGCTGCAGGACAAGATGTACCACCGCTTCACCGGCTACGTCGGCAACCTGAAGTCCGAGAACCTCGCCCAGGCGCTGGAGCGCCACCCGGAGCGCGTGATCGAGATCGCGGTCAAGGGCATGCTGCCGAAGAACCCGCTCGGCCGCGCGATGTACCGCAAGCTCAAGGTCTACAAGGGTGCCGAGCACCCGCACGCCGCCCAGCAGCCGCAGCCGCTCGAGATCTAAGGTAAGCACATGGCAACCACCCAGAATTACGGCACCGGCCGTCGCAAGTCGTCCACCGCGCGCGTGTTCCTGCGCAAGGGCAGCGGCAACATCACCATCAACGACCGTCCGATCGAGGACTTCTTCGGCCGCGAGACGGCGCGCATGATCGTGCGCCAGCCGCTCGAGCTGACCAAGTCCACCGACAAGTTCGACGTCAAGGTCACGGTCGAGGGCGGCGGCACCACCGGCCAGGCCGGTGCCATCCGCCTCGGCATCGCCCGCGCGCTGGTGGAGTACGACGAGTCGCTGAAGCCCGAGCTGCGCAAGGCCGGCTTCATGACCCGCGACGCCCGCGAGGTCGAGCGCAAGAAGGTCGGCCTGCACAAGGCCCGCCGCGCCACCCAGTTCTCCAAGCGTTAAAGCCTGTTGTCGCCGGGGCGCGGCTCCGGCGCTACAATGCGGTTCCATAGCCCCGTCGCCAAGTGGTAAGGCACCTGACTCTGACTCAGGCATTCGGTGGTTCGAATCCATCCGGGGCTGCCAGACCCGAAGAAGCCCGCCTCCCAGGCGGGCTTCTTTTTTGTACGACAATGGGCGCCCGCCCCTTCCGCGCCGCGGCCCCCATGTTCCCCCCGCCCTACACGCCGCCCGCCGCCCTGCTGTCGCAGCTGCGCGGGCACGGCCACGCCGTCCTCGAGCCCGAAGCCGCCGCCGCGCTGTGCGGCACCCGCCTGCCGGACCTGCAGGCGCTCGCCGCGTCGTGGGACGACCTCCCGCCCGACACCTGGCTGCGCGACGGCGGCCGCTACCGCCGGCGCCGACACTCCTGCTACGTGGTGGACGCGGCCGGCGTGCAGCCGGTGCCGCACCGCGCGCACTGGCAGTCGCCGGAATACAACGCGCTGCACGGGGGGCTGCGCCGCTGGTTCGAGCCGGTCGCGCCGGAAACCGCGGCGGCGCCCGCGTGGCAGGCGCTGGTCGGCGGCCTGGCCGGGCTGTGCTCGCGCCTGCGCGAGGAGCCGCGCTGGTACGTGGAGGCGCACCAGTTCCGCATCGACACCACCGGCGGCATCGGCCGCCCGACGCCCGAGGGCGCGCACCGCGACGGCGTGGATTTCGTGGCGGTGTTCCTGGTGGCGCGCGAGGGCATCAAGGGCGGCGAGACGCGCGTGTTCGCCGCCGACGGCCCGGAAGGCCAGCGTTTCACGTTGACCCGGCCATGGTCGCTGCTGCTCCTCGACGACGCCCGCGTCATCCACGAATCCACGCCGATCCAGCCGGAATCGCCGGACCCGCCGGCGCCGGCGCACCGCGACACGCTGGTGCTGACCTTCCGCGCCGGCGGCTTCCAGGGCGACGACGCTACAATCGCGGGCTGAACGGAGGACCCTGATGAAGCTCGGAAGTCTCAAGGAAGGCGGCCGCGACGGCACCCTGGTGGTGGTCTCGCGCGATCTCTCCCGCGCGGTGCGCGCGACCGGCATCGCCCCGACCCTGCAGCGCGCGCTGGAGGACTGGGAGAACGCCGCGCCGCGCCTGGCCGCGCTCGCCGGCGCGCTCGAGGACGGCAGCGCCGACGGCGCCTTCGACCTCGACATGCAGGCGCTGGCCGCGCCGCTGCCGCGCGCCTACGAATTCGTGGACGGCAGCGCCTACCTGCCGCACGTGGCGCGCGTGCGCCGCGCGCGCGGCGCCGAGGTGCCCGAGACCTTCTACACCGACCCGCTGATGTACCAGGCCACCAGCGCCGGCTTCCTCGGCCCGCGCGATCCGGTGCGCGTGGTGGACGAGGCCTACGGCATCGACCTCGAGGCCGAGATCGTGGTGGTCACCGACGACGTGCCGATGGCGGTGACGCCGGAGCAGGCGGCGGCGCACATCCAGCTCGTCGGCCTGGTCAACGACGTGTCGCTGCGCAACCTGATCCCGGCGGAGCTGGCCAAGGGCTTCGGCTTCCTGCAGTCCAAGCCGCGCTCCGCGCTGTCGCCGGTGTTCGTCACCCCCGACGAGCTGGGCGACGCCTGGCGCGGCAACAAGCTGCACCTGCCGCTGGTGACGCACGTCAACGGCGCGTGGTTCGGCGCGCCGGAGGCCGGCGTGGACATGCAGTTCGACTTCGCGCAGCTGGTCGCGCACGCGGCGAAGACGCGGCCGCTGTCGGCGGGCACGATCGTCGGCTCCGGCACCATCGCCAACGAGGACACCAGCCTCGGCGCCTCGTGCTTCGCGGAAAAGCGCACGGTGGAGGCGCTGGAGACCGGGGCACCGAAGACGCCGTTCCTGTCCTTCGGCGACCAGGTGCGGATCGAGATGCTCGACCGCGCCGGCAACAGCATCTTCGGCGCGATCGAGCAGCGCATCGAGCGGCAACCCCTGCCGTAGCGGCGGGGCAGGCGAGGAGACGCGATGGACAAGCTGTGCCTGTTCTCGTACTGGCGGTCGAGCGCGGCCTACCGGGTGCGCATCGGCCTCAACCTCAAGGGCCTCGCCTACGACATCATGCCGGTGCACCTGCTGCGCGACGGGGGCGAGCAGCACGCCGAGTCGTTCCGCGAGGCGAACCCGCAGCGGCTGGTGCCGGTGCTGCAGCACGGGCAGCGCATGCTGCGCCAGTCCATGGCGATCCTCGAGTACCTCGACGAGATGTGGCCGGAGCCGCCGCTGCTGCCGGCCACGGCGCGCGACCGCCAGCGCGTGCGCGCGCTCTCGCAGGCCATCGCCTGCGACGTGCACCCGCTCAACAACCTGCGGGTGCTGCAGTATTTCGAGCGCGAATGGGGCGTGCCGCAGGCCGAGCGCGACGAGTGGGTGCGGCACTGGATCGAGGCGGGCTTCGCCGCGTTCGAGGCCATGCTCGACGGCCATCCGTCCACCGGCCGCTTCTGCGACGGCGACACGCCGACGATGGCCGACTGCTGCCTGGTGCCGCAGGTGTACAACGCGCGCCGCTTCGGCGTGGACATGGCGAAGTACCCGGCGATCGCCCGCATCGAGCAGGCCTGCCTGGCGCTGCCCGAGTTCGAGGCCGCCCGCCCCGAGAACCAGCCCGACGCGCCCCGGCCGTAGCGCTTCAGCCGTTGAAGACGTCGGCGTAGGGGTCGTGCTCGCCGGTGGTCCCCTCGGACAGCCGGAACTTCAGTGCCAGGCCCTCGCGCGAATCGGCGGCGCGCAGCGCCTCCTCCATCGCGATCTTGCCTTCCTTGTACAGGCGGAACAGGCACTGGTCGAAGGTCTCCATGCCCGGTTCCAGCGATTCCTCCATCGCCTGCTTGATCTCGTGGATCTGGCCGCGGCGCAGCAGGTCGCGGATCACCGGCGTGTTGATCAGCACCTCGGCCGCCGGCACGCGCCGGCCGTCGGTGCCGACCACCAGGCGCTGCGACACCACCGCCTTGAGGTTCAGCGCCAGGTTCATCAGCACGTTCTTGTGCGCGCCTTCCTCGAAGAAGTTGAGGATGCGCTCGATGGTCTGGTCGGCGTTGTTCGAGTGCAGCGTCGCCAGGCACAGGTGGCCGGTCTCGGCGAAGGAGATGGCCGCCTCCATCGTGGTCGCGTCGAGGATCTCGCCGATCAGGATGACGTCGGGCGCCTCGCGCATCGCGTTCTTCAGCGCGTTGTGGAAGGTGTGCGTGTCCATGCCCACCTCGCGCTGGTTGACGATGGACTTCTTGTGCTTGTGCAGGTACTCGATCGGGTCCTCGATGGTGAGGATGTGGCCCGGGATGGTGCTGTTGCGGTAGTCGATCATGGACGCCAGCGTCGTGGACTTGCCCGAGCCGGTGGAGCCGACCAGCAGCACCAGGCCGCGCGGCGCCATGATGATTTCCTTGAGCACCTGCGGCAGCTGCAGCTCCTCGATCGTCGGGATCGTGCTGCGGATCGCGCGGATGACCATGCCGACCTCGCCGCGCTGCTTGAACACGTTCACGCGGAAGCGCGTGCGGTCGGGCAGGGCGATCGCCATGTTCATCTCCAGGTCGCGCTCGAACGCCGGCACCTGGCCCTCGTCCATCAGCGAGTAGGCGATCTTCTTCACCATGCCCGGCGGCAGGCCGGCGTTGCCCAGGGGGTACATCCGCCCCTCGACCTTGATGTAGACGGGCGCTTCCGCGGTCAGGAACATGTCCGACGCGTTCTTCTCCACCATCAGCTTGAGGAAATAGCTGATATCCATCTCGAAACCCCCCCGGTGGCGCGCCTCGATTTGCGGAAGCCGCGCCGTGTGGCCAAAATCGCCCGTGCGTACCCGAAGGCCACGGACATGAACGGAAGCTTCGCATACTCCCCCGCCCGCCGTCAGTGGCGGCTGCCGCGGTTCGCGGCGCCGCGACCGGCATGGGCGCTGCTGGCCGCGACGCTCCTGCTGTCGGCCTGCGCCACGCTGCCGCCGCCGACCGCGGAACTCTCCGCCGCGGAGCAGGCGGTCATGGCGGCGGGCGACGCCGATGCGGCCCAGTACGCGCCGGACACCTACGACAGCGCGCGCGCCGAGCTGCAGCAGGCGCAGGCGGCGATGGCCGCCGGCGACATGGCGCGCGCCCGCGCCGCCGCGCTCGCCGCGGCCGCGGCCGGCGACCTCGCGCGCGAACAGAGCCGCGCCGCGGCGCTGGACCACCAGTACGCGCAGCGCCGCGACGAAGTGGCGCGCCTGCGCGCGCAGCTCGGCGTGGACGACGGCGCCGACGTCCCCGGGCCGCCCGCGCGGGCGGACGGCGGCGCGATGGGGCCGGAGCTGCGGTTGCAGGCGCTGGAAACGGATCCGCGGTACGCCGGACTCGGTGCGTTCGAGCGCCTGCGCGCGCAGCAGGCGGTGCAGGCGCTGGCGGCCGCGCGCACCCGCGACCGCCCCGCGGCACTGGTGCTCGCCTCGCGCCGCGTGGAGATCGCCGAGCTGGCGGCGCGCCGCGAACTGGTGGAGCGCGCCCTCCTGCGCCTGGAGCAGGTGCGCGCCGACCTGCTGGTCGAGGCGAGCCGGCGCGAGGCCGAACGCGCCCGCCAGGAAGCCGAGCGGCTGCGGCTGCAGGCCCAGATCCAGGCCGAGGAGGCCGAGCGCCTGCGCGCCGCCGCGGAGGCCGAGGCGGCCGCCCGCCAGCAGGCCGAGGAGATCATCCTGGACGTGGGCGGCAAGGAGGCCCGGCGGCTGAAGGCCGCCCGCCAGCGCGAGGCCGAGCTGGCCCGCCAGGAGGCCGCCCTGCTGGAGGCCCAGAAGGCCGCCGCGGCCGCCGCCGGGGACGCCGGCGACGAGGCTTCGGACGACCCGAAGCCGAAACAGAAAAAGTAACAAAATCAATTTGTTACATGGGCGCCTGCGCAATCCGCCGCGGGCGCCGGCGCGAATCCGACGCCGAATCAGTGGCTTGCGGCCACCGGCTTGCCGGCGCCGGAAGGCAGGAGTAGGGTCGGGTTACCGGGTGGATCATAGAGGCCCGCCCGGGTCATCGAGCCAAACCCATGATCGACGCCTTTGATGTCCGGGAACACGCCGCTGCGAGCCAGGAGCCCGCGGCCGGTTCCCGGGGAGGCGAACTGGTCGTGGGCCTGGACACTGCAAAGACGACGGACGCCCCGTACCGCAAGGTCGGGGCGTTCCTGTTTCTGCGAAGCAGCACTTAGCAGGAGGTTTCCATGTTCGAAGGCGCACCGCAGGCGGAAGTCGAGGCAATGATGCACAACCCCGAGTTCAGGCAGCTCTACCAGCGCCACAAGCAACTCGACAAGCAGGTGCTGGACGCGGAGCTCGGGGTGCTCGCCATCGACGACGCCACCCTGGCCCAGATGAAGCGCGAGAAACTCGCGGCCAAGGACCGGCTGACCCGACTCTTCGAACAACGACACTGAGTCTCGACACGGGCGGCGGCGGCCTCCTCGTCGGCCGCCGCCGCCCGTGCACTCCGGCGTCCGCGGCCCCCGATGCCCCATAATGCAGGGCGTCCACAGGGGCTGCCCATGACGATCCACCAATCCGTCCTCGAACTCGTCGGCGACACGCCGATCGTGCAGGCGCAACGCCTCGATACCGGCCCCTGCACCCTGTTCCTCAAGCTCGAGAGCCAGAACCCCGGCGGCTCCATCAAGGACCGCATCGGCCTGAGCATGATCGAGGCCGCCGAGAAGCGCGGCGACATCAAGCCCGGCGACACGCTCGTCGAGGGCACCGCCGGCAACACCGGCATCGGCCTGGCGCTGGTCGCGCGGCAGAAGGGCTACAAGCTCATCCTCGTCGTCCCCGACAAGATGAGCCGGGAGAAGATCTTCAACCTCAAGGCGATGGGCGCGCAGGTCGTGCTCACCCGCAGCGACGTCGCCAAGGGCCATCCGGACTACTACCAGGACATGGCCGAGCGCATCGCGCGCGAGACGCCCGGCGCGTACTTCATCAACCAGTTCGGCAACCCGGACAACCCGGCCGCGCACGAATTCGGCACCGGCCCGGAGATCCTGCGGCAGATGGACGGCAGGCTCGACGCGATCGTGTTCGGCTGCGGCAGCTCCGGCACCATGACCGGGCTGTCGCGCTGCTTCGCGCGGCAGTCGCCGCACACCGAGCTGGTCCTCGCCGACCCGGTCGGCTCGATCCTCGAGGACTACATCAACCGCGGCGAGATCGTGGAAAAGTCGGCGAGCTGGATGGTGGAGGGCATCGGCGAGGACTTCCTGCCGCCGATCTCCGATTTCAGCCGGGTGAAGAAGGCCTACGCCATCTCCGACCGGGAGAGCTTCCTCACCGCGCGCGAGCTGCTGGAGAAGGAGGGCATCCTCGGCGGTTCGTCCACCGGCACGCTGCTCGCCGCCGCGCTGCGCTACTGCCGCGAGCAGACCGAGCCCAAGCGCGTGCTCACGTTCGTCTGCGACACGGGCAACAAGTACCTGTCGAAGATGTACAACGACTACTGGATGCTGGACAACGGCTTTCTCGAGCGCGAGCAGCACGGCGACCTGCGCGACCTGATCCTGCGCCCGTTCTCGCAGCGCGACACCGTGGTGGTGGGGCCGGACGACCTGCTGGTCACCGCCTACCAGCGCATGAAGCTGTACGACGTGTCGCAGCTGCCGGTGATGGACGGCGATGCCCTGGTCGGCATCGTGGACGAGTCCGACGTGCTGCTGCACGTCTACGGCGACGAGGCCCGCTTCCGCGACAAGGTGTCCACGGCGATGGTCAGCAAGCTCGACCGCCTCGACGTGAAGTCGCCGATCGAGGCGCTGCTGCCGGTGTTCGACCGCGGCCACGTCGCGATCGTCGTGGACGAGGCGGCCGGCGGCCGCTTCCTCGGCCTGATCACCCGCATCGACCTGCTGAACTACCTGCGTCGCCGCGTGCAATAGGCGGCGCCCACCCGAACGACGGAACCAAGGCATGAGCGAACACGAAGGCGGCCACGGCCGCGACGGCGCCCACTGGGGCATCGGCACCCGCGCGATCCACGGCGGACAGGCGGTGGATCCGAGCACGGGCGCGGTGATGCCGCCGATCTACGCCACCAGCACCTACGCGCAGTCCAGCCCGGGCGTGCACCAGGGCTTCGAGTACTCGCGCACCCACAATCCGACGCGCTACGCGTGGGAGCGCTGCGTGGCCGCGCTCGAGGGCGGCACCCGCGGCTTCGCGTTCGCGTCGGGCCTGGCCGCGACCGCGACCCTGCTGGAGCTGCTGGACAGCGGCGACCACGTGGTCGCGATGGACGACCTGTACGGCGGCAGCTACCGCCTGTTCGAGCGCGTGCGCCGGCGCAGCGCCGGGCTCGACTTCAGCTTCGTGGACCTCACCGACCCGGCCGCGCTGGAGGCCGCGATCACGCCGAAGACCCGGCTGGTGTGGATCGAGACGCCCACCAACCCGCTGCTGAAGATCGTGGACATCGCCGCGGTCGCCGCGGTCGCGAAGCGCCACGGGCTGCTGGTCGCGGTGGACAACACCTTCGCCTCGCCGGCCTTGCAGCGTCCGCTCGAGCACGGCGCGGACCTGGTGATGCACTCGGCCACCAAGTACCTCAACGGCCATTCCGACATGGTCGGCGGCATGCTGGTGGTGGGCGACAACGCCGAGCTTGCCGATCGCCTGGCCTTCCTGCAGAACTCGGTGGGCGCGGTGCAGGGGCCGTTCGACAGCTTCCTCGGCCTGCGCGGCGCCAAGACCCTGCACCTGCGCATGCGCGCGCACTGCGACAACGCGATGGCGCTGGCCGGCTTCCTCGCCGCGCACCCGGCGGTGGAGAAGGCGATCTACCCGGGCCTGCCCTCGCATCCGCACCACGCGCTGGCGAAGCGGCAGATGGACGGTTTCGGCGGCATGGTCACCATCGTGCTGAAGGGCGGCTTCGAGGCCGCGAAGCGCTTCTGCGAGCGCACCGAGCTGTTCACCCTGGCCGAGTCGCTCGGCGGCGTGGAGAGCCTGGTGAACCACCCGGCGGTGATGACCCATGCCTCGATCCCCGAGGCGCGGCGCGAGCAGCTCGGCATCGGCGCCGGACTGGTGCGCCTGAGCGTGGGCATCGAGGACGTGGCCGACCTGCGCGCCGACCTGGCGCACGCGCTCGGCTGAGGGCGGGCGCGGCGGCGGCCGGCCGCCGCAGCCGCGCACGGATCAGGGCGCCGGGACGGTCGCGGGCTGCGGTTCCGGCTGCACCGGCATCGGCATCGGCACCGACGCCGCCTCGGGCGCGAGCAGTGGCCGCGCCGGCAGTTCCACCAGGTCCAGGTCGTTGCCGATCGCGCGGGTGAGCTCCTGCGCGCGCTGGTCCGAGCCGATGATGTACGGCACGATCATGATCACCAGCTCGGTGCGGTTCTTCTTGCGCGACTGCGACTTGAACAGGTTGCCCAGCAGCGGCACGTCCTTGATGTAGGGGATGCCGTTGTCGGAGCTGGTCTGGCGGTTGGAGATCAGGCCGCCGAGCACGATCGAGCCGCCGTCGCGCAGGCTGAGGCTGGTCTTCACCGAGCGGTTGAAGATGGACGGCGAACCGGTGGTGTCGTCGTCGCCGAGCGGCAGCGCCTCGCTCACTTCCTGGCTCAGCTCGATGTCCACGCGGTCGTCGGAATAGACCGTCGGCTTCACCGACAGGATGATGCCGGTCTTGCGGTACTGGATGGACTGCAGCAGGCCGGTGTTGCCGTCCACCTGCTGCGGCGAGGTCTGGCGCGCGGTGATCGTGGGCACCTCGGTGCCGACGTCGATGCTCGCTTCCTCGCCGCTCTTCACCATCAGCCGCGGCGTCGACAGGATGCTGACGCGCGAGTCCTCGCCGAAGGCCTTGAGCAGCGCGCGGCTCTCGCCGGCGACGTCGAGCAGGTAGCTCAGGCCCGGGCCGCCGCCGTTGGTGGACGGCAGGGTGCCGAAGTTGAGGCGGCCGTTGAAGCGGCCGAAGCCGTTCTTGGCGAACCAGTTGACGCCGAACTCCTCGTTGTCGTCGAGCGTGACCTCGGCGATGGTCATCTCGATCATCACCTGGCGCGCTTCCTTGTCCATCTGCCGGATCAGCGGCAGCAGGCGCTCCCATTCCGCGGGATCGCCCTGGAAGATGAGCGCGTTGCGCGGCTCGTCCACGATCAACGCGCGGCCGGCGGAGACGGTCTGCTGCTGCTGCGGCTGCGCGGGCGCGGCGTTGGTGCCGGCCGCGGCGGTGGCCGTGGCCGGCGCCGCCGCCGGCGGTGCGGCGAGGTTCACCGTGCCCAGCACCTTGGCGATGTCGGTCGCCTTGGTGTTGCGCACCGGGTAGTAGAACATCGACTTGCCGCCCGCAGCGGGGTTCGGGCGGTCGAGCTCGCGCGCCCACTGCACGGCATGGCGCAGCAGCGCCTCGTCGCCGGCGAACAGGATCACGCTGTTGACCGAGGGCACCGGCAGGATCAGCACGCTTGCCGGCACGCCCATGGTGTTGGACGCGCCGTAGCCTTCGGCGACCAGCATCTGCGTGAGCTTGCCGGACAGCTCGTCCGCGCTCAGGAACGCCGGCTCCAGGCGCATGCTGGCGCGGCCGCGCATGTACGGGCGGTCGAACACGCGCAGCGCCTCGACCGCCTGCTGCACCTGCTCGGGGCGGCCGCTGAGCAGCAGCGCGTTGCGCTCGGAGCTCTCGGTGGCGCTGATGGTGTCGCCGTAGATGGACTTGAGCCAGCGCATCGCCTCGTTGGAGCGGATCGCGCGCAGGTCCATCAGGTAGAACACGGGGCGGTGCGTGACCGGCACGTCCGGCAGGGCGCGGCCGCTGTAGACGATCGGCGGCTCGATGCGCGTGCCGGCCGGCGCCATGGACACCCGCACCACCTTGCCGTTGACCAGCATCTGGATGCCGTAGTCGGCGAGCACCTGGCGCGCGATGCGGTACAGGTCCGCCGGCGCCTGCGGCTCGGAGGTGCGCAGCGACACCAGCGCGGTGAGCTTCTCGACCTCCGGATCGAGCTGGAACGTGAGGCCGAGCATGTCGCCCAGCACCTCGTTCACGAACGCGGGCACCGGCAGGTTCGAGACGTTCACCACCACCGGCGGGCCGCCGAGGCCGGCGGGCACGCTGTCGGCGCCCTGCAGGCCGGCGACGCTCGGTGCCTCCGCGCCGGGCAGCGGCGGGGTCGGGCTTTCGCGCAGCTCGGCGCGGGCGGGGGCCTGCTGCTGCAGCGCCTGTTCGGTCTCCTGGACCGGGGCCGGCGGCAGGGGGAGCTGCTCGGGCAGGCGCAGGCGCTGCGGCCCGGCGCAGCCTGCCGCCAGCAGGGTGAGGAGGGTCGCCACGGCGATCGGCAGCGGGCGGAAGGTCATGGCGGGAGTCATTGTCCTCGATCGTTGCCGGCCGGCAGGCATCCGCCGGACGCGTCGTCCGCCTGGGGGACGGGGTAGAGCGGGCGCCGCTGGCGGCAGCCGTCGCGATCGACGACGATCGCGTCCGTCCCCACGCTCACCAGGCGCGAACCGTCGGGTAGGGTATCACCGGGCCCGACGCGTTTTATGAGCGGATCTTTGCCGGCGCGCACCAGGACCGCGCGGTCGTCCGGGCGCCCCACGAGCCCCAGCAGCGTCCAGTCCTCGGTCGGGGCCCCGGCGGCCGCGGCGCTGGAGCCGACCCATGCGGCACGCCGGGCGGCGGCGAACATCGCGGCGCTGGAGCGCTCCAGCGCCTGCGGGGACGGGAGGCGCCAGGCCGGTTCGCGCGCGCCGACCGCGTTGGTCGAGAGCGGCGTCGGCCGGAACCAGCCGGCAAGGGCGGCGACCGCGACGCAGGCGCCGGCGATCCACAGGTCGCGCCGGGTCACGGCGCACCTCCGTCGGCGGCGGGCGCGGGCGCGGCGGGCAGCCGGTAGTAGCCCTGCACGGTGATGCTGAAGGTCTGGTTGCTGCCGTCGCTGCGCACGGTGAGCGCGGGGATGGTGACCAGCGCCGTCGCGCCCTCGATGCGGTTGATGAGCTGCCACACGCGCTGCGGATCCATGCTGCCGGCGATGGTGGCGGTCACGCGCAGCACGTCCGACGACGGCGGCTCCAGCCGCACCGGCGCCTGGGTGTCCATGCGGATCGGCACGCCCTGGCTGTCGGTGATCTGCTTGAGCCAGCCCTGGAACTGCGCCTGCGCGAGGCCCGCGGACGCGGCCTGCGGGATCTCGGCCTCGAGCGCGTCGGCGAGCTTCGCCGCGTCGGCGGCGCGTTGCACCCACACTTCCTGGCCGGCGAGGCGGCTCACCTGGACGTAGCGCGCGCGCGCCTGCTCGAGCCGCGCGATCTGCGCCTTGCGCACGTCGCCCAGCACCAGCACCACCCACGCGACCAGCAGCAGGGCGATCACGCCCAGCCCGGCCTGCAGGCGCGGGTTCGCGCGCACCTGCTCGACCAGCGGGCGCCATTCGGCGGGGATGCGCCAGTTCACGGAGCGGCCTCCAGTTGCGCCTGGATCGGCGTGAGCCTGGCTTCGACGATCACTTCGTCGCGGCGGCTGCTGGCGGCCGGCGTCACTTCCTGCAGGTAGGGCGAGGACTCCCAGGCCGACACGATCGCGGCGACGTCGGGATTGGTGGCGCGCAGCGTGACCTGCAGCGTTTCCGGCGTCGGCTGGGTCCAGTTGAGGATCTGCCAGTCCTTGCCCGGGGTGAGGCGCGCGACTTCGCCGAGCAGGCGCGTCTGCGACGCCGGGGCGTGCAGCGCGAGCACCGCGTCGATGCGCGCGCGCGCCGCGTCGGCCCGCTCGCGCGCGCCGAGGATGCGGGTCATGCCGGCGGAAAGCCGTTCGATCTGGCGCTCGGCCGAATGCGCGCGCCAGGCCACGCGCGCCGCGCTGGCGCCCTGCCACGCGATCGCCGCCAGGGCCAGGGTCGCGGCCCCCAGCGCGATGCGCTCGGGCCGTGCGCCGACGCGGCCGGCGAACGCCGCGCGCTGGCCCGCGGAATCGAGCGGCCGCGCGAGCAGCGGCGCGGGCGAGGGTTCGGGCATCGGCGCGCGCGCGTCGAGGCCGGCGCCGCGCGCGAATTCCTGCCAGGCCGCCGCGTCGGGCAGCGCGCGCCACCAGCGGCTGGCCTCGAGCCGGCCGCCGCGCCACACGCGCGCTTCGTAGCCGGCCTCGAACGCCTCGCCGCCGGCGGCCACGCCCTGCAGCGCGAGCAGCTCCACCGCATCCTCACGTCGGCTGCCGTGGTAGAGCGCTTCGGCGCGGAGCCGCTGCACGTCGGGCGCCAGCGCGCGCACGCGGGCGCGCGACCAGTACCAGGCGCAGGCATGGCCCCCGCACCACAGCACGTCATGGCCGGGATCGGCGAACGGCGCCGCGCGCCGCACCGCGAGCGCGACGAAGGCCTCGCGCTGGCGCGGCGGCACCCGCGTGGCGTCCACGTGCAGGAACAGGCAGAGCTCGCGCCCGACCAGGCCGAGCACCGCGGAACCGCCGCCGCCCGCCAGCGGCTGCGCGCCGTCACCGCCCAGCCGCAGCAGGGCCGGGGAGAAGCGGCGACGCAGTCGGTCGAGCCAGGCTTGAATCGGTGACATCGTCACGGGGCAGGGTGATCTCGTAGTCGAGGCGCCAGGGCCGCCCGCCGGCGTCCATGGGCGTCAGGGTCCAATGGACGACATGCCTGGGGCCGGCATTGTGCCAGAGGGCTAGGGTGCCATACCCGTTCGCGGCCAGGCTGATCGGGGCCATTTCGTCGAGGGGCAGGCCGAACTCGCGGATGAAGCGCCAGCCCAGCAGGAAGGGCGTGGCCTCGCGCAGCGCCACGATGCGCTCCGCAAGCGCGCGGTCCACCCCGGGCACCACCTGCAGCGACTCCACGGTGGCGGTGTTGATGTTGATCGCGACCGATCGCGACAGGGTCAGCAGGCGCATCAGCCGTGCATCGTCCATGCCCTCGAGCGCCTCGCCCCAGCCGAGGATGCGCCGGGCCTCCAGTGGCGTGGCGAGCGCGCGGTTGGACGGCGGCGGCAGGCCGCGCTCGCGGTACTGTTCGGCCTCGGCGCCGCCGAGGCGGTACAGGCTGTCGGGGTCCTGGTAGTCGAGGCGCGCCGCTTCCATCGCGTTCCAGCGGTCCGGCGGCGCGCCGAGCATGCGCAGCATCCCTGGCCGGAACAGTTGCGACGTCCAGTTGATGCTGGCCAGGCCGCCGTCGTCCTGCAGCGCGAAGCCGACCCGGCCCAGGCCCACGTACGGCGTGGCATCGAGGCGGATCTCGTTGCCGATGGGCAGGCGCGACACCGGCGCGCCGAATTCGTCGCGGCCCTGCGGCGAGGCCGTCGCCTGGCCCGCGGTGTACACCACCTGCCGGTCCACGGTGAGGCCGCCGATGGTCTGCCGCTGCGTCGCCAGCAGGTACAGCACGGTGTCGCGCGTGCCGATCGCGTCGATCTCCGCCTGGAACGCATCGGCGTCGGCCTGCGCCTCGGCCACGGCGCGCGCGCTCACCACCGCCACCGCGGCGGCGAGCATCGAGATCACCGTCAGCGCGACGAGCACCGCGACCAGCACGAAGCCGCGCGTGGCGCCGGCGCCGGGCGCGCGGCTACAGCGGCTCGTCTTCATACGGCGTCTCCATCGGATCGCGCGGACCGAGGATGCCGGCGGCGACCAGGCCGCCGCCCGTGGTGCCCGGGGCGGGCACCATCTCGAGCAGGATCGCTTCCGGCAGCTGCGGCCAGGCGCCCAGCGAGGGCGGCCAGCGGTCGTGCAGCGCGCCTTCCGCGTCGAGGTAGTGCAGGCGCATCGCGGCCGACGGCGGCAGCGCGAGCATCAGGGTGGCGTCCGCTTCCTCGAGCTCGAGGCGGTCGCCCGCGGGGCCGGACACGATGCGCCACTGCTGCGCGGTCGGAATGCCCTGGCCCTGCGTCACCGGCGCGAGCGTCGTCCCGCTGAAGCCGCGCGCATCGCCTTCGAACGAGGGCCGCGCCAGCGCGCCCGGCGCCGGCGGCAGCGCGCGCAGCCCGCGCACCGATTCGCGGAACCAGGCCTCGCTGGTGCGCTGTTCGCGCCCGGCGCGCTCGCTGGCGATGGCGCGGGTGTGCGCGCGCTGGTATTGGCCCAGCGCCTGGGTCGCGAGCACCAGCGCCATGCCGGCGATGAGCAGCACCACCAGCATCTCCAGCAGGGTGAAGCCCCGGGTGCGGCGCTCAGAAGCCATCCGACACCTGCCGCGTCGTCGCCCAGCCCGCGCGCCGGAGGGTGAAGCGGTCTTCCTCGCGGCCGTCGCGCACCAGCCGCACGTCGAGCTCGTAGAGCGCGAGCGCGAACACCGACGGGTCGCCCGCGGGGCCCATGCCCGGCTTCGCGTCGAGCTGGCGGCTGGTCCAGCTCACCGTCAGGCCGCCCGGCAGGGTGCGCGCGCCGGCCGGTTCCGCCATCGGGTTCACCGGCTCCAGCACCGCGAGCGCGGCGCGGCCGTCGCGCAGCGCGGCGGCGCGCGCGTCCACGCGCCCGAGCGCGATGACGTTCGCCGACAGCCAGCCGTACAGCGCGATCGCGCAGATGCTGAACACCGTCAGCGCGACGATCGCCTCGAGCAGGGTGAAGCCGCCCTGGCGGCGCGCTGCGCGGTTCATGGCGCCGGCGGCACGTCCAGGGCGATGCGGCAGTACGGCGCCTCGATCGCGAAGCGGCGCGCGTAGCTGCCCTCGCGCAGCACGCCGGTGGTGCTGCCGCAGGCGCCGTTGGCCTGCACCACGAGCGGCGCGTCGAGCTCGATGGTCCAGCCTTCGGGCAGGCCGCCGACCGCGTCCGCCGGCAGCGGCCCGGCCTCGAACCGCAGCCGCCGGCCCTGCTCCCGCGCGTTCGCGCCGAGCGCGGCCAGGGCGCCGAGGGCCGCGTCCACGTCGGTGGCGCGGCGCCAGGCCTGGATGGTGCGGAAGCCCTGCGGCGCGACCAGCGCGGTGGCCAGCCCGAGCAGGGCTAGCACGACCACGAGCTCCAGCAGGGTGAAGCCCCTGGCGCTACTGCGCGGGGACGTAGCCGATGTCGGCATCGAGTTCGGCACCCCCGCGCTTGCCGTCCGCGCCCGTGGAGTACAGGGTCAGGGGCTGGTCGGCGCTCGCCTGGGGCGAGTACTGGTAGGGATTGCCCCACGGATCCATCGGCACCGGGCCGTCCAGGTAGGGGCCGGACCAGCGCTGCGCCAGCGCCGGGTCCGCCGGCTTGGTCACCAGCAGGGCCAGGCCTTCCTGCTCGTTCGGGAAGCGGCCGATGTCCAGCCGCATCGTCTCGAGCGCGCCCTTGAGCATGCGTACCTGGGTCTCCGCGGCCTGCACCTTCGCCTTGTCGGCCTGCCCGAACAGGCGCGGGCCGATCAGGCCCATGATCAGGCCGATGATCACCAGCACGACGATCATCTCCAGCAGGGTGAAGCCCTGTGCGCCGTGGCGGGCGGGGCGACGGAGGTTCGGGCGGTTCTGCATCGGGGGGGCTCCGCGGTTCCGGAAGGCGGGGATTATGACCGTTCGCCCGTGGCCGGGTTCAACGGGCGACGATGTCGTTGGCGCTGGTGATGGCGAGGATGATGCCGATCATGATCACGCCGATCACGCCGCCGATCACCAGGATCGCGGCCGGCTCCAGCACCGCCAGGAACTGCTTCATGCGCACCCGGCCGGCGTCCTCGCACAGCTTGCCGAGCGAGCGCAGCATCGCCGGCAGCTCGCCGGAGCGCTCGCCCACCCGCACCAGGTTGTAGCCGGTCGCGGTCAGCGCGGCCTGCTGCTCGAGCGCATCGGCCAGCGGCATGCCGGCGCGCACCGCGCGCGCCGCCTCCTCCAGCTTCGCCCCGCGTTGCGGCGAGCGCACGCCCTCGCGGGCCAGGGCCAGCGCGTCGAGCAGCGGCACCCGGTTGGCGAGCAGGGTGGCGAGGATCTTGGCCCAGCCCGCGGTTTCGGCCTCCACCAGCCAGGGCCCGACCACCGGCAGGCGCTCGAGGCGCTCGAAGCAGCGCGCCCGCACCTGCGGCCGCGACCAGGCGCGCGCGGCCAGCACCGCCGCCAGCGCCAGCGCGCCCAGCAGCCAGCCGATGTAGTCGCGCGCGAACAGCCCGCCGTGCAGCACGGCCGAGGCCAGCAGCGGCAGCTCCGCGCCGCGCTCCAGCAGCGACGCGAACTTGGGCACCACGAAGGTGAACATCAGCACCACCGCGCCGATGCCGGCCGCGACCAGGACCGCCGGGTAGGTCAGCGCCTGGCGGACCTCGCCGCGCACCTGGTGGTCGTACTCCATCTGCGCCACGCCGTCGGCCAGCGACTGCGCGAGCAGGCCCGATTGTTCGCCGGCGCGCACGAGGATGCCGAAGTAGCCCGGCAGCGGCAGGTCGGTGCCGGCCAGCGCGTCGGAAAACGACTGGCCGCGCCGCAGCGCGGTGCCGATGGCGGCGAACGCGGCGACGATCCGCGGGTGGTGCGCCGAGCGCGCCTGCGATGCCACCGCCTCGGCCAGCGCCACGCCGGACTGCAGCATCGTGGCGAGTTCGTGGAAGGCGACGATCAGGTCCTGGGTGCGCAGCCGTGCGGCGCGGCGCGTGCCCTCGGCCGCGACGGCGGCCGCGGGCTCCAGCGAGACCACGGTCAGCCCGCGCTCGCCGAGCAGGCGCGCGGCCTCGCGCTCGCCCTCGGCGTGCAGCGTGCCGTCCAGCGTGGCGCCCTGTGCGTTGAGGGCCTGGAAGCGGTACGTCGGCATGTCAGCCCGCGGTGACGCGCAGGACCTCGTCCACCGAGGTCACGCCCTGCCAGGCCTTCACCAGCCCGTCCTCGCGCAGCATGCGGTGGCCGCGCTCGCGCGCCATCTCGCGCAGCCGCATGTGGCTGGCGCCGGCGACGACGGCCTGGCGCATCGCGTCGTCCACCGGCACCAGTTCGTAGATGCCGATGCGGCCGCGGTAGCCCGTGTGCTGGCAGTGCGCGCAGCCGACCGGCTCCATCCAGCGCGGGCTGGCCTCCACGCCGGGCACGTGCGCGGCCCAGTGCGCGGCCTCGGCGGCGATCGCCTCGATCACGTGCGGGGTCGGGCGCGCGCACTGCGGGCACAGCCGCCGCACCAGGCGCTGCGCCTGCACGCCCTTGATCGGCGTCGCCACCAGGAACGGCTCCACGCCCATGTCCACCAGGCGGGTGAACGCGCCCAGCGAATCGTTGGTGTGCACGGTCGAGAGCACCAGGTGGCCGGTGAGCGCGGCCTGGATCGCGATCTCGGCGGTCTCGCGGTCGCGGATCTCGCCCACCATCACCACGTCCGGGTCCTGGCGCAGGATCGAGCGCAGCACGTTGGCGAAGTCCAGGCCGATGTCCGCATGGGTCTGCACCTGGGTGATGCCGGGCAGCTGGAACTCCACCGGGTCCTCGACGGTGATGATCTTCTTCATCCCGTCGTTGCTCGCGGCCAGCGCGGCGTACAGCGTGGTGGACTTGCCCGAGCCGGTCGGGCCGGTGACCAGCACGATGCCGTGCGCCTCGCGGGTCCAGCCCGCGAGCAGTTCGAGGTGGTCGGGGGCCATGCCCAGGCGCTCCAGGCCCAGGTCCTTGCGCTCCTTGGGCAGCAGGCGCAGCACGATGGATTCGCCGTGCACGCCCGGCAGGGCGGAGGCGCGCACGTCCATGGCCTGGCCGCCGGCGCGCACGCTCAGGCGGCCGTCCTGCGGCAGGCGCCGCTCGGCGATGTCCATGCCCGAGATCAGCTTCAGGCGCGAGGCCACGGCATTGTAGCGCTCGCGCGGCAGGGTCAGCCGCGAGTACAGCACGCCGTCGATGCGGAAGCGCACGGTGAACTGGCGCTCGCCCGGCTCCAGGTGGATGTCCGAGGCGCGCTGCTCGACCGCCTGCGAGATCAGGCCGTTCACGAGCTCCACCACCGGCGCTTCCTCGGCGAGCTCGCGCAGGTGGCGCACGTCGTCGCCGGCGCCCGGGCCGCGCTGGGCGAGCGCCTCGAAGGCGTGTTCCAGCGCCTGCGCCGGGGCCAGCACGGGCTGCAGCCGCGTGCCGGGCGGCGCGGCGTACTCCAGGGCCTCGCGCAGGCCGGGTGCGAGCGGGTCGCGGCTGGCGTGGTACAGGGTCTCGCCGTCCATCCAGGCCAGGACCTGCTGGTCCAGCATCCAGTCCGGCGGCAGGGTCCCGCCGGGGCCGCCGAGGGCGGCCGGGTCGGTCGGCGCGGCCACGTCGCGGCCCAGCACGGGCAGGCCCAGCTGCTCGGAGAGGACGTCGAGCAGCTGCTCCTCGGAAATGGCGCCGGTGCGGACCAGCAGCTGGCCGAGCCGGCCGCCGACGGCGGCCTGCAGCTCCAGCGCGCGCTCCAGGTCGGCCGGACGCACGGCGCCGCGCGCGAGCAGGAGGTCGCCCAGGCGCTCGGCCGCGGGCATGGCGTGTGCGTGGATGGACATGGGGCGAAGTATGCCCTCAGAGCACGTCGGCGAAGCCGCGGCGCAGGCGCGCGAACGCGGTCCAGCCGATCGCCAGCACCAGCAGCGCCGCGCCGGAGTAGCGGCCGAAGGCGGCCGGGTCCGGCCACTGGCCGTGCAGCAGCGCCCCGCGCACCGCTTCCACGGGCCAGGTGATGGGGTTGTAGCCGACGAAGCCGGCCAGCGCCGGCGGGACCATTTCGCGCGGGAAGAACACGGCCCCGGTGAACAGCACCAGCATCACCAGCACGCCGGTGATCTGGGACAGGTCGCGGACGTAGACGCCGAGCGCGGCCAGCAGCAGCGACAGGCCGTAGAGCAGGGCCAGGTAGGGCAGCAGCACCAGCGGCAGCGCCGCCACCGACCCATGCAGGCCGCCGCCGGCCGCCGCGGCCACCACGCAGACGAGCCCGAGGCCCACGAGGCAATGGACCAGCGCGGTGCCCAGCGGCACGGCCACCAGCACCGGCAGCGGGAACACCACCTTGCGCACGAAATTGCTGTTGCGCAGCAGCTGCTCCGGGGCCTGGCCCACGGATTCGCCCATCATCCCGTGCAGCACCAAGCCGGCGAACAGGTTGAGCGTGAAGCCGAGGTGGTCGTCGGGCGCCAGCCCGGGCCAGCGGGCCCGGAACACGGCCCCGAACACGAAGCCGTAGACCGCCAGCATCACCAGCGGCATGAATACGGGCCAGGCGCGGCCCAGGAGGGTGCCCCGGTAGCGGGCGGCCAGCTCCTGGCCCACCAGGGTGCGCCACAGGTGGAAGGCGCGGCGCAGGGGGTGGTTGCCCATCTTAAAGTGTGAAACCGTCAGGTCCCGGGCCCGCAAGCTTAACCCAGGCTTGCCAAACCCCCGGATTCACGGTTGTTTTGGCCTGTTGACAGTGCCGCTAAGTATTCGTTAACGTCCGCCGCGTAGCTTGCCTCGGGGGACGCTGGGGATTTATCTTGGGTTCACGATGCGCCGGTTCTGCAGTGCTTGCCACTGGTACCGGGATGACCTGCTTGACCGGTGTAGCTACGCCTAACTCTTCTAACGCAAGAAACGGAGTTTACTCGACATGTCGAAGAACAAGCTGATTGCCTTGGCAATCGCCGCTGCGCTGGCCTCTCCGGCCGCTTACGCGGTTGACGTGACCCCCACCACGCCCGACGTCTTCCCGACGAACGCCATCACCGGCAATGCGATCCAGGTGACCAACGGCGACTCGATCCTCATCGAGGCGGCGGCGACCGACAACTACCTCGGCCGTAACACCGGCTACAACATCCGCGTGACGCTGCAGGGCGGCGCCAAGTTCGCGGCCGCCGTGCCGGCTGCCGCCGGCATCAACGGCGAGACCGTGACCGTCGCGGGCGGCGGCCAGATCGGCGACACCTCGGTGACCTACTCGGTCGTGCCGGCCCAGGGCGTCGTCGAGGGCGACGGCATCAAGATCGCCGCCTTCGATTTCGTCATCGACAACGTCGGCTTCCTGGCCAACGGCGGCACGCTGAAGATCGACGTGCGCGTCGGCGACCCGGTGGGCGGCAACGAGCTGGCCTCGACCAACGGCACCACCATCGCCCGTGGCGAGCAGGCGTGGGTCGTGACCTACGTCGCTCCGGGCAACACCGACGCCCGCATCGACGTCGGCGCCGACAGCGCCAAGCGCCTGTTCTCCAGCGACGGCACCGTCAACCTGGCCGACACCGACCTGTTCAACGCCGGCAGCGTGACCGTCGCCCTGAACCCGGCCCTGACCGCCAACATGGGCCTGGATCCGGCCGTGGCCACCGCCCCGCTGAAGATCACGGGCGAGGACTTCGGTCCGTTCCTGGCCGCCAACGGCGGCTCGGTCTCGCTGCAGAGCACCGCCCTGTGCGACGGCTCGGGCACCACGATCGCCGCGACGGTCGCGGGCGACCACCTGTCGGCTTCGGTCGCTGGCAGCACCACCGTCAACGACGTCAACGCCAACCCGTTCATCTGCTTCCAGGCCGACGGTGACACCACCATCGACGACCAGGCCATCGACGCCTCGCTGGTCGTGAAGCAGGCCGGCTACACCGACTCGCCGAACTTCACCGACAGCACCGACAAGCTGCTGGCGATGATGTACAACGGCGCCGTCAAGCGCGTGTGGCACTTCAACCCGTCGACCAACATGGACCAGCAGTCCTACCTGCGCGTCTCGAACAGCTCCACCACCGGTGGCCTGTTCACGATCGACGGTACCTGCGACGACGGCTCCGCCGGCAACCCGGTGACCTTCAACCTCGGCGCCGGCAAGTCGATCCTGCTGACCTCGCAGGACATCGAGGAAGGCAACGCCGCCAAGGGCCTGACCGGTGCGATGGGCACCTGCACGGCCAACGGTGCCGCGGGCGTGACCGCCAAGCGCCGCCTGGTCATCACCGGCGAAGTGGGCAACATGGAAGTCCAGAACTTCCTGCGCAACGCCGCGGGTGGTGCGATCAACACCAACGTCAACAACGCCGACTGATCCTGGCGTTCCACTGACGCGTTACACGCGGGCGGCCTCCGGGCCGCCCGTTTTTTTTGCCCTGCGGCCGCCCGGCGCTCGCTACAATCCGCGGATGACGCAGCCGAACGCGCCCGCGCTGGAAGTCTCCGGCGTCGGCAAGACCTATTTCCTGTGGGCCACGCCCGCGAGCCGGCTGTGGGTGCCGCTGCTGCAGCGTGCCGCCGGCTGGACCCGCTGGTGGCCGGCGTTGTCGCGGCGGCTGGGGCGCGCGGCCGAGGCGCGGCTGCACCGGCACGAGGCGCTGCGCGGCGTGGACTTCGTGCTCCAGTGCGGCGAGGCGCTGGGCATCATCGGCCTCAACGGCAGCGGCAAGAGCACGCTGCTGCAGATCATCGCCGGGGTGCTGCCGCCGACCACCGGCCAGGTGCGCGCCCACGGCCGCATCGCCGCGCTGCTCGAGCTGGGCTCCGGCTTCAACCCCGAGCTGACGGGACGCGAGAACGTGCGCGTCAACGCGGCCATCCTCGGCCTCGACCCGGCGCAGATCCGCGAGCGCATGGACGACATCGTCGCGTTCGCGGACATCGGCGACTTCATCGACGAGCCGGTCAAGGCCTACAGCTCCGGCATGGCCGTGCGCCTGGCCTTCGCGGTGCAGGTGCACACCGACCCCGACATCCTGATCGTGGACGAAGCGCTCGCCGTCGGCGACGCCGCGTTCCAGGCCAAGGCGATGGCGCGCATCGAGGAGATCCTGGCGCGCGGCACCACGCTGCTGTTCGTCGGCCACGACCTCAACGCGGTGCGCGCGTTCTGCCAGCGCGCGATCCTGCTCGAGGGCGGGCGGGTCGCGATGGAGGGCGATCCCGAGGCCGTGATCGAGGAATACATCTTCCGCATCCACGCCAAGGCCGCCGCCGAGGCGTCGGCGGCCCCGCAGCGCACCGAGACCGGCTTCCGCAGCGAGGACGGCGCGGTGCTCGCCGCCGGCTTCCAGGGCGGCGCCACCCACCTCACGCTGCGCCATGGCGCGGAGGTGGCGGTGGAGGCCGAGTTGTTCGTCGCCCCGGGCGTGGAGGACGCCTGCTGCGTGCTCGACGTGCTGGACACGCGCGGCGTGCCGCTCACCGGCAAGCGCATCCGCCTGCCCGCGCGCGACGCGTCGGGCCGGCTGTGCCTGCGCGTGGCCTTCGCCGCGGCGCTGCAGCGCGGGGTGTACCGGCTGCGGCTGCGGCTGGTGGTCGCGCCGGGCCTGGACCACGCGCGCGTGCTCAGCCGCTACGACGCGGGCCTGTCGTTCGAGGTGGTGGACGACAGCCGCGAAGACTTCACCGGCCTGTTCCCGCTGCCGATGCAGGTGGACGTGCGGGCCGCCGGCGCCGCGCCGCATGCCTGAGCCGTTGCTCGCGTTCGTGGTCGGCGGCGTGCAGAAGGGCGGCACGACCGCGCTCGCCACGGCGCTCGCGCGCCATCCGGCGATCGCGATGCCGCGCGACAAGGAACTGCATGCCTTCGACGCGCCCGGCTACGACGAGCGCTGGGACAGCGCCGCCGTGGACGCGCGCATCGCGCCGGCGTTCGCGCCGCCGCGCCCGGGCGTGCTGCACGGCGACGCGACGCCGCTCAGCGTCTACCACCCGGCCGTCGTGCGCCGCATCGCCCGCTACAACCCGGCGATGCGCTGGATCGTGCTGCTGCGCGACCCCGTGGAGCGCGCGATCTCGCACTACCGCATGGAGCGGCAGCGCGGGGTCGAGACGCGCAGCCTGCTGCGCGCGGTCCTCGCCGAGCCGCAACGCCTGCGCGGCAGCCGGGACGATTTCTCGCACGGCGCGGCCTGGCGCTGGGCCTCGTACGTCGACCGCGGCCGCTACGCGCGCCAGCTCGACACGCTGTTCGCGCACTTCCCGCGCACGCAGGTGCTGCTGCTGCGCTCGAGCGACCTGCTGCGCGAACCCGGCGCCGTGCTCGCGCGGACGCTGGCGTTCCTGGGCGTGCCGCCGGCGCCCATCGCGGTCGAGCGTTCGTTCGTCGGTGGCTATCCCGCGCCCTCCCGGCTCGACCCCGGGCGCCTGCTGCTGCGCTGGCGCCTGCGCGGCGAGGTCCGGCGCCTGCGCCAGCGCCATGGCGTGGACCTGCGCGGGTAGCGCCGCTACACGCCTTCGCGCGCGCGCGCCTCGTACCAGAGCCGGTAGTCGCCGGGGTTGAGCCGCTCGATGCGGCGGCGCAGGGCCTCCGGGATGTCGTAGGCCTCGCCTTCGCGCCGCGGGTTCGCATTGACCAGCGCGGGCGCGCCGAGCTCCAGCCCGAGCGTGCGCCGCATCCGCGCCAGCCCTTCCGCCATGTCCTCGGAGAAGCCGAAGCAGCGCACGCGCCGCAGCGGGAAGCCGGCGAAGTACTTGGCCATCGTGTCGCGGAAGCGCGGCAACTCGATGAACTCCTCCAGCGCGAGGCCCGGGCGCAGGCCGCGCACCCGCTGCAGCGGGCGGCCTTCGGCCACGTCGCGCAGGTAGTGGTGGTAGCGCGACAGCACGCGCTGCGCGGGATCGCGCAGCCAGGTCACCACGTCGCCGCGCACGGCCAGGTACTTGAGCGCGAGGAAATGGCCGTGTACCGCGTCGTAGCGCGCCACGCGCGCCGGCTGCACGGGCAGCCGCGCCAGCGCCGCGCCGATGCGCCACGCCGCCGGGTGGCTCAGCGGGCGGTCGTCGTAGTCCTGGAGCAGGCGCGGGCCGAAGCGGTCCGCAAGCAACGCACCGAAGGCGGTGCCCCCGGTCTTGGGGATGTGGACGGAAATGAGCATTGGGGCCAAGAGTAAGGTAGGCCTATAATCCGCGCATGGCACGAACCGACCCGACCGAGCGGTCTTCCCCCCACGCGGCCGGGCTGCTGGTCCTCGGCATGCACCGCAGCGGGACCTCGGCGCTGGCGCGCGCGCTCGCCCTGTGCGGGGCCGACATCGGCGTGCGCCTGCTCGGCGCCAGCGCCGGCAACGAGGCCGGCCACTGGGAGGACGCGTTCGCGGTCGAGGCGCACGAGCGCCTGCTCGCCGCCTGCGGCGCCGCCTGGGATGCGCCCCTGTCCCTGCCGGAGGATTGGCGCGCCGGCGAACCCGGCCGCGCCGCCGCCCGCGAGGTCGCGGCTTACGTGGCCGGCGATCGCGCCGCGCATCCGCTGTGGGCGGTCAAGGATCCGCGCCTGTCGCTGTTCGCGCCGCTGTGGGTCGAGGCCGCGCGCGAGGCCGGCCAGGCGCTCGGCGCGGTGCTCGTGCTGCGCCATCCGCTCGAGGTCGCTGCGTCGCTGGCGCAGCGCGACGGCATCGGCACCGGCCGCGCGCTGCTGCTGTGGCTGGAATACACGATCGAGGCGGTGGCCGCCGCCGAGGCGCTGCCGCACGCGGTGGTCGCCTACGACGCACTGCTCGACGACTGGCGCGCATGCATCGCGCGCCTGCGCGCGCTGCCGGGCGGCGAAGCCTTGCGCACCGACGGCGAGGCGGCCGCGGCCGTGGACGCCTTCCTCGACCGCGGCCTGCGCCACCACCACCGCGCGCCCGACGACGCGGCCATGCCCGCGCTGGTGGCTGAGGCCTGGACGCGCCTGACCGCGTGCCTGCGCGAGGGGCGGCTCGCGCCCGGCACCGCGGCCGCGCTGCGCGCGGGCTTCGCGCCGGCGCGCGAGCTCGTGCACGCGTTCGCCGACGAAGCGCGCGTCGGCGAGCGCCGGTTGTGGGAACGCGTCGGCCGCGCCGAAGCCGTGCTCGGCGACGTGCTCGCGGGCGAACGCACCGTGCCGGCCGACCTGCGCGCGTTGCGCGAGGCGGTGCAGCAGCAGCATTCGGCGCTGGTCGAGGCGATCTCCGGCGAGCTGCGCCACATGCAGGACGTGGCCGCGGCCGCGGTGCGCGATGCGCAGCGCCACCTCGAGGAGGCGGGGCGCCAGCGCGAGCAGGCGCGGCTCGCGCACGAAGAGGCCCGTCTTGCGCGCGAGGAAGCGCGGGTTGCCCGCGAGGAAGCGCGGGTTGCCCGCGAGGAGACCGAGCAGGCGCGCCGCGAGGCCGCCGCCACGCAGGCGCGCCTGGCCGAGGAGGCCGCGATCGCGGACGCGCGCTGGCGCGAGCTGTCGTAC
>Ga0180217_1000133_pt1 | contig 153639 bp, 119 predicted proteins | sample eDN3rd37CBELigOP_FD_128521 | JGI IMG/M metagenome (GOLD analysis project Ga0180217, IMG submission 128521) | Enriched Organic Plus compost microbial communities from Emeryville, California, USA - eDNA 3rd pass 37_C BE-Lig OP (version 2) (version 2) ... | reverse complement strand
GCCGGGAGGACGCACGAAGGCCGCCGCGGCGTCTGGCAACCCCGCTTCTGGGAGCACACGCTCGAAGACGAACACGACTTCGAACGGCACTTCGACTACATCCCCTATAATCCCATGAAGCACCGTCTCGTCGCCTGCCCGCGCGACTGGCCGCACAGCAGCTTCCACCGGTATGTCAGGGCTGGCGTCTATTCACACAACTGGGCCTGCAGCAACGCCCCGCCCCTCGACTTCCGCGACATCGAACGCACGATCGGCGACATTGATTGACGGCACAACTGGGCCCCGGAGATAAGTCAGGCAGAGCCTGACCTACTGGTCTGCGTTCCTGACGCCCTGCGTCACGCCCCTCGATCGGGAATGCGCGCCCTGCACGCGGCAAAGGGCCGACCTGCTGGAACTTTAATGGATTCCCAGCTTCATGGGGCAAGCAGAAGCCATCGCAATCACCGGCCCTGCACGGCTAAGGCGATACGATTGGGGCCGGTGCGAAGAGCCCTTTTCCCCTTTGGGAAACACCATCCACACCAGCCCCCGATGGGTGGGAGGTTCGACAACGATGAAAGTCAAACTCCCTGGCCTCACAGGGCGGACCTGGTGCAGAAGGGGAGGTGTTGCTGTACGATCGGCGTCACAGCGTGGGGGCTCACCTTGCGACAGGCGGTGTCCACGAAACCTGAAGCACATCACAGCCTGAGCTAAGGGACTTCGAGCCATGATGGAGAGTGTTGATAATGGAACACATGGATCGTTTGGTAGACGAATTAATAGCAGAGGCTAAAGCTGATGAAGTTGGCTTGTGGTTCATCATTGCGGCACTGCGGGATGAATACAGAGTTGAAGATGCTGCACAGAGGCGTCTCGTGACGCTGAATGTAGTTCAGAGGCTATTAGATTCTGGGCAAGTGTTTGCGGGGTATTACAACCCTGATGGTAGTGGTGCCATCATTCCGTGGAAGATGTCAAATGCCGATGTTCTGTCAAGAATCATTTCCGAATGGGATTCTTTAGGTCGTGATCCGAACATCGGCGAGGTAGTTGTCTTTGTCAGTAACGGCAGGTCAGACCGTGCCTGACGGCAGGGTGGCCCGGACAACTGTGTTGTCCGGGTCGCGAAGCGGCAAGAGGGCGCGCCCTGCGTTCTGGCCGACAGGTTGCAGCTGTCCTCCATCCGACGCAGATGGGCGGCCAAATTGATTCCGATCCTGACTCCGGAACTCAGGAGCGTGAAATGCGTCGCAATTAGGCGTTTTCTCCGAGGAGAAGTTGCACGAGAAACTCACGGACATGCACCAAACCCCGGTGAATGCCGGTCTGGTCTTGCGTGCCGTGGATGGGCGCGCGAGTTCCGCCCGGTGGTCTGAGGAGCGGAAGTCCGTCGGGGTGCCGATCGGCGGGGTGGAAGTGGCGGAGTGAACTGCGGGAACTTCCTGGCGGAGGAACGCACAAGGCGCACCCTCTTGTTGCTTCGCAACACGGACGCCCAGGGCGTCCGTGCCACCCGGCGCGACCTATCACCTTAGACATTGAACGGGACTACGCAAGAGTGGGGGGACAAAAGGACGTGTCCACTCTCTCCGTGACATTTTCTGAACCTTGGATTGCGCTGAAGGATTATATGGTCTTTCGCGACAAGCTTCTCCTGAACTTCAAGCTTCAAGAGGCGGGCCTGTCTCATGTCGGTGCTATTCAGTCAGCGATGGAGTTGAAAGTCGTGTATGACGACGGTGATGTCGAGGTTTATTCCACTACGGTATTTGTCCACCTTTCGGAATAATTGTGTTTGGCTCGCGGTTCTCGCTTTAAGGCAATCACGGGCAGGTTCATCGAGTGTCACTCCTCCCACGCGCGGAAGCGGCACCAGCCGAGGATGAAGAAGCCGAGGGCGAAGAGGAGCAGCATGCCGCAGCTGCGGTAGACGATCGTTGGGGCGACGACTTCTCTGGCGAGGAGTTCGTCGAAGGCGATCAGCGACCAGGCGTGCGGAGTGCCGAGGCTGAGTTGTTGCATCGCTTCGGGGAGCCAGCGGCGGGGCATGAAGCAGCCGCTGATGCCGGCCATCGTGATCACCAGCGTGTTCGCGTAGGCCGAGACCTGCGATTCGCTTTTCACCAGCGTCGCGGTGAGCAGGCCGAGGGTGGTGGCCGCGAGCGACGTCGAGGCGATCACCGGGATGAGGAGCCACGGTTCCGGGCCCCAGGACATGCCGTAGAGGAGTCTGCCCGCCAGGAACAGCAGGCTGCTCTGCACGAGCGAGAGGATCAGAAACGGAACCGTCTTGCCGGTGAGCATCGCGGTCCGCGTGATCGGAGCGATCTGCAACCGTCGCAGTGTTCCCAGGTCGCGCTCGGCAAGGAACGAGCGCGACATGATGTTCACCAGGAAGAACATGAACAGCACGGTATACGCGGGCACCAGCTGCTGATAGACGAGGCTGCCCCGCTGCTGCTCCGGCAGCGGCAGAGATTCCGACCGGGTCGGCTTTTCACGTTCAGGCTCCGCATTTTCCAGCTCGATCCGCCGGCTGCGGGCGCGATCCATATAGCGGCGGGCCAGCGCGTTCTTCCCGGCGACATGCGGGACGAGCGTCTTCAACGTATCGGCGAATACGAGATCCGCCACCAGCGACCCCGACGTGAGAAACGTCGGCGTGTGGACCACCTCCATGTCGAGCTTCGAGAGCCCCTGCTTCAGGACGCCGTTCGTCGGGTCGAGAATGTCCCCCAGCGTCAGCTCCTCGACCTGCTCGTGGAAGTTCGGACCGATGTAGATCGCGGCATTCACATCGCGGCGATTCATGAGGTCCTGCGCCTGCTCGCGCGATTCGACGCGGGTGATCTGCAAGCCGTCGCGGCGACTCAGCGAGTGCGCGACCTGTTGGGCGAGCGGGCCGCCGTCCTCGTTGAGGAGTGCAATCTGCAGCACCTGATTCGACTCGCGCCAGCCCGCCATCTGGCCGGTGGAAAAGCCGAGGATCGTAATGAAAATCAGCGGCAGCGCGAGCAGCATCACCAGCGCGCGGCGATCGCGCATCAACAGCCGCAGGTCCTTGCAGGTGATATCCCAAGCGCCCATCCCGGTCAATCCCTCAATGTGCGTCCCGTGAGTTCCAGGAACAACCGCTCCAGGTTGGCTTCGCGTGTCTCGATCGCCTTGACTTCGATCTGCTCCTCGGCGAGAACGCTGAGCACGCGTGTCAGCCGCTGGCAGAGAGGCTGAGCCGCTGTTTCCGCCATGCTCAGGACGATGGTGCCTCCCCCATTCGATCCTGTTTCGATGGCGGCCAGCGCGCCCAGCCGTTCGGAAAGCGTGCCGATGCGATCGACGCTCATGCGGACATCGCCGGCGGTGCGGCTGAGCAGTTCGCGGACGGCGCCCGCGGCGACAATCTGGCCCCGGTCGATGATGATCACGCGTTCGCAGACCGCTTCGACTTCTTCCATGTAGTGGCTGGCGTAGAGGACGCTCACGCCCCGCTCGCTGATGTGACGAACCGCGTCGAGCAGATGCGAACGCGACTGCGGATCGACGCCGACGGTGGGCTCATCGAGGATCAGCAGCTTCGGCTGATGGAGCAGCGCGACGCCGAAGTTCAACCGGCGTTTCATTCCGCCGGAGAAAGTGCCCGCCTTGTCGTCGGCCTGGCGTGTCAGGCCGATCTGTTCGAGAACCTCGGCAATCCGCGCTTCCAGTTCGTGTCCGCGAAGTCCGTACAGCCGCCCGAAAAAGGTGAGGTTCTCGCGGGGTGTCAGCTCGGGATAAACAGCGAGATCCTGCGGGACGACTCCCAGGAGCCGTCGAAAACGGGCATTGGTCGGCACGAACGGCTCGCCGTCGATGTGGATCGTCCCCGCATCGGGACGGAGCAGGCCGGCGAGCATCATCATCGTCGTCGATTTGCCCGCCCCGTTCGGCCCGAGGAGACCGACGACTTCCCCGGCATTCACCTGAAAGCTGATGCCGCGGACGGCCAGTCGTCCATCATAGCTTTTCCGAAGGTCAGAGACCTGCAGCAGGCTCATGCATCCCTTTCGACTTCCGTGCCTCTAGAAACCGACAAGCCAGCCGTGAACGGTGATTGCCCCGACCGCCGCCGCCAATCCCACGCGGATATTATCATTTATGCGGAGCGGAAGCGACTCCGCGACGGCGGCCACGAGGGTCGCCGCGACTCCGCACGCGATGGCGACCGAGGCAGACACCTTGGGCTGGGCTTCACCCCAGTAGATGAGTGACGAAAGCGGAGCGGCACCGAGAATGAAGCACCCGAAGCCCGCCCAGGTCTTGCGCGGGTTCCAGGGGAGCGTCGGCCCCCGCAGCAGCATCCCTCCCAAAGTCGCCGAGCCGTCTCCGAAGGCAATCACCGCAAGCACAGTCAGACCGAGTTCGAGCTGGGCGGGGAAGAGCAGGATCGTCAGCAGCACGAACGCGGCGTAACCGAAGACCACGCCGATGCGGTCATCGTCCACCCGTTCGATCGTGCGATACTTGCGGAGTACCGCGATCACAAGTCCCGCGGTAATCGCCAGAATCGAGTACCGCAGGATGGGCCCGAGCGGGTCCTGATGCGGGATCGGCCAGAGGATGAAAGGCAAGAACCCCGGGCCCATATGCCAGAGGCGGCGGCGCCACTCGGCGGCACTCAACTGTTCCCAGGGGCGGACGCGAGGGGCCGGGCGGAGCATCGGCGCCCCCACAACAGGACCGCGGACTGATCGCGGGACCGGTTGGGGTGCCGGCGCGAAGGCACGACGGGGCCGTCGAATGGCTGTGTTGGATCTGTGCATGGGGATCACATCTCTCGCCGCGCGACTGTCACCCGACTTCGGCCCTCTCACAGGGTGAGGCGTGTCGCGATGTTTTCTCCTGAAGGAGATCACCTCCCGGCTCGCGCCTCTCCATCGGCAGAACAGGCTGAGCCGGTCAAGTCCGGGCATATGCTCTACGCCTGGTCTCTCCCGTTTGTTTTATTCCTTTATCCGCTGGAGATTGCCCGAAGCAAACACCGCGCCGTGCGGGGCTCGCGGTGCGATAACGACGCCATGAACGAAGGATGGCTACAGTCACAACTCATTGAGGCCTGCGAGGATAGTCTCCCTCAGAGAGTCATGGTGCTTCCGCTGCAGAGAGGGAATCCGGGGAGCGATATGAAGTGAATTCGTGGATGTGTCCCCTACCGCTTACTGACCTTGGGAAATCGCGCAGTGATCGTGAAGCGGCCGCGTGAGAGAGGAGCTACCGCAGGTGGCCGAGCCAGGAAGAGGCGAATGCGGGGGACGAGAAAAGGCCCTGCCCTCTGTCGAGCACACCTGGGAGACCGCCAGTGCGTTGGTGCACTGGCGACTCAAGGGGCCTGGAGAACAAGGGCAAGGCGCAAAAGAAAAGCCCGCCGTGTCGACGGTCGGCAAAAGGACTCGCCGGGCCACACCTGGACGGGCATAGATGGTGAATGAACAAATCGCGAGCCACGTCAGGTCAAAATCGAATTCTCGCCGGGAATTGTGGCGAATCCCTCCCCCTGATGTCCCGCGAAGTCCAACTCTCCCTCCCGACATGAGCAAATCCCCGAGGCTCCCGAGAAGGTACACCTATCTTCTCGGGAGCTGCGCATTTCTCCCGTCTCTCCCATCCTGCTCGAACAACGATCAGCCGTGCCCGAAAATGGGCAATTTGGTCGCTGTGCGACCAGATGTGGCGGTGTCCTCGCGTCTCCTCAATGAGTGGAGGCCACAATCAGGCTCCGCAATCGAAATGAAATGCGGAGTTCCAGGATGCGGGTCAACGCCGAGCGGCAAGATTTTAGTTTATCAAAACTGAACACAACGAAACAAGAAATATTGAACCAAGAGACATCCGCATGTAATATTCGCCCTGGTCGGTTTGCAAATATTGCTGATCAGAAAGGGAATTCCATGCGACGCCGCGGATTCACACTCATCGAGTTGCTGGTCGTGATCGCCATCATGGGAATCCTGATGGCGCTGCTGTTGCCGGCGGTTCAGCAGGCCCGCGAGGCAGCGCGGCAGACGCAGTGCAGGAACAACCTCAAACAGATCGGCGTGGCCCTGCACAACTACCACGATCAACACCGCGTCTTTCCCCCCGCCTACATCGCGGACTCGCTGGCTTCCTCCCGCGATCCGGCAACGTACGACGGGCCGCAGGGCTGGGCGTGGGGAATGATGCTGTTGCCGTTCCTCGATCAGGCGCCGCTCTATAATCGACTCGATTCAAAGCTGCCGGCGTGGGATGCGGCCCATGCCGCGTGGGTGCAGACTTCGCTCGAGGTCTTCCTGTGTCCCTCCGCGACCGGCAACGACGGGGCGGTCGAAGTGAAGGACGGCCCGGTTGCGACAGGTTCAACTCTGGCAACCTTCGGCCGGTCGAACTATGTCGCCAATGTCGGGCAGGAAGAACCGTGGGCCGCAGCCATCGAAGACTGGGGGAAAGTCGCGGATGGACCGCTCTACCGGAACTCGCGAACGCGGGTGGCCGACGTCACCGACGGTCTGACGCAGACGGTCTTCATCGGCGAGCATCATCCGATCATCAGCAACAAGACCTGGGTCGGCGTTGTCCCCGGAGCACAGGTCTGCCCGAACGATCCCGATCGATTTCCCGGCACCACGTGTGATGCCGCGGCGACACTCGTCCAGGTGCACAGCGGACCAGCGGCGAGCGAGCTTGATGTGATCCACGCGCCGAATGCACCGACGTGTCATGTGTGTCAGATGTATGCCGAGCACGTCGGCGGCGCGAACGTGCTGCTGGGGGACGGGAGCGTGCGGTTTGTCTCGCAGTTTATCAACCAGGACACCTGGGCGGCGCTTTGCAGCCGCGCCGAAGGTGAGGTCGTGGGGGACTACTGAGATGCAGAACCTCTTCAACAGAACACGCGGCCGCTGGCGACTCGCCCTGTTGCTATTGCTGATGGGACTCGCCGGGTGCGGCAGGTCTTATCCCGAGATGGTCGACCGCAGCGGGATCGAGCTCCTTGCCGCCCTTCGCACGGCCTGCAACACACAATCTCCCGAGAGGCTCGCGCGCGTCGCGGAGAAGATCGCCGAGCATCATCAGAACGGCACGCTGAACGACGACCACTTCAAGGCTTTCGAGGCCATCATCGCGTTGGCCGAAAGCGGCGAGTGGAAGCAGGCGGAGGAATGCTGCTTTGCGTTTCAGCAGGCGCAGGTTAGATGAGGCTATAGGCTTTAGACTGTAGGCTGTAGGTACGGAATTTAGTGCACGCGGCGGGTGGAGCGCGCGGCCCGGGGGGCCGCCGTTATGGGGTGTACGCAGACTGCCTGAATTCCCGGCGACGTGTGATCGCAATCGGGTTCGTTTTACTTGCGCCCGGCGCGATAGTGCCTCGGCCGGGGCGCTGATCGTGAGACAAGCTGCCGTCTCAAAGCGGCCTTGTTATTGCGGTTTTTTGGCGGCGGGGATCAGTTCGATGGTGACTTCGGTGCCCATTGGCGGGATGCGCTCGGTCCAGGCTTCGAAGAGGAGTTCTTCGTTGCCGGAGGTGCTTTTCGCCGCAATGTCGATCGTGGCGCTGGCGAAGTTGGCCACGCAGATCAGATCGCCATCTTCAGCCCGATAGTACTTCTCGCCGCTCTGCGGGTCGACATAGAAGCCGCTGCCGGCGAAGACCCAGTCGGCTTCCATGGGGCGCGACCGGCTTTCCTTGAAGAACTGCTCGATGGCCTTGCGAAATTCGGGATCCTTGCTGAGCTTGAGGTGCTCATCGCGTTGCGCTTCCGTCATCGGGCCGTACCAGAGAAGTTCTTTCTCTTTCGGATCCCAGCGGAGGTCGCTTTCGCGCGTGAGCGTCACTTCGGGAGGCAGCTGCTTCAGCTTCGCAACGTAGTAGCGGTGGATCGAATAGCGAATCCAGTCGCGTGCGGGCACCCGCTGCAACTTGCCCTGCTCATCGGTCCACTGCACATAGATGTCGATCTTCTGTCCCGTGGGGGGACGGTATTCGGGCTCGAACGCCACCGGACGCCCCTGCTCCATGCCGAGCGCGAGCAACCCGGCGTGAACCACATAGGCTTTGGTGTCGACCGCCAGAATTGCCTCATGCTCCTTCGTCTGCTTGAGGCAGCAGAGGAGTTCGAGGGCTCCCTGCCGCAACACAACTTTCGACTTGAGCAGCAGCCGTTTGCCGACCTTGTCCAGCAGCACGGTCTCCTGCTTGTTGAGCGGGATCAGCTTGTCTTCCGCCGCGGCCTCCGCTTTCGCTGCGGGCTTCTTCCCGGATTGCTCGGGAGGCTGAGCCCGCCCCGTCACCGCCAGACCGGCGAGCATCACCCCCCAGACAGCAACAAGAATCCGGCTCTGACGACGCAGACGGAGAGATTGCATGCGAACCAACCTTTTCGCGAGAACCAACGGATCGCCCTACTGCTCCCAGTATACCCCTCGCGCGGGAATCGGCACAGGGGAGCAGAGCGCCACTTGACCGCGCCGCAGACGCGGTCTGAACAGAGACGCCATTTGCGTATGGCCGCGGTTGCGTCTGCCCGTTGAAACTCGGCGAAAGGCGTCACTGCGGGAATTCGAGCGTTGACGCTGCTTTCGGCAAATCGAAGCAGACGAGGCAGCGGTCCTGCTGCCGATGCCAGGTGTTCTGCGACAGCCGCAATGGCGACTGGACTTCTTTGAGGCGAGTCGCCTGCTCTGCGGTCTTCAATGTCGGCACGCCCGCCGACTGCCGGAGTTCAACCGTAAACTGCGGGCAGGCGAACGGAGCATGCAAGCGAATCTGCTGTCCATCCTGCTCGATCCGCGTCAGCTCGCGGGCGGCCCAGTAACGGGAGATCTCGCTGAGCTTCATCCAGAGGAGGTTGTCGTAACGGGCATGCAGCCGGCGCACGACTTCCTGAAAAATGCGAAAGCCGATCTCTTCTCCGTTGTAATAGATACCCGGCCAGTGACAGACGAGGATGGCGGGCTCTTCGCGGGCGATGACCTCGGGCAGCCGGCCTCCCTGCAGGTCGGCGGTGATGAACTGGTCGACGCTGCCGGGCGTGAGTCCATCCCAGCCGCCGAACCAGTCCCCCGTGCAGCCGATGATCGAAACGACGCAACGGGGATCGTCGGTGTCGAGTCCCGAGGCATATTCCACCCGGGGGGCCACGCTGCGACTGTCGGTGTAGAGGTGCCGAAAGTAGTGCGGGATCTCGGCTCCGAACACATCACGACAGGATTGCAGCGTCGCTTGCGCCAGTTCGGGCAGCACGCGATTGCCGAATCCCCCCGGAGTGGTGATCCCCTCGCAGGGAAGCCCGACGTTCTTCAGGATCCGCAGCGCATAGGAAAGATAGTCGGCGAGTTGATCGACCGATTTGCCATCGGTCCAGCGCCAGTTCTCCATGTTGGCTTCGGTGCGGTCGGGATAGGGGCGGCCGGTCTTCGTGTCGATGACCCAGGTGTGCGTCACCATCTCGGGGTGAATGTCCCAGTCGACCGTCATGAACTCACGGATGAGTTTCAGGCTGTCATCGAGTTCGCGCTTCGTCCAGCCGGGGATGTCGCGGTCCATCCAGCCGACGCATGCGGGATACGGGACGATGCTGTACTTGCCTTTCACTCCGTGTTCGCGGCACCATTCGCCGAACTTTCGCACGAAGCTGTCGGGAATCTCGCGGGGAAGTTTCCGCCAGTCCTGCTGATAGCGGTCGGGAAACACCTCGGCGAACTGCGGGATGCAGAAATGTGCCAAATTGACCAGGCATGTACTGTCATCAATGATGAAACTCACGGGAACGCGGTTTCGCGGGTTGAGCACCCGCACCGTGGAAGACTGCCTCGGTCGCGCGCCGGGCATCTGTGCGAGGAGTGACGATTCCGGCCAGAAGCCACCAACCGCGGCCGAGGTGAGGGCAAGATCCTGCAGAAACTGACGGCGATTGAGGGCTGACATTCGCGACTCCCGCAGCGAGAGATTCCGTGGAGAATTGTCACCGCTGAAACATGACGCTCTGTCGAAGCATGCCTCTCGAACTGAAAACCCGGGACCGGTTGTGTCAGTCGCAGGGAACGTGACCAGGTAACGCAATCCCTCCCGAGCCCCGGCGGAACAATGAGTCAGCATGTTCGCCGGACGAAGCTCAGATCCGCACGAAAATCTTCTGGCGGTACATCCAGAGGCAGATGAGCCACATGACGAACAGGACGGAGGATGCCTGAACCATCGGTCCCCAGGGCCCGTCGAAAAGGTGGGGGCTGATGTGCGTCTTGAGCGACTTGCCGATCCACGGCTTCATCAACTGCGACATGACGTACATCGCAATCGAGTTCATGCCGACGACAACAAGCGGAAACGCCCAGCGTTTCCAGCCGCGGATGTCGATGATCCAGTAGAACGCCGCGAGCATCCAGAAGGTCCAGCCGCTGCTGAAGACGGCCCAGCTGGGAGTCCAGATGCGCTTCACGATCGGGGCGATACTCCAGTCGAACTGGACGAAGGGCCAGATGTGCCCGTCGACCGCGAGCCCCAGCGCGAGGCAGATTGCGCCCGCCAGCCAGAGCCGCCGGACTTTCTGCTGCGGCGAACGCTGCGAACGCAGGAGCTCCCCCGCCATCAGCCCAAAGGTCATCGTGGCGATGGAGGGGATGAAGTTGAGCGTCTGGTATCCGCCGTTGTTGTAGACGAACGGTTCGGGCCGCGGGAAGAGGTTCAGGAACCACTGATCGAACTCGGAGGCGAAGTTCGCATTCTTGTTCCAGTGCGCGGCGAGTCCGCTGAGGAATTCCCAATCTGCCGGAACCCCGACGGCGGCATAATCAAAATCGGGTCCGGGTAACGGATGCTGATAAAACGCATACCAGTAGCCGACGAGGATCGTGGCGACCGCCGCGAGTTGCACCTTGAACCCGCGGCCGAGCAGCAGATAGAGAATCGGATAGCCCAGCCCGATCTGCGTGAGGACGTTCACAAAGGTGTAATTGGTGTGATCGTTCCAGTTGGACGACAGGAAGATCCCCAGCAGGATGAGGATGCCCGAGCGGAGCAGGACGTGGGCAAACCGCTGTGCGGAAGATTCCCCGAGAGCCTGGCGGCGGGCGTACGAGTACGGCAGCGCGACGCCGACCATGAACATGAACGACGGCTGGATCAGATCCCAGAACGAACACCCGATCCAGGGGACGTGTTCCGTCTGGTAGGCGAGGAACCCCCAGAGCGATCGCCAGGCCGATTCGCAGGACGTCTGGTCGAACCGTTCGAGGATCTCGGCCGACTTGCCGACCCTGGCGAGGCCCAGGCCGGCGGAGGCCATCGCGAGCATCACGAACCCGCGGTAGGCATCGAGCGAAACAAGACGGGCCGGCTTTTCGGGCGAACTTGACTGGGACATGCGCAGACTCCCCGCGCTGCAGACGACACGGCAAATGATCAGGAACGCGACTCCAATCATCCGCCCGTAACCGTTCCGAATCAACAACAAACGGCCCTGCGCGGGGTGTCCTGGAGACTCGGGGAAAAAACTTGCGGCCTGAACGGGCGAATACGAGCTAGAGTTTTCCCGGCGGAGGTCGACAGCGGCGAGACTTTCCGGACCGCTGGAGGTTCTCCCGGAACGCGCGAGCGGCCGGGAGGGTACGTGCAATCGGCTTCCGCCCGGAGTACACTGGACGCAGGCTCTGCGACTCCGTCTCCCCGGTCGATCGTTCAACCTCGCACCGCCAATCGAACATGAAAAGAATCGTCGTCACCGGAGGAGCCGGGCGACTGGGCCGCCTGGCCATCGCCGAACTTCTGCAGCAGGGATACGAGGTGCTGGCGGTCGATCGGACGCGGCCGGAGCGGTTGCAGTGCCGGTTCCTCGAAGCCGATCTGACGAACGCCGCCGCGGTTTACGACGTGCTCGCCGGGTGCGACGGGGTCCTGCATCTCGGCGCGATTCCCGGGCCGACGGTCCTCCCTGCCTCGGTGATCTTCGAGAACAATGTCCGCAGCACGCAGATTGTCGTCGATGCGGCGGCGGCTCTCGGAGTGCAGCGGCTGATCTTCGCCTCTTCGGTCTTCGCCCTCGGCTGGCACGAAGAACCGGACCGCTACTGGCCCGAGTATGTCCCCGTTGATGAAGAGCACCCACTGACTCCCTTCGAGGCATACGGGCTCTCGAAGCAGATCGGGGAGACGATCTGTGCGGCGGCCAGTCGACGGACCGGAATGCCCACCGTCAGCCTGCGCCTGATGAATATCATCCAGCCCGACGGTTACTTCGCCCTTCCCTGGCCGAGCCCGACCTCGGAAACAGGCGTGCGATTTGTGATGTGGCCGTACGTCGATGCCCGCGATGCGGCCCGGGCCTGCCGGCTCGCTCTCGAAGCGGAGACATCCGGCCATGAGGCCCTTTATATCGCTGCCGAGGAAACCCGTTTCGAAGTGCCGACCAGGGAGCTGCTGCGTCGGCTCGCGCCCTCGTCGCTCGAGATTCGCGGACCACTGGAAGGGTGCCGCAGCGTGATCAGCATCGAGAAGGCGCGGCGGCTGATCGGGTTTGAGCCTCTCTATGGCTGGCGGGATCAGAAGCCGGTCGGCGATCAGGCGAGCTGACCGATGCTCTTGCGGGAACCGGCGATTTGCGGTAAACCCCGACCTGTACACGTGTTGCCAGGAGATCGCCGCCGCCTGACCTGAGTGGTCCGGCGACGCTCCCGATGAGCCGCTGAGTTTGCGGCCGCAGGGAGTCCGCGAGAATTCAGTGGTCCTGTTGCGTTCTTTGCAGTCCCGTGTCCCGTAACGTAGGAGTCCGCAGATGCCCGCGCGGATTCCATCGCGGAGCGTCCTGCGCGGCGTCTGGTTTCGGCGGGCGAACAATGCGAACAATCCGTGCGACGCGAATTCACTCGGCGGCTGGATCGCGCGAATGGAGGTCAATGACGACCAGACGCCTGCCTCCTCTGCTACCCTTCTCGCCGGGAATGCGCGGGTCTGCTTCGATGTGTTTGCGTTCAGACCGGCACAATTGCGATTGCCGGTCGAATTCACTCAGCGGAAGGAGCGAGCAGCGGCGCGAGTCCCTCGGCAAGCTGCCGGGTGAGTGCGCCTTCCGGGCCGTCGGGCGTGAGTTCCCGGGCGGCGGCGATGGCGATCACCGCGAAGACTTCGCCATTCCGGCGGAGGGGCATCACGAGCGAATGGCTGGCCTGAAAGCGCACGAGCCAGTTCGCCGACCCCCGCAGCGGTCCATCGACGCCGGTTGACATTGCCACCGTCGGGGTGTTGTTGACGACGGAGTGGACAATCGCGAGGTGCGTCTGGTCGAGGCCGACGCGCTCGGTCGCGGCAGCAAATTCGCTCGCGACCTCTCCCGGCATGTCCGGGTGTGCCCGAAAGCCCAGTACTTCCAGGTGGTCGCCGCGAAGCCGCCACATGCCGACAGCTCGCGAATCGGTCGCGGCGATGAGCGCATCAAACGCTTTATCCAGCGTGGAATTTTGTGTCAGCCCCTCGCGGAACAGTTCCAGAATCTCCTCAGCAGTCGGCGTCATCGCGAAGTGCGCCCCCCCCGGACAGTTTTCGTTCTCGTTGCTCAGTTGTTGATAGATGAACGAACGATCTCAATCATTCATCGCTCAGGTCGGCCAGCACGCGCTGGGTCGCGCGAAGCGTCTCTTCAATGTGCTCTTCGGTGTGCGCGGTGGAGAGGCTTCCCTGTTTGGTCGGCAACGGGAAGTGGAAGATTCCGTTCTCCAGCAGCCGGCGGCGATAACGGACATCGAACCCGAAGTCGTGGTGCAGTGCGATATCGTGCCAGTCAACGGGCGCGTGATCCATGAAGTAGACGCAGAAGGCCGAGCCCTGCCGCGCGATCGTAGCAGTTCTTCCCACCTCCGCAAAGGCGCGTCGCAGTCCCTCTTCGAGCATCGCCCCCCGGGCCTCGAGCTGGCGATGCAGAGCGCCGTCCCCTTCGGCGAGGAGGCGGATCGTCGCCACGGCGGCCGCGACATTCACCGGATGCGCGTTATACGTGCCGGCGATCAGCACCCGTTTTTTGGGATCGGGATGGACAAAGTACTGCATCAGGTCACGCCGGCCCGCAATGACTCCCAGCGGATAGCCGTTCGCGATCGCTTTGCCAAACACACACAGGTCGGGCTGCACGCCGCAGAGCGACTGATAGCCACCGAGCGCGTGCCGGAAGCCGGTTTTGACTTCGTCCAGGACGAACACAAAGCCGTAGCGGTCGGCCAGCTCGCGGAGTCCCTCCAGGTAGCCGGGCTGCGGCTTCACCACTCCGATGTTCTGCAGGATCGGTTCGGTGATCAGGCAGCCGATCGGATAGCGCCGGCAGAGGTACTCGACCGAGTCGAGGTCATTGAAATTGACCACGTGAACCCGCCGCAACTGCTCCGCGGGAATTCCGGCGGAGAGGGGAACGACGGGATATTCTCCCGGCGAGACGCGCGGACCAATCTGGTCCAGCGGCGTCATGACATTGACGGCGACATCGTTGTGCCAGCCGTTGTAGCCCCCCTGCATGACGATCACATCGTCACAGCCGGTGTGCGCCCGTGCGATCCGCAATGCGTGATAGGTCGCTTCCGAGCCGGTGTTGGTCAGCTGGACCTGCTCGGCCGCGGGGGCATGACGGCAGATCAGCTCGGCCAGCTCCCCCTCCTGTGCAGTGGGACCGGCCCCCATCAGCGTCCCTCCCGACTCCAGCACGTCACAAACCGCCCGGTTGATCGCCGGATGATTGTGTCCGAGCAGAAATGGAGCAAAACCGGCGTGATAGTCGAGGTAGCGGTTGCCGTCGGCGTCCCAGACTTCGGCTCCCTGCCCGCGAACGAAGCACAGGGGCGGGTCGATGGCGCGATTCAGGGAGACGACCCCGCCGGGGATGAAGTCCCGGTTCCGCTCCCACACGGCGGCGGAGCGCGTGTTGCCCCGCCACGGTTCCGCCGAATGCGACGCTGTCATGTCCGGTTCCTTCACGACTGAGGGAGAGATCCGCACGCAAGGGGACCGACGTGCGATTTCGGACGCATTGTAATGCGGCGGCCGCGCTCCCGCGACTGGACGCGACCGGAAATGCCGCTGGCAGACGGCACGCGATCGATTTCGAAAAAGCGAATTTTCGGGAGTTACTGATCGCGCCCGGCGAACCCGAGGCGTTGCCGGGGGCAGCAACTCGCACTGGGAAATGCCGGAACCGATCGCTAGAATCGCTCGCGACGGAGAGTCACGCGTCGTCTCCCGATCAGTCGCTTTCTGGATTTCTCGATGTAAGGATGGATGATTGTGAACGTGCTAGTTGCTGTCGATCATTCGGATGCGTCTGCGAAGGTGGTCTCGTTCGTGGGCAAGTGGCTCAGCGGACGCCCGCAGGATGCGCTGAACATCACGCTGTTTCATGTGGTCGAATCGCTTCCTGATTACATCGTCACCCGATCAGCGGCTGATCAGTCAGCAAACATGAAGGAAATCGCTGCCGATTGGGAAGCCCACAACCGTGAGCAGGGAGAAAAACTGCTCGCCGACACGAAGAAAAAGCTGGAAGAAGCCGGGATTCCCGCAGCCGCCCTGAAGACCAAGCTCGCCACCAGGGAAGGCGACCCCCAGGCGGCACGGGTGCTCACCGCCCTGGCGATCATCGAAGAGATGCGGCAAGGGCCTTATGAGCTCGTCGTCCTCGGTCGGCGGAGTGCGACCCCCGCCGCCGAATCGTTCATCGGCAGCATCACCGAAAAGGTGCTCCGCGAAGCCAGGGGGAAGACAGTCTGGGTGATCGACTGATTGACGTCCACCGGAGAAAGCCGCGTCGGACGGATTCGCCGGGCAGCGGCGCATCCCCGCGGGGGAGGGTGGCGAGCGGTTTCGTCTCTGTGGTATCCTTGAACGAAGAGCCCGCGCTCCAAACGGCGCGGACCTCCGTTCGTTCGCAAATCTCGATCGTTTGATCGCCAATCACGAGCCTGGTTCCGTCCGCCCCCGTTTCCCGGTGGCGGCGCTGGAGTTTTCCGTCACGAGCAGAAGGGCGGCACGCCGATCCGCTTTCGCGCGTTGCCGCTTTGTCTGCGCGGCTGCGATTCTCCGGCTCAGGCTCCGATATTCCACGTGACAGGATGCTCTCATGGATCTCCCCACTTGTCCCTCGTGCAAGCAGTCGGTCCTGGACGATGATGCCGAGTTCTGCCCGTTCTGCGGCTCGTCAATGACCGGCAAGCCCGGAAAGGCCCCCGCCGCTCCCACCTCGGCAGGTTCCGCCAAGCCGTCGGCGACAGGTGCAGCGAGTCCCGCAGCTTCGAAAGCCGCGAAACAACCGGCCCCTTCGAAGAAGTCCGCGCAGGCCGACGACCCGTTCGCCATCGAAATCGAAGGAGTGGCCACCGAGGCGATTCCCGTGAGTCCCAAACGGACCGCCTCGCGGCCGCATCCGGTCGTGTGCCCGATGTGCGAGGCGAAGGGATACATTCCGGCCGCGGCGGCAGGACGCGATGTCCGCTGTCACAACAAGTCCTGCATGATGCCGGTGTTCACCGCACCGGAGATCGAAAAGGCTCCCCCTCCCCCCAAACGCGAGGAACCGGTCGAGAAGAAATCGGGGAGCGGTGCCCTGCTGCCCGCGTTGATTGTCGTCATCCTGCTCGCTGCCGGCGGAACCTACTGGTTCCTCACCCGTCCGCCGGCGTCGACCAAACAGGAGGATGTCTTCAAGCAGCTCCTCGCGAACAACGGGGGTCCGGCGGCGAAGCAACCGAGTCAGTCCGCCCCGGCGGCTGCCGAGCCAAATTCGGAAGACGAATCCAAAGAGGAAGCCCCGACGCCCGAGATGCTGGCCGCCGCACAGGCCCAGGAAAATCTCCAGCGGCAGCAGGAGATCCTGACGGCGATGGTCCGGGCTGCCGAACGTAACGAATCCAACCGCAGCAAGCCCTACTGTCGCCGCCTGACGGCCTATACTTATGCCCGCGCGGCTGATCTGTCCGGGGCCCGCGACCAGTTGCGAAGCCTCGCGCAGGTGGGTGCGGAGATTCCGCATTATCGCATTCCGCCGCTGGTGGCGATTGCCTGGCAGCAGCTGGCGGAGAATAAGACCGAGGACGCAACGGCAACAATCAATGAAGCCGTCGGCTATGCCGGGAATATTCCCCAATTGGGCCGCGACAGCCGCGAGATCACGATCGACCTGGCAACGATCCTCGCCGCGACCGGCCGGGCGGACGAAGCGCGGCAACTGGTGCGGGACCATGAGGACGCGGGGGCCGAAGGGCAGCTTGCCGCGGCCCTCGCGATTTCGCGGAGCACGGGCGACTTCGATCTCGACAGCCCGCTTCCCGGTGATCAGGTGGGAGGCTGGAATGCGCCGTTGCGGGTCGCTGTGGCTGTCGGACTTGCCGCTCGGAACTACTGGGATCAGGCTCGCGCCTTTGCCGAGCAGTCTTCAAATCCCGATGCCCGGACGGAGTCGCTGATCGCCCTGGCGGACATGCGACTGCGTGAAGCGATTGCCCGGAAAACTCCGGCCGGCGAGACACAGGCCCGGGAGTATGCCGCCTCGCTGCCGGAGGCCGGCAAAGCCCGCCTGCTCGCGGCACTCGCGGTAACGCACCTTCAGCACGGGGACGGCGCGGCGGCCGAGAAACTCCTGACCGACGCGCAGGTGACATTCAAGGCGATTGCTCCCCCGGCCGCGATTCAGTTTGAAGGGGCCGGTCGGCTTCTGCGACTTACCCTGCCCGAGGCGCAGCCGTTGCGCCAGGCCGCATTGGCAGCCGCGGAGATCGCCCGCGGACTCGCGCAGCAGAATCAGACCGACGCTGCCTGGGAGGTCCTGCAGCAGGGGCTGGTCTTCGCGCGGGGAATCGCTCCCAGCCCGGCAGCCGTGGCGGAACTCCGCCGCGAGATCAAAGCCGCGGGAAGCACGACGATGCGCGAACGCCTGAAGCAGGAATTCGAGCTCCGCAGTGAAGACGAGGCCCGCCGGAAATACAGCGACCTGCTCCGCAAACTGGGAGACGTCGAAAAGGGAGCGACCGATCGCTTCAATCTCCAGCTGGAGATCCTCTCCGCCGGTGCAACCTGGGGACTGGCCGGTCCGATCTGGATCGAAGCCCGGAACCTCTCGCGCGAAGCCGATCCCAACCTCCGCGAGCCTTATCTGGAAAGCTCCCTTCCGAAGAAGCTGATGGCCGCATTCGAAGACGCCGGCCAGGCGGAACAACGGCAGCTTGTGGAGGAGCAGCTTGCCGGGGTCGCTGCGACGGACGATGCCCTGTTCCAGCTGCAGCGAAACTCCGCCCGGGCGGTTCGGGACGGGAAGCTGGAAGAGGCGGCGAAAATGCTCTCGAAGAGCCCGGTCAACCCGGCTCACGAGGCGTGGGCGCTCCGGCTCGCGTGCCGCATGGCGAAAGACAACCAGACCGATTCGCTGCTGGAATTCGCCCGCAAGGTGGATAACATCCTGGTCCGCGAGGAGATCCTTCGCGTCGCGAGTGCGCTGCTCGTGAAAACCGGGGGGCAGCGCGATGAGCTGTGGAAGAAGCTCCAGGAACTCTCGCTGACGCAGACCGAACGGGTCTCTGCCGGCTGCGGTTTGATTGAAGGGACGACGCCCGTTCCTGGTCTTCCGCAAACCGCTCCGCAGCCCGTGGTGGAATCTGCACCGGCAGGCTGACTCCGAACGAACCGATCCGGGGTACTGATCGATAAGCGTCCGGCTGTCGGCAGGACGTTTCGCGCTGCGCGCCGCCTCGAGGCAGAAGGCTGCGTGCGCGCCGTGCGAGGGCGGGTACGTAGAGAAAATCCCCGAGAAGTTAAAGCAGGCGCAACTCTCGGCCCGAATCTGATCCGTAGCACCCCACCGCAAGGCATCTTCCCGGCACGAGTTGTGCTGGTTTGAGAAAGGACGGAATTGCTCCCAAGGCACCGAGACTGCGCATTTTTACGGATTCATCAAGGCTCCAGTCTGGTCCACTCTGTCGTTCTTTCCTATCCTGCGGAAGCGTTATAGAATGCCGCTGGCTAATAGCGGAATCAGGATTTCACGGCCACCTGCGCCCGATCGGCGTGTGGCTCTTGGACATCGACAGTGAAGGAGGCTGCCGTGGCCCGCTTATGTCGTCTTGCGTGTTTCATCCTCTTGGCATGCACTGCAGCCGTGACCGCGCAGGCACAGCAGGCGCCTGCCCAGAAGTCCTCTGTCACGGTCGCGCTCTCCAGCGTCGACGAACTCAATCGCGATCTCGAATGGCTGTTCCAGCTTGCCAACGATCCGAAGGCATTCAAGACGCTGAAAGAGACGCTGGAAGTGTTTTCCATCGGGGTGACGCCCGATCAGCCGATTGCCGCGCAGATCAAGATCCGCAACGGGCAGGTCAAGACGATCCTTTCGGTGCCGGTGAATGATCCGAATGGCTTCCTGGAGAACATCCGCACGCTGGGAGTGAAGACGAAGCGGCTCGCTCCGGGCCTCTACCGCACGTCGGATGTCACTGACGGCTATCTGCGACTCGCCGGAGGAACCGCCGTTTTCGCGGAAGATCGGGCGGATGCGGTCGGACAGATCCCGCCTCCGGCTCAACTCGCCGCGTTTCTCAAGAGCCAGAACTTCGATGCCGGTGCGCACCTGATCAACGATCCGGCTGAGCTCGCGCAGCGCCGCGACGACATGCAGGCGCTGGAGAAGGAAACGCTGGCCGCCATTAAACAGCGGAAAGGCGAAGATGACGATGTCTTCAAGCTCCGTAAACTCGCGGTCGAGCAGCAACTGAACGAGTTGCAGCGGATGTATGTCGAGGCCCGGGAAATCATGCTCGGCTGGGTGACTTCGGTCGAGCAGAAACACGGCGCCCTGAACGTCACTCTCTCGGCTCTTCCCGAGACCTCACTGGCACAGAGCATCGCGCTGATCGGCCAGACGCCGAGCTACTTCGCCGCCTACAAGGTTGATACGAACGCTCCTCTGAGCGGCGTCATCAACTTCCCGCTGGATGAGATGCGCAAGGAGCACCTCGCCAACTGGCTGAAGGCCTCGCGCCCGGTCGCGAAGAAAGAGATCGCCGAGAGCACCACGATTGCCGCCGGTGACAAGGAACGCGCCCAGAAGATTGCCGATACCGTTTACAATCTGCTCGATTACTCGGTCTCGCAGGGCGTTTTCGATGGCTTCATCGACGTGCAGCCTGCCGAGGGGGGACTGTACACCGCGCTGGGCGGAATGAAAGTCGACGGCTCGATCGTCGTGAACGGCCTGAAGGAGATCGGTGGCGAAGGGACGCAGATTGCCTTCGAAAAGCAGGGGGACTTCGAACTGCACTCCGTGCAGTTGCCCAGCACCCGGCTGGAAATGCAGCAACTCTTCGGCAAGGAGACGACGCTGTATCTCGCCACCTCGGCGGATGCGGTCTGGTACGCCATCGGTCCGGGCGCGCTCGAGCGGTTGCGTTCAGCCCCCGAGTCCCTTTCAAAGGGAGAGGCCGCGGCGAGTACGACCGCCCTCGCCTTCCACATCAAGTTCAGCCCCTGGCTCCAGGCCATCGACCAGCGACTGACTCGCGACAAAAAGGGTGATGCGGCGGCCCGGCAGCGCGCCCTTGCCGCATTCAAACCCGGTGGAGATACAATGGACTTCGCACTCTACCGCGAGAACGACGTCGTGAAACTGCAGATGGTCGTTCACGAAGGTGTGCTGCGCTTCGTCGGACAGGTCATGGCCAAATTCGTGAGCGAAAACCTCTGATCGTCGGCTGATCCCAACCCGCGGCCCACGGCGACGCATCCTGCTCCCTTCGAGGGCAGGATGCGTCGTTCTTCATTTCGAGAGGGAAATCCCGTGCCCGGTCCTCAAGATCTCTGGCTCGATCGCCCGGCCTATGTCGAACTCCGCGAGCGGCTGATCCAGGCCGCCCCCGAACTCGACGGCCCCGACCAGTGGCCGGGGGAACAGTTCCGCTGGCTGGCCGAGGCGGGAGTCCTGGGCTGGGTGATTCCCCGGGAATTCGGGGGTAGCGAAGTCACTTCCGCGGAACTCCTCGAAGGATACACCTGGCTGGCGGAAAGCTGCCTGACAACCACGTTCGTACTCACACAGCGGAACGGGGCGTGTCAGCGGATTGCCGGCTCGGAGAATGAAGCGCTGAAAGCGGACCTGCTTCCGCGACTGGGTACGGGTGAGCTGTTCGCGACCGTCGGAATTTCGCATCTGACGACTTCGCGACAGCATCTGCGTCGCCCCGCAGTGACTGCCGTGCCGCGTGCGAATGGTGGATATGTGCTCACGGGAACGGTTCCCTGGGTGACCGGAGCAGTCCATGCGGACCGCATCGTAACGGGGGGAACTCTCGACGATGGCCGGCAGCTGCTGGCGGCGGTGCCGACCGCCCACCCCGGAGTCCGCTGCCTTCCGCCGCAGAAGCTCCTCGCGCTGGGAGCCTCCCAGACCGGGGCGGTGCAGCTCGACAATGTGGAGATTACGGAGGGAGATCTTGTTTCTCCGCCGCAACCCGAGGTGATGAAGCACGGGAGCGGTGGCGGAGCGGGTTCGCTCGCCACGTCGGCCCTTGCGATTGGCCTGTCGCGGGCTGCCCTGGCCTTCCTGCAGCGGGAACGGGAGCTCCGTCCCGATCTCGAGGAAATCGTTTCCGCATTCACGACTGAAACGGAAGACCTGCAGCGCGAGTTGATGACCGCGGCCCGCGCGGCCGAAGGTTTCGGGGGAACGGCGGTTCCCGCAGCGGTCATTCGCACGCGCGCCAACTCGCTGGTGCTGCGGGTGACACAGGCGGCACTGGCCGCATCGAAAGGAGCCGGATTCGTGGTGGGGCACCCGGCGGAACGCTGGGTGCGCGAGGCGATGTTCTTTCTCGTCTGGTCGTGCCCGCAGCCAGTGCTCAATGCGGCCCTGCGGGAGCTGGCGTTCCTGGAGGGGGAGTGCTGAGCCGCGCCGGTGAGTCAGAGTGGCCGCGCCGGCGACAGGCGCGATTCCTGTTCCGCCTGCGAATGCGGAGCGGCACCGGGTGAAGCGGCGAGACGTTCCCCGCCGCAGGAAGCTGCGCACAGGCGGGAACGTCCGTACTCCGCGCCGTCGGGAAAGAGCCGCAAAATTCGCAAAAATCGACGATTGACCTTGATCGGGAAATCCCTACACTGGCAGCAGAACCACAGCGTCTGCCATCCCCCCGCAGCCAGCCTCTCTCCGGCTGGCGTTCCAGGCGTCGAAGCTTCTTTGCCGCTTTTCCGTCTGGCCGCCGTCACTCCTCGTCGCAGGCTCATCCACGAGTTCCGTGCGCGGAGACCGATCCCCTTCGGACCGGCTGCCCCTGCGGGAGCATTCCGTCTCCGGCACCCCGATATCGCGGAACGTCCGCCCCGAGGCCATGAAACGGTCCGAGATCACGAAGCAACTCGCCTCGATCTTCAACGCCGCCGAGCGCATGCTGATCGAGAATGACGCCCACGCCATCGTGATTCTCGCGGACGTGCTCTATAACTTCGCCGCGATCCGCAAACAGCTCGACAGTCGGCGGGTGCTGATCGCCGCCGACAAGCCCGAGATCCAGAAGGCGGTGAAAGAAGAGGGACTCGATCTCGTCCCCCTGCTCCGGGAGTCCGAAACGCGGCAACTGCAGCTCAGCCAGGCGCTGCTCGAAGCGGTCGCTGACGACCTGCTCGAAAGCGGCGACAAGGTGGTGGCGCTCTACGGCAGCTTCGAGCGGGACACGCTCGACACGATCAGCCTCATCAGCCTGGGAGATCACCTCGCCCGGCTCACGTCCCGCGATCTGCAGCGTCTCGAAACACAGGTGCCGCTCGAAACCCTCCGCGCCGTCGTGGACCTGGCGGTCGAGATCGGCCGCGAAGGGCGTGAAGGAAAACCGGTCGGCACGCTGCTGGTGGTGGGAGATCATCGCAAGGTCCTGGCGATGTCGCACGAGGGAGTCCACGATCCGTTCCGCGGCTACAACCGCAAGGAGCGGATGCTGCGCGATCCCCGCGTCCGCGAGAGCGTCAAGGAAGTCGCCCAGCTGGACGGGGCCTTCATCATCGAGGCGGACGGCGTCGTCGCCTCCGCGGGGCGAATCCTCGACGCCCCCGCTCACGGGTTGACGCTTTCGAAGGGGCTGGGAGCCCGGCACTGGGCCGCCGCCGCCATTTCGAAAGCCACCAAGGCAATCGCCATTGCTGTTTCGGAATCGACCGGAACGGTGCGGCTGTTTCAGGATGGAATCGTGGTGCTGCGGATCGAACCGATGGATCGCGCGATGAAGTGGCACGATTTCGAGATCGAGCCCCCCGCCGCTGCCGACTGATCCGCGGGACGGTCAGAACTGGACGGCGATCCCGCTTAATGCCGGAAACGGCACTCTAACCCGCCCGGCCCATCGATCGAATTGGACGCCCCGAGGTGAGCGGCAACGACTCCCCGCCGCATCAAGGCCGGCGAAGGAACTGGTCTTGATCGAAGCTGCCCCCCTGCCGAGAATATCGGGCCCCGCCGGGACTGCGGAACCAGCGTCCGACGGGTGCACCTGACCTGTCCCAGGACTGTATTCTCACGTGAGGAACGGGAGCCCATGAGCCGGATCGATGCGAACGCGGTGTCCCGCGAGGCGGAATCTTCACCGGCCGAGCGTCTGGCCGCGGCCCCGATGTTTGCCGCGTCACTGACCTTCCTCTTCTGTCTGGCCGGGCTGCTGCATCTCCACGAAACCGCCGAGTTGTCGCGGCTGTGGAGCATGTGCGGCTGGGGGATGTGCATGCTGTATCCGCTGTTCGTCGTCGAGGCGGGCTGGCACTGGCTGCAGGGAAGTCGCCGCAGAAAGCTGCATCTCCTGTATTGTCTCGTTCCTCCCCTGCGGCTGGGGGCGCGCGACCATGCGACCGGCACGCGGATCTGGTTTCCCGGGACCGGCTGGACGACCGTGGATACGCCGCTCCGGCAGCGGCTCGAACGCAGCTTTGGCGTGCCGATGATCTTCATCGCCCTGATGATCCTGCCGTTGATGGCCATGGAGCATTTCTGGGCGGAGCGACTCGCCGGCAGCAAGTCGCTTTCACTCTTCCTGCACACCGCGACCGCGCTCATCTGGGTAGCGTTCACGTTCGAGTTCATCGTGATGGTCTCGATCGTCGACAGGAAGCTCAAGTACTGCAAGGAGCACTGGATCGATATCGCGGTGATTCTGCTCCCCGTGGTTGCTTTCCTGCGGACGGCCCGCCTCGGCCGACTGCTGCGTCTTCAACAGATCGGAAAGATCCAGCAGCTCACCAAGACCGTGCGGATCTATCGTATGCGCGGCCTGCTGATGAAGGCCTGGCGTGCGGTGCTCGTGCTGGAAATTGTGAGCCGGATCGTGCGTTCCAATCCCGAGAAACAGCTCGCCAGACTCCGGCAACAGTTCGCCGAACGGGAGGCGGAGCTGATGGCTCTGCGGGCACAGATCGAGAAGCTCGAAGCCGCACTCGCGACGGCCGCAGCCCAGGCCCCTGCTGTCGCGGTCTCCACAGCCGCGGCGGCCGAAGCGGAAAACGCCGTTCGCATCTCCGCCTGAGCGAAAGCGGGCACAGGAATTTTCCCTCGCCCCGCCCCCATCCAGCCCGCTGCGTCCCATTCGAGGCATTCGGCTGCACGGGCAAGAAGCCTCAACCGCACAATGCCCCGAAGCGTGCCCCGCCCCTCTCTCGTGAGGCAGAGCGGAACGGCCTGTGTTACAATCGACAAACGCCGCGGCTATCCCCCGGACATGCAATCGCGTGCCGCCGGCGCGAATACGATTGCCCCGGCAGGAATCGCATACAGCAGAAGGAACCTTCCCCCCCCTTCCCTGGTCCCCATTCGGTACCCCCGACTCCCGCAAGCCCCCCCTAAAGTCTAAAGCCTACAGCCTAAAGCCTATTCCATGAGTTCTCCGCTCGAAAACGCCCTGGAACGTCTCTGCGAGGGAAAGAGCCTCGACACCGCCACGATGCGCGATTCCGTCGCTTCGATCATGCGGGGAGAATGCAGCGAGGCGGTCATCGCCGCCTTCCTGACGGCACTGCGGCTCAAGGGAGAGTCCGTCAGCGAGCTTGTCGGAGCCGCGCAGGCATTGCAGGAATACGCGACCCCGTTGTCGATCCGGCGCACGGGGACGCTCGACACGTGCGGCACCGGCGGAGACCAGCTGCACACGTTCAACATCAGCACCGCCGCGGCAATCGTGGTGGCCGCCGCGGGAGTGCCGGTTCCCAAGCACGGCAACCGGAGCGTTTCCAGCTCCAGCGGATCGGCGGATGTGCTCGAAGCGCTCGGCGTGAACCTGCAGCTCACCCCCGAAAAGGTCGCTGCATGCGTTGAGGAAATCGGCATCGGGTTCTGTTTCGCGCCCGTGTTTCATGGAGCGATGCGGCACGCGGCCCCCGTGCGAAAACAGTTGAAGTTTCGCACGATCTTCAACCTGCTCGGGCCGCTCACCAATCCGGCCCGGGCCGACTATCAGCTGGTCGGCGCAAGCCGGCCGGAAACGGCGGCGAAGCTCGCGCAGGCTCTCGCAACTCTCGGCCGTCGTCACGCCCTCGTCGTGTGCGGCAATGGCGAGCTGGATGAAGTCAGCCTGTGGGGAGAGACGACCGTCTTCGAAGTGACCGGAGGAGAAGTTCGCGAGCAGGTCTGGACACCCGACTCATTCGGACTGGCTCCGTGCGCTGCCGCGGACTTGCGCGTCGCTTCCGCCAGCGAAAGTGCCGAGGTCATCCGGGCCGTGCTTTTCGGGAAAGAGGGACCGGCGCGGAACATGATTCTGGCGAATGCCGCGGCCGGTTTGATGGCGGCGGAGCGTTTCGCCGATCTTCCGGCGGCAGTGGCCTGCGCGGCGGAAACGATCGACAGCGGAGCCGCATCCCGGTTGCTCGACGCACTGGTCCGCTTCACCCAGCAGTAATCCGGTCAGCTGCTCCGGGCCGAACTGTCGTCGAAACAACGGTTCCACAGGTTGTCGCGACCGGCGGCATTGTGAGGCCGCGCCGCGAAAATCCCGGCTTTTCTGCGGGATGAGGAAAGCGGTTCAGCCGCGGAAAGCGTGCGAGTCCGGGCGGGGTTTGCGGCGCGGATTGCGGTTCAGAGTTGACATCCCGAACGAAGTCGATCCGCTCCCTTGCGAAGCAACCCTCGATTCCTATAATTTGGGAGACGTGCTGATGCCGATTGAGGCAGGCGCGCCGCTTGCAGGGTAAAGGGAAGCCGTCAAGTCGGCAGTGCCCTGCAGTACCGACAGAAGACAGCGAGGGTCACTATGCGGGAGTGGTTCCGGAACGTCTGGTACGCTGTCTCGACCGTTCTCCGCGCTCTCTGGGTGACGCTCTGGACGATGGGGAAGACCTATCAGCGCAAGGCGTTCACCGAAATCTACGAATATCCGGAAGTTCCCGTCCCGGTGAAGCCGCGCTATCGCGGGTTCCATCGCTTCGACCTGACGACCTGTATCGGCTGCGAGAAGTGCGCCGCGGCCTGTCCGGTTGACTGCATTTACATCGATAAAGTGAAAAGCCCGGTCGGGAAAGGCTTCCGCGTCGACGGGTTCACGATTGATTATACGAAGTGCATGTTCTGCGCGTTGTGCGTCGAGCCCTGCCCGGTCGACTGCATTTTCATGGGCTCGAACTACGATCTGAGTTGTTACAGTCGCGACGGATGCATTGTTGACTACGCGAAGTTGCCGCTGCAGGTTGCCTGGGGCCAGGCGACACTGAACCCGACAGCGGTGGCGGAGTCGAAGGTTCTGTATCAGCCGGTGTGGGTAAAGGGAGAGCCGAGCCCGTTCGAATTCTCCTCGGAGAGCGAATAGGCCGGTTGGCCTCCTTCCGGCCCGGTGACACAGAACGACTTCGTGAGGAAGAGTCGTCTGGTGGTCGGGACAGGCGGGAAGCCGTCGTCCGTGGGTCTCTTCCCTGGGTTCACTCGTGATGGCGAATCAGTTTTCAGTGCGGGAGGTAGCAGAGTCCGGGCGACCGCTTTCCTGAAGGTGACATTCCCATGAGCTCCCAGCCGAAGAAGAAATACTTCACTGTCGAACAGGCCAACCAGGCACTGCCGCTGGTGCGGGCGATTGTCACGGACATCGTCACTCACTTTCGCGACGTCCACGAGCGGAAAGAGCGGCTGATGCGGATTCGCCGCCGCTCCGGCGGTGCAACCCGCGAAGCCGACAATCTGTACAGCGAAGAAGTCCAGCAGATCGAGGAAGAACTCGAAAAGGACGTCGCCCGGCTGCAGGATTACGTCGACGAGCTGCAGTCACTCGGCGTGGAGTTCAAGGATTACGTTCGCGGGCTGGTGGATTTTCCGGCACTGATCGACGGCCGCGAGGTGTACCTCTGCTGGCAGCTCGATGAACCGGAAATCGGATACTGGCACGAACTGGATGCGGGCTTTCAGGGGCGGCAGTCCCTGCTGGAAGGCTCGATCCAGACCCCCAAGGCGACGGACGGGAATCCCTGACCGCCAGATCAGGAAAGGGTGTTCCGCCCGCAGGATTTTCCCGCCCACTTTCGGTACACTGCTTTTCAGGGATTGTTGCTGAACCGACTCACCGCAAGACGCGCTGCCAAGAAACGGAACGAAGATGACGGACCTTGTCGGGCACTTTCTGGTATTCACGGTTCTTGGCGTCATCTTCCTGATGCTGCCGCTCCTGCTGGGCTGGCTGCTTCGCCCCAAGGCACCCACCGCCGAGAAGCTCGCGGCGTATGAGTGCGGCGAACCGAGCATCGGTTCCAGCTACGTGCAGTTCGACCTGCGGTTCTATGTGGTCGCCCTGCTGTTCATCATCTTCGACGTGGAAGTCGCCTTCTTCTTCCCGTGGGCAATGGTTTACGGCGGTGCGATGCAGCTTTCCGACACGCGGCTGGCAGAACCGGTTCGAGCCGAAATCAGCCAGAAACTCTTGAACCTCGGCGCGGACGCACCACTGATCGAGAACGCGGGGGGCGTCCTGCCGGCAAGCCAGATCATCAACACCGAGACCGCCTTCCAGCTGGGCGTGACGGGCCTCTGCGACATCCTGGTGTTCTTCGGCGTGCTGCTGGTCGGATTCGCCTACGTCTGGAAGCGCGGCGATCTCGACTGGGTCCGGGCCGTCGCCCAGGAATCGCAGACTTCGAAACCGCAGCAGTACCCGCCGCGTCCCTCGACGCCGGCCCCTGTCTCTCCCGCTGCTCCCCGGCAGCTGGAATCGGTTCACTGAGCGATCGCCGGTTTGCCACCCATCGGCAAGACTGGTGAGACTTCGTTTCGAACCTGCGGCTTCAGTCCCGCGGCCCCCATCCTCAGAGCCGTGCTCATAAGGCAGACAAGTATCAGTTTCAATATCCGATCGGCACGCGTCAGGCCGTCGATCATGCGGAGAAGACAGTCTCCTCTGTCCTCCGCCCCCTCGGCCTGGAGTCGCGGCCGCTGTTGAAGGACAACCGGGAAATGCAGGCTGCCGAAATCCATCAGCGACTTGTCGAACAGTTTGGCGACCGGATCACCGGGGCCAACCTTGAGGCTCTTGACCCGTGGGTCGAAGTCGCGCCGGCGGCCATTGCGGAGGTGTGCACCTATCTCCGCGACACCCCCGGTCTCCAGTTCGACACGCTGAACGACCTGTGTGCGGTTGATTATTTCGACGCCGATCCGAAGAAGGCCGCCAAGCTTGGCGACACCCGTCTCGAAGTCGTCTATCACCTCTACAGCTATCCGCAGAAGCATTCCCTGACTCTCAAAGTGCGATTGCCGCGCTGGCAGAACGATCGACCCGGCGAGCTTCCCGAGATCCCCACGGTTTCGGGCGTCTGGGTGATTGCCGACTGGCACGAGCGCGAAGCCTACGACCTGATGGGGATCCAGTTCCTCGGACATCCCAACCTGCGACGGATTCTCTGCCCCGAGGACTGGGTCGGGCATCCGTTGCGGAAAGACTACGAGTTCCCCCTCGAATATCACGGAATTCGCGGGCGCTGAAAGCGCCGGGACGCGGAAGCGATTCACACGCCGCCTGCGGGCAGCGACCACTCCATTTTTTAGCCGCGTGAGATCGTCATGAGCATGCAACTGGAAGACCCGCGGATTGTCGAGTTTGACGTCCGTACCGACGAGATGCTCGTCAACATGGGGCCGCAGCATCCGAGCACGCACGGAGTGCTGCGGCTGCTGCTCCGGACCGACGGCGAAGTCGTGCATGAAGTGACTCCGCACATCGGCTACCTGCACCGCTGTGCCGAGAAGATCGGCGAGAACCTCGCCCCGCCGCAATGGATTCCGTATACCGATCGGATGGACTATCTGGCGGCGATGAACATGAACCTCGGCCTCGCCCTGACGGTCGAGAAGCTGATCGGCATGGAAGTCCCCGAGAAGGCGATGACCCTGCGGGTAATCATCGCCGAACTGAACCGCATCGCCAGCCACCTTGTCGGCATGGGGGCTTACGGACTCGATCTGGGAAGCTTCAGCCCCTTCCTGTATGCGTTCCGCGAGCGGGAAATCATCCTCGATCTGTTCGAGGAGGCCTGCGGTGCCCGGCTGACGTACAGCTATCTCACGATCGGCGGGGCGACGCACGATCTTCCGGGAACGATTCAGATCCCGCCCGGACTTGCCGCGCTCACCAGGCGGAGCATGAACACGCGGCTCACCTGGCTCGAAGCTTTGAGCCTGTTTCTCGACTGGCTCGAGCCGCGGATTCTCGAATATCACACGCTCCTCACCGAGAATCAGATCTTCATCAAGCGGACTGCCGGGATCGGCATTCTTTCTCCCGAAATGGCGGTCAGCCACGGTTGTACGGGTCCCGTGCTGCGCGGCAGCGGGATCGACCACGACCTGCGCCGTGATGGCGAGCGGATCTACACCCGGATGTACGACGGCTACGACTACAACGTCGTGGTCGCACCGTTCTCCAATGCCCCGCCAGAAGTCGTGGTCGGCGATAACTGGTGCCGCTTCTACGTCCGCATGATCGAAGTGGTCGAGTCCATCAAGCTGGTCCGGCAGGCGATCGAGCGGTATCCAAAAGCCGAGGGAACGCACCGCGTCCCCTACAAGATGAACACCAAGCTGCCGGTCGGGGACGCGTATCTCGAAACCGAATGCCCGCGCGGACAGATGGGGTTCTACATCGTCGGAAATGGCGATGCACAGCCGTTGCGTGCCCGCGCGAAAAGCTCGTCGTTCTGCAACCTGTCCGTCACGTCCGAACTGTGCCGCGGCTGCCTGATCGCCGACATCCCCGCGATTGTGGGATCGCTCGACATCGTCATGGGAGAGATCGACCGGTAGTCCCCGCGCGGTGGTGCTGGCGGGGGTTCCGCCGACGGCCTCGCTGCCGCCGCATCGCTCCGTCTGGCGTGGAGAGCGCTGACCGGTGGCTCGGGATCGGGGAACTGTTGGCTTTCAGAGACAGGACCGCTACGCTCTTCGGCTGGCAGGAAGGGCTGCCGCGCTCATGGCGCTGGCTTACCGGCCGGGGCCGGGTGCGCATGCGGTCGCATCCAGCGCGAACTTCGCGCGGTCGATCAGCGACATGGAGTATTTCGCAAGACAGGCGTGATGATGGCGGATGGATTTCTCGGTTATCCCAGCACACTGATGCTCGACGTGGTCGTGTGTGCGCTCGTGCTGGTGGTGCCGCTGCTGCTCTACAGCATCTACCTGGTGAAGACGCGGCAGAAGTATGTGCTGCATCGCAATCTTCAGGTCTCGCTCGGCACGGTGCTGATGATCACCGTGCTGCTGTTCGAGATCGACATGCGAATGCATGGGGGCTGGCGAAACATTCTCGCCAGGCGTTCGGAGCCGCTGACGCCCGATGCCCTGGCCATCGTCACGGGCATCCTCTACGTACACCTCTTCTTCGCGGTGACGACGGTGATCCTGTGGGGAATGACGTTGTTTCTCGCCTGGCGTCACTTTTCCCGCCCGCCGCTGCCCGGCCGTCACAGCCGGCTGCACAAACGCCTGGGCTGGCTCTCGTCGATCGACATTGCACTCACCTCGTTGACCGGCCTGATGTTCTACTATTTTGCGTTTGTCAGGCTGTAGGCTGGAGACTGGCGGCTGGAGTGACGGAGGGGGGCAATTGATAAGTTGAGCCGCGCCCCAACGGGACGCGCGCCCCCGGGGTTGGGCATCGAATGCGCGCATCCCGTTGGGATGCGGCTCAACGATGCGACGCGATAACGAAACTTTGCGATGCGACCTCGAGGGTTGCCGTTTTGATGACGGTGCGATCAACGGCAGCATGACTCGACGCCGTTGACTGCTTCAGCGGCTGGAAGCGCGGGGCGGCTTCTGGAGGTACTGATCGAGGAACGTGAACGTCTCCCTCATCGTCCGCTCGCGCTCTTCACCGCGCCAGCCGTGCTTCGCTCCCACCAGCAGCTCCACCCGCCCGGGGACGCCGACTTTGGTGAGCGCGGCGGCCATCTGCACCGCCTGATCGTAGGGGACCAGCGGATCGACGGTCCCCTGGAAAATCAGCATCGGCGCATCACCCGCATCCACATAGGTAATCGGGGAGGCCTGCCGGTAGCGCTCGGGCTGCTCTTCCTGAGTGCCTCCCATGAAATTCCGAACGATCTCGCGCGAGAGGGGCGGATACTCTCCCAGCAGGTTCGTCGGGCCGAAGTAGCTGACGACGACCTGCACCTTGCTGGAATGTTCGGGCCAGCCCCCCTCTCCTTCGAGGCCATCGTCGCGGTCCATCGTTCCCAGCAGCATCGCCAGATGCGCCCCCGCGGAGAACCCGACCGCGCCGATCCGGTCGGGATCGATCTTCAGCTCGTCCGCATGCGCCCGCAACCAGCGGACGGCACACTTCACGTCCTCCACCTGTGCGGGGAACAGTGCGGCTGGTGCGAGGCGATAGCCCACCGTCACGGCCACATATCCGCGCCCCGCCGCCAGCTGGATCGCTTCACGAAGCCCATCCTTCGAGCCGGTGGCCCAACCCCCGCCATGAATGAACACCACCACCGGGCTTCGCTCGCGATCCCCCTGCGGGAGCGCGAGGTCGAGCAGGAGTTTCGTCTCGCCGCCGCGCCCGTATTCGACATCCGTCCGCAGTTCGACGCCGCCGGGTGCGGCGGCCGGCGACTCGGCACGGGTCGAGGAAGTGATGATCAGGACATGCAGGACAAGAAACGTACAGACGGCTGCCCCGCGGGACAGCCCTCGAAAGTTCTCACGCACCGGCTCTTCACTCCCTGGGTTCGATGGTGTGTCTGCTTTCCGGGAACCGGCGGGAGGGGGATGTCCCCCTCCCGTGGATTGATTCACCAGATGATACCCGGGAACTGCATCGTCGGGCTACTGTCAAACGCGACCGTACAGGTACTCGTGCATGAAGTGGATCGTCGTCTCCTGGTCACAGGCCTGGTAGGCATTCAGGTCGCCAATGGAGATCAACCCGAGCAGGCTGCCTTCACCGTCGAGAACGGGGAGGTGACGTATGCGGCGGCGTTTCATCACGCCGCGGGCTTCGTCGATTGTCGTCTCCACCGTGCAGCAGGCGACCTGTGTCGTCATCACGTCCCCCACTGTGACTTCCGAGGGGATGCGCTCGTCGGCAACGACGCGGCGCAGGACGTCGCGCTCGGTGAACATGCCGACCAGTTGATCCCCATTCGTCACCACGAGGGCGCCAATCGAGAAATCGTTCATCCGCTGCGTGGCTTCGAGAACCGTCGCCGTATGGGGGATGGAATGCACAACTCCCCCCTTGTCTTTGAGGATCTCTTTGACCGTGACCATGGGGCGCTCCTTAGACTTGAAGATAAGGGAGCAACAGGGAAGGGCCGGGCTTGAAGAGATGGTGGGGCCGACCCATGAATGAGGCTGGCTTTTAAGATAGGCTGGCTTCGGTCGGTTCGGCAACCTTTTTTTCAGGTTCTCAGGGCGGCGAGTGACAAATCCGGACTGCGATCACGCGACGCATCCGCCCCCGGAATGTTCCCGGCAATTCGCAATCCCCAATAAAAAACTTCGGTCGGAGGGCCCGAAACGAGCGCCCCGACCGAAGTGGAGAAAGCCTGCTGGTCCTGTCCGCTCACGCGAACATGCCGACAATCACTTGGCGTATTCGACCGTGCGCGTCTCGCGGAGTACGGTCACCTTGATCTCACCGGGGTAGGTGAGCGTCTCTTCGATCGCGCTGGCGATATCGCGGCACATTTTGGCTGCTTCGCGGTCATTTACCTGAGTCGCATCGACGATGACACGAATCTCGCGTCCGGCCTGAACGGCGTACGCCTGTTCGACGCCCGGAAAGCCGCAGGCCACGGCTTCGAGCTCTTCGAGTCGCCGGACATACTTTTCGAGCGTTTCGCGGCGTGCTCCGGGGCGCGCCGCGGAGATCGCATCCGCCGAGGCCACGAGCACCGTGTAAATGTAATCGACACGGATGTCGTCGTGATGCCCCTGGGCGGCGTGAACGACCTCAGGCCCCTCGCCGTACCGCTTGAGCAGTTCCGCACCAACTGCGGGGTGGCCCCCTTCCATTTCGTGGTCGGCGGCCTTGCCGATGTCGTGCAGGAAGCCGCAGCGGCGGGCGAGCGCCCCGTCCAGTCCCAGCTGCTCGGCGAGCAGGCCGGTGAGATAGGCCACCTCGATCGAGTGCCGCAGAACATTCTGGCTGTAGCTGACGCGGAAGTTCAGGCGGCCCATCAGGTCGATGAGTTTCTCGTGCAGGCCGAGGACTCCTGCTTCCTGCGCCGCCTCCTGTCCCAGGTGGCGGATATGCTCTTCCATTTCCTTCTGGGTTTCGGCGACGATCTCTTCGATCCGCGAAGGATGGATGCGGCCGTCCTGGATCAGCTTGCGGAGCGCGAGCTTGGCGATTTCGCGGCGGACGTTGTCGAAGGCCGAGACAATGACGACGCCCGGCGTATCGTCGACGATGACGTCGACCCCGGTGAACTTTTCGAAGGCGCGGATATTCCGCCCTTCGCGACCGATGATGCGGCCTTTCATTTCATCGCTGGGAATATCCACCGACGAGACGGTGGTTTCGGAGGTATGGCTGGCGGCGTAGCGCTGCACGGCCATCCCGATAATCTCGCGGGCCATCTTGTCGCAGGTCTGCTTGAGCTGCGCTTCGTGCTTGAGGATAATCCCGCCGGTTTCGTTCTTGAGCTCGTTGCTGAGGCGGCTGAGCAACAGTTCGGTGGAGGATTCTTTCGTCAGGCCGCTGATGCGGTAGAGTTCTTCCTGCTGTTGTTTCAGGATCTTTTCGACTTCGCGTTCGCGGACGTCGAGGGCCTCGGTGCGTTCGGTGAGCTTCTTCTGCGTGAGCTCGAGCATCCGTTCTTTCTTGGTGATGTCCTGCTGTTGATCGTCGAGCAGGGTTTCGCGACGGTCGAGCCGGCGTTCCTGTTCGCGCAGTTCATCGCGGATGCGTGTGTTTTCCTTTTCGAGTTCCTCGCGGCGGCTGATGAGCTCTTCCTTGGCGGCGAGTTCCTGAGCTTTTCGCAGGGTTTCGGCTTCGCGTTCCGCCTGCTTGAGAATCTCGTCACGCCGCTGGTAGGCCGCCCCCCGCATCACGCGTTCGATCGAGTATCCCGCGGCCAGTCCAATGACCAGCCCCAGGATCCCCACTACGGCTTCCATATACGGACTTCCTTCGTCTTCCCGCTTGGTCGGAAATCCTCGTCGCCGTTCGGTTCGCGCGGTATCAGCCGAACTGGCGCATCGTCCGGCTGGCGCCCGAGGGCCGCGGGCACAAACGGGTGTCCGGGGTACAGGGATCGTCAGCCGAAAGCGACCAGGTCATTCCCGGGGCTGGCGAAAGAGAACGCGTGGCGGCAATGCGCAGCCGTCACCGCACTCCCCGGAAGGGGCGAGCAGCGCCGTCGCAGTTGCGCCGTCGTGTCAGCAACAGTCGAAATGCAGCCGTTCCCAACCGGTGCAGGTTGCTGTCCCCGCGGTTGAGTTGAGACCCTCGCCACAGCGCCCCGGACGGGGCGGACTCGATGGTCGGAAGTAAAGTGGCTGCCATCCAACCGTGCAGAGCTTCTGCCTCCCCCTGTACGGAAACAGCAACCGCCCGAGTCGGGCGGTCGATTCCAGACAGGCGGATGCCACTCGCGCGAGGCGTCCCAGGGGGCGCCCTGCCAATCGTTGCACAAGCCAGAGCAGTGCGGCGACCACGAAGTGGAACATGCCGGAAGCTTTCACGTAACGTAACTTGTGACTTTGCTCGGGACCGGCGATTGCCGGGCTCGCCCTTCCAGACCAGGAATGGCCCAGAGGACTCACGTGGTTCCAGTAGATGACTGCAATTCACACGCGGAGGGGCCTGTCGAGAGTCCGGTCCGAAAAGACAACACCTTCGGGCAATGCAAGACAGGCCGCAGGTGAGCGAACCATCGACGGGAAACTCTCGCGCAAGAAATGCCAGTTCATCCTATCAGAGCCCGGTCGACGGTCAACCAAAAAACAGATTTCGTCGGCCTCGGCGGGAAACCGGGAGATCCGAAGTTCGATCAGGGAAGGAATGCGGGGCAGGGCAGGCGGGCTCTGAAGAACGCCGCTGACGGGAAATCAGAGCGCGACCATGAGTGGGGCCATGCCGGCCGCGCACGGACTGCGAGAGCATCCGCAGTGCCTCGGATTCCCTGTCGGAGGGATTCCCTTCAAGATGCCCCGACCGAAGCGGGAAATGGCGGGACACGAGAGAGGCACCGGATGCCTTCGAGGAATGACCGACAGCCGCAGGTCAACAGCTCAAGCGTCACCCCGCGGCTCGCCCCCATCCCTCGCGGTTATTCACGAGCCTGAACGGCCGGCGGCCGCACCAGCCTCGAAGTGCCTGCGGGGATCGTGTCATTCCGCGGAGGAAAATTCACCGCACGAAACTCGAATCACGGGAAAAAGCGAACACGTCTTCACGTGATCTTCACGCGAAGTTGACCGGAAGTTCGAAGAGAATTGCCGGCAGCCTCAGGAAGCGTGCCGCTCCTTCTCCGAGATCGGCTGCGGGCCGAAAACAAATGTGTCCTGCACGCCATGAAGATCGCGCAGGACACCCGAGCAGCTGACACGGCTTTCCATTCGGGACGGCTTACCACCAGTAGCCGGGGTAACCGTAGCTGAAGCTGAAGCTGTATCGCGGGTAGTAATAGCTGCTGTAGCCGTAATAGGGGTAGTACGAACTGTAGCCGTAACCGTAGTACGGGCGGTAGTACGAGCCATAATATCCGCCGTAATAGGGTCGATAGTAGCTACCCCAGCCGCCATGATAATGCCCATGATGGTGATGGCCATGCCAATGCCCTCGCCCCCAGCGCTGGTAATAGACCGGCTGGGCCTGGGTGTCTGCCGTGCTCCCCTGGGCCGTTTGCACGACCGCGGGGCTGACCTTCACCGCTGGAGTGGCCTGAACCTTCTCCCCCGCCTGGGCCGTGGCCGGGATGGCCAACAGGGCCGATGCCAGCAGCCCGAACAATCCTGCCTTCATTGTCGTAAATGTCCGCATTTGCTCTCTCCTTCGCTCAAAGAACACTGTTTTCCACACACAGGAACACACTGCAAATTAAGGGCCGAGCAGGAAGACAGCGCTCAAATGGGAAACCGCTGGCAAATACCCCTCCTTAAGAATCGTACGGGGTTAAAGTGGGGAGTCAAGCTGGGGAGGTCTGGGGAATGAACGCCTGTCGCAGGGTTTGATCACACTGTCCAGAGACTGATCACTCGCATCACCTCGCTCCGCGCAACGGGGGAAGAGTGCTGTCGCAGCCATTCGGGAGCGCTCGCGAGACGCCTCGCCGCTCAAGACTCTGAGACGATCTTCAGATCCTGAAGAAGCAGAGTCGCCGCGCCGGTTGCCGCTTCGGTCTTCACTGCATCGCGAACGTCCAGGGTGACTCGACTTTCGTCTGCGCACGCATGTCAGTAACACCGGGAGGAAACGGCAGTCCCGCACGCAACATGGCGGCAACGCCATCAGTACCAGCGTCGTTTATCCACCAGCGTGGCCGGCGGTTCTCCCGCCACGAAGCGGCGGATATTCTCCAGCAGCGTCTCCAGGTGCCGTTCCGCGATTCGCGGTGACGCCGCGGCGACGTGCGGCGTGATCAGCACATTCTCCATCCGCCACAGGGGATGGTCGGCTGGCAGCGGCTCAATCTCGAAAACATCGAGCGCCGCGCCGGCAATCAACTGCGTCTGCAGGGCCGTCGTCAGGTCAGCCAGGTCGACGATTGCGCCGCGGCCGATGTTGATCAGATAGCCGCTCCGCTTCATCCGCTCAAACTGAGGGAGCCGGAACAGCTTGTACGTCTCGGGAGTGTGCGGGGCCGCGATGACGACGAAGTCGCTCTCGGCAAGGAGCTGGTCGAGCCGATCCGGAGACCAGATCTCCGGCAGCACGCCCGGAAGCGTGCGCTGTTGCGGATCGACTCCGAGGAGCCGCATGCCGAATGCCTGCGCCCGGCGGGCAATCTCGGCACCGATACTCCCGACGCCCACGACTCCCAGCGTACAGTCGGCGAGGTGCAGGTGACTGCGGTCAATCGAGTTCACCGTGCCGGGGCCGCTGATGAAGTCCGAGCGGGCTGTCTCACCCCCGATCGGTTCCCATTTCGCTTCCCACTGCTGCCGCAGGTAGTGGTGCAGATTCCGCGCAAAGCAGAGGACGTACCCGAGGACATGGTCGGCAATGACATCCGAGAACAATCCCCGCATGTTGCTCAGGAGGCACGGATGCTCCACGAGTTCCGGGAAGAGATAGTGCTCCAGGCTTGCGGTGGGAGACTGTACCCAGCGCAGCTGCTGTGCCGCGGCCAGCAGAGGGGGAGTGATCTTGCCGAAGAACGCGTCGGCGTCGGCAATCTCCGCGAGTGCCTGGTCTTCACTCTCGGCATTGACGACCTGCATCGGTCCGGCGGCCTCGCGCACGCGGGCAAGTCGCGCTGCATCCACGGGGGGAAAGATCACAAGCTTCATTCGGGCGGGCCCTCGCAATGGCTCGAAACGCGTTCCCTCGCGTGTTGCTGTTTCCTGCATTCCGTTCGCACGTCCGCCGTGGGGGGAGAGAGTCGCACGGTGCCTCGTTGATTCGGCACACTCTTCCTTCGGCGCAGTTCGCGATGCGAACCTCGCGTCCCTTTCGCGCGAGCACAGCGGCGCGCCCGCGACAGCGACGAATTTCCACGACCGGTTTGTGCCGCCAGTGTAGGTGACGCAAGTCGATGTTCCAAGCGAATGTTGCATTCACTCAACAGGGAATCGGGAAATGTTTCCTTGTCGATGGCATGCGTTTGTTTGCATTTGGTGAACGAAAAGAGAAGAATTCCCGCTTGCCCTTCTGGAATGGGTTGATCAGAATGGGCACCCGTTTGCTCCGTGAACTTCACGCCGAGTGAGTGTCACCCGAACCTGAAAATTTGAGGGAGCCTGATGCAGGTCATCTCGCGAAGAGTCAACGAAGGTTTGGTTATCGATAACGAGATTTTCGTGACGGTCCTCGACATCTACGATGACCATGTTCGGCTGGCGATCTCCTCGCCTCGCAATTCTCCGTCCTACTGGGAACAGAGCCTCTACCTCGATCCGCAGGAGCAGGAAGCTTCGCTCGAGTTCAGTCTCGGTTCATGCGAGTAAGTCAGCGGGGCTGACCGCTCGCTTCCACATCGCCTGGAATCTGCGCGTCTCGTGTTGAACGCATCGCGTTCGTTCGATCGTGGAGCGTGCGCACTCCGTCTGCGGGTACGACTTGCCCGCACTGCCGTGATCGCCGATTTCCCCGAGAACCGGCGGCAGAGGCCGTGCCCTGCACGCCGTGCGGACATTCGCTATACTGCAGATGCCGTGTGCAGTCAGGCTCCGCCCGGAGCCTCTGTCGGCGGCAGTTCTGTCGGCTTCGTGCCCGCGCGAGTCCCTTCGTGAAAACAGCCTGTCGTCACGGAGTCCGCTCCCGCGTCCCTGCTGGTGAACGATCATCATGACTTCGCGGTTTGCGACGCACGAACATCACGAGTTCCAGGAAGCGAGCCGGGAAGCGCTCGCATCGGCGAACCTGCAGCTGGCGCTGAGCCGACTCGGAGAAACGCTCGCGGCCGGGAATCGGCGGGCCTTCGAAGAGCTCGGCGGCTCCTCGCTTCTGCGCGACAAGGCCCGCGCGATCAAGGAGCACACGCTCAGTCATCTGGATCGTTACCTCGAACAGCTCGAAGCCGCGATCACCGCCCGTGGGGGACAGGTCCACTGGGCCGCGACGGGAGAAGAGGCCAACGAGATCGTCGCGCAGATTGCCCGTCGGCGGGGTGTCACGCGCGCGGTGAAATCGAAGTCGATGGTGACGGAAGAGATCCACCTGAACCGTCACCTCGAGAAGGAAGGGATCGAGATCACCGAGACCGATTTCGGTGAGTTCATCATCCAGCTTGCCGGCGAACGTCCCTCGCACATCGTTGCCCCCGTCGTGCACAAGACGGTCGATGAAGTGGCGGAAGTGCTCAACCGCCGGCTGGACGCCAACGAGCCCGCCGAAGCACACGCCCTCGCACAGCTCGCCCGCCGCCGATTGCGCGAGAAGTTCGCCGGGGCCGAAATGGGCATCACCGGCGCGAACTTCGTGGTGGCGGAGACGGGGACGATTGTCCTCGTTTCGAATGAGGGGAACGCACGGCTGACGACGACGGTTCCGCGGACGCACGTCGCGATCGTCGGCATCGAGAAGGTCATTCCGACACTGGCCGACCTGCCGATCTTCCTGAAGATCCTCGCACGGGCAGCGACCGGACAGAAACTGTCGGTTTACACGTCGCTCATCACCGGTCCCCGCCGTGAGGGTGAGGTGGACGGTCCCGAAGAACTGCACCTGATTCTTCTCGACAACGGGCGTTCGCGAATTCTCGGCAGCCCGACGCGGGAGAGCCTGTTCTGCATCCGTTGCGGCGCATGTCTGAATACCTGCCCTGTGTATCGGAAGATCGGCGGTCACGCTTACGGCGGCATCTATTCGGGGCCGATCGGCGCGGTGCTGACGCCGCTGTTCGATGGCTTGAAGGAGAACCGACATCAGCCGCATGCCTCGTCGTTGTGCGGGGCCTGTCAGGCGGCGTGTCCGGTGAAGATCCAGATTCCCGAACTGCTGATCCGCAATCGTGCCGCGCTCCACGAGCAGCACGACGTCCCCTGGATTGAAGAGTGGATCTATCGCCGCTGGAGCCGGGTGATGCGTTCTCCGGCATGGTTCGGACGACTGCTGCGCTGGAGCGGCCGGATCCTGCCGCGGCTGGGGCAGGATGGCTGGCTGACGCGTCTGCCGGGACCACTGGCGGGATGGACCCGCTGTCGCGACTTTCCGGTCCCGGCGGCCCGCCCGTTTCGGGAACGCTGGAAAGAGCTGGAACGCGAACCGCTCGATCCGGTCGCAACGACAGCGGAACCGCATCAAACAGCCTGAACGCATTCGCCCGCGAAGGCGATCCGCTTTTGTGCGAGCGCGCCGTGCGAATGCCTGCCGTGTGTCCCCCGCGCCGCTTCAGAGACGCGTGGGTCCTTCAAGCAACGTGCCGTGTTTCGCAGAGCGCCGCCCCTGCAAGCGGCCGCCATGAAGCCGGATTCTCTTGGCCCCGGGCCGGGAATTCGGCAGAATAAAAGAAGCTGGCTGACACACGCTCTGACGACCGACGCGAACGTTCGCAGGTGGAAAACAGATTGGTGCGGCGAATTGCACTCCGCTGCGTTATAATCGCTCTCCACCAAGACCAAGACAATCTGCCTGCGAGGGTGATGGGTGAGTGAGCTGACGCATTCGTTGGCAGCGCACTGCCCGGCAATGGCCCGCCGAGAGTGATGTCCCTCTGTGAGGCGCGATCCCGAATACCTGTGGGTGACCTCCGCCGTGACCACAACCTGCAAGACTGCCAGAGAACTGCTCGAAGCCGAGGGGCTTCAGCCCGAGCGATTGCCGCGACACGTGGCAATTATCATGGACGGTAACGGACGCTGGGCGCAGAGCCGCGGGTTTCCGCGGATCGAAGGGCATCGCCGCGGCGTGACCAGTGTGCGAACCGTCGTCGAAGAGTGCGCCCGGCTGGGGATCGGCCAGCTGACGCTCTACTGCCTCAGCAGTGAGAACTGGAAGCGGCCGCGACGCGAACTCGACTTCCTCATGCGGCTGCTCGAACAGTATGTCATCGAAGAGCGGCAGGAGATCATGCGGCAGGACATTCGCTTTGCGATGATCGGCCGCCGCGTCGGACTGAGCGAAGGGGTTCTCCGCGAGGTCGAGAAGACCATCGAATGCAGCCGCTCCAATTCGGGGATGCGGCTGTGTCTCGCAGTCAACTACGGGAGCCGCAGCGAACTCGTCGATGCGGTGCAGGCCATCGCCCGCGAGGTCGCCGCCGGCCAGCTCCAGCCGGAGGAAATCAGCGAGGCGGACATCGCCCGGAATCTGTACACCGCCGGGATGGAAGATCCCGATCTTGTGATTCGCACCGCCGGTGAAATGCGGATCAGCAACTTCTTGCTCTGGCAGATCAGCTATGCGGAACTCTGGGTCACCGAAAAGTGCTGGCCGGAGTTCCGCCGCCCCGATCTGATTGATGCGTTCCGCGAATACGCGGCACGCGATCGCCGGTTCGGTGGATTGAAAGGCTGATCAGCGAATGCTCTGGAGGCTCACGCTCGGTCCTCTTCTCATCGCGGGTCTTGCCGGGGTGTTCTATCTGGACGCCCATGCCGGTAGCAGTGCGCCCTATCTGCTGGTGCTGGCGATCCTGCTTTGTGTCCGCAGTGCCTGGGAACTGGTTCAACTGCTGCGAACCCGCTCGTTCGAGCCGCAGTTGTGCCTGGTGACCTTCGGCAGCCTGGCCGTCGTCCTTTCGAACTGGATCGAACGAATTCCCGCGACAGGAACCGACCTGCATGTGCGGAGCGTCGCGGCGCTCGGTCCGCCGATGCTCACGTTCTCCCTCGTGTTCCTGGTGCTGCTCCTGAGCGAAGCATTGCGTTATCGGCAGCCCGGACGCAGCATGGAATCCCTCGGTGCCGAGCTGCTGATCCTCTGCTACGTCGGCGTACTGCTGAGCCTGACGATTCAACTCCGCTGGGTCGCGGGGGCGGATGCCGGCTATCTGGTGCTCGGATCGCTGATCGTGGCCACGAAGTGCGGCGACATCGGGGCGTACTTCTTCGGGAAGTTCTGGGGACGGAGCAAGATGATCGAGCGGCTCAGCCCCGGCAAGACCTGGATGGGGGCTCGCGGTGCGCTCGTCGGTGCGAGCCTCGGCTCGCTCGCCTGGTTCACCTGGGCCGCTCCTCTGTTCAACTCCGAATGGCCGCGGACCGAGTGGTACTGGGCCCTCTTCTTCGGTCTGGCGATCGGCGTGGTGGGACTGGTGGGAGACCTGTGCGAATCGCTGATCAAACGCGATCTCGGAAAGAAGGACTCGGCACCGCTGCTCCCGAGTTTCGGCGGTCTGCTCGACCTGCTCGACAGCGTGATCTACGCCGCCCCGGTCGCCTACCTGCTGTGGCTGATTCTGCCCCTGCATCCTTGATGGCTGCTGCCGCGCACGGGCGACATGCCGGGAGCAGGGCTCAGGTGAAGATCATGCCTCAGCGGAGCAGGTTCCGCAGCCGCGTGCCGAGTTGAGGCTGCCGCTCTTCGACAGTTGGCGTGGCCGGCGGATCTTCAAACAGGAAGCGGCCCCAATAGCTCGTCAGCATCCGTTCGCAGTCGGCGTAGCGTTTCTCGTCCCAGGCGAGCCGCAGGCTGGAAAGCGTTTTCGTGAGTTGCCGCGAATCGTCCTGCGTGAGCCGCTGGAGCTGCACCTGGACATCATCAATCCAGACGCGGCCTCCCTGCAGCATCTCGATCCGAAAGCGCGCGTTCTGCAGCGACTCGGAGGGAAGGTTGCGAATGCGGAAGAGGTACTGTTGCCACTGCGGGCCGGCCTGAATGTTGGCCTGCTGCACATAAGGCTGCCCATCCACCTGGCCTTCGAGTGCGAGGCGAACGAGGAGAGCGGGCTGGTCGCTCTTCACCCACAGGCTCGCGGTGAGATAACGGCTGTTCTCCAGCGGAAGGGGATGAGTGAGCACGGCGGTCGATTGCTGCCGGGCGGCCAGTTTCAGCGAGTACCGACCGGAGTGGACTTCCCGGTGATCCAGGGTCCAGCTCTTGTTGCTCCCTTCGGGAAAATCCCAACCGGGGAGTTCCCGACGTCGCTGGCCGGCGAGCTCAAAGCCGCCATTGCTCAACGGCGACGGCCGTCGGTCGTGCTCCTCATTGATCTGCGTCAGGATCTGCTCGAACTGATCGATGCGGCGTTTCAGATCGACAAGGGCCGCTTCGGGCAGCCGGACCGTGTAGCCGACAATCTGGGCCCGCGGATCCTGGAGACGGCATCCCCACGCGGAGTACGGCTTCAACGTGATCGTTAATGAGCTTGCGCCACCGGAAGCCGGTTTGAGCGGCACTGCTTCACTGGCCGCGAGCGGCTGCAGGGGAGTTGTCGCGTCACTCGCGAGTTGAATGTGGACCGCAGCGGGAAGATGCGAATCATTCACCGCATACAGCCAGGATTGTTCGGCGTCCGCGGCAATCCGCAGCGTGACAGGCTGCTGCCTCGGCGAGAATGTCTGAAATCGGGTTGCGGGCAGAGACTGGATCAGCCACCGCAAGTCGCGGGTCTCGGCTTCCTGCCCGAAGGGAATCGTCCAGCTGCCGTCGAACACGACTCGCGAATCGAGAGTAGAGAGTGCGTGCGCGAATCGTTTCCGATTCTCTCCGCCAGCGGGAACAACCGGAGTCGCAAGGTAGGTGTACGCCGGTTGCCACGGCGAAATCGAGTCGAACGCCTGTACCCGGGTTTCGCGCGGGGCGCTGAAGAAGAGACTTCCGGGCGTCACGCCGGGCGGGCACAGTGCCGCATCCAGCGTCGGACTGTTGTTGACGGTTGCATTCAGCGCTCGGTCGAGCAGTTCATCACTGCCCGCGTGAATGACCGGTCGCAGGACCACGATCTGCGGCGTCTCGGCAGCGCGGGAGAAATCGAGCCCTCGCGGCAGGAGCATCTCGCCGAAGCTCGTTCCGAACTTCAGCGCATTCAGGATGTCGTCGCCGGGAAGATCGGCGGTGAGCGCCTGTTGCGCATTCAGGAGCACACGCGCGTTCGGAATCGCCGAAGTGACGATCTCCGCCAGCCGCGCATGGAAACGGCTGATCTCATCGCAGCGCCACTTCACCCATTCGCGACTCGCCGTCGTCGTGAGGAACTCGTAGCGCAGCGCGAAACGATCGGGGCCTTTCGAGGTGGGCACGCGAATGCGCGTCGCGAGCTCGAAGCGGCGCACGGTCTCATCGTCGTAGCCCCACTCCAGCCCCGGAAGCTGCAGGTATCCCGCCGTGCTCAACTGGAGCGAGACCCCGCGAAACGAGGGGTGATGGCGGTAGCGTTCGACCAGTTCGTGAACGACGCGGGCGACTGCATCCTGCACGCGACCGTCGAGCGGATTGTACCAAGGGCCGCGCCCGCGCGAGGATGCCTGCGTTTCCCGCCAGGTTCGGCCGTCGCGTCCCACCAGTTCGATACCGACTGCACCGGGAGCCGATTGGGAGATGTGGCGTTCCAGTTCAGGAAGCGGCGTCGAAAACTGCAATTCGGGAACCAGCACCAGCTCTTCGCGATCGAACAGCCGAAACAGCAGTTCGAGCACATCCTTGCGCAGCGGGTCCAGGCCAAGCGACGAGAATGCGCCGTTGTCGTAGCGTGGCGTTGGTTCCAGAAGTTGACTGGGATAGAGCGTGCTTCCCTCCGCGAAGACCGCCAGCAGCAAGCTGTTATAGCCCTCGCTGTGGATGTACTCCACGAGCCGCTGACCGGCGGAATGGAAACTGTGCCAGTCATCGAGGCTGCGGCGGCTGCCCGGATCCTGGGCGTCGACGACGCCGAAACTTTCCACGAGCAGCGGCTTGTTCAGATACGGCCCGACCCAGCGGGCGGCAGCCCCCTTCAGGCGCGGGACGTCAGCGGCCGGCGGCAAGTGTTCGCCGACTTCGACGACCTGCACGCGAGACACCTCCGGCCCCTCCTTCGCTCCGACGTTGTGGAGCAGCAGCACCGGGTCGGAGACATGCGGCCAGAAGTAGATCCGCTGTGTCAACGCCGACGATTCGTCATTCGCGGGCAGCACCGGCCAGTCGGTCGTGACCGCCAGCCCGGTATCGAGTCCGCGCGGCGTCAGATGCCCGAGGGCATTCGGTTGCAGCAGGCTCGCACCAACATTCTGCGCAACGCCGGGAGGCAGAGTCAGAATCAGTTGATGCGGCCGGTTCATGTTTTCGATCCGCAGGCGATACGCCGACCAGTTCAGTTCGGAATCGGCAGCGAGTTGTCCATCCCGCTCGATCATCGCCCCGGCAAACTGGCGGTACCCGGTGACCGTCTTCTGCATCGACGAATTTCCCAGCAGCCGTTCGAACGTGGCGGTCTCGGGGCTGAAGTCATCAATCACGCGGGGCATGACGCTGCCTTGGGGAGCAGGCGCTTCACGTTCGACAACCATGAGCTGAACGGAACGGGACGCGAGTTCGAGCCTCGAAGTTCGCAATGACAGGTGGAGATTGTAGGCTCCTTCCTGTTCGGGCAGCCGGAACTGCAAGGGCGCAGTGAGTGCCGATTGCGCATTGGCGTGCAGCGTGAGCGGCTGCGAGTTTCGAGCGAGGACGGTTTCGGAGCGCGCGGGGGTGAGACGCCATTCGAAGCGCGCGGCGGTCTGCGGCGAACGCAGGTTGAACAGCCGGAACGTCGCCTTCGCGGTGAACTCTTCCTCCGGTTCGAAGACCAGATGCGGACGGTCGGTCTGCACGTGAATCGCATCGCCGGGGCTGCGGCGAATGACGAGTGAGCCGCGGTGATTCTGAAACGTGTGGCTTCGCGACTGCTCGTACAGTTCCGCCACTCGAACCTGCATTCGTTCGGCGGCCTGGGCGGTGTCAGCGACCTGCAGCGAGATTGTCAGGATCGCATCGGGACTCGCGAGAACAGTCACCTCGAACGCATCGTAGGTGCGCGGGGATCGCCGCTGAATCCAGACGCTCCCCTGATCGATCCACAAGGTTCCCGGCTCGTCGGCTTCGACGCCCAGAGAGTGCGGGGCGGTCAGTTCGCCGGCGGAGAGTTCGACCACTCCCGACCAGAGCAGGGGATCGTTTCCCCCCCATTCGATCCGCAGGCGGATCGGCAATTCTTCGCTGGCCGCCGCGTTCGCCGTCGACTTCCCCGACTGCGCAGCGGCTTCCGGAGCACACAGTGCGAGGAGCACGGCGGCCAGTGTGAGCCACGGCAGTGAGCATCGAAGGGATGACACCGGCATCAACCTGCGAAGGGACGAATTTCCCGAATCATGTCCATGCGGAGGCGAGACGCCTCCCGGATCCGGGAGCGATGCGGAACGGATGCCTGAATCGTGAATTGGGTAGCGATTGGGGTGAGCGGGGGATTATAGCGATTGACCGATTCGGGCCAAGAGCAGATCCACGGGGGTGTATTTCCCCCTTTTCCAGGTTCTTTGCCGCGCTGTCATCACCCCTCTTGAGAATGTCGGACTTCGCGCTGATGAATATTGAGTTGTCACCGTTGCCCGGCGAATGACGGAGCGCATCGCGGGCAGTTGGCCCGGCGATTCACCGGAGATGTTCCCGGCAGCGACCTGGTGCGAGCGGGTTGCTCGTCGCGAGAGGACAGCGGACGAAGTGAAGAAGACGCGAAAAGGTATTGCCGCGAAGTTCAGCGAAAGTCGCCGCGGGAGCGCCGAGCGCTCTTGACGAGGCGCGGCAAATCTGGGAGAAACCGCGCTCCCCTGCACACATATCCCGATTTTCTGTCAACTGGCGCGGATGCCTGCCGTCCCCGTCACGAACGTTTTTGCCCATTCCGCCGTGCACTCTCACACGGCACACCCGCAATGGATGCAGACGTTCGTGTCGATCTGGACCGGCCTGTTTCCGCGGCAGTGCGAAGGGGCATCGATCGCACGGTCTTGCCGTGCGTTCGCAATGTCTGTCCGGTCACTGCATCACTTCCGCTTTCGGCCGACCGGCCGAAATCAAGTCATTGTCCGACTCCCACTCCAAGGACGGCACGTCATGAAACGAATTGCATCGTCACTGATGCTCTTCGGATGGTGGATCTGCTGCGGTCTCGGCTGTGCGCACATGGTCGAAACCGAAACGGTCACCGCCTTCGCCGAAAGCCTGCGGAAATCCGATATCGAGAAACTGCGTGAGCAGAGTTCGCCCACGTTCAACTCGAACGTTCTCCGTCGCGATGATGCAATCGAAGCGATGAAGCAGTTGAACCTTCCCACCGGCGAAATGAAGGTGGTCGAGGTGAAAGGAGACGACAACGCCAAGGAGGTGGAAGTCGAGATCGGCGAACGCAAGAGCAAGATGCTCTTCAAGCTCGTCCGCAACCCGGACACGAAGCAATGGCTCGTGGATGACATCCAGGTGAAGCGGAAGATGAAAGGCGGCCGCGTCAACCAGACGCTCGCGGAGCAGATGGACCTGATGCTCAGCGTGCGGGACATTCTCGACGCGTGGCAAACCAGCAAGCGTGACTCCATTCTCGATTCGTCGACCAAACCTCTCGCTCAGGCCCTGGGTGAACTTCCCCCCGCCTGCCTGACGAAACTCGCGAAGCGCGTCGCCGGGACATCGAGCGGACGTAAAGACCTGCGGCCTGTCATCGAAGGCCACGGAGACGACGCCATCGCCCGCGTCCCCGGTGCGCAGGGCGACTTGTACATTACGATGCGCAAGGTCGACGACCGCTGGAAAGCACACGACCTGCACGTGCAGTCACGCCGCGACGGCGATCACGTTCCGTCCGTCCGCAAGCTGGCTGCGATTACCCTCACCAGCGTGAAGTTCTACGAGGCCTATTCGTCCCAGGACCGGGAGACACTCTCGAAAGTCTGTATCGCCCCCTTCTTTGACCGGGCCCTGAAGGCCGCCGATCTGTCGAGTGCTCCTCTGCCCGAACTGCGACTGCGTGAAGGGGACTACGAGATCCGCATGCAGGCCACGCGGGCGCTCGTGCTCGTCAAGCATCCCGAAGAGATGATTCAGTTCGGACTGGTCGAACAACCCCTCGACGAACTCGCCGACAAGGGCGCCCTGCCGGTCTATCTCGTTGAGGATGTGAGCATCTTCGGATTGGACAAGGGCGAAGAGCGGCGGCTCTCGGCCATGCTGACCTCGCACGCCGTGATGCACGTCTTCAGCGAGGCATTGATTGCGCGGGATCTCAAGACGGTGCAGTTCAGCTCCACGCAGGACTTCAACAAGCGCGTCTGGCAGCGGCTGGGAGCGCTAACGCTCGCCGACCTGCCGCTGGAGCAGATCGAGCCTGAGGTGCCGCAGGTGCTGCATACTTCCTACAAAGGTCCGATTACGGAAATCACCGTCAATCAGGGACGGACGCCGCTGACCTACGTTCTCCGCGAGCAGAACGGGAACCTGCTGGTCGATGACATCGAGACGCCCGCGCTGAACCGTCCGGAGTCCCTGAAGGCCACGCTCGAGGTGATGGTTCCGATCCGCAACTTCACCCTCGGATTCCATGTCCGCAAGACGAAGCAGGTGATGGAAGTTGCCTCGCGGGATTTCAACCGGATGGTGTTCAGTCAACTGCCCGAGCTGCCGCCCCTGGAGATTTCTCCAGTCCAGTGCCTGCGGGCACCGCTGACGAAGATCATCCTGCACCCCGAGCGGGCGATCGTGACCCTGGGGGACGACAACCGCGGGGCGAAGGTCTTCCTGGTGGTCGAACAGGAACGCTATGTCGTCGATGATGTGGTGCTCATCGCCGGGCCGGCAGAATCCCAGCGGGCCGGGCTGAAGCAGGTCCTGCGGGCTCAGGTGATGGCCAACAGCTCAGTCGGTTCGGCACCGGCGGTGCCGTAGCGACCGCAATCCGGCACACATGAGCTTCGCTTGCCAACTGATTCCCCAGGCACCGATTCCTCAAGGATCGGTGTCTGGGGAAACGCGTTTGCGGATTGCAGACGGGCTGCTGACGACGACGCGAATCGACCAGGCGCATGCCTGCGACTCGCAGTATTCATGAAGCCGATCACCCGGCAATTGCCGGGCTACTCCTTGTCGCAGAGATACTGCAGCCGCTTGTGAATCGAGATGTTGACGCTCTGATAGCGGTTCGTGAGATGTCCGCTGTCGAACAGGTTCGTCCGGATGAACTCGGCATCGTCGGTGCCGATCGCGTTTCGGAAAATCGGCACGAGGTACTGGACGCCCAGCTTCGAGGGCTGGAAGCGGTGTGGATCGTAAAGCGATGAATGCACCAGCCGCGGACGGATCAGCCGCCACTGGTCGCGGAGCCGGTTGGCATCAATCGAGTCGAGCGAGAAGCCGTCGTGCTGGTTCCACTGCACCGTGGCGATGCAGTTGTTGAAGCCCTGGACGAGCAGGTCCACCGCCTTTCCGCCCAGTTGGGTTGCGTAGAAGCGGTCGAACTGGATCGGCCGTCCTCCCCGCTGGGTATGTCCCACTTTCCGGGTGAAGATTGCCGCCTTGGCCGTATCGTGTCGGCGACGGCTCGAAAAGTACGAATTGCCGAGACTTTGGATCAGCCGTTGTTCGAGGTGCTCGGCGGCACCACTGAACAGGACGTTGCCCGCGGGATCGACACTCTGGGACACCGCGCCGAGCTGCGTTCCGGTTTCGTCCACCACTCCTTCGCCGACGACGATGACGACATGCTTCTGCAGGTCGTACAGTTCGCGGACCCGATGCTCGACCTGCTCGTAGTTGATCGGGACTTCGGGGATCAGGATGATATCCGGCTGCCCATAGGCGGAGCCGAGGGCGATGTAGCCCGATTGCCGCCCCATCACTTCGATGATCGCGATGCGGCGGTGACTCTCGGCGGTGGTGCGAATCCGCTCGATGGCGCCCGTCGCCACGAAGACGGCGGTCGCGTAGCCCGGCGTCACGTAATTGATGATCTCGTCGAGGTTCAGGTCCGGGCGTTCCCTGACCTTGCGGTAACGGAACTCGCCCGGTTTCTCTCCCGGTTCACGAACCCACTCATTCGGTTCGTCGAGATAGTTCAATCCGAGATCATTGTCGATCGTTTTCGGCGCGAGCACGCAGGGGAAGAACTGCGAGAGCGGCTGCATGCCGTTGATCGTGCCGTCGCCGCCGATGCAGATCAAACCTTCGATCCCCAGGCGGTTCAGCCGGTGGGCCACCTGTTTGAGGGTCTCGGTGGCGTCGGGGTCGATATAGTCCCGCGTCGCCCCGAGGATCGTCCCCCCCAGGCACGGGTCGAGTTCGGGAATGGTGGAGAAGAGGGGATTCAGATGCACGTGCGGCACGCGTGGATTGAGCATGCCGTTGAATCCCTTGATGATACCGAACACTTCGATCCGCAGCGCGTTGGCGCGGGTGACGGCACCGTAAATCGTGGCGTTGAGGGCCGGAGTGTCCCCCCCGGCAGTGAGAATGGCGATTCGTCGCATCGGCGTTTTCCTGAACCTGGCTCCTGCCGTTCATCGATCGGATGGCCGATCGGCGCGGCGTGCGAGTGACATGCGAGCAGCGGTGACTATGCCCGACCGCTGCGACTCTCTGGCCGGGCGAGGTTGCAAGCCGTATTCCTTCCCTGGTCCCTCTCATCCCTGAGGGGGGCGTTTCCGCCGATACCCCGAAGGTCCCCTTGAGGGAAACCCGTCTTTTCATTATTAGTGCGCGATATCGGGACGGTTGCGCGCCTGAGTGTAACGACTCTGCGGGAAATGACAACGCCGCCCTTCGCGGTTGCCGTCCTGTGCATCAGGCCACCGGCGCGGCGCTCGCCGCCCGAAGTCACATGCGGCCGAATCCTCGCGCCGGTGACCGGTTGCGCGGGTGGGATATCAGGCCGCGCACGCAGCGTCAGCGCTGACGTCAGAGGCACGGTTGCGACACACATTGCGGAGTGAAGTCATGAAGTACCTCCTTGGTTGCCTGGCATCCGCAATTCTGGGCGGAATTGTAGCGGTGAGTCTGGTCGACTCCCGCCTTCCGCAGGATCAGCTCATTGCCCAGGAGCGGTTTCGCGACCGCCGGCCTGGCTTTCCGGCTCCCGGAAGCGCGCCCCTTTCCTTTCCGGAAGAGGACCGGTTTCGTGAGCCCGGCCAGAGACCGCTCGACCGCGGGACCGCCGACGTCACCACCGCTCGCTTCGCGGGGGATGAGCTCTCGCCCGATGAGCAGATCAATGTGTCGGTGTATGAATCGGTGAACAAGAGCGTGGTGAACATCACCACGAAGAGTGTCCGGAGCGATGGACTGTTCTTTCTCGAAGTCGCTTCCGAGGGGGCAGGATCGGGGTCCGTCCTCGATCGCAACGGCATGATCCTGACCAACTATCACGTGGTCGAGGGGGCGAAACAGGTCAACGTCACGCTCTACAACGGCAAGAGCTACGATGCCTCGCTGGTCGGAGCCGACCCGATCAACGATGTCGCCGTGATTCACATCGACGCTCCCCCCGAAGTCCTGTTTCCGGTCACGTTCGGCGACTCCAGCGAATTGAAAGTGGGCATGCGGGTCTTCGCCATCGGCAACCCGTTCGGGCTCGAACGGACACTGACCACCGGCATCATCTCCAGCCTGAACCGGACATTGCAGATTCACGGCAATCGCTCGATCAAGTCGATCATTCAGACGGACGCGGCGATCAACCCGGGAAGTTCCGGCGGACCATTGATGGATACGCGCGGGCGACTGATCGGGATGAATACCGCGATCGCGAGCAGTACCGGACAGAGTGCCGGCATCGGTTTCGCCATCCCGGTGAATCTGATCGCGCGGATCGTGCCGCAGCTGATTGAGAACGGCCGGGTCATCCGCCCCGAGATTGGCATCAGCAAGGTCTACCAGACCGAGCAGGGGCTGCTCATCGCGCACCTGACTCCCGGCGGACCGGCCGAACAGGCCGGACTGCGCGGGCCGCAGGTGACGCGCAAACGCCGCGGCCCGTTCGTGGTTGAACAGGTGGACCGGAGCGTCGCGGATCTGATCGTGGCGGTCGACGGCAATGATGTGAAAACCGCTGACGACTTCCTCAACCATATCGAAGCCCGCAATCCCGGCGACCACGTCACGCTGACCATCGTCCGCGACGGGCGACGGTTGCAGGTTCGCGTGCGGCTCGCCCGCGGCGATGAACCGCCGGCCCCCGCCCGCTGATTTCCCGCACGCTGAGCCGTCAGAGGCGGGCTGACGCGGCTGATTGAAAGTCTTTCAGAAGTCGCCCTCAACGGGGCCGTTGTTCGATACCGCGTGACTCGGCCGGTCCTACTGATCCGCGAGGGCAGGAAACTCAGCGAGCACGGCTTGCAGCCGTTCGAGCGGCACGCCGATCACATTGGACCGGCTCCCTTCGATCCGCGTCACAAACGGATCGGCATCGAGTTGCAGTCCGTAGCCGCCACACTTCCCCTCCCACTCGCCCCCCGCGAGATAGGCTTCGAGTTCGGCTTCCGTCCAGGCACGCATCACAATCCTCGTCCGCTCGACGCCGCTGACCAGCAGCCGATCGGCAGTGCGCAGAAGACACCAGCCGGTCAGCACCTCGTGCGCCGTCCCCGAGATTGCCTGCAGCATGCACTTCGCTTCCTCGCGATCAGCCGGTTTCCCCAGGGGACGTCCTTCGACGAGCCCCACCGTATCGGCGGCGAAGATGATCCCGCGCGCCTGCGAAGCCACTGCCCTGGCTTTCAGCTGCGCGAGATAGACCAGCCCGGCTTCGATATCGGCAAACTGCGTGAGGTCAGGCTCCTCGATTTCCGACGGAAACGCAGTCACGTCGAACCCGGCGTTCTGCAGGAGTTCGAGGCGATACGGAGACGCACTGGCGAGGATCAGACGGGGCATGAATTCCTTCCCGGTCACAGCCAACGGAGATTCGATTGGCAGCGTAAGGAAGGCGAAGCAAAAGAGCAAGCTCCTCCAGGCGGGTTCGTCGCATGCCGTGAAGACGTCGACTAAGATAGCGGTGGCTGCCGGCGAGTGGATACGCTCGTTTCCGGTACCTGTCGGAATCCCACTCCATGAGCACTGATGCAGGGAATCGATTCGCGATGAGACTGATCGCAGGGTTTCGTTCCGGCCCCCTCCCGGGACCGGCTGGCTTTCGAGGTGTGCTCTGGTGTCTCTGCGCGTTTTTCGCTCTCGGTTGCAATTCGGAAGTGAAAGTCGACACGCCGGTTGACTCGGCTCCCTTTGCCGGCCGCACTGTCACCGTTCTGGTGCCGAAGGGGTACGGATTCGGCACGGCGTGGGACATCGACCTGCACGAATGGGCCGCACGAACCGGGGCCGAGTTCGAGCTTCGCGAAGCGGAGATGACCGATCCGGCACAGGACATCGCCGCGGCGGAGGCGAACCTCGTCGTGTTTCCTCTGAAGGATGCGGGAGGCCTGGTGGCGACCGGGACGCTGGTGCCGATCCCCGATGAGTTGCTCCATGAGACGCAACTCGACTGGACCGACCTCTTCCCCGGACTGCGGGAGAAGGTTGCGACCACGCGGGACGGACCGATGTTCGTTCCGCTCTCCGCTCCGGTACTCGTCTGTTATTACCGCGACGACCTGTTGCGCAAGGCCAACCTCGCGCCGCCGCGAACCTGGGATGAGTATGAGCATCTGGTCGATCAACTCGATCACTGGGCCCCGGGATTGAAGGTTGTGGAGCCGTGGGGCGAGGCGTATCGGGCAACGATGTTTCTCGCGCGGGTGCTTCCCTTCGCGAAGCATCCCGGCCATTATTCGCTGTTCTTCGACATCGACAGCGGGAATCCGGTGATTGACGGACCGGGGTTTGTCCGCGGAATGGAAAAAACGCGGGCGATTCTCGAAAAGCTCACGCCCGAAGTTCGCGAGTATGACCCGGCAGCATGCCGTCGCGAAATTCTCGCCGGCCGCGCGGCCCTGGCGATTGCGCTGGAGACCGGAGCGGCCGATCCGCCGCTTCCCTTCGGGCCGGTTCGCGGAAGCCCCTCCGACAAAGATGAGCCGCCGGCGGATGCCGACAAGAACCTCACGCGAGCAGCGGAGATTGCGATTGGATTCACGCGTCTCCCCGGGGCGACCGAGGTTTACAACCGGACCCTCAATGAATGGGAGAAATCTCCTGAGGGGAACGTGAATCATGTCGGACTGACGGGCTTCGCGGGACTTGGGATCGGAGTCACCTCCCAAGGGTCACCAGAAGTGCAGAGCGCCGCCTGGAACCTGTTGGCGACACTGACCAGCGAAGAGACCGGCACGCTGTTCCCGCAGGGGACGCGGAGTCTCACGCGCGAAAGCCAGCTTCAGCAGCCGGGTGATTATGTCGGTGCCGTGTTGGGACCGGGAGAATCCGCGCAGTATCTCGATGCCGTCGCGCGCACATTGCGTGATCGGCAACTGGTGGTGGAGTTGCCGGTGCCGGGGCGCGACGAGTTTCGCGACTCGCTGACAAAGCATCTGGGCCGCTGGCTGGCGGGAGAAACCTCGCCCGAGGACGTGCTTGCCGCGGTTCAGAAGGATTGGCAGGCACTCGTCGAACAGCGGGGCAGCGCCACGGTCCGGGAGCAGTACCGCAAGGTTCTCGGGCTCCCCCCGTCGAGCTTCGATCGCTGATGTGTCCGAGTGAGATCGCCAGCGAATCGCGATGAACAGCAGTGCCGATCAAGCCTCGCTCTGAACAGGCCGGCTGGTTCGCGCGGGCTATTCCGCTGCGGGATCCGGCTCGGCATCGAGAAACGTGTCGCGAACATCCGCAGTCGCGCGCTCGGTGACGATCAGGTTGGCTTCGCGATTGCGGTTCAGCACGCTGTTCCGGACAATCACTTCCGACGTCCCCTGAACGGCGAGGCCGCTCCGCCCGTTCTCGATCGACGTCACATTGTCCAGCACGACACTCCGGCAGCGATCGTGGGCGTTGATTCCATCAATGCGAAAGTGCCGGAAGGTCAGATCGAAGACCTCAATATTGTTGACTTCGTAGAGTGTGAGGCCCACCTGGTGAGCGCCGTAGGAGAATGTCTCCTGGGCCGGAACCTCATCCAGAGTTCCCTGGTAGTAGATCGCCCCGCGCCAGGCACACCATTCGCCGGCTTTCAGTTCGGGAAGCTGCGCAGCACTCCGCGAGACGGGCACCTCCGGCAGCATCTGTTCATCGCGGAGGAGCACATACCACCCCTTCCGAAAGGGCGTGAATTTCCAGAGTCCACGTCCTTGAGATTCCCACGCATCCGGGGGGATCGGCTGGGCGCCGCTGATGACGGCCCCGTTTCCGGCAATGCGGAACGGGCGGCCGTTCGCCGACCGGAGCCGGGCTCCCGAGAGTGTCAGCGACTCATAATAGGGAATACCGGTATTGGCGATTACCAGCGTGTCTCCCGCCCGGGCAAACTCGAGCGCCCGGGTGATCGTGCGGAAGGGGCCGGAGTATTCGCTTGTCGGCACCTGGGACTGTCCATCGAAGCGATCGTTGCCGATCCGGTTATCGACGTAGAGTGTATCGGCGACGAGAGAGGATGCCCCCACTCCCACCCAGAAGCAGGCCAGAGCACAGAGACTTCGAGGAAAGGAAGGCCGCATCAGACTCTCCGCAGAGAACGGGATGGTCGCGTGCCAACGAGACGCCGGCCGAGACATTGCACAGCCGCTCGCATTCAAAGCGGCAGAACCGTCACGGTTTCGCTGCCCCTCCGGGCTTCACAAATCGCTCTTCGCTCCAAAGCCAAATGAGCGACGGATCAACCGGGGAGCGATATTCCCTTCGGATCGGCAGCGGTGACGGCGCCAGCGAACTCCGCAAAGGCGCTGTTGGACCTGCCGTAGCTCATGTGCCGGTTGGGCGAATCTGGTAAGGGAGCGGTTCTCCCCGGAGGCCAGCCCGCAGGTTCTCGACCGTTCGCTCCATCATCCGCTGTCTTGTGCGGTTCGTCGCGCTTCCCAGATGAGGGGCAATGACAACGTTCTTCAGCAACAGCAGCGGATGATCGCGGGGCAGCGGTTCCGGCTCGGTGACATCGAGACCGGCGGCGGCGATCGTCCCGCTGGCCAGCGCTTCGTAAAGTGCCTGCGTATCGACAACGCCCCCGCGCGCCATGTTGATCAGGATCGCGGAGCGTTTCATCTGTGCAAGCTGCGCGGCACCGATGAGGCGGTTCGTTTCCGGCGTCAGCGGACAGTTGAGCGTGACGAAATCGCTCTCGGCCAGCAGCTCCGCCAGCGGGGCATATGTCACGCCGAGCTGTTCTTCCGCCTCGGGATCGCGACGGCGGTTGCAGTAGAGAATCCGCATGTCGAACGCGGCGGCGCGGCGGGCGACCTGCCGGCCGATGCGGCCCATGCCGATGATCCCCAGCGTGCTGCCGGTGACTTCGTGCCCGATCAGCAGTGACGGGTCATAGGTGACGAACTCCGGGCTGCGCGCGTACCTGTCGCCGACAACCACATTCCGCGCCGTGGCCAGCAGCAGGGCCAGCGTCATGTCGGCGGTCGCCGCGTCGAGACAGCCGGGAGTGTTGCCGACGGGAATACCGCGCGCTTCCGCGGCGTGCAGATCGATGTGATCGACGCCCACCCCGAAGTTGCTGATGACCCGGAGTTGCGGTGCCCGATCCATCACGGCCCCGTCCACCCGCGGATGGCCGTAAGTCAGAAACCCCTGCGCGCGCTCAAGCCCCGGCGAACCGGGGCTTGTGTTCCAGGGCAAGATTTCGATATCCGGTCCGAGCATTTCGACAAGTGCCGGCGGCAGTAGGTCGCCCATCACCGGATACATGCTGCAATGCTCTCCTGGCGAGTGGAGGCCGTCTCCTCAACAGGACCGGAACAAATCGACCGCTCAGCGGGCGTCGATCGGCGTGTACGGACGCTCCGGGCTCCCCGTGTAGTTCGAGGAGGGACGGATGATCTTGTTGTCCGACCACTGTTCGAGCACGTGGGCGCACCAGCCGGCGATGCGGCTCGCGGCAAACACGCAGGTGAACAGATCACCGGGGATGCCCATGTAGTGCTGCAGGCTCGCCGAGTAGAAGTCGACGTTGCAGTTCCGCTGGATCGACTGCTTCACGAGCGTTTCGATCTTCACCGACATCTCATACCACTTCGGCTCGCTCGACTGTTCGCTGAGCCGGCGCGACAGCTCTTTCAGATGCTTCGCGCGGGGATCTTCACTCTTGTAGACCGCGTGGCCGAAGCCCATGAAGATCCCCTTGCGGGCCTTCACCGATTCGACCCATTCCTCGACCTTGTCGACTTCGCCGATCTCCTGGAGCGTCTTCAGCACTTCGGTGTTCGCTCCACCGTGCAGCGGCCCCTTGAGGGCGCCGATCGCACCGGTGATGACCGAATACAGGTCGGACAACGTCGCGGCAATCACCCGTGCGGTGAACGTGCTGGCGTTGAAGCCATGCTCGGCGTGCAGGATCAGAATCAGATCCATCGCCTTGGTCTCGTCCTCGGTCGGAACGCGACCATTGAGCATGTACATGAAGTTGGCGGCCTGGCTCAGTTCCGGCTTCGGATCGAGCGGCTCTTCACCCTTGCGGAGACGGTGAATCGCGGCAACCACCGACGACACCAGTGAGACGAGCCGGATCGACTTCTGGAAGCCGCTTTCGAGCGAGTGTTCTTCGGCAGTCGGATCGTAGACGCCCGCCAGCGAGATGGCCGTCCGCAGCGCGGTCATCGGGAGCACGTCGCGGGGAAGAGAGCGCAGGAACGCGATCACGGGGGCCGGAACCGCACGGTGCTGGGCCAGAACCTTGTGGAAGTCGGCCAGTTCATCCCGGTTGGGAAGTTCTCCCTTCAGGAGCAGATACGCGACCTCTTCGAAGGTGCTCTGACGCGCCAGATCGTCGATGTTGTATCCGCGGTAGAGCAGCCGCCCCTCCTGCCCGTCGATAAAGCAGATGGAGCTGTCGGCCGCGATCACTCCCTTCAGTCCCTTGCTTGCCACCGCATTCCCTTTCGCGACTTCAACGTTCATGTTCCCTCGATTTCTGCACTGCCTCGATACGGAACGCCGACGAAAATTCGCCGCGGGCGACCTTGACGTACACCCGTACAGATCCGGCATTTCGGGCGCTTGAATGACCGCGGATGAGCCGCCAGCGGCAGCTATCGGCTGACAGCTTCGCTCTACCTCTCCCGCGGGAGAAATGCAATGCTGTCGCGAGAATCAAAAATGTTCGGATCGGGTTTTCTTCCGCCAGTATAGCAAGCGACGCTCACAGTTCAATCAACGCCGCAGCCCCGGATTTCGCGACGGCTTTCCACGTTTCCACGCCCCCCGCCGCCGATTTCCCGCCGGATTCTCCGCGCCGGATTTTCTCTTCTTTCCTGCCATTTCGAGGAGTTCCGGGGCGATCTTGCAATCGGCGCGACAAGCGGGAGCGACACGTCCCCCCCCGGCGGACAAGGCTCGCCCTTTCCAGGCCGCAATTCCCACGTCACCCGAATCCGGCTGTTCGGGCCGCTCCCGGCGGAAAGAAAAGCAGGGCGGACAGCCAGGTTGCGGAACTACGACCAGGAACCGAGCAATGCCCGTCGCGGTCGTGAACCGTTCCGACGCCGGGCGATTTTTCTCGCGGCGGTTTTCTGCCGGTCAATAAGGTAACGCTTTGCCCATTCGCATCAACGGGAACCAATGCAAGCCCGGGGCTGTGCCGTTCGCATCCACGAAACGCCAGTCTGCCGCCAACCCGCACGCGTGAATTCCGGGCCTCAGCCGATTCCCCACGGCTTCAACACAACCTTCGTGCAGTGGTTCTCCTTTTTCGTGAACATCTCATAGGCTTCCGGGGCGGCTTCGAGGGGCAGGCGGTGTGAGATCACGTACGTCGGGTCGAACCCCGGTTTGCCGTTCCCCTGGATCCGTTCCAGCAGCGGCTGCATATAACTCTGGACGTGCGTCTGCCCCATCTTCATCGTCAGCCCCTTGTTGAAGGCAATGCCGAACGGGAGCTTGTCCACGACGCCGCCGTACACGCCCGGAACCGAGAGCCGTCCCCCTTTGCGACAGCAATAGATCGCCTGCCGCAGTGCATGAATCCGATCGGTCGTCAGAAACATCGCCTGCTTCACCCGGTCGTAGACCGCATCGGGAGCACTCGTGCCGTGCGCTTCCAGGCCAACGGCATCGATGCACGCATCGGGACCGCGGCCGCCGGTCATCAGCTGCAACTCCTCGTAGACATCCTGTTCCTCGAAGTTGATGGTGTCCGCATTGCCGAAGGTACGGGCCATCTCCAGCCGCTCCGGTACGCGGTCGATGCCGATCACGCGCTCGGCCCCCAGCCACCAGGCACTTTGAATCGCGAACTGCCCGACGGGACCGCAGCCCCAGACGGCGACAACGTCCCCCGGTTCGATATTGCAGTTTTCCGCCGCCATGTAACCGGTCGGCAGAATGTCCGACAGGAAGAGCACCTGCTCGTCCGTCATCCCTTCGGGAATCTTGAACGGGCCGACATCGGCAAACGGCACGCGTGCATACTGGGCCTGACCTCCCGCATATCCGCCGAACATGTGCGAGTAGCCAAACAGTGCCGCGCCGGAGTAACCGAGATAGCGGTCGGCGAGGGCGGCATTCGGGTTCGAGTTGTCGCACAGCGACCAGAGTTTCTTCTGACAGAAGAAGCAGTTGCCGCAGGAAATGGTGAAGGGGACAACGACGCGGTCACCCACCTTGAGGTTCTCGACCTTGGGGCCGACCTCGACCACTTCTCCCATGAACTCGTGGCCGAGAATGTCCCCTTTCTCCATCGTCGGAATCATGCCGTCGTACAGATGCACATCCGATCCGCAGATGGCGGTCGAGGTGATTCGAATGATTGCATCGCGGGGATTCAGGATCTTCGGATCAGGAACGTTTTCGACCCGCACATCTCCTTTTCCATACCAGCATACGGCCTTCATCGTGCTCCCTCCGGAATGGCGATCCTGATTTCAACACCGCGGATTCTCAAAGACGCGCCCCGGAGGGGAACGCCTGCTCACTCTGCCCCGGCACCTGCCCTGTGTCGTGCCGCCGGTTCGGCACTCCGCAAGAAAAACTGCTGCGCGGGGCCCGTCGTCGGTGTGGCGCGGCGGTTATGGCTCCCGGCAGCAGTCTGGTCTCCTCGAAAGCAATTCAGCACGGCGCGATCAGGCACCGCGTGGTTGCCCGCTGATCGTGGGGATCTCGCCGGCTTCCATCGCGAACTTGAAGCGACGCAGGTCTTCTTCGATCTGCTGCGGCAACCCGACGCCCAGCAGAGACGCAATCACGTCGCCCGCCTTTCCCCCCGGCGGGTTGTACTTGATGTTGATGGTGACCACGGTACCCCGGTCGTGGTCCAGTGGCTTGAAATGCACACTGCCGGCGGTTTCGACGTCGCTTCCGGGCAGCGAACGCCAGGCGATCATCTCGTTCTCTTTCTCGTTGTACACTTCCGCGTACCACTCAAGTTCCTGTCGCAGGGGCGCGTCCACAACCCAGTGCGAACGATTGTTATCCAGGACAGTGACCTGCTTGAGGTGCCGCATCACCTGCGGAAGGTTTTCCAGATTCCGCCAGAACTGGAACAACTCCTCGGCAGGCCGATTGATGGTAATCGACTTCTCGACGCGGACTCCCTGCTGCGCCGGAATCGCGGTGGCTTCGGGACGTTCCGCCGTATTGATGCCGAGCATCTCATAACCGTAGCAGTGCCCCGTAATCCCGCGATGGAGCAGTCCGCCTCCGATGGCCGCGAGGGCCCAGCCGCTGAGCCGTCCCTTCGAAAGGCCGATCAACGCCAGCCCCAGCCCTGCACCGAGGGACATCAAACGCTCGGTTGAACTGATGTTCTGGATCCGTCCAGCCCCGTGGCCACCCTGAGCGGGCTGCCGCCGCAATTGACTGCTCGCGGTTGATGCGGGCATTCCCATTCCCTGCGTTTCTAGAGAACTCATGTGCTGTCTCCGCTGATCTGGTTCAACTGGTCAGGAGTTTGCCGATCACAGGTCAACGCCTGACAAGTGATATTTCCCCGGCGGAAGCAATCCGTGTGCCCGGAAGCCTCCGCTGAGAAGGAGAGTGCTGGCAAAAGCTGCGCCAACCCGGGCGTACCGTCTCGCGGGGCCGCAATCGTCCGCGGCAATTCACCGGCGATTGCCCTCCGGACATCCGGCGCTGTGCGAAACTTGCTCTCACGGAATCCAGCCTGTCTCGAAAGCAATCGAGACCGGAGTCCAGCGTGATGGGAAGGGAGATTCGATGAGTCCGCTCTCCTCCAGACGGCAAGCTGCCCGCAGGTCATCGTCCGCCCCCGGTCCGCCCGCGACCGAATGGAAAAGGCTGCCATTGCTCAAATCACGCAAAACTGCGAGGATGGACGCTGTCAGAGAGGTCGGATCCCGCCGAGAGCATCCGCCCGCTGCCGAGACGCAGCGACCTCAGCAAAGGCAGGAGTCTGCTTCCGCCTCCCCAGGTCGCGGACGACGGAGAATCTCTCGGGAGTTGCGCGAGCTCATTCTCCGCAGGCTAGCGTTCCCGGCCAGAGGGGGATGTATCCGCGACGTGGCGCTGCAATTGCCGTCGGAGCGCCGACTTCAACTGTCTCCCGCGGGAGCACAGGCCAAGACGCTGGTCCGGATTCGTTCAGCGACGGTCAAGAGACTTCTGTGGGAATCCACCCGACCGCGATTGTCGACACTGCTGCGCAAGTCTCCCCCTCCGCCGTCATCGGCCCTTACGTGGTGATCGATGGACCGGTGACGATCCAGGCGGACGTGGTCGTCGATCCCTTCGCCGTCGTGAACGGCGCAACGACGATCGGCACCGGCTGTCACATCCACAGCGGGGCGAAAATCGGCGGCCTGCCCCAGGATCTTGCCTACGCCGGGGGCGAAAGCTACTGCGTCATCGGCGAGGGAACCATCATTCGGGAAGGGGTGACCGTGCACCGCGGCACCCTCCCCGGCTCCACGACTCGCGTCGGTCGAAACTGCCTGCTGATGGTGAATTCCCACGTCGGCCATAACTGCGAAATCGGGGACCATGTCATCCTCGTCAACGGAGCCCTGCTCGGAGGCTACGTGACGGTCGGCTCGCGGGCGGTGATCTCCGGCAATGCGGCGGTTCATCAATTCGTAAGAATCGGCAGCGTGGCGATGATCGGCGGAATGGCGAAAGTTGTTCAGGACATTCCACCGTTTCTCACCGTCGGACGCACCGGACGCTGCACCTCGGTGAACTCGATCGGACTGAAGCGGGCGCAATACTCACCGGGAGAACGGGCGGAGATCCGGACAGCTTTCGGGCTGCTGTACCGCTCGGGCCTGCCGCTGGAAGTCTCCGTGGGTCGCCTGCGCGAGTTGGTCAGCACCGAAGCGGGGCGTCAGTTCCTCGATTTCCTGACGACTCCCTCGCGCCGGGGGCTCACCGGCTCGCGCCGCGAAGAGTGATCGACGCCTCCGCCCGCAGTCGCGGAATCGCATTTCACCCTCCCTTGCGCGTGCAATCGCGCCGGCATTCGCGCGTGGTCGATCGTCAGTCGTTGCCCCGGGGAAGAGCCGGGGAGACGGAGGAATTTGTCATCCCCCGTTTCCCTCCTTCGAAACTCCTGGTGCGCCTGGCCTTGCCGAAAACCGGCAATTTTTGCTACATAGGTTCTCGAAGACCCCGGCACATGGATGGGCAGGGGGACATTGCCGCGTCGAAAGCAAGGATGACTTTCCTCCGTGACCGGTCTCGCACGTGTCTGGCCGTTCGTGTGGCCGCATCGCCGCCAGTTGTTTCTGTCGGTCGTATTCGCGGTTCTCGTGGCACTCTTCTGGGGGCTGAACCTGTCGATCGTCTTCCCGGTCGTCAAGGTGCTGCTGGAGAAGGAGAGCCTGCACGAGTACGTGCTCAATGAAATTGAGACCCAGGAGGCCCGCTGCGCGAAGCTCACGACAGAGCTGAAAGCCATCGAGGCGAAGTATCCGACCGGCGTTGCTCCCGAACCGGTGCAGACAGAGGGGGCTGCCAGTCTCGACAGCGAAATGGAGTTCCTGGCCGACAAGACGAAGCTGCAATCGCGGCTCTCGGATGCAACGCGACGCCTGCTCTTTTTCCGCTGGCTGCAGGCGTCCGTGATGCCCTTCGTGCCGGACGACAAGTTCGACACCTTCGCGCTGATTCTCACCCTCTTCCTGGTGGCCACCATCATGAAAGGGTGCTTCATCTTCGCCCAGGACATGATGGTCGGGAGCGTCGTCCAGCTGGCGACGATGGGAATCCGCAAACGGCTGTTTCGACACACCTTCCGCCTCGACTATCAGACTCTCTCGGCGGCGGGCACTTCGGACCTGCTGTCACGGTTCACCTACGACATCGAAATGCTGGCCTCGGGGTTGTCGCTCCTTGGCGGCAAGGTGATCCGCGAGCCGTTAAAGGCACTTTCGTGCATCGTGCTCGCCTTTCTCGTGAACTGGCAGTTGACGCTGCTCTCGCTGGTCTTCGTGCCGCTGGCGCTGCTGGTCTTCCATCGACTCGGACAGACGTTGAAAAAGGCCAGCCATCGCTCGATGGAGAGCATGTCGCGGATCTACAAGGTCCTCGAAGAGACCTTCGAAGCATTGAAGATCGTGATCGCCTTCGGCGGCGGGCAGCGGCATCGGCAGCGGTTTCACGCCGAGAACAAGGTGTATTACGGCAAGTCGATGAACATCGTGATGATCGACTCGATGACGAGTCCGGTCACCGAGGTGCTGGGAATCTTCGCCGTGCTCGTGGCCATGTTGCCGGGGGCGTATCTCGTCCTTCGCGGAACGAAATCGATCTGGGGGATCAATCTCGCGTCGGCCCCCATGAGCATCGCGGAACTCGCCGTGCTCTACGCAATGCTGGCCGGCACCAGCGATCCGGTGCGGAAGCTTTCCAGTGTCTATACCCGGTTGAAGCGGGCCGCCGCCGCCGCCGACCGCATCTTCCATCTCATGGATCAGCAGTCGCTGGTGAAAGATCCGGTGACGCCCGAAGACCTGCCGCGACACTCGCGTTCGATTGAGTTCCGCAAGATCAGCTACAGCTATCCCTCGCTCGATGGGCATGGGCGCCCCGCGGTGCTGGAGGATGTCAGTCTGAAAGTGGCCGCCGGCGAAGTGATCGCCATCGTGGGCGAGAACGGCTCGGGCAAATCGACGCTGGTCAACCTGTTGCCCCGTTTCTTCGATCCCGACCGGGGTGCGGTGCTGATCGACGGCATCGACACGCGCAATGTCCGTCTCCGCGACCTGCGGGCGCAGATGGGTGTGGTTACCCAGGAAACGCTGCTGTTCGACGAGAGCATCTACGAAAACATCCGCTACGGAAATCCGAACGCGTCGCGCGAAGATGTTGAACGTGCCGCCGAGCAGGCGAACGTGATGCAGTTCGTCGAGCAGTTTCCGGAGCGGTTCGACACCCGGGTCGGCGAGAAGGGGTTGCGGCTCTCGGGGGGCCAGCGGCAGCGAATCGCCCTCGCACGGGCAATCCTCCGCGACCCGGCGGTGCTGATCCTCGATGAGGCGACCTCGGCGATCGATTCGCAGAGTGAATATCTGATTCACAAGACGCTGGCGAAGTTCGTTCAGGGGCGGACCACGTTCATCATCACCCACTCGGTCACCCAGAGCATTCTCGACCTGGTGAGCCGGATCGCGGTGATGGAACAGGGCCGGCTCTGTGCGGTCGGCACGCATCAGGAACTGATGCAGAGCTGTCCGGCCTACCAGCGACTGTACCGCATTCAGGTACAGCAGAAATCGGCCTAGCGGACGGAAACTGGTGTTCGGGGAGCGTGGTGCTGATCTCCGGGCGACCAGGTGTCCGGAAGGCCTGCGGGAGAACAGATCGAAGGCAGACAGAAGGCAGACAGTTGTGGTGAACGGGCAGCAGTGCTGTTGCCACGGTACCGCAGCGACTGTTGCCGACAGGCAACAGGACGGGCATTGGGAAGGTGCTGCCGGCGGCTGCGAAGTCGGGCGATCGGCAGAAGCGTTGCGTTACTGGTTGAAGTGATGGGGAACGGCGGCAAGACGAGGTTTTCGAGTAGTTTCTTTCACAGGATCGCCGTATAATTTAACGGTTCAGGGTTGTTGGACTCTCGCTCGCGAGAGAACGGATGCTGTCGGAGGCGATTTCGAGACCCATCGATCCACGTGCTCTCGGTCGGTTTGCTTACCTTCCCGCACTAGAATATTCCGCGTGCACGGGATTCCGTTTCGAGCTTTGGCACTCCCGCAGAACGGTACGGATGCTGTTCTTGCCGAAGGGAAACGTTCAGGGGCAGACCAGTCGCGCGGCGTGGGGAGTTCGGGGCCGACTGCGAATGGAGCGGAGATGGCTTGCACCATTCGCGTCTCGATCTTTTGAGGAGAACTTTCATCGCGGCTCCGGTGTCTGGGGAGCCAGGGAGAATGTTCCCGATCAGTTCCCGAAACGGGGGCCCGCGTCAACGACCCGCACCAGACTCCCGGACGGACATGAGGGATTGGAGTCTTGGCCGTCGGTGCCGCCATTCGCCGCAGAGACATCACTCCAGCTTCTGACCCTGGCTGGAAGACGAACAACTCAGAGACAACAGCACGTACACGGATGTGCGCATTGACTGTTCACAGGAAGAAGGAGGACACCGTGGATCGATTAGACGATGGTCTGAAAGAACTGATTCGAGCTGGCCAGGAGCAGGGGTATCTGACCTATCAACAGGTCAATGATTACCTTCCTGACGAAGGCGGGAGCCCCGATCTGATCGATCACCTCGTCCTGGCCCTGGAAGAACTCGGACTCGACCTGATCGAGACACAGACGGCAGAAGAGGAAGCGGATGCCCTTCTGCTCGCCGACGGCGCGAAGGCCAGCGATGGCCCGGGCAGCCTCTCCTCGCGCGACCCCGTGCGGATGTATCTCAGCCAGATGGGCGACATCCCCCTGCTGTCCCGCGAACGGGAAATCTACCTCGCCAAGCAGATCGAAGTCTCGCGGAAGCGGTTCCGTCGCAAACTGATGGAATCGGATTTCGCGATGCGGATCACCGTCGACACCCTGCAGAAAGTCGCCGCCGGCGAACTCCCGTTCGAGCGGACGCTGCGGACGTCGGACACCGAGAACGTTCGCAAGGAACAGATTCTCGGCCGGATGCCGCACAATCTGAAGACGCTCGACCACCTGCTGAAGAAGAACGTCGAGGACTTCCACACGACGATTTCGCCGACCGCGTCGGCGGAGGAAAAGAAGGCCGCCGCCGAGCGGCTGGTCGTTCGCCGCCGCAAGGCCGCCACGCTGTGCGAAGAGCTGAGCCTGCGGACCCAGCGGCTGCAGCCGATCATGAAGCGGCTCGAGCAGATCTCCCGCCGCATGGACGAGCTCGAAAACCAGATCAAGTCAAAGCGGACCCGTACCGGCAGCGACGACCTGCAGTGCGTCCAGCGGGAACTGAACGATCTGATGGAGATGACGCTCGAAACGCCCGAGGCGCTCCGCGCCCGCGTGAAAGAGACCGCCGCCCGCTTTGCCGCCTGGACCCGCGCCAAGCAGATGCTTTCCGGCGGCAACCTGCGGCTCGTCGTCTCGATCGCCAAGAAGTACCGCAACCGCGGCCTGAGCTTCCTCGACCTGATCCAGGAAGGAAACGCCGGCCTGATGCGCGGCGTCGAGAAGTACGAATACCGCCGGGGCTACAAGTTCTCGACCTACGCGACGTGGTGGATTCGCCAGGCGATCACTCGCGCGGTGGCCGATCATGCCCGCACGATCCGCATCCCCGTGCACATGTTCCAGAGCATCTCGACCCTCAAGGCGAAGAGCGAGCAGATCCGCCAGCAGACCGGCCGCGAGCCGAGCATGGAAGAGCTCGCCGAGGCGGTGGGACTCAGCGTCGAAGAGACGCAGCGAATCATGAAGACCTGGCGGCACCCGGTCAGCCTCGACATCCCCGTGGGCGAAAGCGAAGACAGCAGCTTCGGCGACTTCCTCGAAGACAACAACGAGGGAACGCCTGCCGACACGGCGATGCACAAGCTCCTCAAGGACAAGATCGATCACGTCCTCAAGAGCCTGACCTATCGCGAACGCGAGATCATCAAGCTTCGCTACGGGCTGGGGGATGGCTACAGCTACACCCTCGAAGAGACCGGGCGGATCTTCAAGGTCACCCGCGAACGGATCCGCCAGATCGAATCGAAGGCCCTCCGCAAGTTGCAGCATCACACCCGCAGCGAGCATCTGAAAGGCTTCGTCGCTGACCTGAAGAACGACGAGTCCCGCGAAATGGTCGCCAGCGCGGCTGACGAATAGACCTTTCGAGACAAGACCCGAACGACCCGACTGGAAGACTCTGAGTGCCCGGTTTCCCTCTGGAAGCCGGGCTTTCTTCGTGAAAAGCCGCTGATTCGGCCGTTTCACATCGAAATTATCCGATTGAAGAGGCTCCTCGCTCGGGGCGGACAATCGCCTCGCCGCCCCGTGACCGGCAAGACCGGAATCCCGTGTCGGGCGGGGGCCGGGCGGCGTTGATGCCGATCGGGCGAATCGCTATCCTTGCCGCAGTGCGTTCGGTCAGTTGGTTGCTGCGTTCTTCCAGGAGTGAAGACCATGGGTCTGTTTGACGGGAAAAAGGGATTGGTGTTCGGGATCGCCAACGATCATTCGATCGCCTGGGCGATTACTCAGAAGCTGCGGGCCGAAGGCGCCGAGATGGGCTTCACGCACCTGCCCGACAAGGACCCCGAGCGGCCGCGGATGGAGAACCGGCTCCGCAAGCTGGTCGACCCGTTCAACCCGAAGCTGATCCTTCCGTGCGACGTGCAGAAGGATGAAGACCTCGACCGCGTCTTCAGCCAGGCGAAAGAGATCTACGGCCAGCTCGATTTCGTGCTGCACTCGATCGCCTATGCCCCAATGGAAGACCTGAAAGGCCCGACGCACGCCGTCAGCCGCAGCGGCTTTCTGACCTCGATGGAAATCAGCGTCTACAGCCTGCTGAACATCGCCCACCGCGCGAAGGACCTGCTCGTCCCCGGCGGAAGCATCCTCACGCTGACCTATCTCGGCGGCGAGAAGGTCATCCCCGGTTACAACATCATGGGGGTCTGCAAGGCGGCCCTCGAAAGCAGCGTCGAATACCTCGCGCATGAGTTCGGCCCCTCGGGCATCCGGGTCAACGCACTGAGCGCCGGACCGATCAAGACGCTCAGCTCGTCCGCGGTCAGCGACTTCGACACGATGCTCAAGCTGTACAACAAGATGGCTCCGCTGCGGCGGAACGTCACGGCAGAGGAAGTCGGCAAGACCGGCATGTATCTGCTGAGCGACCTCGCGAGCGGCGTCAGTGGCGAAGTCCTGCACGTCGATGCCGGCTACCACATCATGGGAGCCCCGCCGGCCGAACTCGACGGCTGATCCTCCCGCGGAAACAGCGCCATGACTCCCTCCTGCACAACGATCGGGATCGCCGTCGTCGAGCGGGAGGGATGTTATCTCGTCGGCGTTCGCGGCCCGCACGGCCCGCTCCCCGGATACTCCGAGTTTCCGGGGGGCAAATGCGTGGCCGGCGAAACTCCCGCCGAATGCGCCCGCCGCGAGTGCCAGGAAGAAACGGGGCTGGATGTCCGCCCCGTCCGCCTGCTGCAGAACGTGCGGCACTCCTATCCCCATGGGGAAGTCGATCTGCACTTCTGGCTCTGCGAGCCGACCGACCCGCGGGCCGAGCCAGGCGCCCCGTACGGCTGGCTGCCGCGAAGCGAGCTCGGCAGCTGCCGCTTTCCCGAAGCGAATCAGCCGCTCATCAATCAGCTGATGGCGGCTGAAACCTCCTGATCGGGCATTTACTGCGGGGCCGTCAAAGGCTGGCCGTTGTGCCGGGGGCCGAGCGACAACAGGAACGGCACCGCCTTGCGGCTCCATGTGTCGGCATCGGGGTAGCTCAAGGCACTCTCACCGAAGCAGCTTTGCAGCATCTCGGTATTGATGATGCCGGGGTTGAGCGGGATCGCCGCCATGCCTCGCGGCAACTCCTGGGCAAGCGCCTGCGTCAGTCCCTCGATCGCCCATTTCGTCGCACAATAAGGGGCAACCTCGGGAGAGGTGGACCGCCCCCAGCCCGAGCTGAAGTTGACGATAACGCCGCTCGCGCGTTCGATCATCGGCGGGACGAAGTGACGGATCACGTTCGCCACCCCCTTGATATTCACATCGGTCACGCGGTCGAACTCTTCCGCGGTGACTTCCCAAAGCGGGGCATTGGGATTCACCAGTGCGGCATTATTCAGCAGCAGATCGGGGGGGCCGAACCGTTCGATCACCTCTCTCGCCCACCGGGCGACCTGCGCATCGTCGCGGACATCGACCGTGTGAAACGTGTGCGGTTCCGCGTGGACCTTTCCGAGTGCCTGGATCGCCTCGGCGGATCGTCCGCAGCCGAGTACGGTATGCCCCTCTTCGACAAAGCGGTCCACCATTGCCCGTCCCAGTCCCCGGGTCGCACCGGTGATCACAATCACCTTCATCCGCGCCGCCATTCGTGAATGCTCCTGTTGGGTATTCTGATGAAGACTCTGCCCGGCTGCGAGGCCCGGTTTGAGTCGCGCAGAGACCGCGACTTTCCCGCCGGTCGCAGAATGTGATTCCGCACATGGCTGATATGCGGGAAGCCCCACGCGATCAGCCGGTAAATCGAACTGAAAAAATGACGCCGTACACTCTGCGGCGTGCGGCGGCGATGGTCGAATCTCACTCCGCCACGACCGGATTCTTCAGCACCCCCACACCTTCCAGCTCGACTTCGACGACATCGCCGGGCTTCATCGCGGTGCTCTTCTGCGGCGTGCCCGTATAGATCAGGTCGCCGGGTTCGAGCGTCAGATGCTGACTGGCCCAGCTGACCGTCTCGGCGATGCTGTGCACCATGTCCTTTGTATTTTCATCCTGCTTCACTTCGCCGTTCAGGCGGAGCTTCAGCTGCAGGTTGTCGTAGTTGACTCCCGAGACAATCCAGGGGCCGCACGGCCCGAAGGTGTCGCTCCCCTTGGCACGCCACCACTGCACATCATTCTTTTGCCAGATGCGGGCGCTGACATCGTTGCCGCAGGTGACGCCGAGCACATACTCGTGTGCCTTCTCCACCGGCACATTGCGGGCCCGCTTGCCGATGACGATCACCAGTTCCGCTTCGTAGTGCACGTCGCTCGTGTCTTTCGGCAGGACGATGTTCGCCCCATCCGGGATGAGACACGAGGTCGGCTTGAAGAAGAACTCGGGATGTTCGAACGGAGGGCGATCCCCCAGATGGCTCTGATAGTTCCCCGCGAGCGCCAGCACTTTCGTGGGAGTCGAGGGAACCAGCAGCTTCAACTCTTTAAGCGCGTATGACTTGCCGGTCTCTTTCCACTGCGCGAAGGGGCCGGTCAATTCCCGCACCTGTTCCCCTTCGACGCGACCGTAGGCGATCGTGTCCCCTTTCTGGAAGCGGACGAACTTCTTCACTCCACCGGCGTTCGCGGCATCCGCCGCCAGTACCGGATTCCCGCACCACCCCGCGACGCTCAACACAGCCAGCCCGATCAGGAGTCGACAGCGCATGGTGAATTCTCCGTGAGATCGAAAAGCCTGAGACAGTGAAGTGAACCGCCAGTCGTGCAGGCGATCGTAGTGATCGGCGAATACTGATGCAAGGAGGAGAGGCTGGAGACTTTAGACATCAGACTAGAGGGCGGAACTCATTCGAGGCGGATGCGCTCGATGCCGTGCTGGACCATCCATTCGAGCCAGCGTTCCTGCTCTTCGGTGATCTCGACCTCGGTGCGGTTGTCGCTGTCGAGGGGTGAGACGATCCGAAACACTCCATCCTCGAGAATTCGTCGCGCATCCTCCTTGCTGACCCAGTACTCGCCGGGGGCAAGTTCCGGCACGCCCGGATCACCCGGATGGCTGACGAAGTAGGTGACGTCGTGCCGAAACCGCGACGGCATCTCAAAGGGAGCAAGCTGCGGCTGATCGACCGCGTGAACACGCACCGACATGATGATCTTCTCGGGGCAGAGGGGAAGAAACGTATGTGGAGTTGGCGACTCCGCGGGCACGGGTGAATTCAGTCACGCCGCGAATGTTCGAAGCATTCTCTCACAGCATAGCACCCGCCGCGCGGGGAGAGAATGCGAGAGATTGACAGTCAGGCAATATGTAAGAGGTCGCGGCCTCGATTGCAGTTCCGATCGGGTAAAGCAGAGGTGACCTGGAGACGGTTATGTATCGTGTCAGCTATATCGTAAGAGGCCGGGTTCGTCTGAGATTTGTTACATGAAAGTGCGAAATCGCGCGTTTCGTCTTGAGTCCAGTCGGTGGCTATGCGACGATGCTTCTCATGCTCAACATATGCACCGACACCTTGCCGCAGAACTGCCTGAGCTACTTGGCTTTCCGCCTTGCCTGCGTGGAAACGCTGACGCTTCTCGAGTTCTCCCGCCAGTTGACCAACGAAGCCGTGGAACCGTTCGGTTACCTCACCGAGGTTCCTTTTCTCCGCGAAGTTGCACCGCAGATTCAGATCGCGCTGCTCGCTGAAACGTGGGACCGTCACATGTCCCGCCACGAGCATCAGGCGACGATTCTCGATGAGAGCGTGGTCTACGCAGTCTGCGAAACCAGTGCCCGCATCGTCGAGAAGCTCCCCGAGCTGGTCGTGCCGTTCCTCGACCACGGGCCGCTCGATGTCGAAGTGACCGTCGACCGGCAGCTGGCCGATGAACTCCGCGGAGTCCACCTGCAACTTTCGAACGAAGGTGACTTCCTGCTGGTCAGCCAGCTGCAGGACCTTCCGCCGGACGAGGCAGAGGAGTTCAAGCGCGAGTTCAAGCTGGCGCCGGACTATCTGCAGCCGATGTTCGACGCCCTCGGTCGCTGGCACGTCTCGCCGCAGATTGCCACGCAGCTCGAAGGGCTGCTCACCGAGTCGGAGCTCGAAGAATTCCTGCCCGTGCTGCGTCCCCGCACCCCGACGCTCGGCCGCTGAACGAGAAATGCCGGAAGTGTGGCTGGGGCCAGGTTGTCGATCCCGTCCATCGCGCATTCAGGACCTGCGCCTGGCAACCTGAACCCAGCCACTCGACCAAGGGGCGGATGCACCTCGGTAATCCCCGTCACGTGGCCGAGGCTGGACGAAGGAGGCCCCGCGGGAGTAGATTCTGGTTGTCACGAACCAGCCTCCCCCCCCGAAGGTCTGAGTGGTTGAGGGAGACGTGCCGAACAAAGGGAGTCCGGGTCTGATTCCGCCTCGCTTTTGGCACGCCCAACCCGGGAAAAACGGCGGCATCCCTCCCCACCGGAGTTTCGGGAGTCTCTTCCCCCCTGGCCACGCGGCCGGTGATACCCCGCTGAGCGCAGCACGATGTTTCGCTGTGTTCGCGAGGCTTGGGGCTGGCCGGGACCGGAGCGAGGTTCCCCCTCGCCATGAATTCTTCTCGCCAGACACAGGAGTCATATTTCATGTCGGACGAACTGTTTCAGGTGGACGGTCAGGTTGTGCTGGTTTCCGGCGCGAGCCGGGGAATCGGCCGGGCGCTTGCCGAAGGCTTCTGCCGTCGCGGTGCGCAGGTCGTCATCACCGGGCGCGAACAATCGACGCTCGATCAGACGGCGAAGGAACTTTCGGAACTGGGGCGGCCGGTACGTGCGCTGACCTGCGATGTTGCGGATGCGGAGGCGATTCCGCAGCTTATCCAGCAGGTCCTCTCCGAGTTTGGCCGCATCGATTCGCTGCTGAACGTCGCGGGCGTGAACAAGCGGAAGAAAGTCGAGACCTTCACCCCGGAGGAATACGACTTCATCCTCGACATCAACCTGCGGGGGGCGTTTCTTCTCGCCCAGGCCGTCGGCCGCCACATGATCGAGCGCGGCGGAGGCGGCACGATCATCAACATCGATTCGCTGAATACCTACTCTCCGCTCAAAGGGGTGGTCCCCTACGCCATGAGCAAAGCGGGACTCAGCATGATGACCCGCGGCATGGCAATGGAATGGGGCGAACACGGAATTCGCGTGAACGCGATCGCCCCCGGTTTCATCCTGACCGACCTGACCCGCAAGCTCTGGTCCGATCCGCGGATGCAGGCCTGGGGGGATGCGAATACGCCGCTGAAGCGACTGGGCCAGCCGGGAGACCTGATCGGGACGGCGATCTTTCTCGCGTCCCCCGCCTCGGCCTTCATGACCGGCCAGGTGCTCTATGTCGACGGGGGCATCACCGCCGGTACGATGTGGCCGATCGAGCTCTAGAGCCGGTCGGTTCGGCGGAGTTCTCCCACCCGTTGGGGCCGGGCGACTGTTTAATGCGGAAGTGGGGGAATGATCGTCGTTCCCGGCACAGCCGCGAGTTTCGACAGGATTTTCCCGAGGGACGCCGCCACGCCGGCCCCCACGCAGCGGCGGCGGTGTATGTTTGAGAGGAAGCGATCCCCCTGGGTCGCCTGTCGCGAGATGTGACCGCGATGTCGATCACCCTCACGGACTCCTGAGAGCACGCCCGCGTGCCCCTGGCCTCCAATGACGACCGCGCCTGCCTCATTTAACGGCAAACAGATTCGGGATGCGCATCGGATCCTCGATTCGCTCGACCGGATGGATGCGCGCCTCAAGATTCACTACGACCGTCAACGCCGGCACGAACGCCGGGCGTTTCGTGCGGTGGTGACTGTGCGCATCGCCCTGCCCGAAGTTCCGGGCTGCGATGTGGAATCGCGCGAGTTCCAGGCGCTCGCCCGTGACATCTCCTGCGGGGGTTTGTCGTTCATCCATCCCGAACGGCTCTGGTCGAACGAGATCCGCGTCTGCCTGAATCCCGAAGCCACTCCCGGCACCTGGTTTCGTGCCGAGATTGTGCGTGCCCGCCCCGTGCATGATGGCTTCCACGAGTACGGCGTGCGTCTGATCGAACGGGCGTCCGGCTGAACGCAGGCGCTGGGCAATCACCCTTCGTTGAGATCACCGGCCCGTCGCGTTGCCGCAGATTCGTTCCGCGGCCTGCTCGCCGCTGTGGATGCAATCGGGGATGCCGACCCCATGATAGGCATTCCCGGCAAGTGCGAATCCCGCGTGCTGTGAAGCCGCGTGTTCGATCTGTTCGACGAGTTGCACATGCCCCACGTGATACTGCGGCATGGCCCGCTCGTAGCGTGCGACGAGGCTGAAGTGCGGAGTCCCGGAGACTCCCAGCAGGTCGGCCAGTTCATCCTGCACGATCTGCTTCAACTCCTCATCGCTGTGTTGCAGCAGTTCCGGCTGCATCGCGCCGCCGACGAACGTGCGGAGTTGCACGCAACCTGCGGGAGCACGGCCGGGAAACTTGCGGCTCGTGAACGAGACGGCCAGAATCCGCCGCTCCTCAATCGCCGGGATGACCAGCCCGAAGGCATCCAGCGGATGTCGGACATCATCGAGACTGTGCCCCGAAACGACGATCGCACTCGATGCATACTCGATGCGCTGCAGCAGCTTCGCCATGTCCGGGGCGAATGCTTTCACGAGTTCGGCGGCTCGGGGCGCGGGGAGCGCCAGAATCACCGCGTCGAATTCTGAGGTGGAACCATCCCCCAGGCGGACGCTGTAGCCGCCTCCGCTCGAGTGCGGGCTGATCTCGGCGACCGGCGTTTCGAGCCGGATCGTTGCATCACGACTGACACGTGCCGTGAGCGCGTCCAGAAGTTCCGAGACTCCACCGGCAAGCGTCGCGAAGAGTCCGTAACGGGCGCCGGAAGCCTGTTCTCGCTGCTTCGCACTTCGGGCCTGGCGACGCGAGGCACGGATCAGGCTGCGGTAATCGCGTTCCATCTCCAGGAAGCGCGGCATCGTTGCCTGCAGGCTGAGCTTCTCGGGATCGGACGTGTAGATCCCCCCCACGAGCGGCTGCACGAGTCGCTCGAGCACTTCCTGCCCGAAGCGGCGGCGGACAAAGTGTGCGAGGCTCTCATCGTCGCCGCCAGTCCGTCGCGGGACGAAGTATTCGCACCCCATCCGCAGTTTGCCCCACGGGCTGAAAATCGGGGAGACGAGGACCGGCCAGACCTGCGCCGGCGTCATCAGTTGAAAGCCTTCCGGGACTTCCACCGGACGCCCCTTGCGCAAAACCAGCGAGCGGCGATAACGCTCGTCAGTCGGGATGAGTCGATCCTCGAGCCCCAGCCGTCGGCAGAGATCGACCGCCCACGGTTTGTTCGTGATGAACGAATCGGCCCCGAGCTCAACGCGATACCCGTCGATGTCGCGGGTGCCGATGACGCCGCCCGCCCGCGGCCCGGCTTCGAACAGCGTCAGCTTGAGCGGTTGCTTTCGCGTGGCAGCGAGTTCGAGCAGCCGATGGGCCGCACTTAATCCGCTCAGACCTCCGCCGATAACTGCGATACGCGAGGGATTCGTCGGTGAATCGGACATGACGACAACAACTCGGGGGCGGGTGCGACTGCGGCGGTTCTGTTGCGACGGCCAGGGCCGGCGGAGCGGCCCGCCGCCACTTCCTGTAGTTCAGCGCTGCCCCATCTCGTGAACCATGTCCACCAGGGCAATCACATTCTGCGGATCCATGTCGGGCATGACGCCGTGGCCAAGATTGAAGATATGGCCGGGGCGTCCCTCCGCCGCGTCGAGCACCGCTTTCGCACGCTTCCGGAGTGTGGGAAGATCGGCATAGAGGGAGACCGGATCGAGGTTCCCCTGAACGCCGACGTCATGGCCGACCGTGGCCCAGCCCTCTTTCAGATCGACGCGCCAGTCGAGGCCGATCACATGGCCGCCCGCTTCGCGCTGCAGCGGCAGCAGTGCGGGGTTCCCGGTCAGGAAGTTGATCACCGGAACCTCGTCTTTCACGCCGTCGATGACCGCTTTCGTGTGCGGCAGCACAAATTCCCGGTAGTCGGCAGGAGACAGGCAACCGGCCCAACTGTCGAAGATCTGGACGGCCTGACAACCGGCGGCAATCTGGGCCTTGAGATAACGGACGAGGCTGACCGACAGCCGCTGCATCAACGCATGCCAGGCGGAAGGATCGCGGAACATCCAGCTCTTCGTCGCGACATAGTTTCGCGAACCTCCCCCTTCGATCGCATAGGAGGCCAGCGTGAAGGGCGCCCCCGCGAATCCGATCAGCGGAATATCCGCCGGGAGATCGCGGCGAATCAGCCGCACCGCTTCATAGACGTATCCGAGCTCGCCCGGATCTTCGAGCTCGCGGAACCGGTCGATCTCCGACGGCGTCGAGAGCGGATTGTGAATAACCGGACCTTCCCCTTTTTGATACTCGAGGTCGAGTCCCATCGGTTCGAGGATCGGCAGCAGGTCGGCGAACAGGATCGCCGCATCGACTCCCAGACGCTCGCGGGCCGTGATGGTGACCTCGGCGGCGAGTTCCGGTCGCTTGCACAGTTCGATGAATTGCACCTGGCTGCGGACCTGCATGTACTCCGGCAGATAGCGGCCGGCCTGCCTCATGATCCAGATGGGCGTGGTATCGGTCGGTTCACATCGCGTCGCGCGCAGGAAGCGGCTGTTGTACAGTTCAGGAGAGAGAGTCATCAGGGCTCCGGGGTCAGTCAATTACTGCGCAGCACGCTTCTTGTCGAGGAGGCGGTGCGCTGCGGCGGCCGCCTCGCGAATCAGATGTCCCATCTTCGGATGTTCGGGGACGAGGTCCACCGGCAATCCCGCCGCCTCGAGCGTCTCCGAAGCCGTCGGGCCGATCGAGGCGATCACGCAGCGACGGGCGGCGGCGAGCCATTCGTCCCGGCATCCCAGGCGCTCGGCCACGTCGAGGACATTGGTGAGCTGGTTGGCACTGGTAAACAGGAGAACGTCGAAGTCACCGGCAATCGTGCTTCGGATCGCCTCTTCGAGCGGTCCGGTCTCCTCGGGCAAAGCCCAGCGATACACCTGCACCGGGTGGACCTCGGCTCCCCGCTCGCGGAGCGCGGCGTACAACTCTTCATTCGGCTTGCCGTACTCCTGAATGGCAACGCTCCTGCCGGCCACCGGCGACTTCTCGTCGAGCAGGGTCAGGAGCTCCCGCCAGGTATTCGGTTCGGGAACCTGGTGCTGAAACGGGACTTTCCATTCGCGGAGCACCGAAGCCGGCTTGGGGCCGCGAACGATGATCTCGCAGCGAGCGAGCGCTTCGAAGAACTGTTCCCGCGGATAGCGCGTTTCAAGGACTTCGAGCAGCCCGCGCGCCCCGACTCCCGTCATGAAGATCACCAGGTCGAACCTGCCCGCGAAGAGCTGCTCGGCGAAGGCGAAAGCTTCGTGGTTGTCTTCGAGCGGAACCTCGCGCATCGAGGCGGCGACGGTGGCAACTCCCCCGTGACGCTCGATCAGCGACCGCATCTCCGATTGTTTGCGGCTTTCGAACGAGCAGACGCGGAGCCCGGAAAAGGAAGGAGCAGTGGTGGACACGGCAACTGTGCCAACGAGGTCTTCGGCAGGGGCGGATCGGCCTCACTTTTCGAGGGCCGTTTCCGGCCGTCCGGCGGACGGCTTGCCCCATTATAGCAGGTGCTCCCGAAGTCTGCCCCTGAGTCGGCGATCGGCAGCGGCCGATGGCCTCGGGCGCTGTGAAAGCCGCTCCCGAATGCACAAACCACACACAAAGAAAGAGTAGTCGACTGGAAGAATAGGCGCTCGCCCGGAACCGACCATACGGCCTGAATCCGGCTAGACTTCCAGTCGATCTACCCTAGGTGAAGAGGCTGCTTGTCAGTGTGATGCGGGTGGGCTGGTCCCTTCGTGCAAGAGTTTCGTTGCCGCGTTTGCGTGGAAGAGGGGAAACGCAAGTGATGTGCCAAGTTTCAAAAGGGGAGGAAAGAACGAGCGCAAGTCACTGAAGCGCCGTGACATGCATTTTTCCGAGGCAATGCGGTCCCCCTCGAACAGACACCGAGGTTGCCTTGCATTTAGGCAAGGAGTGTTGAACCTCTAAGCCATCGCTGCGCGTGAGAGGCTTTGGAAACGGAAGGGCGTTGCCGCGCGCAACCCGACACGACGCCCCCAGCATGAGGCGTGCGGCCGGTTCATCCCGTCTCGTGCATCGTCTTCATCGCCTTCGCATGAGATGCGATGGATGGAGAGCGGGAGGACGAAGAGCGATCCGTTCTCCGAGGCTCAGCGTGGTGGAGCAAAGAGAGCCGCTTCGGCGACGAGACCAGGGCCAAATCCGAGCATCACGCACGGAGGGCGGGCCCCTTCGCGACGCAGTCGTTCGCAGATGAAGAGGACGGTCGGCGACGACATGTTGCCGCACTCGGAGAGCACGTCCCGCGAGGGGGCGAGGGCCTCCGGCGGGAGTTGCAGTGCCTCTTCGACGGCAGCGAGAATTCGCGGGCCGCCGGGATGCACGGCCCAGCATCCGATCTCCTCAAGCGTCAATTCCTGCCGGGCAAGCCATTCGACCAGCCAGCCCCGCAGGTGCTGCCGGATGAGATCGGGAACGCGGGAAGAAAGCGTCATCTCAAAGCCGTGATCTCGAATCCGCCAGCTCATCGCATCTTCGGAATCCGGGATCACAAGGCTCCCGCTGGCGGCAAGCCGCCACGGTTCCGGTCTGTTCGCGGATTCGGCCCCCAGCACCGCCGCCGCCGCCCCGTCGGCAAACAAGGCATTCGCGACGACCTTGTCCGACTCGGCACTGTAATGAAAGTGCAGGCTGCACAGTTCCACGGCGCAGAGCAGAACGTGGGCTGAGGGATCGGCCTGAACGAATGCCGTGGCGACGCGCAAGCCGTTCAAGGCCCCGTGACACCCCATGAAGCCGATCTGCGTCCGCGCGACCGTCGGGCGCAGGGGCAGCTCACGAATGAGCGGCACTTCCAGCCCCGGCGCCATGAAACCGCTGCATGAAACGGTGATCAGGTGCGTGATGTCCCGCGATGATACGCCGGAAGTCTGCAGCGCCCGTGTTGCGGCGGCAACGGCGAGAGGCGGGGCCTCCCGCTCATAGACCTGCATTCGCTCGCCGATCGACGGGCCGCGCGACCCGTTTGCTTTTGAGGGAGGAAAGAATGACTGCCGCTCTTCGGGCGGACCTTCCGGCGTGTGCAGGAGAACGCTTTGCCGCTGTTTGACACCCGATCGCCGGTAAAGCAGCGGGAGCAGGCGGGCCTCTTCATCGGGGCCGGGATGAAAGCGGCGGGCGAGCTGCGCTGCATCCGCCTGCGAGATCGAATGCGGCGGCAGTGCCGTCCCCACTCCCTTGAGTACGAGCGTCATATCCGAGAACTCCGGAAGAGGGGCCAATTGCCGGGATTTCCATCCGCAGGTGCACGAAGTCCGTCCTCAATGAAGCAAGCCGTACGCAGGGGCATTCACGCGCTTCACCAGCGGAGTCGCCAAAAAAGGCAGATGATGAAGCGTCCGAATCGTCAGCCGGCTCAAGGCGGGGTGGGCTGCGAGCTCGCGAATCAGTCGGCAGATCCGCTGCCGCCGCTTCACTACCCGCTGATGAACGCCTTCCCAGACCCGGGCCGCCTGTTGTTCACGCCCGGCGAGCATCTCCAGGGCCGCGGGAGTCACAGCCGTCGCTGCGGCAATCGCCCAGGCCATTCCCTCGCCGCTGAAGGGTTCAACATACCCCGCCGCGTCTCCCAGCAGAAGGACGCGCCCCGCTGCCAGGGGTGTCGTGTGACAGGTAAGCGGCGGCGTCCCGCGCCAAGTCGCCGCCGAAAGTCCGGCAATCGGCGGCAGCCCCGCCCTTTCCAGGCACTGCTCCGCGGCGAGGGCGGGTGAGCCGGCGCGACGCAGAACAGGCACATCAAAGGCCGCCGCGACGGTCAGCTCTCCCGCCAGTGTGCGAGTGATGCCGACGTAACCGCCCGGTGCGACCGCCATGTGAATCGTCCCCTCGGGATAGGGGCCATCGGCAGCGGGGAGGCAGGTCCCGGCCCCGACCCGCGACGCGGGAGAGACGTGATGCGTGAACTCCGGGGCGTGCGTGAAGAGTGTGCCGCCCAGTCCACTCGCCGCCAGAACGACAGGCGCAGCGACCGAGTGGCTTTCCGTGGAAGTGCGGAGCCGGACGGGGCGCAGATCATCGGTCGCCGGCTGGAGCTCGGCGATGACTCCCGGCAGGAAATCGACGCCGGCAGCAATCGCCACTTCAACAAGTACGGCATCGAAAGTCGCGCGACAGATCGCCCTCCCTTCGGGAAGTTCCAGTTCCGCGCGAGCCCCCTCGGTCGAGAGCACCATTCGACGAAGCGGAATGCCGCACCGCTCGGCGACTTCACGCAGTCCCACTGTTTCGAGAATGGAAAGTGCGTGCGGGTTCAGACAGCCGCCGCAGACTTTTCGGCGAGGGAACTCGGCGCGATCCACCAGGAGGACTCGAACTCCATGCCGCGCCAGTTCGCGGGCGGCAACCGTTCCGGCAGGGCCCGCCCCGATGACGAGGGCGTCCCATTTCCGGCCCGCCGCACTGACGAGATCAATCGTTCCCCGCACGGTCATGGCGGGCTCCACGAGAGGAGAAAGCGTTGTGGCCAGCGCCGCACCAGCCTGATCCGCTCCAGCCCAGCCCGCTGCGCCAGTTCCGCGACTTCTTCCAGCGTAAACGCGCCCGCGACCGACTGCGGGCCATCGAAATGAACAATGGGAGAACGGGTCAGCAGTCGCGTTCCGGCATAGGCGAGCATGTAGCCGAGCCGCGTTCGCAACAGATCATTCACCAGGAGCGCGCGGCGGGCCTGCGCCATCGTCCGGAGCAGTCCGACGGCTTGAGACTCGGTCAGGTGATGCAGGAACAGTGAGCACATCATGACGTCATAGCCCTTGGCAAGCGGCGTACCAAGAACATCGCAGACGAAAAAGTCCACGGAAACCTGAGCCCTCTCGGCCCGTGCCTGTGCCGCCTGAACGGCGACGGGGCTGACATCACAACCGCTGAACCGAATCGGCAGGCCGGCACGCTGCGCCCGTCTTGCCAGGGCAAGTGTGACATCACCGCTGCCGCAGGCGAGGTCGAGTACGCGCAGTGGCTCCTCCGCCGCGAGGCGGGCATGCCTTTTCAACTCGGGCCAGAGGATCGCGGCACTGCGGCTGAACCAGTTGATCCGCGCCAACGCGCGCAGCGCGCGGCGATGCTGCTGTTCATCGAGACCGGGCTGGTCCATCAGTTCCGGCTGGAGATTGCGGCGGGAGAGATTCGGGAGCGTGGCCATGCGGACATTCTACCGCGATGGCTGCGCGAAACGGGGAACCGCTTCAGAGAATCCGCACGGCGTGGTGACAAGGAGAATGCGATTCCCCGGACAAAAAACGATCCGGACGCCCGCGGAGAACGCGAACGCCCGGATCGCTGCTGTTGTTTTCGGCGATCATCGGCTGCGAGTGCCCTCAGCCGGAGACGCGCACACAGACGGCGTCTGCATTGCCCGATGACCTTTCAAGCGGGGGTTACTTGTCTCGCAGGGGAATCGAATAGCTGAGAGCGCCAATCGCTTCCCCTTGCTTGGCGTCCTCATAATGCGGGTGACACATCACGCACTTCTTCATCACGACCGGCACCGACGTCGCGGCGCGCAGGGTGCGCTTGCCGTCGGTCGTGACGACCTTCTCGTAATAATCCTTGCCGCTCTTCATTGCGGCGATCGCGGCTTTCTCGAAGTCGTCCCTGGGGGAGTTGTTGGCCTCGATCGGCTCTCCGGTCGCGTCGAGCAGACGGACTTCGTGCCAGCCCTTCTTCTTGACTGCGTTAAAGAGAGCGATGAACGCCGTCCCCGCCGGCAGATCATCCTCCGAGTGCACGTACTTGTCGGTAATCAGCACGATGGCCGTCTTGTAGACGTCATCAAGCATCTTCACCGTCTCGCGGCCGTGTTCGAGAGCCAGATCGCGCTGCTTGCCGCTTTGCGCGTCTTCTCCCTGTGCGACGTGTCGTCCACTCACTGCAGCCATCACGGATGCAATCGCAAGTACCGTCAACCATCGAGCGCTCTGTTTGACCATTGCTTCAGTATCCACGAGTTTGAGAAATTCCCATCGGGGAGCACCTCTGCTCTCCCGACCCAAGCACCGCAACATCGCAATCGCTGCGAAATTTCCTGTCAGTTATCCCCCCCGGATGTCGAGCCTCGCCGCAAAGGGAATCGTGGACCTGCTCTCCCGCTGTCAGTCTCCCAGAGAGAGGGAAACAATCGGCAGGCCAGGTGGATCGGTCGTGATCGGCAGCACGTCGCTCAACCGGACTTCCTTCAGATAGTTCACCTGAAGCAGCTCCGCGTGTGCGAGCACTCTCCGCAGTTTGCAGTTCGGCTGGATGGTGCAGACGTTGTCGCGGCCGACGCATTCGAGCAGATGGAGGTTGCCTTCGAACGCCTCGACGATGTCACCGATGCGGATCTCGTCGGCGGGGCGTCCGAGTTCGATGCCTCCCCCGATGCCGCGAATGCTGCGGACATAGCCCAGCCGGGCCAGCTGATTCACGACCTTCGCCACATGCGGGGAGGAGATCTGATAGAACTCCGCCACGGCGGCGACCGTGGAACGTCCCGGCCGCGATGCGAGAAACATCAGGGTCCGCAGGGCATAGTCAGTCTGCAGTGAGAGCCGCATTGGTGAGTTGCTTCCTGCCAAACATATAAAACATGAATCAGTTATGCATGTTTAATGATTGCCGGCCGGTTTGTCAAACACGAAATCTCGCTTCCGCGATTTCTTGCCGAACACGAAGAGTGAGCCGGACGCCCGGACAGAACGCACTGGTGAAGGCACAGACGCGCAATGTCACCGTATTTTCAGTGAGACTCTGCGCAGCCGCATCAAGCGGGAGGATGCGCCCGACTGAACTCAGTCGCGTGCGTTGCGGGATCGAACCGGGAAATCTCGCTGGCCCTGCGCCGGGCGACGGATCACAATACAGCCCGGCATTCTCGAAGTTGAGGCTGCGGTCTTCCTGACCGTCGATGCTCTCCGCCCCGACCGGCTGGCCGCGCGGAGCGATCGGAGCGTGAGGTGACCGTGTCCATTCCCTCCCCTCGTCCGGACCAAGGATTGTGAACGATGCAACGACGTGGATTGCTGCTGTTTCCCCTGGTGGCGGTTGTTCTCGGCCTCTCCGCTTCCCCGTCGCGTGCCGCCGAACCGGTGATGGCCGACTGGGTGCTCAAAGGAGGCGTGATCCACGATGGCGCGGGCAGCCCGCCGCGCGAGGGACACGTTGCAATCCGCAACGGGAAGATTGTCGCGGTGGGGAATTGCGAGATTCACCCGGCGGCCCAGCAGATCGACTGCACCGGCCTGGTGATCGCGCCCGGCTTTATCGATCTGCACAACCACAGCGACAATCAGGTCGTCGATCCGCTTACCCGCGGCAACATCAATTACCTGATGCAGGGATGCACGACGGTTGTCACCGGAAACTGCGGTTCGGGGCCGGTTGACGTTGCCGGGTATTATGACCGCATCGATGCGGCAGGGGCGGGGACGCATGTCATCCATCTGCTGCCGCAGGGCTCGCTGCGCGACTACGTTCTCGGAACCGAACAGCGGGAGGCGACCGAAAAGGAGCTCGCGCGGATGCGCGAGCTGGCCGCGAAGGCGATGCGCGACGGTGCGTGGGGCATGTCCAGCGGACTGATCTACGTCCCCAGTTCCTACGCCAGCACCGATGAACTGGTCGAAATTGCCACCGTGGTCGCACAGCACGGGGGGATCTATGCGAGCCATATCCGCGGCGAAGGAACCGGGCTGCTGAACTCGGTGAACGAGGCGCTGGAGATCGGTCGGCGATCGGGGGCCGCGGTCCATGTGTCGCACTTCAAGGCCTCCGGCCCCGAAGCGTGGGGGCTGGTGCGTCAGGCGGCCGCGATGATCGAAAAGGCCCGCGCCGCCGGGCAGACCGTGACGGCGGATCAGTATCCCTACATCGCGTCGAGCACTTCCCTCACCGCGATGCTGATTCCCACCTGGGCGCGGGCCGGCGGAGATGCCGCGCTGAAGAAACGGCTCGATGATCCCGAACAGGGAGCGAAGATCCGCGAAGCCATTCTGAATGATCTTGCCAAGCGCGGCGACGTCGCCCCGATTCGCCTTGCCCGCTATGCCCCGCGCCCCGACTGGATCGGCAAGAACCTGCAGGAGATCGCCGCCGCCGAGAATCGGGAGGTTCTCGACATCGTGCTTGAAATCACCCGCAAGGGAGGGGCCGCCGCCGTCAGCTTCGGCATGAATGAAGAGGACGTGCGGTTCGTCATGCAGCAGCCGTGGGTCGCCACCGCATCTGACGGGCGGGCGTACGTTCCCGGCAGCGACCGGCCGCATCCGCGAAGTTACGGCACCTTTTCCCGGAAGATCGGTCACTACGCGATCGAACAGGGAGTGGTTCCGCTGGCGCAGGCGATTCGCAGCAGCAGCGGGCTTCCCGCCGAAATTCTCGGCCTGAAAGACCGGGGATACGTGAAGGAAGGACTGGCCGCCGACGTTGTTGTGTTTGCCCCCGAGGAGTTCCGCGACCAGGCGACGTTCAACGATCCGCACCGTTACTCGTCGGGCGTTCGCTATGTGTTCGTCGCCGGGAAACCGGCGGTATTCGCGGGGACTCCCACCGGAGCGCTTGCCGGTCGCGCCCTCCGTCGCAACGCGTCGGAGAAGGAAGCTGCCGAGAACCGCTAGCGAGAACCGTGAGAGTGCTTCCGCCCGGGATTTTTGCGGTCTCACAGAAAATCCCGGGAGGACATTCGTGGAGGAAAACGCAACGCCGCATGCGCCGGAACGGGGTGCGGCGGGAACAGGGTCGGACGTCGGGTGAGGGGAAGTATCGCGAATGAACCGTTTGAACGAACAGCCGCTCGCGGTTGCTTCCCGACGTGGGCTCCGTCATCTGATCGCTGCGGAGTCGGGCTGCCCGCAGTTGCTGGTGAGTGTTCGCAATGCCGACGAGGCACGTGCGGCACTCGCCGGGGGCTGCACGATTCTCGACGTGAAGGAACCAGCCCGCGGAGCGCTCGGCCGCGCGGACAGCGATGCGATTCAGGCCGTCATCGCCGAAGCGAGTGCCGCGGGTGTTCCGGTCACCGCGGCACTCGGCGAATGCCGCGACTGGCTGTCGCTGCCCGAAGTGCCGATGTTGCCCCAGGGGCTTTACGGCGTGAAGCTGGGAGTGGCCGGGCTGGGAGCCGGGCCGGAGTGGCGATCCCTCTGGGAGCGTGCCCGCAGCCGCGTCGCTCCGCTGCTGGCTGCCGACGTCGACTCGGTTGCCGTGGTCTATGCCGACTGGCAGCAGGCCGATGCGCCTTCACCCCGGTCTCTCATCGAGGCAGCGATTGAGGAAGCCTGTTCCGGCGTGCTGTTCGATACCTTTACGAAAGGGAAAGGAAGCCTGCTGGACTTTCTCTCCGCCGACGAATTGCATGAACTCGCAACCAAGGCCCGCGACGGGGGATTGTTCGTCGCACTTGCCGGCAGTCTGCGATGCGCGCATCTCCCCGCATTGCGGGATCTTCCCGCCGATGTGATCGCCGTGCGTTCGGCTGCATGTCGCGCCGGAGTCCGAATGGCTGCCGTGGATGCCGAGGCAACCCGGGAGCTCCGCACGGCAATGCGGACCGTCTGGAGTTCGGATTCCGGGCAGGGATGAACAGAGAAAGAGCCGCGCCGGGATTGGCTCTGCTGTCCCTTACCGCTCCTCCACTCAACGCCGCGGTCTCACACTGTTCGCAAGAACTCGTCGGAGTGAGATGCCCTCGCGCTCCTGAACAATCCGCAGGGTGAAGTCACGCGCCGCTCAGGACGGGCACCCCTTCGAAGTCGCTGGGCGTGAAGCTTTCTTCTTCGGCTTCGCCGCGGTCGCGGAAGACGTGCAGAATCCGGGCGCGGCCGAGCTCTTCGTAATCGGGTTCGGGATAGCGTTCGACGCCGTGCGCGGTGGACCCGTCGAGGGTGAAATCGTGCAGCAGAACACGGACGCCCGGCAGTCCGGTGAAGTGCTTCTCCTCGGCCCGCTGGCGTCCGCCGAACACGTCGTAGACCTCGAACATCATCGAGAGGACGCGCGCGAAGCGGCGGAAACTGACGCCGTCTTCCACGAAGATCAGATCGACTTCGAGAGCGGTGGTGATCTGAAGGAAGTGATAACGGGAACGCGCCGGCAGCACGCGATGAAACGGCGGCCCGATGATGTTGTTCAGGCAGGTCGTCTCCCGGTCCCCCTCTTCGGTTCCATGCGTGTCCCGACCGAGCCCGAGAATGAACCAGTGCTGCGGCCCCACCCAGTATCCCGAGCCGCGTGGATTGGACAGGCGTGCGGCCCGCTTGAAGAGCATCTCGAGCCCGCGTTTGAGTGCCCGCCGGTTCTGGATCTCTTCTCGTCGCCGCAGACGTTCCATGATTTCGCGGCCGGGGCGGGTTGCCGCGTGCAGGACCAGCGGCCAGCCACTCTCGGCGGTTCGCGGTGAAGCATCTGCCGATTCATCGACTCGTATCGAAACGCCGGTCTTCCGGGGGGAAAGTTTTCCTCGCTGGAGCCTCCAGCCGTATTCACGAAGCCACTCGGCCAGCCGCTGGAAGGTCTCGCGCGCGACCGGTCCTTCAACGCAGGCGGTGGGCAAGGGAGGTCGTTCGGGATTGTAAAGGATGCCCAGCACGGCATAGCGGAGGACGGCCAGCGTGAGCGCTGAAAGCCCGGCGAGCGAAGTCCAGATCAGAACTTCCCCGAGAGCCGTCGTCAGCGGAAGCGATTCGTCCAGTGCGGCCCCCGCAAGCGGACGGAACGAATCGCCGCGCGACAGGAGCGCCAGGTTCACCAGCAAAAGCAGGGGAATCGCTCCCTGTCCCCACAGCAGGATGCGGCCGTCGAAGCTTTTCACGGCCCCGCCGCGGCGGTCCTTCCAGAGGATGATCAACCCCCCGTTTGCCAGCAGCAGTATGCTGCCGTGAACGACAAAGAGGATCGAGAAGCCGAGCAGCGGAACCCAGCGGGGGAGCACCATGGCTCCGAACATCAGCAGGAGAAACACGCCGCAGGTCAGCTGCATCTCGCGGCGGACCGGCCGAAGCCCCTCGCCCCGATAGGTCTCGATGAACCAGTCGTGAATCGCCGCCCAGGGGAGTATGGCGGTCGCGATGATGGCCGCCGCCATCGATCCCCAGAGGATTCCCAATAACAGCACATACCCGAGGTAGAACCGCTCGACGAGGAAATCACGCGCCGCATGGGGAAAGTACGGAGCCGCGACCGCGAGGAGTAGCAGCGCCGTCGTCAGCCCCGCGAGCAGCACCGACCACGAGCGGGGAACGCCGCGCGGCAGCGGGGGAGACTTTCGGAGATCGACCCCCAGTTCGATATTATGCAGCGGCCAGAGACATTTCAGGCGGCCGCAGACATCCTGCAGCAGCGCGGCGGTCCGCAGGGGATGCTTCTGGTGAATGAGAGCCATCAGCACGGCGAGCAAACCGATGACGGAAAGCGCCAGAAGGTCGGCAAGGTCGCTCGGGGAAGAACGTCCCAGCAGTTCCAGGGCGGTGAGGACGGCGAACGATGCCCCGAGGAAAGTGACCTCGACGGGGGAAATTCGCCGGACCTTCTGCCGGAATCGAGAAATCAATCGCATACTGCGGCTCCACGAGAAGCGGCCACGCCCCCCTCATCCTGCCAGAAATCGTCCGGATTCGCCATGCAGAGTTTGAGAACTTCCCGGGACGGTGCGAGAGCCGCCGGACAAGAAGGCAAACTCGGGAAACTGCCTTTCCCCGCAGCGGCAGAATTTGCTATGCTCCCGCCTCTCCGCGGAGGCCCACCGGCGACTGGCGGACAGCTCTTGTGACCGCTGCGTCTGGATGTGTGCGGCGAGTTGCCGAAAGGATTCGAACTATGCACTTTCGCTGCCTGGTCTGGCTTTGTCTTCTTCTGTCGCAAGGCGTAGTCCTCACCGGATGCGGCGGTTGGGGTGGCGAGGCCGAATCCGAAGTCGACCTCGATGCCGATCTGGAAGCGCTCACCGGCTCTGCCGCGGAGTTTTCGACCGCGATGATGGAATCCGGGCTGCCCCCGTCCGACGAACTTCGGCTGGGGGAAGAGTTTCCCCTGCTGAAAACGGTCGAGCAAAATCTGATCCAGTTCTCTCCACAGGGGGAGACCACCTGTCAGTCGCAGCTGGAAGTGCTCCTGTCGATCGTGGCTGAAGAACTTCCCCAGTCCGGCGCCCGGAAAGGGCAGCGACGGATGGGAGTCCGCTACGACCGCGTCCGCTATCACCAGGATATCGGCGGCAAGGCGATCGATTACGATTCGCAGGCGGCACAGCCGCCGCTCCCCGCGGAAGTGCAACTCTATCACGGCCTCGCCGGGAACGGGTTCTTCTTCTGGATGGGGGATAAGCTGCAACTTCTCGAGCTTTCGGGCTTCGAGGAGTTCCTGAATCGCTGTGTCCGCCAGGTTTCTCCCGAACGGCAGCAGGAACTGCGTGCGGCACTGGTGGTTGCTTCGGGGGGCGATGGACTCTCGAGCTTTGTCGATGAAAGCATCGGCATCCTGCCTCCGAAAGAGCTGAAAGTCGGCGATACCTGGTCGCTGACCCGCGAGGTACACGAGCCTTTACGGATGCTGGTGACCACGCAATACACCGTACAGAAGATCGATGCCGGGGTGGTCGAAGTGGGCATCCTTGGGACAATCGCCCCGAACGCCGGTTACGGCGCGATCGAGCAGATTGCCTCGGGAGTCAACGTGACGCTCCGCGGCGGTCGTTCTTACGGAAGCTGCCTGATTGACCGTCGCACCGGGCTGCCCCGGCACTCGCGGATCGAACACTCCCTCGATATGAGCGTCCAGTTGCCCGATGGACAGGAGTTCGAGCAGCGGAAACAGACCGTGCTCACGCTCCGGGAAGTTCCCCCCGAAAGCCGGCAGCCTTCACCGGCGGCAGGAAGTGCACCGGGCACAGTTCCGGGAGCTCCCGCGACCGGTTCGGCAGGGTTGGGCACCGCTCCTTCCGCCTTCGCGGAGTCGCCTCGTGGGGGATACGGCCGCCCGACTCCCTCGGCAACGGGGAACTGATGGGACGCCCTTCTGCCGGCATCCGCCCTCGTCCCGCCCGCCGCTCGCGGAGTGCGAGTCGTGCGAAAGTGAACGAGGGGACTGCAGGAAGCCGCGTTCACAGGCTCTTCGACAGGCCGCGAGAAGCCGACTTTGCGTGCGGCCTCAATTCGATCCTTCGAGCCGCGACTGCCAGCGACGCACGGTTCGGCATTCGTGAATGTCTCGCGCGGAATGGGGCGGCGCTGCCCCTCTCATCGCGAGCCTGTCACCTGCGTCTGACTGAAGCTGGTAATGCCTGTCGGATGATCCGAACAGCCACCGGAGCCGGGCGGTGACGCCCATCCAGTCACGTCGGGGAGCATCTGCGGGCGGTTGTGAACGAGCCGGCTGCCTTCGCCGGGAGAATCGTCGGCGCAAGGCAATACGCTCCGCCCGGTGATGGGGGGAGCCGGGGCATTTCACAACGGTTCAATCCCTCAAGGGTGATCACCACCGCGTGGGGACGACTGCGGTGCATCGCGGCGGAATTGCCTCCTGCCCGATGTCGACCACCCTTCGTCTGCCAACGGATTGCCAAAATCAGAGGATTCCCGCGCCGAAGCCGTCTTCCTGCTCGGAAGCGTCGCGCTGCTTCGCAGTCGCGTGATCGACGTTCCGGTGCGGAGCGGCATGGTGCGGACCGCCAGGTCCCCGGCTCGCGCCGTCAATCCGATGCGTCGTTTCCGGTGCGCCGGCGAAGCCGTCGGCTCCGGTCAGGGCGATGTAATCCTGATCGAGTGCCGCGTACGAATCTTCGCCGTAGTCGTCATACGTGCAGACATACCCGGGCAGCTTCGACTTGATCAGCTCCTCGTCGTACGCGCGGAGGACCTGCGTCTGGATCATCTCGCGGCAGCGGGAGTTGATCGGGTGGGCAATGTCGGCGTAAAGCTTCGCGCGGCCCTCGTTGTCGCGCGAGGCGCGGTCTTCCTGCAACCGTGCTCCACACTGATTGCAGAACAGCGAGCGCAAGTGATTCTTCGAGCTGCATTGCGGGCAGCGGTCGGTCAGCTTGCGGCTGGGCATGGCGACAAACGAGCCTTTTGCCCCTTCGATGATCTTCAAATCGCGGATGACGAAGCAGGAATCGAAGGTGATCGAGCAAAACGCCTGAAGGCGCTCCTGCGGATCGTCCATGAGTTTGATGCGAACTTCGGTGATCTCCACAACCGGTCTCCTTTTCGCGTCTCCAAGAGGGCTCCTATGGCGTCATCAGGCTCGGCTCTGTGCAACGAACACATGGCCGAGGCGAGCAGCTTTCAGTCGGGACGAGACCTGCAGTGCATGGCGGCGGCTGGCGCACAGGCCGAAATAACTTGTGCCGCTGCCACTCATCATGTGCCCCAGCACGGAGAGCCCGCGAAACGCGGCCTTCACGCGCTGGACATCGGTATTGAGCGTTTCGGCAGCCGCCTGCAATCCGTTGTGCAGCAGGCGGCCCGCCTTGCTCAGATGACCTTGCCGCAATGCGGCGACCAGCGGTTGCACCGAGCGTGGCTGGTCGGCAGGACGGCACTGTCGAAACACCTGGGGGGTTGAGAGACCGGTCGGCGGCTTCACGACAACGAAGTGCATCCGCAGCGGCAAGGAACAGGGTTCGACCTGTTCGCCACGACCGCGACAGATGGCCGCCGCCGATGCTTCCAGAAAAAAGGGGACATCGCTGCCCAGTCGGGCCGCAAGTTGACTGAGTTGAGAGAGGGAAAGCTGAAGGTTCCAGAATTGATTGAGTCCCATCAGGGTGGCGGCGGCATCACTCGATCCGCCGGCCAGTCCCGCCGCCATGGGGATACGCTTGAACAGTTCAATTTCGACGCCGCCCGTGTAGCCGGTCTCCTGCCGCAGCAGTTCGGCGGCGCGCACGATCAGATTGTCGCTTCCCGCCGGGAGTGTTGCTGCCTGAGACTCGTGAGCAGGCGTCGTGCTGGTCGACGAAGAGGAACAGGAAACTTCCACAGGGCGGAGAATCATCCGGGTGGACGCCGCCGAAGTTTCCGCAAAGCGCAGGGTGTCGTAATGGTCCAGCGTCACCATGAGTGTTTCCAGCTCGTGGTAGCCGTCGGGCCGTTTCCCGTGCACTTCGAGAAACAGGTTGAGCTTGGCGGGTGCCCAGACCGTGAGTGTTCGATTCTGCCGCTGGAACAGCATGGGCCTCACATCCTGTGAACCTGCCGAACCGGTCAAATTGCGCCCCGATAGACGAGGCGACCAGTTGCAGCAACTAAAGAGAAGAATCTTTCTTCTGCGGCCGCGGCGATCAGCGATGGAAGAGATCGGGGAACTGAACGAACTTGAAACGGGGGGAAGTTCCTGCGTTGAGTACCGCCAAACCTCCGGCTGCAGAGGATGAATCCGCAGCATTCTCACTCTTGAAAAATACGGTATCGCGGATCTTAGAGAAATGCCCCAAACGCGTCAATAGGGAGTCGCGGCCCGGAAAAATCGCCCCCCTCACCTGTCAAAACGGGCACAGGAACAGGCGGGCAATCAAGAGATCTACCTAAGACATGGACTAATTGTCGGGAGTATCCCCGGCAGCTTCGAGCCCCTTAGGTGGGGCCAGCGGCAAGCCCTTCCCTTTCACCTTCAAACGCACGCTCATGCGTCCGTCATTGTCTGCTAACTCGCTCCACGAATCGCGGCAACGGAGAAACAGATCGCCGTCCCCCGGAGCCACGAAAGAACCATAGGCTCCCAGTTCGAACGGTTTGCTGAGCTCATAATCGTTGAAGAGAATTCCCACGAGACGCCCCTTGCCCGAGGCATCGCCGTCGGCGCTGACCGCCTTGTCATCAGCCTTCGTCTGCCAGGTGCCGCTCGCGCTGAACTCGTATTCTTCCCCCTGCTTCACCCGCAGTCGCGAAGGCTGCCAGCCGCCGCGGGCTTCGATGCGCGCCGTCGTTGCACTTCCGGCACGGGGTGCCTGAAAGCGGGCCTTCCAGTCCCAGCTGCAAAGGTCCACGCGATAGCCTCGTCCCAGATGCTTGAGGAAGAAGCGATATTCGAACTCGATCTCCCTGTCCATGGGGCCATAGACACCTTCAAAACTGGTGCCCTGGTTGAGCAGCAACCCCATCCCCAGAGGACGAAACCGCTGCGCATAGTTCTTGTTGTTTGCGAGCAGGTGGCAAAGCGCCCACCGCCAGGCATAGTTCTGCCACGAGTCCCCCGTCACCGCATTCCGATCCATGATTTCGGAGAGAGGCTTCGGTTCACTCGCCCGCAGGTAATCGACGACCACCTGATGGCAATTCACGCTGGGATCGTTCTCGACCCAGTACTGCCCCATCTCCGCCATTCCCTCTGCATACCAGGTCGGGCCGAGACGGCCGAACGTTTGGGCGCAGTAGGCGTGAACCGCCTCGTGCTGCGGCGTTCCGTGGTTGTCGACCGCATAGACCACCGACTTCGCGACGAAGCGATTGCCGTTGCTGATCGTCAGGCTTTTCGTGAGGCCCGCCCCTTTGCGGATGCTCTCGACTCCGTCCGGGTCGAGCGGCACATCGGACCAGTTCCGCAGGTCACGGATCACATACATTTCGATAATGCCGGACGGCGGGCGGCCCCAGTACTTCGAAATCAGCGACAGCATCGTTTCAAGCTTCTTCAGAAGTTCCTGCGCTTCCTCGGCGGAAATATCCGTGTGCAGGATGAAGTTCTTCGAACGATAGTCCGCGGGCTTGCCGGAGGTTTGTGACGACTCGCGGTCGCGCGCCCGCCGCGTCTGCGCGGCCGTTTCAGACGCCGGCAGCAGGCCGAGCAGGAGGCCGCACGCAACCAGCATCGCCAGGCAAATCTTCCCTGCTCCCGACCGTGGGGACGGAGAGTGACATTCGTTTCGCGAAGGACCCGGCATTCCGGAATGCTCCCGCAGAAGAGGCGCTGACATTGAGGCGACCGCGAACAGAAACCGCTGCAAGATGTCGTTGCAGACTGGAAGAGGTGAGTTCGTGCGAACGCACGTTTCTGCATCATATCACAGTCCCCCGGACGAACAACGCCCGCAGGTCATCAATGGCCCCAGTGGGTGTAGCCCGTAATTGGTGGAAGGTGCCTGGAGTCAGGTTGTCGTCATCTCGCGCAAACTGTGGATTTGGCCCGCCCGACAAACGGGCGCACAGGACAATCGGCGCGGCAGGTCGTTATAATTCCCCCGGGCGGAGTCCTGAACGCGGGGCGTGCACGGCAGGGCGAACTCCGCGCAGTATGCTGGCACTTGCGAGGGAGACGCCGTTCATGATGATGCGAGTCATCGGGGCCACGATGGTCGTCATCGCGCTTCTGGGAGCGCTGGTCTACAGCCAGCGGCGGCCCGAAGCACTCAAGGTCTCGGGCTTTGTCGAGGCCGACGAGATTCGCGTTGGTTCGCGCGTCGGCGGGCGGGTGCGGGAAGTCTTCGCTGTCGAAGGTCAGAAGGTCGAACGCGACGAACCGCTGATCGAGCTGGAACCGTACGACCTCCACGAACGGCAGCGCGAAGCCGAGGCTGTGCTCGCGGAACGAAAAGCCCGGCTCAGCAAACTCGAAGCCGGATACCGCGCGCTCGATATCGCCCAGGCGGAAGACCGCTTCCTGCAGCTTGCGGCAGTGCTGAAGAAACTCGAGAACGGACCGCGAGAGCAGGAGATCCGCGCCGCGGAAGCGGCACTCGCGCAGGCCGAGGCGCAGTTGAAGCTGGCGACCGACAATCAGCGTCGTGCCGAGCGGCTGCAGACTTCCGGCGCGATCACCCAGGAAGAGCTGGACCGGGTCATCAGCGAGTTGCGCGTCGCCCGCGCGACGCAGCAGGTCCGCGAAGCCGAGCTGGATCTCCTGCGGGCCGGAACACGTCCTGAGGAGATCGAAGAGGCGAAGGCCCGGTTGAAGGAAGCCGAGCACGCCTGGCAACTCCAGAAGCAGGGCTTCCGTGAGGAAGAGATTGCCGAAGCGCGGGCCGCCGTTCAGGCGGCGGAAGCCTCGCTGGCGGTCATTCGTCAGCAGATCGACGAGCTCACCATTCGCGCTCCGGTGACGGGCATCGTCGAAGCCGTCGAGTTGCAGCCCGGTGATCTCGTGGGCGCGAACACCCCCGCCATCTCGCTGATGGATGTCAGCCGACTCTGGGTGCGGGCGTATGTTCCCGAAAACCGGCTGGCAATCGAGGTCGGCCAGAGGGTGCCGGTGACCGTCGACAGCTATCCCGGACGCGAATTCACCGGACAGATCACCTTCATCGCCCGGCAGGCGGAATTTACTCCCGGCAATGTGCAGACTCCCGAAGAGCGATCCAAGCAGGTCTTCCGGATCAAGGTGACACTCGACCGCGGCGAGGACCTGCTGCGTCCGGGAATGGCGGCGGACGTCTGGCTCGATCGGGAGCCCCGCCAGCCATGAGCGCTCTCCTCGAATCGCAGCCGGTCATCCAGGTTGAAAACCTGACGCGTCATTTCGGCAAGCTCATTGCCGTGAATGACGTCAGCTTCAATGTCCAGCGGGGAGCCATCTTCGGCCTTCTCGGCCCCAATGGAAGTGGCAAATCGACCATCATCCGCATGCTGTGCGGCGTGCTCGAACCGACTGCCGGCTCGGCCCGCGTCCTTGGCTACGACGTTCGTGAGGACAGCGAGGCGATCAAGCGGCGGATCGGCTATATGTCGCAGAAGTTCAGCCTCTACTCCGACCTCAGCGTCCGCGAGAACCTCGAATTCTACGGTCGCATCTACGGGCTCAATCCCGAACGTCTCTATCGCCGCTCGCGCGAAGTCCAGGAGTTGACCGGAATCAGCGATCGGCTCGATCAACTCGCCGGGACACTCTCCGGGGGATGGAAACAGCGGCTCGCGCTCGCCTGCTCATTGATTCACGAACCGGACGTTCTCTTCCTCGACGAACCGACCGCCGGCATCGATCCCGTCGCCCGCCGCGATCTGTGGGACCTGCTGTTTGAACTCTCCGGTCGCGGCGTGACTCTCTTCGTCACCACGCACTACATGGACGAGGCGGAACGCTGCACCGATGTCGGCTACATCTATCTCTCGCGGCTGATTGTCTGCGGGAAGCCCAATGATCTGAAAGAGCTTCCCTCGGTCACTCCGCCGGGAACGGTCCGCTGGGAACTCGAAGTCCCCGAACCGGCCCGCAGCCTTTCCGAATTGCGGCACGTCGAGGGTGTGCGCGACGCCACCCTGTTCGGCGAAACGATCCACCTGCTCGTCTCGGAGAGCCTCAGCCCCGAACAGCTCTATCGGCAGAGCGGTCTGGATGCTGGTCACGTTTCGCTGCGCCCCATCACGCCGAGCCTCGAAGATGTGTTCGTAACCTTGAGCCGCGCCGCGGAAGAGCAGGGCCCGGAGAATGTTCACCCGGAGGTTCCCACGCATGAGCCGGGTGAATCTCCCGAGAGGGAAGGCGCTGCTGACGAGGAATTCACACAGCCAGACGAGCCACCGGCCTCGCCGACTCGGGAGAACGGCACTGCGAACAACACGGCGAACGGCAGGTCCAGACGCGGTTGGGCGAAGTGGGCGAGCGGTCTGCCGGCGATCCTGATCAAGGAGTTCTCGCACATCCGCCGTGAGCCTTCAACGCTCATCTTCATGTTCATCGTGCCGGTCCTGCAGATGACGATCTTCGGATTCGCCATCGAGACGCAGATCGAGAACATTCCCACGATCGTCTACGATCTCGACGGTCGGCAGCCGAGTCGCGGGCTGATCGACTCGTTCGCAAATACGCGGACGTTCAGCATCGTCGGCCGGGTCTTCGATCACGAGGCGTTTCACCGCGCGATGACCTCGGGACGTGCGAAAGTCGGTATCGTGATTCCTCCTGACTACAGCGACAAGCTGCTGCTCGGCGAGCAGGCGGAAGTGCAGGTGCTGATCGACGGGAGCGACTCGCAGGTCGCGACGACCGCGCTCCAGTCAACGAACCTCCTCGGGTTCAACCTGTCGATCGGCGTCGCGCGCAGCCTGGCGGAATCGCTTCCGCGCGTGGCGGCGCGGAACGAGTTCGGCCGGCCCGCACTCCCGATCGAGATGCGGCCACGGCTGCTTTACAACCCGGCATTGGAGAGTTCCCACTTCTTCGTGCCGGGACTGGTGGGAATCATCCTGCAACTGGTGACACTCTTTCTCACATCGTTTGCCATCGTCCGCGAACGCGAGCTGGGAACGCTCGAACAGTTATTTGTGACTCCGGTCGGCCGGGCAGGACTGCTGCTCGGAAAGCTGATTCCGTACGCACTCATCGGCATGTTCGAGACGCTGGTGGTGCTGCTGGTGATGGTCTATCTGTTCGGGGTGCCGATCGCGGGCAGCCTCTGGCTGCTGCTGGGGCTGGCAGCCCTCTTTCTGGTGTGCGCACTGGCGCTGGGACTGCTGGTATCGACGCTGGCGAAGACGCAGTTGCAGGCGATGCAGTTCGCGTTTCTGATCATGCTCCCGTCGGTGCTGCTCTCGGGGTTCGTCTTCCCGCGTGCCGAGATGCCCTGGCCGATCTACGCGCTGAGCTTTGGAATCCCCGTGACCTACTTCCTCGAAATCCTGCGCGGGCTGGTGCTTCGCGGCGCGGACTTCGTCGACCTGATCCCGCAGGTGATGGGGCTCATCGTCTGCGGCACGATAATCCTGACGATCAGCCTCGCGCGCTTCCGCAAGCAGCTTGCGTAATTCCTTCGGCACTCTACGGAAGAGTCCGCGGAGCCTGCCAGGGGACGCTGCCGTACCGCTGGATTTCCCGGCGCAGGGCGGCGGAGAGTCGGCGAAAGACGTCCCGCTCCCGGCTGGCAAGATTCGTCTGCTCGCGCGGATCACTGGCGAGATTGTAGAGTTCCAGCGGAGCGAAGGGGCTGTTCTGCAGCAGCTTCCAGTCCCCGTGGCGGACCGCTTCGATCGTCTTGCCGCCAAAACGCTCTCCCCCTTCGCGACGGCGGAAATAGCTGTATTCGCGCAGCGGCGGCTGGTCGCGGCCCAGCAGCGTCGGCAGGAAACTGCGGCCGTCGATCTCGTGGGAAACCTCGACTCCGGCAACCTCGCACAGCGTCGGGAACAGATCCATCGACAGGGCCATGAATTCGCTCTGCGAACCAGCCGAGACTTTGCCCGGCCAGACAATCGCGGCGGGGACCTTCAAACCTCCCTCGTAGACACTCCCCTTGCCATCGCGCAGAGGGCCGTTCGTCGCACCCGCGGCAAGATCGCCGCCGTTGTCCGAGGTGAAAACCATGAGCGTGTTCTCAGCGAGCCCGGTCTCCGCGAGCGTCTGCATCACCCGTCCGATGCCGTGGTCGAGATGCTCGATCAGCGCGACGAGCTTTGCCCGTTTCTCGCTCAACTGCGGTGAGCGTTCCTTCACTTTCGCCAGCCATTCATCAGGCGGCTGGATCGGGGTATGCGGCGCGTTATATGCGAGATACAGAAAGAACGGCTGATCGCTGTTCCGGCGGCGAAGATACTCACACGCCCAGTCGGTGAAGAGATCGGTCGCGTGCCCCTCGGGATCGATCGTCTCTTCGTTTTTCCGCATGTAGTTCACGTCGTGGCGACGGTGGTGATAGTAATCATCCATCATGTCGCCGAGAAAGCCGTGAAAGTAATCGAACCCGCGTTCGTTGGGGGTATTGGGCGATTCGAGCCCCAGGTGCCATTTGCCGATGATCGCAGTGTGATAGCCCGCTTTCTTCAGCAGCGCGGGCAACAGGGTGGCATTCGGGGAGAGATCGCCCCAACTGTTCTCGGCATGCGTGCGAATCACCCCCGGAACGCCGACCATATCGGGATAACGGCCCGTCAGGAGCGCCGCCCGCGTCGGCGAGCAGACGGGACAGTTCGCGTAGAAGTTCGTGAACTTCATCCCGCGCCCGATCAGGCGGTCGATGTGCGGCGTCCGCAGATCCTCACCTCCGTAACCGCTGAGATCACCGTACCCGAGATCATCAGCGAGGATCACCACAATATTCGGCCGCTCGGCCGCGGCGGCGGTGAGCGAGAACCCGGCAACGAGCGCGAACATCACACCGACCAGCGAGCCGATGTAGCGCTTCCGATATTGCCGGTCGCGGAAACGTCGAAATCCGCGCGAAGCGGTTCTCAACAAACGCCCTGCCGAATCGTGAAGCTGCCGCATCGACGGACCTTTCTCGTGAGGTCATCGGCTGTTGTGAGGTCACCCCGACGCATGACGGCCGGAAGCGTCCCAAGGCTGGTGTGAGTCCCCGCGCGGCGAGACTATTCGTTCACCAGCGGAATCGGCTCTCCCTTGGGAACGTGCTTCATTGCGACCGAGTTCATGCAGTAGCGGAGATGCGTGGGCGGTGGACCGTCGGGAAAGACGTGGCCGAGATGGCTGTCGCAGCGGGCACAGCGGACTTCCGTGCGGACCATTCCGTATGAGGTGTCCTCGTGCTCGCTGACTGCATCGGGCACGACTGGTTGAGTGAATGAAGGCCAGCCGGTTCCCGATTCGAACTTCTCCCCCGAGCGGAACAGCGGATTGCCGCACGCGGCGCAGACGTACAAGCCTTCTTCCTTCGTGCCGACGAAACACCCCGACCAGGGAGACTCGGTTCCGTGTTTGCGGAGCACGTTATATTCCTCGGGCGTCAGGCGTCGCTTCCATTCCTCATCGCTGAGCCGGAGCTTGTCCACCATGATCTGTCCTCCTCCATCGCGGGTACGTTGTGAGCACGCATTCGAGTGCGGCCCTTCCTTCAGCATTATTCGCCGCGTTGCGGATGTGCAAGCCGAAATGCCGTGCGGATGAAGTCTCCCCGGCTCGACGCACCCGCAAGCGTTTCCGCAGAAAGTCCGCGCGACGCGGCGAGTTTCAGCCAACGCTGCCGCAGCGGTTCATCCAGCGGCTTCTCCAGTTCGGCCGCGTGTCCCGGGTACGCTTCATAATACTGGCTGGTGATATGGGCACCCCGCAGGCCGGGTTTCTCGAACGCCGGGTGCACGCCGTGCAGGCCTCCTTTCGCGGCCCACCACTGCACGGCCACGAAGTCGGGCGAACCCGGCAGGACATCGCTGACATAGATCGTCGCCGCCCCGGCGGCGTGCAGGAGCGTTCGAACTTTCCCGGCCGACACTTTCTGGACCGGCTGCTGATTTCTGACGGCCAGATGGGCCGCGTAACCGGCCGCTTCTCCCAGCGACGTCCAGATCGGTTCCAGCCGCAGGGCGCAGAAGCCGACATGCGAGGCCGAGCAGGCAACGGGAACCAGCAGGTTCCGGTGCGTCTTCGGCACGAGCACGCCATAGGGAACCTGATAGGGCGAGACTCCCTTATAGAACTCGCCGGTGTGGTGGCCGCCGATCATCGGCCCTTCGTGAGCGGTTCCGTGACAGTTCAGACTGTAGTCTCCCACGGCGATTGCGTCGGGCTGGAGCACCGCACGGGCATCCCCTTCGGCCGCGTCGGTATCCCCTTCAGTGAAGACATACTGCCCGACCATCCGCCGCGCTTCGCGAACGTAAAGCTGCTCGGGGACATGGCCGTTCTCGACGAACTCGTCGCGACACCAGCCCCATTCCCGGGCTTCGTCCTGAAACTGCTTCGGCACTTCGGGGTCGTTCTGCAGGAAGTAGAGCATGCCCATGTTGTGGCGGACCTGCTTGCGGAAGATCTCTTCGCGCGTCTTCCGGTCCCCGTCGGGCCAGTGCGCGCTCAGTTGCGGGAGCGAAAGCCGAACCAGCCCGCGTGAGACGTCGTTCACATCGTGCTTGCCGTTCGGCAGCGGCGGCTCGTGCGCCTTGTAGATGCCTCCCGTCCGCGCGCAGAACACGCTCTTGAACTTGCCGGATTCGAGCAGCGGCAGCAACGCAAGGTAATCTTCGCGGCGATAGCCCGCGGGAGCACTCGGGAGCACGCGCAGAGACGGGTCGCGGGTCGCGATCAGCCGAAAGTTATACGCCTGCACCTGGGCATCGGCCTGCTCCGGTGCAAGCGACTCGCCGTAGGTATCACGACTTTCGCGGCCGACGCGGTACTCAACTCCCGCCGCCGCCATCAGGTCCCCTTCGTAGGTCGCATCGATGAAGACCTCGGCAGTGACGGTCAGTTCTGTCCCGTTGATGCCGGAGAAGGTCACCGCCGCAATCCGCCGATCATTCCCTTCTCCTTCGACTTCGACCTGCTTCAGCACGAAGCGCTTGCGGACCGTAATGCCCGGGTGTTCGGCGAGCAGCGTTTCGAAGATGTGCAGGTTGACGTGCGGCTCGCCCTGAGTGCCGCGGAAACAGTCGCGGACCTGCGGAGAGTCTTTGCCGAACTTCTCGACGTAGTACCGCTCCACGCGGCGGGTGAACTCGAGAAAGGCGCCGGTCAGCCCCTCGAACGTCCGGAAATCGGCATGCGAAAGACCGTTCGTCACCAGCCCGCCGATGCGGTTGGTGGGCTCGATCAGCAGCACCTTGTTTCCCGACTTGCCGGCAGCGACCGCCGCCGCGATGCCCGCGGGCGTGGCTCCGTAGATCAAGACTTCGCTGTGTTCGCGCTGTCCCTGGGGCGGCTCGGCGGCGTATCCGGCACTTCGCGTATCCAGCACGAAGGCAATACTGAGGACAGCCACCGTCACGCGCAGCAGTCGGCCGCTCAATCCCCGCGACATGTCAAACGCTCTCATCGTGTAATGCTCTCCGAATGAATCCGAAGCCTCGTTCAGCACGCAACGTCGCGCGCGAGGCAGACAGCTTGATGGCGTCGAGAATGCGGGGCTTATGACCCCGCGGCTTTCGCGGCCGGTTCAAGCAGCTTCTGCTGCTTCAGCCAGTCGGCACAGCGCGCGGGCCATTGGGAAACGGGATGATCTGACGGCCGCAGGCCATAGCCATGGCCCCCCCGCGTGTAGATGTGCAGTTCGGCGGGCACCTTGTTGCGCGACAGCTCGACATAAAGCAGAGCCGCGTTCACACCGCGGAGCTTGTCATCCTGCGTGACCGCGATGAACATCGGCGGCGTCTGCTTCGTCACCCGCACCAGCGGGCTGAGCGGGCCGATGTTGTCCTCATCTCCCAGATAGGCGGGGTAGATGGGAATCGCGAAGTCCGGGCGAGCACTCAGCTCATCGATCGCATCCTGTTTGGGATACGCCGCGGTCTCCCAGTGTGTGGCGGCCATCACCGTTAGATGTCCCCCCGCGGAAAAGCCGAGGATGCCGATGCGGTTCTGATCGATTTCCCACTCGGCAGCGCGGCTGCGGATGAGACGAATCGCCCGCTGCGCGTCCTGCAGCGGTGCCTCGTGCGGCGATTCGGGACTGCGCCGTGGCACCCGATACTTCAGCACGGCGGCACTGACTCCGAGAGTGTTCAGCCACTCGGCGATCTCGGTTCCTTCCTTGTCCCAGGCGAGAATGTTGTACCCCCCGCCGGGACAGACAATCACCATCGCCCCGTTCGCCTTCTCCTTCGGAGCCGGGTAGAGGGTGAGCGTCGGCTCGGTGACGAGGCCGAGACGCGTCACGCCGCCGCTGGTTCTCTCGACGTACGCGTTCTCGGGCGGGGTGAACTTTGCTTCTCCCGGAACGGGTCCGCTCCAGACCTTGATCACGTCCGGAGTGCGGCGATTCTCCTCAGCCGCACACGCCTGGATCGACACGAGACCGGCCACGACGCAGAGGATCAGTCGGCAATGGAAAGCAGTTTTCATGGAGCTTGCTGCCAATGGAGAGAATGTGGAAATGAGCTGCACCGGCCCCCCGCCGGGATGAACCCGCGAAAGAAGCCGCCTGCAGAGCCGATCACGCCGTCGGCGACGTTCACTTCTTCTCAGTGGATTTTTCGAGGGACTTGAGCGCCTCGGCGAACTTCCTGCCGAGATCAATGTAGCCGGCGGAGTCGTAGTGCCAGGGATCGGAGTACTTGTACTCGTCGGTCGAAGTCACGAGCGCCGCATGGCCGTCTCGCTCGACGAAACTGGCCTGCGCCCGGCGGACCGTTTCCCCGTGGTCCCACACCTTGCCGTCCTTGTCGTCGCGGCCGGAATCGGAGATGCGACCGATGACGACCGGCACATCGTCGTACCGCAGGGCCGCGCGAATCAGATCCATCAGACGTTTCAGATGCGCCTCATAGGCTTCGGCGATCTCGGCCGTGTAGGCGGCATCGCTTTCCCCCTGCATCCAGACGATTCCCGTGGGAATGAGCGTGTCGGCCTCGCCGTCGCCGTCGATGTCCTTCACCGCGAGCGCATGACGGAGCGTCGCGAGGAAGTGATCGTACTGGTTGATTCCCTGGCCTTCTCCTTCACCGCCGGTGAAATCCGGATCCCACGAGCCGAACTTGCCGGCGGCGCGCTGGTCGATGGAAGTCCCGCCGCGCGAGTACTTGATGATCGCGATGTTCGCGTCGGGGTGCAGCTGCTTCAGTCGGGAAGCGAGGGTGAGTTCGACGCCGAAGCGGTCGGAGTAGGTGTTCGTCGTGCCGTCGCTCTTGAATCCGACGCCATGCCCCGCGCGGAGCTCCTGCCAGACGCCGCGGCCATCCACCGGCGACGCATCCGGCGCGGGGTTGCCATGGAAGATCCTTACGCCAACGACGGCGCCATTCTGCAGGTCGGAAGGGAGTTCGTTCGTCCGGCCATAGCCATCCATGTTCGACTGCCCGCCGAGATAGTACAGGCGATATTCCTTCGCGCTGGCCGTGGTCGCGACCAGCAGGAACAGCACCCCGGCGGCAACCCGCACGACACCGGTGAAACGCAGGAGAGACTTCGCGAGCATCGGGCAAACTCCAGGCAGAGGATCGGGGAAGCGGGGAACGATGAGCCTGCGCGACGGGTGCGGCGGCGATGGCTGCCGCATCGGTCGCGCGAAGGGCTCAGGATCCAGCAGTCAGGACCGGTTTCAGAACTGGTCGTGCGCGACGTAGGCGTCGATCACCGCCTGATCCCCTTCCTTGCCGGGGCGGGAATTGCCGTGCTCCATCCCCATCACACCCTTGAAGCCTTTTTCATAGATGTGCTTGAAGATGTTGCGGTAGTTGATTTCGCCGGTCCCGGGTTCCTTGCGGCCGGGGTTGTCGCCGATCTGGAAGTAGGGAATCTCATCCCACGCCTTGTCGATGTTGGGGATCAGGTTCCCTTCGGTGATCTGCTGGTGATAGATGTCGAAGAGAATTTTGCAGGAAGGGCTGGCGACCGACTTGCAGATCATGTAGGCCTGCGGGATCTTGTGCAGGAAGAGCTCCGGATGGTTCGTCCAGTGGTTGAGCGGTTCGAGCACCATCACCAGGCCGGCCGGCTCGCAGATCTCGCTGCAGCGTTTGAGCAGCTCGATGACGTTTGCCGTCTGGTAGCCCATCGGCTGCCGGTGATCGAAAGTGCCGGGAACGACCGTGCACCACTTCGCATTCACGCGCTTGGCGACTTCGAGAGACGCCTTGATGTCGGCGAGAACCTTGTCGCGATAGTCCTGGCGACCGGAAGCGAAAGTCGGGTTCTGGAAGTCGGCGGTGGCGACAAACACGCCCATCGTCATGCCGAGCCGTTCCATCTCCCGGGCGATCTTCTCCTGCACATCCGTCGGGCGGTTTTTCATGCCGTTATCTTCGAGCGCGGTGAAGCCCTGGTCGGCCATGAACTTCAGCTGATCGATCAGATCTTCCCCGGCGAGATTGCGGAACATCCCGAAGTGCGGCGCGTAGTTCAGCTTGAACTGGTGCTTGCCGCTGGATTTCGTTTCCGCCTGGGTATCGGTCGACGAGACCGCGACGGCAGCACCGGCCGCAAGGCCGGTGGCGAGAAAGTCACGACGATTCATCTCAGGGCTCCCGAGCGTTTGTAGAGGTCAGAGAAACCACCGATCGGCTGTGCCGGTCGTCAGGAAACCTGATGTTATACCGCGATCCGCATCCGGACACAGTCCTCCGCAACGCAAAGCGCGCGAAGTGAAGTACCGATGGGCGGTTCGTGCGCGCTTCGAGATGAGCGATGTCAGTCGAAACACATCGCCGAAGCTGGTGATGTGAGAGCGCACCGACAGCGGGAAAAGTACCGCCGCCTAATGCGTCGCCGATTCGTCAGCGGTGATTACCGTCGGCCAGCACAGCAGTACCGACGCTGCCAGGCAGAGGAGCACACTGATCGCGTTCACCGCCATCGAGGCGACGTGATAGTCGCGGAAGTGCGGCGGCGGGGCGGCCTGTTGATGCAGCTGGGCCGAGATCATCTGCGCCAGCGGCCCGTAGATCCAGATCCAGTCGACCACCGAAATCACGAGCGCAAGTGTCAGCAGTGCGAGACCGGCACGCGCCAGCGGAGTCCGCAGGATGCCTCCCCGGCAGGCGAGCAGCCCGGCGGCGAGCGACACCCCCATCAGCACAAAACCGAAGGCGTAGTAGCCGGGAAAGAGGACTTCTGCCAGGTGTGCTTTCTGCAGCGTATCGAGCGCCCCCGGGCCGTCGCTGACGCGCGTCCGCATCGGTGCGATGCTGACGAGGATGAAAAAGTGCGCAGCCCCCACCCAGGCGCACAGGCACAGCCTCGCGAGCACGACACAGAGTTTCTGTATTCCCGCCGGCATACTGCCACCACTGCTCGTCAGTGCTGAGGTTTCCTGCGATCGCCAGAGCCCGGCAGACACCGGGCGACTTCATCACGCATCCGGTGCGAGAGGGACCGGCCCGCGACGTCACTTTCTCCGTGAGGGATTAAAGGAGACGCATCCGCGGCCGCGACTCACACTACTACTGTATCGCGGGGGCGGGAGATCCGCGAGCCTCTCGCCGCGACGGGCACCCGAAGGGGGAATCGCATTCGCCGTCCGAAAGCCGACCGTTCAGATCCCGGCGTTCGGCGGTGCGGTGTACTCGACGATGACGTTCGTCCGGATTCCTCCCCGCGGAGTAAATGCGGCAACGATCTTCATCGAGCGGGGACGACAGGCGGCTACGAGATCGTCGAGAATCCGGTTCGTGACGTGCTCGTAGAACGCCCCGTGATTGCGGAACTTCTGCAGGTACAGCTTGAGCGATTTCAGCTCGATGCACTGCTTGTCGGGCACGTAGGTGATGGTCAGGGTGCCGAAATCGGGCTGGCCGGTCTTCGGGCAGACGGAGGTGAATTCGGGGCAGATCGTCTCGATCGTGTAATCCCGGTCGGGGAACTGATTCTCGAAGGTCTCCAAAGTTTCGCGGAAGGTGTCGCTCATGATGTTCCTCGGCCGTTACGGGGCACTCAAAATTGAATCGCGGACAAGTGGCGTTCCCGTACTTGCCCACGAAGATTCATTTCCTGATCCAGATTCCGCCAGTCCCGCGAAGCGCGGACCGGGGGGCGTTCCTGCGGAGCGAAGGCTCCGCAAGATGCTGGATTAGGGATTCTAGAGTCCCGCGCGGCTTTTGCACACTGCGGCGCGAGGCATTGCCGCCGCTTCCGTCCCGAGATTGGGCGGCGATCCTCGGATCGGCTCTCGGAAGGAAGTCCTGCCGCGGTCGCCGCGGCTCATCCGCTCAGCGGCTGGCGGTCTGCTCATCGAGAACGAGCAGCCCCTCTTCCCGCAGGAGCGGGCGCTGCATGTAGTCGGCGGCATATTCGAGCTTCAGACGGGCATCTCCCCCGGCGACCGCCTGGAGGGTCAGCTTGAGCGTCACGTCGCGCCCGGCCTGCAGTTCGGGAAGCTGCTCGAATTCGAGCCGATTTCCAGTCTGGCGGAAGCGAAGCGGGCCGGCGACGTCGACGACGCGAAACTGCGCCGGCACCTCAATCGCGAGAGAGGCGTTCGCCGCCGCATCGGAGCCGCGGTTGGCGAGGCGGACGTGATAGTCGATCTGCTCGCCGACAGCGATCGGGGCCGAGACTTCCGAGACTTCAACCCCCAGCGAAGGCACCCCTTCTCCGGTCAGGGAGACACTCTTCTGGGCAATCGGTCCGGAGCGGTCGTAGACCTGGACGGTCCCCTCTTGAGCGCCGCGACTGCGCGTCGAGAGGGTGATCTGTACTTCCGCGCTCTGGCCGGCGGGGAGCGTCCCCAGTTGCCAGACGACGATTCCCCGCGACGGGTCGTACTGTCCGCCGGCGGAGGCTTCGACGAACTGCGTCCCTTCGGGAATCTGCTCGACAATCGTGATCTCCGAAAGCGGCGTCGTCCCCGAGTTCGTGACCCGGTTCGTGTACGACGTCGGGCGGCCGAGAAACGCCCGCCGGGGGCCTTCGCGCTGGAGACCGACGCGGCTGCCGACGATCTCGATCTTGTCGAGCGACTCTTCCGGTTCCATTCCATCCGCCGTGACGATCGTGTGGTTCTGTGCGGTTCCGGTACGAGCGGCAGTGACGGTCAGCTCGATTTCCTGCGACTGTCCGGCGGCGAGGGTGCCCACGACGTATTCGAGGTCATTGCCTCCCGGGTGACTCAACTCGTCGGGAAGGATATCCCGCAGCACGACGTTCGTGGCGCGGCCGCTCCCCAGGTTGGTCACCTGGAACCGCAGCAGGAAGGCTTCACCCTGCTGGACCTGTCGCGGAGCGCTCACCTGCAACTGCAGCCGCGGAGCGGTTACGCGAGTCTGGGCGGCCACTTCGGCGACGAAATTCACCTTCGCGATGCTGCCGAGCTCCCCTTCGTTCATGGGGATGACGCGGACGGCAATCTTCTTCTCCTCACCGGCGGCGAGCGTCCCGAGACGCCAGATGAGCGTCTTGTCGACAAGTTCGGCCCGGGGGATCGTTCCGGTGAGCTTCGAGCCCTGGGGAATCTGGTCTTCGACAATCACCTGCCGCGCGGGAGTCGCGCCGACGTTGCGGACCAGAATCTGATACACGAGCGGTTGGCCCAGCACGGCATTGGGAGGCGCGACCTTCTCGATCGTCAACTGCGGCCGTTGCGGTCCCCGCTGCGCCGGCTGGCCCGGCAGACCGGTCCCGATGAGCGACTCGTCATCGAGCAACGGATCGGCAGCAGGCTCCGAGGCCGGGGCCGGCCCGGCGGTGCGCGGTTCGGTCCGCGGCGCGGTGCCGCGGTGCCCGCGACGATCGGAACCGAACTCTGCGGCATCGGCAGGTTCGGCTTCAAGCGATTGAGCGGGGAAAGCGTCGGAGGGTTCGGGTTCCGACGGAGTTTGGTTCATCCCCGGGAACTGCGCGGCATCCTCTTCGTGCGGTTCGACGGTTGCGTCCGCCTGGAAGCGGGGCTGGGCCGGTCGTTCGATGAATTCGTCCGAAGCATTGGGCGCGGGAATCTCAGTCGGAAGGTTTCCACCGGGTGTGAGCTCTTCGTCCGAGTCGATCCGGGGCCGGGTGCGACGCGGAGCGGCGCCGCGCGCCTGCTCGAAGGCGGCCAGCGGATCGTCCTCCACGGCGGGCTCGGCTGCCGGTGCAGGAGGATCACCCTGCGTCATGGCTCCCCGCTGGCCCGGGTCGGGGAAGGCGACTTCATCATCGAGGTCGCTTTCGAGGAGTTCGGTTGCGGTGTTGCGGGGGCTCGGGGTCCGCGGTTCAGGGCTGCGGGGTCCGGCACCTCGCGAAGACCGGCCGCGGGGGGCAGGCGCGTTCCGCGGACCAGCGTCGGCAAAGGAGGCATCATCGAGAAGCGGATTCGGCTCCGGCGGCGGGGCTTCTTCTTCGTCGAGGGATCCAGCGCCCGGTTCACCCGCATTCATGAAGAGGTTCGGGCCCGCTCCCCCGGAACGGGGGCTGGGAGGCTCGGAGCGGACGCTGCGGGCGGTGTCGAACGGATTCTCCTCGCCGAACTGGTCATCGGTTTCTTCCACGGGAACTCGCGGCGACGTTCCCCGACCACGAGGCGCGGGAGAACGCATGCCGGCACCGCGCGGAGAGGGGGGGGCGGCCTCAGCCGGCGCCGCATCCAGATCGAAAGGAGCCGGCTGGAATTCTTCTTCACCGCCGATCGGCTCGGCACTCGTCGGCTCCGCAGGCGCGACCGGCTGCGGCTCAAATTCAAGCGGCTCCGCGGAAGCGCCCCGCCGCGATCGGCCGCGCGGCGACCGCGAGGAGGTCGGAATCTCCACCGGGAGAGACGGAGCAGCCGCCGAGTCGGTGAGGAGAATCGCATCGTCGGATTCTGAAGAAGCGCTATCGGCCGACATCGCGAACGGTTCGTCACCGGAATCGGCATCCGAATTCGCCAGGGCCGGTTGGGAGGCAGCAGACGCCGCAGGCGCGGGCATGAAAAGGTCTTCATCCCCTTCGGCAGGAGCAGCGGCTGTCTCCGCAGGTTCGGTCGCGGTGAAGAGGACCGGTTCATCGTTCGCTGCGGCGGCGAAGTCATCGGACGCGACGAATTCGTCAGCGGCCGCGAATTCATCGGCAGGGGGAAGCGTGCCGCGGCGCGACCGGGAGGCTCGCCGCGGAGTGGTGGTCGCAGCGGGAGCCGTCGCGGTCCCGAAAGGATCGTCGGTATCGTCCGCGGTGAGATTGGCAACGGCGTTTTCACCGCCGAGACCGGACGCGGGGGCCTCGCCGTCGGCAGTCAGCATCGCGGGATCGCCGAATTCGGCGCCATCCGTCGCGAACGGGTCCGCCTCCTGTTCGGCGGTCGTCTCCGTCGCGTTTTTCAGCCCCAACTGTGCCTGTACGACGACCAACAGCCCGACGCCGACGACTCCCGCCAGCGCGAGCAGCTTCCACATCGAATTCCGCATGGGATTCCTTTCCCAACCGATGGGAGACGACAACCCGGGTCAATCAGAGAGACGAACTGCACGCATCCAGCCGCGGGCGCCCGCAGTCAGCCGGTTCCCGGCAACTTCTCTTAACATAATCCGCCGCACGGGAAAAGGCGAATCCTCGAGGAGCAAACTTTGCGAATTCCGGCGACGAAATTCAGGAGGCGGTTACGGCGACTGGTGAAACGGGGAGAGATAGTCGGAATATCGAATGGGTGACCAGACGGGATGCGGCTCCGATGTTTTTGCCGGAGGCGGGTTCCCGGCGGCATGTCGCGGAAGCCGGAATGTTGCCGTCCGCTTCTTTCCCGACGGGGAAAATCTCAGGCCGGGCATTCACTCCGCCACTTGTCAGTCTGTACGCGTCCCGGTAATCTGCTAGTTTGCTGGCGCGGCACCGAACCGGCCGGGGTGGACTCGGTTGGCGACGGAATGCGACCGGTGCGGGTCTTCTTCCGGAGGAGCGCAGGCCAACCGGCGGGCATTCCCCGGCGGCCGCCTGTCTGGCGAGCCAGGGGCCCGGGGCCGGTTCGCCTCTGTTTCCTCATCTCACTCGATTTTCGGGCTCCTTCCCGGGAGCCGGAATGCACGGCGGCAACTTGATGCAGGCTCAAATACCGGAACGCAATCGGATTGTCATCACCGGAATCGGTCTGACTGCCCCCAACGGGAACAACCTCGCGGAGTTTCGCGCGAGCCTGCTGGAAGGTCGCTCGGGCATCCGTCCGTTCGAGACCCGCTATATGGGCGAGGTTCTCGCGGGCGTCTGCGACTTCGATGAATTGCGCTATCAGAAACGGAAGGAAGTCCGCCGGGGTACCCGCGCAGGCTCGATTTCCATCTACTGTGCCCACGAGGCGATCGGCGATTCGGGTCTCGACTGGTCGAAGGTCGACAAGGACCGCGTCGGTGTTTATCTCGGCGTGACCGAGCACGGCAATGTCGAAACCGAAAACGAAATCTACGAGATTTCGAAGTTCAACTACGACACGAGCGTCTGGTCGCACCACCACAACCCGCGGACCGTCGCGAATAATCCCGCCGGGGAAGTGACGCTGAGCCTGCGGATTACAGGCCCGCACTATACGCTCGGGGCCGCATGTGCCGCCGGGAACGCCGGCTTTATCCAGGGAGTCCAGATGCTCCGCCTGGATGAAGTTGACCTGGCGATCGTGGGAGGGATCTCCGAGAGCATCCACACGTTCGGCATTTTTGCAAGCTTCAAGAGCCAGGGGGCGCTCGCGACGCATCCCGATCCGACGAAAGCCTCGCGGCCGTTCGACGTCAATCGGAACGGCATCGTCGTCGCCGAAGGAGGCTGTATCTGCACGCTCGAACGGCTTCCCGATGCGCTTCGCCGCGGCGCGAAGATTTACGGCGAAGTGGTCGGCTATGCGATCAATTCCGATGCGACCGACTTCGTGCTGCCGCACGCCGCCCGCCAGGCGGAGTGCATGCAGCTTGCCCTGCGTCGCGCCGGGATTACGGCTGCCGATATTGATATCGTCAGCAGCCACGCGACGGCGACCGACCAGGGAGATATCGAGGAGTGTACGGCGCTGCGGCAGGTGTTCGGCGACCGGCCGTCGCTGGCGATCAACAACACCAAGAGCTTCATCGGGCATGCGATGGGAGCCGCGGGCGCGCTGGAACTGATCGGCAATGTGCCTGCCTTTCAGGATCGAATCGCCCACGCTACAATCAACCTCGACGAGCTGGATCCCGCCTGCGGATTGAAGCAGATCGTCGCCAACACGCCTCGTCCGATGGAGAAGGTGGACTATATCCTCAACAACTCCTTCGGGATGCTCGGCATCAATTCGGTGCTGATTGTCAAACGGTTCTCTGAAGACGATTGAGACAGGCTTCCACTCGCAGAGAACCGATATTCCCGTGAACTGACACGATACGCTGCTTTATGGTTCCCTGGCCGCGGTCTGCGGTCATCGAGTCTTACGCTGGAGCTTTGCATGACACCGGAAGAGATCCGACAAGCGATCCTCGACATCCTGGCGCGAATCGTCCCTGACGAGGACCTGTCCGATTTGAACGATGATGTCCCGTTCCGCGAGCAGATGGAACTCGACAGCATGGACTTTCTGGATATCGTCATGGAGCTGCGCAAGCAGTACCGTGTCCAGATTCCCGAAGACGACTACGTCCACCTGGCGACGATGAGCGGCACGGTCACCTACCTCACGCCGCTGATGAAGGACGTGCAGAGCCCCGCCGGCGGACGCTAGGCGCGGTTGCCGTCCGATCCTCACCTTCCTTCCGTGACTCGCTGCGCCGCTTCGAGACAGTGGTCGGCTGCGCGCCGGCAGGTCGCCGGAAGGCGGGACAGAGGAAACCGGAGCGCTCTCCCCCAAGAGAGACACTTCGGGTTCATGGAGTTCCCGCATGCATCGAGAAGTTCCGCAAGAGCTTCTCGATGACCTCCGCCATTGAGGATTCTCGTCCCGGTGACGGATGACGATTTCACGAATACCGCCCCGGGGGCGCTGACCACTGTGCACCGAATCCCGTGAGTTACGACACGATCATCATCGGAGCGGGGCTCTCGGGGCTCGCCGCAGGCATTCGGCTCGCGTATTTCGGTCAGCGGGTCTGCGTTCTCGAACGGCACACGACGATCGGCGGACTGAATTCGTTCTACCGGCTTCGCGGCCGCAATTACGATGTCGGCCTCCACGCGGTGACGAATTACGCCCCGCCGGGGACGAAGACCGGCCCGCTGAGCAAGCTGCTCCGGCAACTGCGGCTGCGCTGGGACGACTTCGACCTGCGCCCGCAGAATGAGTCGCAAATCGTCTTTCCCGGCGTCACGCTCCGCTTCTCGAACGATTTCGAGTTGTTCCGGCAGCAGGTCGCCGAGCACTTTCCGCGGCAGGTCGACAACTTCGGTCGCCTGCTCGCCCGGATTGATGCGCACGATGAGCTCGACCTCTCGCAGGGCGCGCAGTCGGCACGCGCGGTGCTCGAAGAGTGCATCACCGAGCCGCTGCTGATCGAGATGCTCTTCTGCCCGTTGATGTTCTACGGCAGCGCGACGCCGCGCGACATGGACTTCAACCAGTTCGTGGTGATGTTCAAGAGCATCTTCTACGAAGGCTTCGCCCGCCCCTACGAAGGGGTGCGGCTGATCATGCGGAAGCTCGTGCGGAAGTTCAAGGAGGTCGGAGGCGAACTGCGGCTCCGCGCCGGCGTGAAGACCATCGACGCCGATTCGCGGCGGGCCGTGGCGGTCATCCTCGACAATGGGGAGACGCTGACCGCGAAGAACGTGCTCTCTTCCGCAGGGTACGTCGAGACGATGCGGCTCTGCCAGCCGCGCGCGACTTCCGCGGAAGACGCCTTTCCGCCGGGGGACATTTCGTTTGTCGAGTCGATTGCGTCACTCGACTGCCAGCCGGCGGATCTGGGGCACACGAGCACGATCGTCTTTTACAACGACAGCGAGCGCTTTGCCTACGAGAACCCGCGCGAGCCGGTCGATCTGCGGAGCGGGATTATCTGCTCGCCGAATAATTTCCAGTACGAGAAGCCGCTGGATGAAGGGGCGATCCGGATCACCGCACTCGCGAATCACGCGTACTGGATGAATCTGCCCGAGGACGAATACATCGAGCGGAAGCAGCACTGGTGCGACCGGATCACCGAGTCGGCACTGCGGTACATCCCCGATTTCCGCCCGCATGTCGTCGATACAGACGTCTTCACCCCGAAGACGATCCGCCGGTTCACCGGCCATATCAACGGTTGCGTCTACGGTGCTCCGCAGAAGCACCTCACCGGCACGACGCACCTCGAAAACCTGTTCATCTGCGGTACCGATCAGGGCTACCTCGGGATTATCGGCTCGATGCTCTCGGGGATCACGATCGCCAACCTGCACCTGCTGCGGGAATAGCGCGGCGAGAGGCGCATCACGCGTTTACGCGGGCAGGGGAATGAACGACGGCGCGAGGGACCGGTCTTACCGTCACTCGCATGACGGGCGGGTGGAACCGTGTCGGGGCCGCCTCAGGGAGAGATCTGCGATTCGGAACGCAGCCCCTTCGCACGTTCGAGCAGCTCCTGATTCGAGACGATCACCTGCGGCTGCAGGGTGAAGCTGATCTCGTGGCGGTCGGTAATCGGGACCGGGCTCAGGTTGTCCGTGACGAAATCGAACGGCACTTTCTGATACCAGGGGGCGGGAATTTTCCGTAAGGCGGTCAGCGTCTGGTACCCGTCCTTGATGAGCGTGATCTCACGCGTCCCGTAGTAGGTGAAGTCGACGGAAACAGGCGTATAGCCGATCTCCTCGCCTTCGAGCAGGACGAGCGCTCCCGGCGGATCGGAACGGATCGTCATCCGCCGATGCACACAGCCGAGGGACTGACTGAGAAGGAGTCCCGCGAGAATTGTAAAGAGGATGCGGCCACGGAGGGGACAGCCGGGGCGAAAATGCGCGGCCGCGTCGTTCGGCAGTTCGGCAGGCGCAACTCGCATCGCAACGGAGACTCCAGACCAGCGATCCATCGCCGCCCACATCGCAATCCCTCGACGGGCGGTCCCTCGAACAGGGATCCGAGGCCGCGGGATTGTAATCACCTCCGCCCGCGGAGCCAAGAGCAATCCGGAATCGCCGCGGGTTTCGCGAGTTTTCGTGACCTTGATGAGATCGTAAAGTTGAGCCGCGTCCCATCGGGACGCGCGAACCCCGGGGTTGGGCATCGAATGCGCGCGTCCCGATGGGACGCGGCTCAACGGTCGCGCCCGAAGGAACTTGTTAAACGACTGCAAGTGTCAGCGAAAGGAGGCCGTGGCTCCGCCGTCGACGATCATTGAGTGGCCGGTCACGTAGGAAGCCGCGTCGGAGCACAGCCACAGGACTGCCTCGGAGGCTTCGGCTGGATCGCCGACACGCCGCAGGGGAGTCATCTGGATAAGCTGTGACTCCGCCGCCGCCGGGTTCTCCGGGGACATCTGACTGAACACTCCTTCGAGCATGGGGGTGCGAAATCCACCCGCCACGAGAGCGTTCACGCGGATGCCGAGTGCCCCATACTCCTGCGCCGCGGACTTGGTCAGCGCGAGCACACCGGCTTTCGCGGCGGCGTACAATGGACCGCCCGGCACACCCCCCAGCCCATTGACGGACGATGTATTCACGATTGCGCCGCCGGTCCCCTGCCGCAGCAGCTGCTCCAGTTCATACTTCATGCACAGCCAGACGCTTTTCAGGTTGAGGGCCATCGCCTGGTCGTACTCGTCTTCGCTGTACTGATCGGTCGGTTTGAACATCCCGACTTCGAGCGTCCCCGCGTTGTTGAACGCATAATCCAGACGGCCGAACCGGTCGACCGTCTGTTGCACAAGAGCTTTGACCTGCTCCGCCTGGGAGACATCGGTGGGGATGAAGAGAGCCTGATGCCCGGCAGCTTCGAGCTCCCGCAGCACCGCTTGCCCCCGCTCACTCCCCCGGGAGGCGATCACGACGGTCGCCCCCTCGCGCGCAAAGGCAAGCGCCGTCGCGCGTCCAATCCCTGAACTCCCCCCGGTAATCAGGGCGACTTTTCCCTGGAATTGCTGTGCGGTCATTACAACTGCTTTCCCTTCTGGAGTGTGATCATGACATCCCTGTGCGGCGTGCCCGGGCAGGCGGGAGTCGCGAAACGCCCCGGCTCAAATGACCTCGCCGGCAAATGTCTCGCTCGTTCCTCGCAATCTTGCTGATTCCCCATCGAGCGATCTGAACAATCGCGGTATGAGCACCGCAATCCCTCCCGACGTTCGGCACGATCGGGAATCGCTCTGCAACAGCGCTGCCTCGGGCCGTCCCGCTGATCCTGTGATCGTCCGGCACATCCCGGAGCGCGCGGAGAGGATTGAGGCGGAGATCCGCAAGAGGGGCACGACGAATGTCGCGGTCGAACTCATCCGTGAAGTCCGTGAAGAATGACGTACGTGCTCGATGCTTCCGTGGCATTCAAATGGGTTCTGAGCGAACCGGATTCTCCCGGGACAGAAAAACTTCCCAGTTGCGTGAACACCAACAGTGCCCCGCATGCCCGCAGTCCACGAAAAAAGCCGCAAGCTCTTATGAACTTGCGGCTTTCGGAGTGCCCCCACTTGGACTCGAACCAAGAACCTACTGATTAAGAGTCAGTTGCTCTACCAATTGAGCTATAGGGGCGGGATTGCGGCCACCGCTGGTTTTGAGCGGTCACCGCAAGCCATCATTTTATCGGCTGATCCGGAGACGACAAGTCACTCGCGTTTCAGATTTTTTCGGCTCCCGAATTTCGCCGCTACATTCTGCAGAAAGCAAAAACGCGGCGGCGGAGCGACAGTCTGTTTCCTCCCGGATCCTTGTCGTTACTCGTCGGTGACGCAGCCTTCCGAAGCCGATTTCACGTTCTTGATGTATTTGTAGAGTGTGCCGCGGGTCGCCTTGTACGGGGGGGCCGTCCAGGCGGCGCGGCGACGGGCCAGCTCTTCTTCAGACACATCCACGTCGATCCGGTTCGCCTCGGCATCGATGGTGACCATGTCGCCGTTCTGCACCAGGGCGATCGGGCCGCCCACCTGCGCTTCCGGGGTGATGTGGCCGACGATGAAGCCGTGCGAGCCCCCGGAGAACCGGCCGTCGGTCATCAGGGCGACATCGCTTCCCAGTCCGGCGCCCATGATGGCGGAGGTCGGGGTGAGCATCTCCGGCATGCCGGGGCCTCCCTTCGGGCCTTCGTAGCGGATGATGATCACGTCCCCCTTGACGATTTCCTTACGTTCGAGGGCGGCGAGCATGTCTTCCTCGGCATCGTACACCTTCGCCGGCCCGGTGAAGCGGAGACCTTCCTTCCCGGTGATTTTCGCGACCGCCCCTTCGGGAGCCAGGTTGCCGCGGAGAATGCGGATGTGCCCGGTCGCCTTGATCGGGTTTTCGAGCGGGTGGATGATGTCCTGCCCCTCCGAAAGTCCCGGCAGGTCCGCCAGGTTTTCCGCCAGCGTCTTGCCGGTCACCGTCATGCAGCTGCCGTCGAGGAGCCCCTTTTGGAGCAGATACTTGAGGACCGCCGGCGTGCCGCCGACTTTCTGCAGGTCTTCCATCACGTAGCGGCCGCTCGGCTTCAGATCGGCGATGAAGGGGATGCGGTCGCTGACCTTCTGGAAGTCATCGATCGTCAGATCGACTCCCACCGCGCGGGCAATCGCGATCAGGTGCAGCACGGCATTCGTCGAGCCCCCCAGGGCCATCGTGACGACCATCGCGTTCTCGAACGCGGCCCGCGTCATGATGTCGCGGGGCTTGAGGTCGAGCTCGAGCAGGTTCCGGATCGCGGCACCGGCACGGATACACTCCTCCAGCTTGGCCGGATCCTCGGCGGGGGTTGACGAACTGTAGGGGAGCGACATCCCCAGCGTTTCGATGGCGGAGGCCATCGTGTTGGCGGTGTACATTCCGCCGCACGCCCCGGCACCGGGACAGCTTTTCCGCACGATCTGGCTCCGCTCGCTGTCGCTGATCTTGCCGGAGAGGTATTCGCCGTAACACTGGAACGCCGAGACGATGTCGAGCTTGCGATCGGCGAGGTGGCCGGCGCGAATCGTCCCGCCGTAGACCATCAGCGAGGGGCGGTTGAGCCGGCCCATCGCGATCAGACAGCCCGGCATGTTCTTGTCGCAGCCGGGAATCGAGATGTTCGCGTCGTACCACTGCCCCCCCATCACCGTTTCGATCGAGTCGGCGATCAGGTCGCGGGACTGCAGCGAATAGGACATCCCTTCGGTCCCCATCGAGATGCCGTCGCTGACGCCGATCGTGTTGAACCGCATGCCGACCAGCCCGGCGGCCTGCACCCCTTCCTTGACCTTCGCGGCGAGGTCGTTGAGGTGCATGTTGCAGGTGTTGCCTTCGTACCAGACGCTGGCAATGCCGACCTGCGGCTTGTGCATGTCCTCTTCGGTCAGGCCGGTGCCGAACAGCATCGCCTGGGAGGCCCCCTGCGAACGGGGTTCGGTGACTCGGGAGCTGTACTTGTTCAGTTTGCGGCCGGTGCTTGTCGCGTCACTCATCAGGGGTTCCTCGTCAGGCCCTGCCAGGGGGAGAAGTTGGCGGGCGGAAAATGGACCGTATCCCGCAAGTCATTCAGGGGAGGGCGGGAATCAGTGCTCGGGTCAAAGGAAATCAGCCCCGCTGCGCGGTTGGCGCATCGGGGCCGATGTCCAGCAAACATTCTGAAAGATCGGGTCGGGTGCGGTCAAGTCTGCAGCCAAACCGCCGCGCCGGGCACCGCCTCTCCCGTGCAGGCGAACAACATGCGCCCCGTTTCGGGCCGGAGATGAAACGCGGACAGGAAAGTTTCATTGGTGGGGAGTTCGCCTTGCGTGGTGCGGCTGGTACGGAAGCTCCCGGTTCGCGGGAACACCGCTCCCGGAGATTCTGAGCCCAAGTGGTTGCGTTCGCAGTCAGGTTGCACGGCTCAGAGGCGGCCGGGAGCCCGAAGGTTCGCGCCCTGCTGCTTTCGGGCCGAATCGCCGAGATCCTCTCGTGCTGCATGGAGCAGCCTCTGCAGTCGTTCGACAATCTCCGGGTGCTGATCCGCGAGGTTGGTTGTCTCCCCCCGATCCGCTTCGAGATCGTAGAGGGCAAGCCCGGTCTGCTCCTGCGAATACTTCCCGGGTTTTCCCGCTCCACCGGCGGGGGCCGGCTTTGGATACGTGTGCGGAACGTGCAGCTTCCATTTGCCGCTGCGGACCGCCTGAAGCTCGTTGAGCCAGTAGAAATAAAGAGCTGCATGCGGAGACCGGGCGTTCGGCGTGCCTCGCCACAGCGGCCCGATGTCGCGGCCGTCGATCCGATGCGCCGGCAGGTCGGCACCGATGATCGCGGCAATCGTCGGCAACAGATCAATGGACATGACCGGTTCGCGGCAGACCGAGTCCGCGGGAACTTGCCCGGGCCAGCGGAGAATGCAGGGCGTGCGAATGCCCCCTTCCCACGTCGTGGCCTTGCCTTCCCGCAGCGGACCTGACGAACCGGCATGGTCGCCGTACAACAGCCACGGGCCGTTGTCCGAGGCAAAAATCACGATCGTGTTCCCGTCGAGGTCGTGCTTCGCAAGGCTTTCGAGGATCTGCCCGACCGACCAGTCGATCTCGGCGATCACATCGCCATAAAGCCCCCGCTTCGTCACTCCCGCGTGCTTTGCCGAGACAAACAGCGGCACGTGCGGCATGCTGTGCGCCACATACAGGAAAAACGGACGGTTCGCGTTCCGTTCGATGAACCGCACCGCCCGCTCGGTATAGGCGGTCGTCAGTTGCGTCTGATCGGGGTTGAGGGCAATCGTCTTCTCTCCCTCGATCAGCGGCAGCTGGGGATAGTTGCGGCCCGCGGTCGGATGATGCGGCCACATGTCATTCGAGTATGGCAACCCGTAGTATTCGTCGAACCCGTGTCGGGTGGGGAGAAACTGCGGGTGATGCCCCAGGTGCCATTTGCCATAGATGGCGGTCGCATACCCGCGCGACTTGCAGATCTCGGCGAGGGTCACTTCCTCATCGTGAATGCCGTGCTTCGCATTCGGCCCGAGTGCTCCGACAATGCCGATCCGGTTCGGATAACACCCGGTCAGGATCGCTGCCCGCGAAGCCGAACAGACCGGCTGAGGGACATAGAAATCGGTGAACCGCATCCCAGCGCGGGCCAGGTTGTCGAGGTGCGGCGTCGGATTGCCCTCGGCTCCATAGATGCCGAGATCCCCATAGCCGAGATCGTCCGCGAAAATCAGGACGATGTTGGGAGTCGCGCGCGTGCCGCTGGCGTCGGCGGCAGTCGCGACTTCACAGGCGACCGCCAGCAGCAGGCAACCCAGCGAGAAGAGTCTCGCACTCCGCGTCAAACCACATGCACTGCTGCGAATGAAGTCCTCTCGCATGGTGATGGTCCCTTCACATTGAACGGCAATCGCGGTCGTCTTTCCTGCACGTCGTGGCGGACTTACTTCGGCTTGCGCTGCGGCTCGATCGGTCCCTCTTCGAAAGCGGGCGTCTTCACCCACCGGCAACCGCAGGCACTCGCATGTGGATAGCCCCGGTCATCCGCAATCGTGAACAGTATGTTCGGGCGGGAGGGCTTCGCGGGCCGGGTCTCCGCGGCCGCGGAGACGGAAGAAAGTCCCGCTGCGACGGCAAGAACGCCGAAGAAGAGCGCAGGACGGAGGGACCGGGTGACGGTGAGCGTCATGGCGGAAACGGCTCCAGCGTCAGGTTTTCACGATGGGGGAAGCCTGGCGACGATCGTACTCCGCTCGAAGCCGGGTTGCCACCTCCGTTGTCCGGCGCGGAGATGATGACACGGAACGCCGCCGCAGCAATTTGCGGTCTCGGTAACGATTCCGGTGATCCGTCGCGGCGGGAATTACGTTCACGCGGTCAATTGGCGGCCCGGTTCGCGAGAACCGGGCCGATTTGACTATTCGGCGAAAGCCTCCCGGCGTACGATGACGGCTTCGCACGACTGCCCCCCCTCAACGATCCGTGGGGACTGGTCGGTACTGTGTTGCCGGGGAGAAATGGGCACGCCCCGCGGTCGATTCGCATGGACTTCACAACTTCACAATTATGCTGACTTCGCTGGGATTGGTTCTGATTGGTCTGGTGGCCCTCGTTGTCGGGGGCGAGCTGCTCGTCCGTGGTGCTTCGCGACTTGCCGCGCTGGCGCGGATTTCGCCGCTGGTGATCGGGCTGACGGTGGTGGCCTTCGGGACCAGTGCCCCGGAACTCGCGGTCTCGTTGAGGGCGGGCTTTGCCGGGCAGACCGATATCGCCGTGGGAAATGTCATCGGCAGCAACATTTTTAACGTGCTGTTCATCCTGGGGATCTCGGCAGTGGTCTGTCCGCTCATCGTCTCCAGCCAGTTGATCCGCCTCGATGTCCCGCTGATGATCGTGGTGTCGTTCCTGACGCTTCTGTTCGGCCTCGACGGGCGGATCGGTCGGGGGGAAGGCATCCTGCTCTTCGGGGTGCTCATCGCCTATACGGGCTGGCTGATCGTTCAGAGCCGAAAGGAAATTGCCCTGGTGCAGGAAGAATTCGAGCACGAATTCGCGCTGCACAACGGCAGTTCGAAAGCCGCCGCACTGTTGCAGATTGTGCTGATTGCCGCGGGGCTCGTGCTGCTGGGGATTGGTTCGCAGTGGCTTGTTCAGGGGGCGGTGACAATCGCCCGGCTGTGGGGCATGAGCGAACTGTTGATCGGACTGACCATCGTCGCGGCGGGAACCTCGCTCCCCGAGGTCGCCGCGTCGGTCATGGCCAGCATCAAGAGAGAGCGCGATATTGCAGTCGGCAATGTGGTCGGCAGCAACATCTTCAATCTGCTGAGCGTGCTGGGGCTTACCGCAGCGATCGTTCCCGGGGGAGTCAAAGTTGCTCGCGATGCGCTGGTGTTTGATTTCCCCGTGATGATCGCCGTCGCGGTGGCGTGCCTGCCGATCTTCATCACGGGGCACCGCATCGACCGCTGGGAAGGGGGACTGTTCTTCGCGTACTACATCGCCTACACCACCTACCTGGTGCTGGCAGCGATCAGCGCGTCGATTGCGCCCACCTTCGGAGCAGTCATGCTCGGCTTTGTCGTCCCGCTGACCGTCCTCACGCTGCTGATCTCGCTGTGGAGACATCGCAAGATCGCCGCCTGAGCGGCTGGGGTATCCAGACGGCGTGTCCCCTGAACAGACCGGCCACGGGAACAAAGAAAAAAGTCCGTGCCCCGCAATCGGGGCACGGACCGAATCAATCAACCCGTCAGCAGCATGACCGCGACGGGAAGCTTCCGGGAACCACACGGAATCCGCAGCACTGGCGATTGCGCCGGTGCTGCCGGGCGGCAAGCGTTCGCGCGATCGATCAGGCGAGGACACGGCTCAGGAAGAGCTGCGTTCGCGGCGTCTGCGGATTGTCGATCACCTGCTCGGGCGGGCCGCTTTCGATGATCTTGCCGCCGGCGAGAACGATCACCCGATCCGCGGCGCGGCGGGCGAAACCGATCTCGTGCGTCACCACGACCAGCGTCATCCCTTCCTGCTTCAGGTCTTCGAGAACGTTGAGCACTTCGCTCTTCAGTTCGGGATCGAGCGCGCTCGTGATCTCGTCACACAGCAGCCCGCGGGGCTCCATGGCGAGGGCCCGCGCAATCGCCACGCGCTGTTTCTGCCCCCCCGAGAGTTGCCGGGGATAGGCATCCGCGCGGTCCGCAAGGCCGACGCGTGCGAGCAGCCGCATCGCGCGTTCCTTCGCCGCCGCGGGGGAGACGTTGAGCACGCGCACCGGAGCCTCGATCACGTTCTGCAGCGCCGTCAGGTGGGGAAAGAGCTGAAAGTCCTGGAAGACCATCCCCAGCAGCCGGCGCACCTGCTGGTAGGCTTCGCGGCCTGAGCCATTCCGTTGCGGGCCGAGCTGATGCGGCCCGACGCTGATCTCCCCCGCATCGAAGTTGTTCAGGCCGTTGAGACAGCGGAGCAAGGTCGACTTGCCGCCGCCGCTGGGACCGATCAACGCGACCGTCTCACCCGGCTCGATGGAAAGACTGATGTCGTCGAGAATCAGGTTCTTGCCGTAGCGTTTGGTCACGTTCCGCAGGTCGATGCGCATCTGCCCGGCATTGAGGGCGCCGCTCCCGTTTGACGGACGCTCCGCTTGCAGGGTCGCACCTTGCAGGCCATCGCGGCGTGTGCTGCCTGTTTCCATATTCCTCACCCTCCGGTCCGAAAGCCGTAATGTGCCTGAAAAGACGGGCCGACTGAAAAAGTTCTTTCTCCGGTCGATCAATCGTGAGCGTCTTTGCTCCAACGGTGTTCGAGGTATCGGGAGAGATACCCCAGCGGCACGGACATCACGAGATAGAGTGCCGCCGTTACCAGCCCCAGTTCGAGATACTTCATGCTCGAGCGGGCGAGGATCTGATACTGCTTGGTGAGTTCGGTGACGGCGATGATGCTGACGAGGCTCGTATCCTTGAACAGTGCGACGAAATCGTTGGTCATCGGCGGGATGATGAAGCGGACCGCCTGCGGAAGAACAATCCGCCGGAATGTCTGCGGACCGGTCATTCCCAGCGAGGCCGCCGCTTCCCACTGACCGGCGGGAATCGAGCTGATCCCGGCACGGTAAATCTCGGCTTCATACGCCGCATAGTTCAGGCCGAAACCGAGAATTGCGGCATAAAATGCCGGCAGCTGCAGCGAGACGCTCAGGCCGTAATACTGGGCAATGCCCGGCAGACTGTAATAGAGGAAGAACAGCAGGAGCAGCACCGGAATGCCGCGGAAAAATTCGACGTAGGCGGTGGCCAGCCAGCGAACCGGCGCGGGACCATACAGCCGCATGACGGCGATCTGCAATCCGATGGCAATCGCCAGCAGCATGCTCAGAACGCTCAGCACAATGGTCGTAAGCGCCCCTTCCAGCAGCAGCGGGAAGTAGCGGCTGAAACTGAGGCCGCTGCGCGAGGCGGCGACATCGTCCAGGCTGGCCGAGGCCAGCTGACGCTGTGTCTCGTCCCAGATGCCCCACTTCTCATAGATTTTCTGCAGTTCGCCGCTGGAAATCAGCTTCTCGAGCGCCGCATCCACCTGGGCGGCGAGTTGCTGGTCCTGCGGCCGAAAGCCGATCGCGTAAAAGCCCGGCTGGACCGGAGGCCCGACGAACTTGAGCTTCGGATTCGACTTCCCGTACGCGACCGCGATCGGCAGGTCGAGAAAGACCGCATCCACACGGCCCAGCTCGAGATCGAGATAGGGATCGGTCTGGTTGTCGTAACGGCGCTTCGGAATGCCGAACTCATCCAGCAGACGCTCGGCGGCCGTGTCTCCCAGGGTCGCCACGAGGACATCGTCGAGCGTCTTGAGCTGCTCGAAGTTCTCGATGCGGGTTTCCTCCGCGCGCACCACCAGTTGCTGCTGGTAGATGTAGTACGGGCGGCTGAAGAGGATCGTCGCACGCCGGTCGGGGGTGACTTCGAGGCCGTTCATGGCGAAGTCGAAATCGCCGCGAAGCAGCCCCGGGACCAGCCCTTCGAACGCATATTGCCGGTGGATGATGGGCCGACCCAGTTCGCGCGAGAGGGCCTCGGCGAGATCGACTTCAAAGCCGATATTCCGGGACGGATTCTGGGGATCCTTGAAGATGTAGGGTGCGCCGCCTTCGGCGTCGGCAGCCCAGACCAGTGGCTCAGGCTCTTGTGCAGTCGCACGCGATGCCGGTGCCAGAATCCCAACCAAACAGAAGAGTGGTGCCAGCCAGCAGCGTGCGAGCTCTTTCAATTTCCGCCTGGTCCTCCTGGGGAGTGATCAAGTCACTGAAAAATCGAGGGGGGGGGTGAAAGGGGCGGGCTCAACGGTGAACCAGACGCCGAAAGGATTCCAATGGTCTCGAATCGCGCTTGCCGGCGGGGCAAGCGACTTCGTTCGGTCCGCGGAACGTCGGAAGGGTCGTTCCTGTTGTCTCCGGACAGCAGCTTCCTTTGCCCTGAGTGACCGCTGCCGATTCTGCCGGAACTCCGCGCGTCAGGCGCAGATTTTCGATTAACGTGAAAATTGTGACGGGAATTCCAGGAAGATCAAGACTACAGTGCCCTTCCCGGGAGAAAATTTTCGACGGAGCCTTTCCGTGGTTCAGTAGCCGAGCGCGGCCCCGTCCTTCCGGGGGTCGGTCCCGCCGTGCAGCGTCCCCTGAACAGGGTCGATGAGGATTCCCTGATAGCCGCCAAACGAACCGACGCGGCGGACGACCTGGTGTCCTCGCGCCTGCAGTGCCTGCACGGTTTCCTCCGGAATGCCGGATTCGACCGCCACAACGCCTCCCTTGGCGTCCATCGGGACGCCGGTCGGAGTCTGCGAGCCGGTATGGTTGACGCGGGCGGCGTCACCGGCCTCCTGCACGTTCATCCCGAAGTCGATCAGGTTCACGAGTACCTGCACATGCCCCTGCGGCTGCATGTCGCCTCCCATCACGCCAAAGCAGAACCATGGCTGCCCTTCGCGGGTGACAAACGCCGGGATGATCGTATGGAACGGTCGTTTGTGGGGTTCGAGCCGGTTCGGGTGCTCATCATCGAGCGCGAACAGATTCCCGCGGTTCTGGAGTGCGAAGCCGACGTCTCCCGGCACCACCTGCGAACCGAAGCCGTAGTAATTGCTCTGAATGAATGAACAGCAGTTGCGGTCCTTGTCGACGACTGACAGGTAGATCGTGTCGGCATGTCCGAGGCGCGGGTCACCCGCGGGCACATCCGTCGCCGCCCGCAGCGGGTCGATGCGTTTGCGCTGCCGCTCCGCGTATTCCTTCGAGATCAGTTCGGCGACCGGCAACTTTTCAAACTCCGGATCGGCATAGAAGCGGGCCCGGTCAGCGAAAGCGAGCTTCTTCGCTTCGATCAGCAGATGCAGGTAGTCGGGATGCGCCGGCCCCAGCGACTTCAGGTCGTAAGCTTCGAGGATGTTCAGCATCTCGAGGGCCGCGATTCCCTGACCGTTCGGCGGCAGTTCCCAGACGTCGTAGCCGCGGTAGCTGGTCGAGACCGGTTCGATCCAGTCGGAACGATGATCGGCAAAGTCCTTGAGCGACAGATAGCCGCCGTTCTGCTCGCTGAACTTCACGATCTGCCCGGCAATCTCTCCCCGATAGAAGGCGTCCTTCCCCGACGCGGCCAGCAGCCGATATGTCCTTCCCAACGCGGGATTCCGAAAGATCTCCCCCTCGCGGGGCGCGTGGCCGTCCGGCAGGTAGGTCCGTGCCGAGTCCGGCCATTCGCGGAGACTGGCTTCGGAAGCCCGCCAGCTGCTGGCGATCACATCGGTGACGGCAAAACCTTCCTCGGCATAGCGGATCGAGGGTTCCAGCAGCTGCTTCAGGGGGAGCGAGCCGAACCGGCTGCGAAGCTCCTCCCATCCATCGACACAGCCGGGGACCGACCACGAGAGCGGACCGGTCGCCGGGATGTATTTCATTCCCTGCGGGCGGAAGATCTCGCGATTGAGCGCGTACGGAGAACGGCCGCTGGCGTTCAGGCCATAAAGCTTCTGCGTCTTCGCGTCCCAGTAGATGACGAAGAGATCGCCGCCGATCCCGCAGCTCATCGGCTCCATCAGGCCAATGGCCGCACTCGCGGCAATCGCCGCGTCAGCAGCGTTGCCGCCAGCTTTCAGAATATCGAGGCCGATCTGTGCGGCGAGCGGCTGACTGGTGGCCACCATCCCGTTGACGGCGACGGTCGCCGAGCGGCTTTGCCGAGGGTTCGCCGCGGGGCGGTCGTAACCGCTCCGGGCGAGGGGATTGGAGACAGGCTCGGCTGCAAAGGAAAACATAGGGCTGACTCCCCCGCAGAGGACCATCGCGAGCAGGCCCCGCCGCAGGCGTGGCAAGAAAACCTTCGGCAGCATGACGCGGTCCTCCCGGAAGGCTTCGAGTGAGGGTCGACTGAAGTTCAGTTTCCGGTCACGCATTGTAGCCCCCCGGGCCTCGCCGGGGGAAAGCCTTTTCCAGACTTCTTTGCATCCCGGATGCTCTCCGCGGTGAACGGTCACCCGAAGCGGGAGGGCACGGAATCGGAAGCTGCCCCATCGTGCCGGCGCGGGACTTGCTGGTGGGGAGCCGCCATGCAACGAAATGGGATGTGCGGTGCCTGTTACCGGCCGATTCTGCAGGTTTCGGGCGTTTCAGGAGCCGCGGGTTGCGGTCGTGTCTGCCGGGAGTGGTTCCCCGATACGAAGCTCCAGAACTGACGGAGACGTTTCTACACGGAACGGATGTAATCTCTGCCCCGCGAGAGGCCGCCGCGTCTCAGCGGGACAGAACGAATCAGGTTCAGTAACGATGCGAGAATGTTTTTCCCGGAAGGAGCGGGGTTTCACTCCCGATGAGCGGTCTTGCTGATCCGGGATTGCCCCCGCATAATGAGGACAGGATCTGTTGGACCGCAATTCTGGTAGTGACTCCGGCGGCTGCCGTACTTTTGCCGACTCTGCATGCAACTCGAAATCCTCTCCATGCTCCCCCTGGCCGCGGTCAGGGAACTCAGTCGGCTGTTTTGGCCGGTTGTCGGCGTGATCGGGGCGCTCGGGGTGTTAGCGTGGGCGATTGTTCGGATCCGTGCGTGGTTGCACGAAGATTCGGATCCTGCGGCTTCCGCACACGAAATGCTCGCGCATTATCGAGAAATGCAACGGCAGGGTGACCTGACGGAAGAAGAATTCCGATCCATCAGAAGCCGCCTCGCGTCACAGATTGCGGAGAGTCCAGCAGAGGTGCAGGGGAAGCGGGAGCAGGCTCGTCAGCCGAAGCCTCCCGCTGCGGGAGACGAAGAAGAAACCGACGCGCCGGAGTAGTCTGGCCATCGGGAGTGTCGGACCTCAAACCTCCGGACATTCACCAATGGCGGTTGCCTGCGGTGTTGAAGAACATCGCAGGAAATTTGGCTCCCGGCAGTCGATATAGGCAGAGTGGATTCTGGCTCCATGACCGTCCAGGAAGGAAACGTCTCCCCTGAACCGGGAACCGCGAGCAAGCGGTAACGCCAGAAGTCGCGAAATTGGGGACTGGCAGGAGAAGCTGCCGATGAAGAGAGCCGGCCCCGCTGTCACGACGAACCGTTGCGACTGACCGTCACGCATCGTTACAGGACCGTTCCGAGAGAAACCCCACTTTTTTATTCGATCGACCGCCGTTGAAGGGAAGCTATGCCGACCGGTAAAGATTTTACAGCGGGGAATCGCGGTTCCACCGGCAAGAAGAACGCGAACTGTTCCTTCTGCCGCAAGAGCTATCGCGAAGTGGGACCGCTCGTCGAAGGGCCGAGCGATGTATACATCTGTGGAGAGTGCATCGAGCTTTGCCAGTCGATCCTCGATCAGGAGCGACGTCGCCGCGGGACTTCGAAGGCGCTCTTCAGCAAGGTGCCGACCCCTCGCGAAATCGTCAAGCACCTCGACAATTATGTGATCGGACAGTCGCAGACGAAGAAGGTGCTGTCGGTCGCGGTCCACAATCACTACAAGCGGCTGATGATCAGTGCCGACGCCGACTGCGATGTCGAAGTCGAAAAGTCCAACATCCTGCTGATCGGTCCGACCGGTTGCGGGAAGACGCTGCTGGCGCGAACCCTGGCCCGGGCGCTGCAGGTTCCCTTCGCGATCGGCGACGCGACGACCCTCACCGAGGCCGGGTACGTCGGTGAAGACGTCGAAAACCTGCTGCTCAAGCTGCTGCACGCCGCCGACTTCGACATTGAAGCGGCCCAGCGGGGCATCGTCTTCATCGACGAGATCGACAAGATCGGCAAGACGAGCCAGAACGTCTCGATCACCCGCGACGTCTCGGGCGAAGGCGTTCAGCAGGCGCTGCTGAAAATGCTCGAAGGGACCGTCGCCAACGTGCCGCCGCAGGGGGGCCGCAAGCATCCCGAGCAGCAGTACATCCAGATCGACACGTCGAACATCCTGTTCATTTGCGGCGGGACGTTCGTCGGGCTCGAGAACATCATCGCGAAGCGGCAGGGGCGGAAGATGATCGGCTTCGGCAAGGAAAACTCCGCCGCCGAAACCTACTCGTCCTCTGAGCTGCTCCAGCAGGTCTGCGTGGATGACATCCTCGAGTTTGGCCTGATTCCCGAGCTGGTGGGCCGCCTGCCGGTGCTCAGCACGCTGACGAGCCTCGACGAAGACGACCTCGTCCGGGTGATGACCGAGCCGAAGAATTCGCTGGTGAAGCAGTACCAGAAATTCTTCCAGATGGAAGAGGCGGAACTCGAGTTCACCCCGGACGCGCTCCGCGAGATTGCCCGGATCGCGAAGAGCAAGGATACCGGTGCCCGCGGTCTCCGCAGCGTGATCGAGCAGACGATGATCGACATCATGTACGACCTGCCCGAGCAGGAACCGGGGAAGAAGTACATCCTCACCCCCGCGATCATCCGCGGCGAAGAACGCCTGTTCCCGCGCGACGACTCCGCCGCCGCCTGAGCACGCGTCCCGCGATCGGCAACCGATGCGCAGAACTGACCGCCCCACGCCCCGGCACCTTCAAGCGCCGGGGCGTCGGCGTTCTTTGCGGCACTTCGATTCGTGTGTGTCGCCTCGTTGCTCCGCCGATTTTGTTTAGCCGCGGCCCATCGGGCCGCGCGTCCCGCGCTCGCTCCCCACGTCTCCGCATCGACCGATCGCCGCACCCGACGGCGCGCAGCAATTCCAATGCGGTGCCGCGCATCAATGGAGCAAGTCACGACTCGGCGGCCTCCTTCGTCGCGGTTTCGTCGGTCGCGTTCCCGCCCGTCGCGGCATCGACTTCCAGGGCGGCTTCGATCTCCTTCCGCGCCGTCAGGTAGTACGCGGCTCCCAGGGCCACGAAGACCATCTGCACCAGGCGGAACGCCATCGCCGCGAACAGCCCTTCCGCACGCGCGGCACCGGGGTCGATCGAGGCCGCCATCGCCGCGAATCCGTAGGCTTCCTGAATGGCCCACTCCAGGGGCCCGATCCCTCCGGGAGTCGGCAGCAGCCCCAGCACGATCGCCGCCGGCATGAAGAAGAGGTGCATCCACAGGCTCGGGGCCCAGCCTCCCAGCGCGAGCGCGCAACTGTAGAGCGCCCCCACAAAGGCCGCGTGACTCACGATCCCGATCAGAATCGCGACCAGCAGCAGCCGGGGCTTGTTCTGATAGAGGCTGAACCCGGCCACCACATCGACCAGCAACCGCCCGATCACCGGGATGCGTCCCAGGCGGGCGATCCACCAGGGATGGGTGAGAATCGGCCGGACCAGCACGAAGACGCCGACGAGTCCCGCGAGACTGCCTCCCCAGAGCCCCCAGCACACAGCCCGGTGAATCCGGGGAGCCAGGAATGGCTCAACGGCGAGAGTCGCCAGCGCGCCCAGTTGAAACAACGAAATCATTCCCAGAACACGGTCGAGCAGGACCGTAGCCGCGGCGACTGTCCGCCGGGACGCCTGTTCGCGGGCGACAATCACCGCCTTGAACATGTCCCCCCCGACCAGCCCCGGCCCGAAGTAATTGAAGACGAGTCCGAGAAAACCGAGGCGGAAGGCGTCCCGCAGCCGAAACGGAAAATCCAGCCCCCAGACGAGCAGGTACCAGCGGAGAAACGTCAGGCACGTTCCCAGCCCGCAGAGCGCGAACGCGGCGCTGAGGACGTACCAGTTTTTTTCCCGCCGGGCAAAGTCGCTCAGTTCGTTCTGGTTCTGGGAAAAGAGCCAGCCCAGCAGCGCCAGCGCGACGGGCCAGCGGATCCATCTCCAGATGCTCCCGAACTTCCCGGACACGTTCAGCGCCCCTTCCCGGGGAGGCGACGCAGAGGCCGCTCTGCGACGCGATCCGCACATTGATGAATTGGCGGGCGACGCATTCGCCGGCCCCGTGGAACCCAGGTCATCGTACGTCCTTCACCCCGGCGAGCCGATGCACCGCCTTCCATTCTTCCGGCGTCACCGGCTGGATCGACAGGCGGCTGCCGCGTTTCAGCAGCATCATGCCGGCCGTTTCCGGGCATTCCTGCAGTTGCGGGCGGGTGAGTGGCTCGGGGAAGATCTGCAACAGGCGGATGTCCACCATGTACCAGGTGGGCGAATCGGGATCGCTCTTGGGATCGTAGTGGTGGTCGTTCGGATCGAATGCCGTATGGTCCGGATAGCCCTCCTTGACGACTTCCGCCGTCCCCACGATCGCCATCGGGTTGGCGTTGCTGTGATAGAACAGAACCCGATCGCCCACCCGGATCGTATCGCGGAGAAAGTTGCGTGCCTGATAGTTCCGGACTCCATCCCAGAAGGTGGTCTGCCCCTTCTCCTTTGCCAGGTGATGGATCGAATACGATTCTGGTTCCGACTTGAACAGCCAATACTGGACAGGGGGCTTCTTTGGCTGTTTGGGAGACGCAGGAGTTTTGGGCATGAGGATCGTTGTGAGACTTGGAAGAATTACAAAAGTTTGCGGGCGGAAAAAGCGGAGAGGGGATGCGGTTCAGAATCAGCAAGAGTGTTTGCGGCAATGAGTTAGAAACTTCCGGCAAAAAGGCCCGGAAATCTCTTCCTCCGGAATGACAATTAAAGCTTGCTTGTTTTACAACCGCAGTTTATCCTCTGCCCATCGATTTCAAAGTCCATGGTCGAGTTTCTCCCCACCCGGTCGGGTGTTCATGGCCAGGAAAGCTGTGATTGGCCCGCGAATACGGCGGCAGAACTCGCAAACGGCTGCAATTTCCTGACGCAAGTCATTGTTGTGGTGTGACTTCGAAAAAGATCCCTGTCGTGGATGGTTCGGCTGAGCGCGGTTACGCCGGATGACGATATTCACAGTAAGGGAAAAGGATCTCCCTTAGAAAGGTAGGGCTCAAGGATGAGCTGCTTGAAAATCTACGCACCGGACGACTTCGAACTGGCTGAAGAGACGGAGTACTCTGCGGAGTTCGAGAACACGGCGGCCGCTTACGATGAGGCCGGCCGGGACGATGCCGAGCCTGAGATTCTCTCGCTGCACAGCATCGTTGACCGCTTCCGCAATCTGTCGGTGATGGAAGTTCTGGCCCGCACCCGCGTGATGTACCAGAACAAGCGCTGCCGCTGCTGCCATCGCCCCACCGTCGAACCGGTCGAGCAGGATGATGCCCTGCTCAATCGCAACCGGATGCCGATCCCCGGCTCCGCGACCCTCGTGGGGTTCCACTGCCAGTACTGCCGGCACCAGTGGCGTCTCTGATCGCTCCCCGGGCGGGAAGCACGTCGACTGCGGATGCGGATTCGCCCACCCGTTGCTGAGTTTCGACGCGCAGCAGGCAAAATGCCCTGGCGCTTGCGTCGCGCAATGAGAATTGCTTCGGCCGGTTGATGTCCTCAACCGGGCCGAAGCCTGAGCGCTGCCTGCGATCGGACGACTCGCCGGGACGCCGCTTTCTCCACGGCAATACCGAGGATGAGCTCGTCCGCTTCCGTTGGCTGACGAGGCGGAGCGCCCGACACTCCGGCGTGAAATCGATCTGCCGGGCATGGGCGGAGCGGGGAAAGCAGACCACGGCCCGCGAGTCATTCCCGGGAACGGACGTCGGCAACTTCTCCTCCCGCAGCGGTCGGCAAATCCCCGGGTCCTGCACTTCCCTGCGTTGACTCCCCTCCTGCGTCGAGACCGGCCCTGATGATCCGGGAAACTCCGCAAGACGGGAGAAAGAGTCGCGTCCAGACGGTCGGGAAAACCGCGGGTGCATTGAGGGATTGGGGCGGCTATAATCCCCCGAGCCGATTGCACTTGCCGCTCGTCTTCAGCCCGGGAGATCGCGCATGCCGAAGGTCCTGATTGTCATCGGGGATGCCAGCGAAGTCCTCGACACCATGTATCCCTACTTCCGCCTGCCGGAAGATGGATTCGAGGCGGTCGTCGCGGCTCCCGAGGCGCGGCTGTATCACCTCGTCCAGCATGAGCGCCCGCCGGGATGGGACATCACCCAGGAGACACCGGGTTATCACCTGATGGCCGACATTGCCTTCCGGGATGTGGAGCCCGAGAATTATGCGGGACTGTTCCTCTCGGGCGGCCGAGCCCCCGAGTACCTGCGTTACGATCCCGATCTGCTGAGTCTCACCGAGCATTTCTTCCAGACCGGCAAGCCGGTGGCTTCAGTGTGTCACGGCATCGAGATCGCCGCGGCGGCGAACTGCATTCGCGGTCGAACAGTCACGACCGTCGCCAAGTGCGAATACGACGCGACGTTCGCCGGTGCGACCTATGTCGATGAGCCCTGCGTGGTCGATGGTAACCTGGTCACCGCCCGCACCTGGCACGATATGTCCCCCTTCATGCGCGAGTTTTTGAAGTTGTTGAAAGCCAGTCAGTGAGCGACTCGCCGTCCCGGCTTGCCGAGAGCCTGCCGGACGACCGGCGAAGTGGGAGACGCAAGCGGCTGCAAAATGCACGGAGAGAACGCCGGGATTGATTCTCACACGCTCAACAATCGGTACCCACAAGCAGGCGAAGGCCACCGGCGGACGCGGCGGCTTTGCTCTTGTCTCCCACACAGACATCCTCAAAATGCGTAACAAGAGAATACGCCCTCAGGGGAGGACCCGTGCTGACCTGTTCTGCTCGGAGGATGCCCTCCCGCAGCTGAGGTTCCCCGCAAGAACGAAAAAACTCGTGTCCGTTCACAGTGTCGATCGATCGCAATGATCGTCGATCACAATCCCGCCTCGCTTTCCTTTCTGCTTCCGGAGTCACTTCGATCTGCTCATGACGAAACCTGCCGAGGAAAACCAGCCGCTGCTCAGCGTCGAAAACCTGCGGACCTACTTCGATACCGAAGCGGGAGTCGCCAAGGCGGTGGACGGAGTCAGCTTCTCGATCCCTGAGGGGAAAACGCTTGCGGTCGTGGGGGAGAGCGGATGCGGCAAGACCGTCACCGCGCTGAGCATCCTGCAGTTGATCCCGCAACCTCCCGCACGGATTGTTTCCGGAGCGATTCGCTTCGCCGGCCGCAACCTGCTTGAACTCAGTCCGGAAGAACTGCGGAAGATTCGCGGCGGCGATATCGCCATGATCTTTCAGGAGCCCGGAACGAGTCTGAATCCCGTCTTCACGATCGGCTATCAGATCGAAGAGGCGATTCGCCTGCATCGACATCTCTCGCCCCGCGAAGCCCGGGCGGAGGCCTTGCGCAGTCTGAAAGCCGTGCAGGTCAGCGATCCCGAACGGCGCCTCGACCAGTATCCGCACGAGCTCTCCGGCGGGATGAAGCAGCGGGTGATGATCGCGATGGCCCTCTCGTGTAATCCCCGGCTGTTGATCGCCGATGAGCCGACTACTGCCGTCGATGTGACCATTCAGGCCCGGATTCTCGATCTGCTGCGCGAAACGCAGGCGGAGCGGGGAATGTCGGTGCTGATGATCACACACGATCTGGGTGTCGTCGCCGAGATGGCCGACGAAGTCGCCGTGATGTACGGCGGAAAGGTGATCGAGCGGGCGAGTGTGTACGACCTGTTCGATCATCCCCGGCACCCCTACACGATCGGGCTCTTTGCCAGTCTGCCGCGGGTGGACGATACCTCGAAGGGACGCCTCGCGACGATCGAGGGGACGGTTCCCCCGGCGACGCACTTCCCGGCCGGCTGCCGCTTCCGTGACCGCTGCCCCTGGGCGAGCGAAGCGTGCCTGGAGGAACCGCCGCTGGAAGAGGTCAGCGAGGGGCACTGGGTTGCCTGCTGGAATCGCGATCAGGTGGCGCAGGACCGTGCCGCCAGAGAAGGAGCCACCGCGAACGCATGACTACGAAGACGCCACATTCGACTCCCGCCACGTCTCCTCAACCCGCGCCGGACGCGAAACCCTCGCAGAACGGCGACGGGATGCTGCTCGACGTCCAGCATCTGGTGAAGCATTTTCCCGTCCGCGGCGGTCTCTTCTCGACCGTGCGCGAATGGGTCAAGGCGGTCGATGATGTCAGCTTTCGCCTCGGTGTCGGGAAGACGCTCGGCCTTGTGGGAGAGAGCGGTTGTGGAAAGACAACCGTCGGACGAACCGTGCTGCGGTTGATCTCGGCGACCGGCGGCCGCGTCCTCTTCCGCGGAACTGATGTGCTTGCGATGGGCCGCAAAGAACTGCTGGGGCTCCGCGAGCAGATGCAGATCATCTTTCAGGATCCATACGGCTCGCTGAATCCGCGGATGACGGTTGGCCAGATTATCGGCGAGCCGTTGCTGCTGCATACCACTCTCCGCGGGAAGGCACTCCGTGATGCCGTCTCGGAACTGCTCGAGCAGGTCGGCCTCAAGTCGTACATGATCGATCGCTACCCGCACGAGTTTTCCGGCGGACAGCGGCAGCGGATCGGCGTGGCGCGGGCCATTGCGCTCAAACCCTCGTTCATCGTCTGCGATGAACCGACGAGCGCCCTCGACGTCTCGATCCGCGCCCAGGTGGTGAACCTGCTGCAGGACCTGCAGCAGGAGCGGAACCTGAGCTATCTGATGATCAGCCACGACCTGGGCGTCGTGCGGCACATCAGCGATGAGGTCGCGGTGATGTACCTCGGCAAGATCGTCGAACAGGCGCCGACCGAGATGCTCTACAGCGACGCACGGCATCCGTATACCGAAGTCCTGCTGTCGGCCATTCCGATCCCGAATCCCAAGCTCCGTGCGGCGGCCCGCATCCGGACGATGGACACCGACGATTCGGTTCCCTCTCCGATCAACGTTCCGCCGGGATGTGCATTTCACCCGCGCTGTCCGCTGTATGCCTCGAAGGGGAAGCCGGAAGAGTGCCGGGTGACGCCGCCGGAACTGCTGCCGCTCAAGACGCACCCCGAGCACCTCGTCCGCTGTCACTTCCCCGACGAAATGCGTTTTTCGGCAACTCGCCACACGCTCAAGACGGAGGTCGCGGTGGAAGGGGACGCGAAAGGTTCCCCCTCAGCACCTCCCTCGGGCGGGGACGCTTCCCCGTCGAATCCGCAACCGTCGGCCACCGCCCCGTTTCCCCAGAAGTCCCCCAAGTCAAAACGGAAGGGCAAGTGAACGGCCCGGGGGGTTTTCCCCACCGCCGGCAACGGGTCCGCGCACGCTGTGTTGTCCCTGCGATTCCCCCTTGAAATCCGCCTGCGGGCCTGATTTTCCCGATCGGGAAGGGAGCCTATTGAACCGCTGCCGGTTTCGACGATAGAATCAGCGGATCGACACATGTGCATGCGAGGCGCGTGCTGATCCCCTCAGCAGCGAGGCTGCAGCGCGCACGGCGGCCAGTCAAATCCTGGAGGTAGCGGAAATGCTCGTGATTCCTGGACGGCCCGGGCGGGATCTCTGTGATGGTGTCACTCGCCGCGATCTGCTCCGCGTCGGCGGCTCCGCGATGTTCGGCATGAGTCTGGGCAGCATGTTCCGGCTGCAGCACGCCACCGCGAACGACGGAAAATATGGCGGCGTCGGCTTCAACAAGGCGCGGAGCGTCATCCTCCTGTACCTGCAGGGGGGACCGAGTCATCTCGATCTCTGGGACCCGAAGACGAACGTTCCCGACAATGTGCGGAGCGTCTTCAACCCGATCGACACCTGCCTGCCGGGGGTCCAGGTGACCGAACTGCTCCCGAAGTTCGCGCGAACGCTCGACAAGGTCACGCTCATCCGCTCGATGAGCTATTCGCCGGTCGGGTTGTTCAACCACACGGCGGCGATCTATCAGATGCTGACCGGATACACGGCCGACAAGGTCAGCCCATCCGGGCAGCTGGAGCCGCCGAGCCCGAACGATTTTCCCAACGTCGGCTCGAACATCATCCGGCTGAAGCCGCTCGATACGCCGATGCTGCCGTTCGTCATGCTGCCGCGTCCGCTGCAGGAAAGCAACGTGATCGGCAAGGCGGGCACCGCGGGCTTCCTCGGCCGGGCGTACGATCCGTACTACCTCTATCCGCCGGGAGACGACATGGACATGTCCAAGATGGACAAGATCCGCGTCGACGACCTGCAGTTGCGGGCGGATGTCTCGACCACGCGGCTCGAACGGCGGGCGAAGCTCCGCGACCGGATCAACGCCGGCATGCCTCAGCTCGAGAAAGCGGTCTCCAGTTATGCTCTCGATGAGTACTACGACCGCGCTTTGGGACTGGTGCTCTCGGGCCGGGCGCGCGATGCGTTCGACCTGGGGAAAGAATCAGCCGAGATGCGGGAACGCTACGGCCGGAACACCTTCGGCCAGAGCTGTCTGCTCGCCCGCCGCCTGGTGGAAGCCGGGACGCGGTTCGTCGAAGTGAACTGGCCGAAGGTTGCCAACTCCGACAACCACTCCTGGGATGTGCACGCCGGACTGACGAAGCGGATGAAAGACCAGTCGGCCCCGATGCTCGATGCGGGGCTCTCGGCACTCATCAGCGACCTCGACGAACGGGGGATGCTCGACGAAACGCTCGTGGTCGCGGTGGGTGAGTTCGGCCGCAGTCCGAAGCGCGGCGTAAGCACCTCCGGGAACAGCAACAGCGATGACGGCCGCGATCACTGGCCGTACTGCTATACGGCGGTGGTCGCCGGCGCGGGGATCAAGCGCGGGTTTGTCTACGGGAAGTCCGACGAAACAGCATCAGCGCCCGTCGAGACGCCCGTTCATCCGGGTGAGCTGCTGGCCACGATCTATCACAGTTGCGGCATCAATCCGCGTTCGATCGTTTACAACCATCTGAACCAGCCGCGCGACCTGGTGAAAGCCGATGCGGTCCTCGGCCTGATGTCCTGATTTCTTCTTCGCCGCTGCCGGCTCGCCGGGTGCATGGGGCATCCCCGCACTCCGAAGCCGTTGCGGTTGAAACAACGACGACAAATGAAAACGCCGGCTCGTGTCGAAACGCGAGCCGGCGTTTTTCGTGTCGGAGCGGCTGCAGCGTGCCGCCGCCCACTCCCGTTATCGGTTCCCGGGACTTCGACACAGGCGACAAAGATTTGTATCGAAGCACCGCCTTGTCATCACCGAACTACCGCAGCAGTTGCACGGGACTGAAGTAAGCATCGACGGCGAGCGGTGCATTGCCTCGAATGACCGTGGGCGCCACAAAGGGGGCCGGCTGGACCATCACGTGCTTGCTGCTGGCGCTGCCGGTCAACCGCACGTTCATCACCCGGATGCCGACGAACTTCACGATGGTGTAGGTGGCGTTGTTCCCGGGACCGGAGACGGCCGTAAAGAGCGGAATGAGCCGCGGCTGTCCCTTGATGGCTTCGAGTTCGTCTTTGATGCCCGCACTGATTCCGGTATCACCGTTGATGTAAAGCGGCCCCTGGTCGGTGCGGATTTCGCCGCCGAAAAACGAGAGATCGTGGGCATTCAGTCCGTGCAGAATCTGTCTCGCGATGTCGTTGGTGCTGTTGTTGCGGTCGCCGAGGTCGACGGTTCCGCGGTTCCCCGGGGGAAGGCTGCCGCTGCCGTTGGGATAAAGGTTCACCTCAAGAATCCCGTCGGGACCGTTGGTCACTTTGCCGGTCTCGGGATTGTAGGTGTAGTCATCGGTGCCGATCCCGTTCAGGAGGTTCTCCCAGGTCGGAACATCGAGCGCGAACGGCAGGACGTCAATCCGCTGCTGGCTTCCCGGCGGGATCTTGAAGCCGACGCCCACGCCGAGCGTCGCAGCGGCGCGAACTTCGAGACTCGCATCGTCGTGGCCGATGACGGGGGCGAAGAACAGGGGCAGCGGGCCATCCGCCGCTCCCGCCCCCTGGTTACGACGCAGTGTTACTTCCACCAGGTTGTAGGGAGCGGTGCCCCACGACTCGACATAGGTTCCCGCCCCCTCGTCCCAGAGACGCTGGCCGAAACGGACATCGCGCTGCGTATCGACATAGATCGACGGCACGTCACCGGCGCGGTGCCTGGCGGCGACGTCCGCTGCCGACGTGCGGGCAATCGTTTCGGCTTTGGCGGACGTCCTGGTCGGACCGAGTCCCAGGGCCGGGGGAAGTTCAATCGCCGCGGAGAGCGCGGAAGCGTCAGCCGCGGCCTGCAGCTGCGCTTTCGTCAGTGAGATATAGCCGACGTCAATCGTGAAGGCGGCGAACCCGAAGATCATGACGATCGCGGCTGCCGACAGGACGACAATGTTACCAGCGCGTTTCTGATCACGCCGCGGAGAGTGCTGTGCTCCGGGCGCAGGAAGTTTTGTGTGCATCGGTAGCTCCGGCGAACAGATGTGCATCGACGTCTGTCGAGTGGAAAATGATCGGGAGGATGTGATCCGCAGAGAGGAATTCGACCGTTCGAAAAGAAACCGCTATTCCTCGGGGTCGTACTGATGCACGTTGCGCTCGGTCGGATCGACGGCAACGAGACCGGTCGCCGAGTAATACCGCACCTCCTTGAGCGCGTACTTCTTCACCCGATGCGACGCGTAGCCGACGCGGGAGTGCTGAATCGAAGTCAGCGGACTGTAGCCGGTCAGGTCACTGGCCTGGGTGGGAACACTCGTATAGAGCTGCCGATAGCTGCCGAACGCTCCCCAGGTCTGCGAGGAGCCGTTGGTCACCGAGAACCGCAGACGCCCGTTCGAGATCCGCATGACCATCGTGTAGCGAATGACTTCGTTCTCGGTCGCCAGGAGGTTGTCGCTCGGATGGAACCGGTAATCGAGGATATCCGGCCCGTACCAGCGCTGCAGCTGCATCCCGCCGGCGACATAGCTCGGTTGTGTCACGTGATTCAGTTCGAGGACCGCATGCACGCCTTCCAGGTCGTTTCGCGGCGAAATGACGCCCACGATCTGCGGTGCATGATCGGCCGGGTCGGGAGTGCCGATCTCAATCACCCAGTCCTCTTCGACACGCACAATCGGCGTATCGCCGGGTGAGGTGGGAAGGGGATCGTCGGCGCGGGCGTCCGTCGGACTGACCAGCACCGACGCCGCTGCCAGCGCAAGGAGCAGCGTCTGTGGGAAGGGAAACGGGAAAGACCAGCGGCGCAGCGGCCGCCCTGCGGACATTGTCATGGCGCATTCTCCTCAGAGAGCAACCGAACGGCAGCCTGGCGATCTCACATTGAGACCCATGGCTTTGCGTCCTCGCCTCGCAGCGAGTTTGCCTTTGTACGTGGTCACACCGTCATGAGTGCCCGTTCAAAGATCGTGAGATGGAAAGTCCCTTCATCCAGTGGGACAGAACACGCTTTGAAGCGAACGAGGAGGGGAAGAGGGAATTGAGCCGCTTGTCCGCAAGATAAACCTAGTTCACGCCGGACAAGATGCAAATGATTTTGCCGATTTTCCCGAAAACGTATACGGGACTCTCTGGAGATGCATTCGGGACGACGCCGTAGCCGGTCTGCGGGCTGCCTCGCCGGTTGGCAATTTCGCTGCTGGCGCATGCTCCAGAGGCTGCTTACAGCAGCCGCCCGTACACAATTCGCGCGAGCGGAGCGGGCGGCGGCGAGGCAAGAGTGTCGACCGTCCTGCTGTGCCTCCTGACGGCGGCAGCATCCTTCACGCGGATGGCGAATGCGAGTGCCGTCAGAACCTCAGCGGGCCTTGCGCCGGGAGAGAAATTCGACGAGATCGCGCAGGTCCGATTTCGAAAGCTGCTTGACGAGATCTTCGGGCATGGCCGACTTGCCGCTCGCCCGCTCCTCAATCTCCTCCTTGTTGAGAGTGAGCAGTTTTCCCTCGGCGGTCATCAGCTCGATCGTGTCGTCGTTTTCCGACTTGATGATGCCGACGTGAACCTTCCCGAGATCCGTGACGAGTACCGCGGTCTCGAATCCCTTGGCGATCTTCCGGTTCGGATCGACGATCGCTTCCAGCAGAGATTCGCGGGGCTGATCGCTGGCAATTCGGGAGAGGTCCGGCCCGACATCCCCTCCCTGACCATCAATCTTGTGACAGCGGACGCAGGAGACCTGGGCACGCTCGAAGAAGATCGAACGCCCGCGGCTCGCATCTCCCCCCACCAGGGATTCCCGCCACGCGGAAAGCGGATCATCCCCGCGACGGGAGGCTTCGAATCGCTGCAGCTTCTCCGGAATTCCGTTCGTCGGCCGTTTGGCAGCGGCTTCCAGCAGGTCGAGGTGGACTTCCGGAGCCACGGTCCCTGCCAGCAGCCGATCGAGCCATTCGGCCAGCAAGGCGTCCGCAGCCGGGACCTGCATGGCGGCGAGTGTCGCGAATCCCTGCTGTTTCTCGTGTTGTGAACCGGATTCCAGGACGCTTCGAAGAACGGTGATCGCCTCGCCGGGATTGATCGCCGCGAGGACTTTCTGACCGGCGGCGCGAACGACCGGCTCCGCATCCGCCAGCGCGGCCTGCATCGCGTCGCGAAGCCGTGCATCTTTCAGCGATTCAAGTCCGCGGAGTGCTTCGACCCGCACGGCGGCAGAGCGGTTTGCATCGGTGACCAGCGACAGCAGCACCGGGCCGACTTCTTTTACCCCGAGCCCCGCGGCGACTTTCACACCGACTTCGCGAACGGCGTCGGGACCGGAGAACACTCCCCCCAGCGCAACGGGCAGGGCAGCCGCGGCAATCTCCTGCGGCCGCGGCGCAAGCGGACGCCAGGCACCGAGGACCCGGTCGCGCCCCGAGGGCTGCGCCCAGTCGGCCAGCGCATTCAGCGCCTCGATGCGGATCGCATCGGAGAGATCACCACGGCCTGCAATCGTCGCCACCCGCCGGGCATGCTCTGCTTCACCCAGCCGGAAGTTGGCGCTGATCACCCGCCGCCAGGTTTCCTCATTGAGCGTAGTACGCTCTGCAAGTTCCGCGAGTCGCGGAACCGCCCCTTCAATCGGCAAATCGTGAATCGCCCGGGCTGCCTCATCGACAAGTCGCGGCTCGGGATCGTTCAGAAATCTCGCGATCTCCGCACTCTCGTGACGACGGAGCGCGAGCAGCACCCCGAGCCGGGCGGCCGGCGAACTGCTTCCCGCCGCCTTCACAAGCGACGGGACATCACCAGCACCGGCAAGCGCCATCACCCCCGCGTGCCTCAACATCGGGTCGGCATCGTTGTTCGTTTCGAGCAACTGCAGCACCGCCGGCATCACCGAAACATCACCAACCTTGCCCAGCCCGAGCGCGGCAAAGAACTGCACACGCGGACTCGAATCCTTCAGCAGGTCCAGCAACCGCCCGGCGCCCGGTCGATAGCGGCCGTCGCCCAGAACCCTGGCGGCCTGGGCGCGAATCTCGGCATCATCGTCGTTCCACAGCGCGAGAACCGGTTCGAGTGCCGCGGGGTAGCTCCGCCCGATCTGACCGAGCCCCCAGATTGCGTGAATCCGGGCCAGCTGATGCTCTCGATTGGCTGCGACTTCGCGGAAGATGGCAACTGCCTCCTCGCCCCGCTCGGCCAGGGCAAACTGTGCCTCCTGACGAATCCGCTGATCGGGATGCCGCAACAGCCCGGCGAGTTCCGACGGCGTGCGGTTCTGAAATCCCTCGGCCATGATCTTGCGGCCTGCAGCAATGACGGGATCCTGCTGCGAATCAGGGTCGAAAATGCGATAGAGGCGTCCCTTGCCGAGGCCCGTCCAGCCGTCAACCCAGTCGCTGACGTACATCGAGCCATCGGGGCCGAAATCGACATCGGTAGCGAGAATCGACCACGCGAACTGCTCGTCATCGACGAGTTCAAACGTCGACCCTTTCGGCTTCACGGCGAACGAGCGAATACCGCTGTTCGCCGGGCCGCCGCGAAAATCACACAGAAAGAAGTGGTTCCGGTACTTCTCGGGGAGCCCGACGCCGGGATCGTAGGCCAGGCCCGACGGACCATCGGCGAAGTTGGCGATCGGCGGAACGATGTACGCCGGCTGTTCCGGATGATACGGGTGCCAGAGCTTCTCGCGGTTCCACGGCCCGCGATCCTTCAGGTACTGGTAATACATCCGCCAGCCGGAATCACCTCCTTCGACGACATACACCCAGCGGGCCTTGTCGCCGCTGTCGGAGTTGTTGTCGCCGGTGAAGAGATTGCCGTACTGGTCGAACGCCAGTTCCTGCGGATTCCTCAGCCCATACGCGACGACTTCGAGATCGGAGCCATCGGGATTGCAGCGAAAGACCGCCCCCGTGTCGGGGCGGGAGAGCATCCGGCCTTCGGTTTCGACATGATAGCCCCGGTCGCCGATGCTGTAGTAAAGCTTGCCATCGGGACCGAAGCGGAGTCCGTGCATGTCATGTCCGCGAAAGGCGACGCGGACTCCGTAGCCTGAATGGAGCGAGCGGCGGACTTCGGCCCGACCGTCTCCATCCTCATCCCGCAGCAGCCAGAGGTGCGGAATGCAGGTGTAATAGACATCTCCCCGACGCGCGATGACCCCCGCCCCCGTGCCGTCAAGAATTCCATTGAAGCCGTCGGCGAACACGGAAGAATGATCGGCCCGGCCGTCGCCGTCCCGGTCTTCGAGAACACGGATGCGGTCGTGTTCCTTCGCATATTCGGCGACCTTCTCCCTGAGATGCTTCTCGAACATCTTCAATCGCTGCTGGACGGTCTGCAGCGCGAGGTCATCATCGAGCCAGTTCATGTGCCGACGATTGTCTTCGACTCCCTTCTCCTGGCGAAACGTCTCGGCGACGTAGATTCTCCCCTGCTCGTCGATCCAGAACGCCACCGGATTGGCCACCAGCGGCTCGGCGGCGAACAGCTCGATTTTCAACGACTCCGGGATCTTGAACCCGGCAATCGCCTGTTCGGCTTCGTCGGAAGCGGCGGCGATGGAGGGGGCATAATCTTTCTGCGCCTCGCTCGCCGGGGGGGCGGCAACTGCAGAGTGACTGGATAAAATAACCAGTCCGAGTAAAAAGGGGGGCACTACGAGCAATCGTGCGAGAGCATGCATCAGGACGAGACCCGCCGCGAGTTCTGGAGGTGCTCGTCTCCCGCGGGAGCGAGCGAGGAATCCCCTCAATGTAGCGGTGCCGACCCGCGTTCTCAATAAGTGCCGCCGAAAAGACTTGCAACTTGCCGGCAGGTGGTCGGCAGGCACCAGGTCTGCCGGTGAGGAACCGCCGGGACGAACCTCCGGGACGAACATTGATCAGGCACATCAAACCACCCCGGGGGTGAAAACCGCTTTCCGAACGGCCGTCAGTTTTTCCTCCCGGAGGCCGCTGCCTGGCGATGGGTGGAGGCCCGTTCCGGCGCAGGCGAATTTGTGAGAGTAGCGAGATTATCAGAAGCGGAGCCGGTATCAAAAATGCTTCGCCTCGGAGTTGAACGGATCGAAGCGGTCGGAGGAGGGCGATTGTGAGACTTCTGCAGGAGCCAGGTTGAGTCGCGATTGCGGCAGCGTGAGATTCGGGTCAGACCCCATTGAATCTCCGCCGCTGCGGGAGACAATCCAGGTTCCGTATCGGCCTCACTTCTCCGGCCGTTGAGGACGCGGTTCACGAAGCGCCTGCCCGCCTCGGTGAATTGTCGAGTACGGTGGCGGCCCGCGGTCAGTACGGACAGATTTGGCGAATCGAATCGAATTGGGAGCATCCATGCGGAACGTGATATCGTTGGTTCTGGGGGGCGGTAAAGGTACCAGGCTCTACCCGCTCACAAAGTACCGGTCGAAGCCCGCGGTTCCCCTGGCGGGACGTTACCGCCTGATCGATATCCCGATCTCGAACTGCATCAACAGCGGCCTGAACCGCATCTACCTGCTGACGCAGTTCAATTCGGTCAGCCTGCATCGCCATATCCGCGATACCTACAACTTTGACAACTTCGATCGCGGCTTTGTCGAGATCCTGGCGGCCCAGCAGACCTTTGCCGGCGAGGACTGGTACGAAGGGACAGCCGACGCCGTCCGCAAGAATCTCCGCTATATCGAACAGCCGGGGATCGACTATGTGCTGATCCTCTCCGGAGACCAGCTCTACCGGATGAACTATCTCGACATGATCGAGACGCACAAGACATCCGGGGCCGACGTCACCATTGCCGCCGTGCCGGTCACGCAGGAGGCGGCGACGGCGTTCGGCATCATGCGGCTGAATGACGAGGGACGCGTGGTCGGCTTCCTTGAAAAGCCGAAGACTCCCGAAGAGTTCAACCTGGTGCGGACCGAACCGTCGTGGATCGAAGCCCGGGGAATTCAAAGCCACGGCCGCGACGGGCTCGCGAACATGGGAATCTACCTGTTCAATCGCGATACCCTGGTGGATGTGCTCACCAAGACCGATTACCAGGACTTCGGAAAAGAGGTCTTCCCCGCCTCGATCCGCACCCGCAAGGTGCAGGTCCACATGTTCGACGGCTACTGGGAAGACATCGGCACCATCAAGGCGTTCTATCAGGCGAACCTCGATCTCGCCGGGCCGCATCCGGCGTTCCAGCTGATCTCGCCGACTGAACCGATCTACTCGCGTCCGCGCTTCCTGCCGCCGTCGAAACTGAACGGTGTCACGGTGACGCAGAGCCTGATTGCCGAGGGTTGCACGATCGGCGCGGGGTCCGTGATCGAAAACAGTGTCATCGGCCTTCGTTGTCAGATCGGCAGCAACGTCACGATCAAGAATTCGGTGCTGATGGGGGCTGACTTCTTCCAGACTCCCGAAGATATCGCTTCCGATCGCGCGATGCGGCGTCCGCCAGTCGGCATCGATGATGGCGCCTACATCGATGGCGCGATCGTCGACAAGAATTGCCGCGTCGGCAAGAACGTGCGCATCGAAAACCCGCAGGGAATCGAAGACCGCGACGAGACTGCCTACTCGATCATTCGCGACGGCATCGTCGTCATCCCCAAGGGCACGATGCTCCCCGACAACTGGAACTGCATGAACGACAAGTGACCGCAAGACTCACGGTCACCGGCCCTCCACCCTGAGCGGCGGAGTTGATCTCCGCCGTCTCCGTGTGCATCGGAGCTCTCGAAACCGCAAAACAGAACGACTCCCCCGCTATTCACGGGGGAGTCGTTTTTTGAAACACCGCGGCACATGTTGCGGGAACACTGATTCCCCGCAACGCGCCTACCCGACTTCCAGGCTCTCCAGGAATTCGTTGAGCTCGCGCCGCAACTTCTGCTCCTGCTCGGTGATCTCGTCGATTTCTTCCCGCGTCTCGTCGTTCAGATCTTCCTGTTCCGCGAACTTCTCGATGTAGCGTTTGTAGATGTCGGACGTGCGGTCGAGCTGGGCCATGTTCTGGCGGATTCGGGACTGCTCTTCTTCAATCACCTTGATCCGTCCCTGCAATTGCTGCCTCTTCGCCACGAGTTCCGCGAGCTGCTGCTTGCGGCGGATCACTTCTTCGAGTGCTGATTTCACCTTGGGGCTGACCGCCGAAGAACGCAGGTAGACGGCAATCGTCGATTCATCGAGGTTCGTCAGGGCGACGGCCTGCGCGACGACCTGCTCCTCCTCGATTTTCAGCGTCTCGGCTTTGCCCGGTTGGGCAACGACCGCGAAGCGATAAAGGTCGCGCGTCTTCTCCGTCGGCTCCTTCGGCGCGACCAGCTTCCAGTCGCTCGAAAGCGGCGACTCAATCAGCACTTTCCGCGGCTTGCTGGAGGAATTCTTGACCGTGAAGGTCTGCGACTTCGCGAGCTTGCGTGATGTGTAAAGAGTGCCCCTCACGATGCGGACACTCAGCAATTCCTCGGGCAAACTCCGGGACTGGGGAGCGACTTCAACATCCAGGTCCAGAGCGTAGCTGATGAGGCGTTCCGATTCCGGCGGCAAGTCGTCGATCCGCGCATCACCGGCATAAGCCCCTCCATCGAAAACCGTGATCGGTCCCTGCATCAGGTGCAGCTCGGTGCTGTTCACGAGCCGCAGCCCGTTCAGCGGATGCTTCGCATGCACCGAGGCGTTGTAGATCGAGAGCTTCTCGCCTTTGATCTTCGAATTGACGATCGGCAGCATCGCCGACTTCTGCCGTGCGAGCGTCACGCGCGTATCAATCTTGTACTGGAAGAGTTCGCCGACGTTCTCCGCCTGGGCCACCGACTGTACGCCGCGCTGCATGCTGAAGGCATCCACCGCAGGGCCGGGCCGGCCAGCCGCTCGGGCACGGCGGGATTCGCTCAATCGATCGCTTTCCATCCTCGCGCCCGGAGGCGTGCCGAACTTTCGCTGCGCCTCCGCCATGGGCGCAGGGGGCGCCATGGCCGCAACCTCGCGATCGCCCGCTTTCTCGAACTGTCGTTCCGCCTCGGCCAGGTCCTGGTCATATTTCGGAGGCATCAGCGAAGCATACAGCTCCGGCACGACGAGGGGCCGCGCGACGTAGAGCGGCTGGTAGAGGTCCATCCGGAACGAAATCGGGCGTCCGCTCACCAGCGACAGGTCTACATCGTTCCAGTCCTCTTCCGTCGTGTTCTCGACGATCGCCCAGCCCTGCAGGAACGGCTGCTCTTCCTCATCGAGAACAAGCCGGTAACTCGTCTTCCAGATCGGAGTCTCCTGGATATAGCCGATACGGACCCCGCGCTCCCCTTCGCCGGTAAAATTCAGCGTGACCGTCTTCTTGTCGGTCGCGTGTCCCTGCGCGAGGATGGCCAGAGCCTGGTTGAGCTCCTGGTTCAGCGTTTCGTTGAGCAATCGAATCGTCGTGACATCATCGAGCGGAATGTTCCTCAACCCGGCGGGGGAGACGAGAGTCAGCAGCGGGATCTCGATCACTTTGCCGTCATCCTCATCGCCGACGGGCCGCTTGCGGATTTCCACGCCGAGAATCGTGCCGGTGACCTTCTGCGGCTTGCCCTTCAGCTCGGCTTCGAGTTCGACCGACTCCCCGCGAACCTGCCGCAGCAGGTCGGCCAGGCTGGGACTTTCGGTCAGATCGATCGCGAACGTCTGCAGGGCCTTGGTGACCGGATCGCGGGAGGCGTAACTGACCGTTGACACGTGCCCGCCATCGAGATCCTGCACGACCATGCTTTTCAGCAGATCGTTGATGTCATCCACATTGAAGCGCAGTTCGAGCGAAGCATCGTCCCGCACGGTTCCGCCGTGTTCAAAGAATCCAACACCCGAGTTGAAGAGCACAATCCGCTGCAGCTTGACGTCACGCGCATTCTGTTCCATCGGGGAGCGTTTCTCCTGTGCGGGGGTGATGACTCCAGTGAGTGCAAGAACGACCAGCGCAAAGGTTGTGGGAACCAGTCGACGCAAAAGTGGCCTGAGAATCATCGGTGAGTGCTCCTTCGAGGCAGTGCGGGCGAACCCTGCGCGCCAACAGGGCGCGGACACCCTTAGACCCGGTTCGGGGCGCAAAAGTTCCCGGGCAGGCGACCGACCGCCATTCCCGGCTGTCGTCCGTAAATGATGGAGGGTGCCTGGAACGGCAGGCCCCTGGACCACCATTCCACGGCCGCCCCCGCCATTCTCTGACGATCCCCAGCGTCAGGGGAAGCATAAACTGCAGCAGGGGATGCAAATGCGGAGAGAGAGGAGGCGCAGAGACGCGCCCGCAGGGCGAGTTTGGCGCGTGCCGACTTCAGCGAAGTGCCGCGGCAAGATCAGCGAACCGGAGCACCATTCGTCGGGGCTTTGTTCTCGGGAACCGGTGCGGGAGCGGGTGATTTCGGTTCGGCCTGTGGCGGAAGCCGTTCCTGCTGGACGGCAATGCCGTCCCTCGAACTGGTGATGAGATATCGGGTGCCGTTGACCGGCTCGATCGGTTTCGGAGGGGCCGACTTCCCCCCATTCTGCGGATCGACCGGTTGCAGGGTCAGCTGCGCCGGTCGGCAGAGCTGGTGCCGACGCGTATAGCGCGGCGGGAGCTCGAACTTCTCCCCCGCCAGCTGATAGTTCAACGCTTCCTCCGACTGATTGACGATCGCAAAGTCGATCCCCTGCGACTGTGGCCGCCCGAACATCTGCACGGCATAGTAGTGATCGGTCTTCTCGCTGCGGGCGAGGGCCACGCCGAACTGAGTCACGTCGGGATCGAGCATGTTCTTGCGATGCTCGGGAGAGTTCTTCCACCCCTCCACCAGACGTGCCGCAAGCTCCTCGGTCTTGAACCCGGTCGAGCGATACTGATAGGCGATGTTCTCGGAGACGATGCAGAACTCGTAGCCCTGCGCCTTCGCCCGCTCGGGTGGCCGCCGTCCGTCGGCCGCGTGGCCGTAACGATCGGTCTTCGCCATGTGGTTCGCAAACGCCTGTGCGGTCTCGGCCAGCTGCTCATTCACCGCCAGCTCGGGCAGTTTGTTCTGGATCCGGAACTGGTTCGTCAGGTTGAAGATCTGCTCGGCCACCCGGGAGAGATCCGGCCGCACGGCATCGGCGCGAAGATCCGCCGGGACCTTAATCTGCTCGACTTCATCAATCTGCTCGCCTTCCTCCGGCTGGGCCTGCTGCGCGTGCGCCCGGTTGCTCACCAGCACTGCGCAGGAAAGAAGAAACCCGGCGGCGACCAGCACGCGGCGAGAATTTTTCGTGAGTGACTGCACGGGCGTTTCCCTTCCCCTCCAAGAGCCTCGGCCGATCGCGGCGGACCCCGGGTTATTTCCAGGTGATTGACAGACGCGCCGACTTGTGTGTTCGCTGTTTGAGCCCTTCCTCATTCCCCTCGATGCCCTCTCGGGGCAGGCTGAGTCATGCAGGAAAGGTTGCGAATCACCCACGCAAGTCGAGAGCCATTTCCGCGGATTCTGTCTGCGGGTGCAGCGGCAGCCTGCGGAAACCGCCACATCCACGCGAATCGGCCATGCGCGCGGGCCATTCGGCGAAAGCAGCGTCTGCCCTTCTGGAAAACAGGCGGTCAGCTCGAAGTCAATCTGGACACTGCCCGATCGGCAGCACGGCACTCCTCACCTGCACCTTCAGGAAGGAACTCGCGAAATCCCCCCTCAAAGAACGGAAAAACCCGCCGGGGGAAAACTTCCCCGGGCGGGCAGGTGATTCCAAGGGCGGCCGAAACAGCCGGTCAGGCCGACTTCCGCATCGGCAGGATGGTCGGGGCGGGCTGCTTGCAGCCTTCGAGGAACTGCTCGAAGACCTGCATGTCGAGAGCCGAGGCGGTCTCGCTTTCGGGGTGCCACTGGACGCCGATGCAGTGCCAGTTCTCGTCGACGGCTTCGATCGCCTCGATCACTCCATCGGGGGCGGTCGCCGAGACGCGGAAGAGGTTCGCGACCTGGTCGACGGCCTGGTGGTGAGCGCTGTTGACGCGGATTTCGCCGGGGCCGTAGATCTTGTCCATCCGCGTTCCGGGAACGATCTCGATCACGTGACGCAGCGTCGACTCGACCGGGTCGCGGTGGTGCAGCGCCTTCTGGACGTCTTCCGGGACGTGCTGGAAGATCGTTCCGCCGCAGACGACGTTCAGCAGCTGCATGCCGCCGCCGATTGCGAGGATCGGCATGCGGAGCTCGACAGCCATGCGGCAAAGCCGACGGTCGAAATCTTCGCGACGCGTGGGCATCGAACGCGTGGCGGGGTGACGATCCATTCCCAACCGCACCGGATCGAGGTCCTGGCTGCAGCCGGCGAGCACCAGCCCGTCGAGCATGCTCAACAGCTGCTTCAGGTCCTCATCGTTCGCATAGGGGGGAATCAGCATCGGCAATCCGCCGGCGGCGGAGACCGAATCGTAATAACCGGTGTTGAACCAGCTCAGCGCGATCTGATCCTTGCGCGCCGGACGAAAGTCACCGTTGATCCCGATCAGAGGCTTCGTTGACATCAATTTCCCTCCCTGGTTTTTTTCTGGCGCATCCCTGCGCCTTCAGAATTGCCAACGTTCGCGGCAAGACCTGCCCCTTGTTGCCCAGGCGGCAGGAACACGTTCCCATTCACGCGGCCCAATCATCAGGCTGCGCAGCGGAGGAATCAGAGAGCTCGAAACGGGGAGGGAGAGAGATGTGAGGCTTGAAATCCATCCTTGAATCCCTCGGCTCGACATTCTGTACCGTCTGCTTGTCAGTCATCCGACAGGTACAGGCCACCGTTCGAGAACCGATCCATCGGTTCCTGCCTCGTGCAGCGGGTTGCACAAGAGCTTCTTGCCGCCATTCCTGCATTCGCCGGGCTTACCGTTCGAGGCCAGTCTGGTCTCGTGTGCTCAGCGATGCACGCGACGGGGGCATAGTACACTCGGCAAAATTTGCTTGTCTACGATTTTCTCGTTCTTACATTCAGTTTTGTAAAAGTTGCCATTGCAATGCCCCCGGGCACGTTCCGTGCCGATCGGCCCGGTGCATGGCTCGTGTAAAAAGCAGGAGTGCACTCAAAAGCGTGAGTGACAAGAGGATGAGGCGCGCGCGACAGCGCACCTCCCTGCGTCAACGCAAAAACACCCGCGACCGGGATCGGTGCGGGTGCTTTTCGAGGATTCGTGAGTCAAGGACCGGGTCGAGAGGCTCTCCGACTCAGTTTCCGGTGAATTTTCAGAAGCGAAGACCGGCCCGCAGCAGCCAGCCGTCATCGATGCCGAAGTCGGTCGTCGGCCCCTTGAAGTGGGCGTGACGGTCGATCACCCAACCCCCTTCGATGAAGGTCGAGATGCCCGCCGACTCGGTGCGGATCCCCAGCAGCAGCCGCCAGTCGCTGACTTCGATGCGGTCCTTGACGCCGGTGTTCTCGATCTTGACCTCGTACGCCTCGACGTTGAACTCACCCGAGCCGTAGAACCACCACGCCACGCCGTTGTACGAGCCGAGGAACCAGCTGATCCGCGACTTCGGGAACAGCAGCCGGAACTCCCAGCGGTCGTTCGGCGTCCAGACCACCCCGGCGTAGGGGATGACGCGGTCCTTCACCCGGTCCCAGTACGCGGCACCGAAGGCGAACATCCACGCCGGCGACGCCCGGTAGAACAGCACGCCGCGGCCGTCGAAGCTGTAACCATCCGAGCTCAGATTGTCCTCGAAGTCGGAAACAACCGCCGGCGTGAAGCCGAGCTGCGCACTCCACGGCCCGGCGGGAATCGTCAGCTCGAAATCCGACGCAATCCGGTACACCTGCCCCGGCAACGCCACGCCGATCGGCGGCATCATCGCCGCCGGCGGCGGCTCGCCCGTCGGGCCGCTCCAGAGGCGAATGTTCCCCTGCGGCGTCCAGGCGAAGATCATTCCCGAAGGCGTCGGCGTCGTGTAACGCCACGCCATGTTGAACTCGAGCACCTCAAACTTGCCGGGGACGCCGCCCGTCGATTCCTTCGGCAGCCAGCCCACGTCGTAGAACGACTGCCAGCCGTAGTGGAACGGTTGCGGCCCGAAGACGCCGTAGCAGCCGTCGCCGCAGACATCCCCTCCCGGCTGGCCGAGAAACGGGTCGCTGCCGTAGGGCGACATCTGAAACGGTGCGGCCCCCGGCATGCCCGGGCCTGCCGGTGCGCCATACGGGTCCCCGTAGGGTGCCCCCTGGAATCCCTCGACGCCGAGTCCCGGCTGGGCGTACGTCTCGCCTCCTGGAACCCCTCCCGGAGAGCCGTAATACGGGTTGTCGTCGTATGTGGGAGTTTGCCCACGCACGAAGTTCCGTGACCGGGCGGGCAGATCCCCTTCGCTCCGCAGGGCCTCCGCGAACAGCGGAGTCGCCCGGACAACGGGGAAGTGCGCACGCTCCTCGGGCTCCGCCGCAACGGCGGCGAGCAGACAAAGCAGTGGAATACTCACGATTCTTGACCTGTCGTGCGGGAGGAACAGATCCGCCGACGAATGTCGGCCGGGGTCAGGGTCGGGCCGGATTTTCCAAATGTGGCGAAATGCGTCAACGGCAATTTCTGCCGAATCGAGCGCCCCCGCTCACCAGCCCTCGCCCCCCGACCGGAACCTCCGCGGCCACTGCCCCAAATCCGCCAAATCAGGGGTCACAACAGGCCGAAACTTATGTATACTTCTCGATGCGTCATCGGGCCCGAAATGACAGCAGCCCGATCGTGCGTGAAGCTGCGGTTGCCGGCAAGAACGACCTTCCGGCCGTTGGACCTCTTCGATCCCTGCCTGAGAGAGTGCAGTGATGCTCACGATCTGCGATCAAGACCGCCGCATGGGACGGCGCGAGTTTCTCCGCATCGGGGGAGTCGGACTGGGCGGACTGACCCTGTCCCAGCAACTGCTCGGCGAGGTCGCCGCCGCGGCGGGTGGCTCGGTCGTCCGCGACAAATCGGTCATCTTCCTCTTCCTGCACGGCGGTCCCAGCCAGATCGAAACCTTCGACCCGAAAATGACCGCCCCCGTCGGCATCCGCAGCGTCAACGGCGAGCTGGCGACCTCGGTCCCCGGCGTCACGTTCGGCGGCTCCTTCCCGCAGCTTTCGACGCACGCCCACCGCGTGTCGATCGTCCGCTCGTTCACAACCGGCGACGGCAATCACGACATCAAGCCGATCGTCAGCAAGAAGACGTTCGGCGCGAACCTCGGCTCGCTGTATTCGCGGATCGTCGGGGCCAATCACCCGGTCACCGGCATGCCCACGAACGCACTCCTCTTCCCGCAGGCGGTCGATCCCGACGCCAAGCCCGGCTCGACCAGCTTCGGGCGGTTCGATTCAACCGGCTCGCTCAGCACCGCCTACGCTCCCTTCGTCCCCGGGGCCGGGGGAGACCTGCAGGACGACATGCAGTTGAAGCTGCCGCTCGATCGCCTCGACGACCGCCGGGCGCTGCTCACGCAGCTCGACCGCATGCGGTGGAGCCTCGATTCGGCTGGTACGCTCGAAGGGATGGACAAGCTCCGCGCGCAGGCGTTCGGAACGATTCTCGGCGGCGTCGCCGACGCGTTCGACCTCCGCAAGGAAGACCCGAAAACCATCGCCCGCTACGACACCTCCCGCATCTCCCGCCCCGACAACATCGACAAAAAGTGGACGAACTACAAGAACTACGTCGACAACGGCCAAACCCTGGGCAAGCTGCTGCTGCTCGCGCGGCGGCTGTGCGAAGCCGGCTGCGGGTTCGTCACCGTGACGACGAACTTCGTGTGGGACATGCACGCCGACCGCAACAACGCCGGTATGGAAGAAGGCATGCGTTACATGGGGGGGCCGCTCGATCACGCCCTCTCGGCATTTCTCGAAGACCTCGAATCGCGCGGGCTGAGCGACCGGATTCTGCTCGTCGCCTGCGGCGAGATGGGCCGCACGCCGCGGATCAACAAGACCGGCGGCCGCGACCACTGGGGCAACCTCGCCCCGCTGCTGCTCGCGGGGGGCGGCCTGCAGATGGGCCAGGTGATCGGCCAATCGACCCGCGACGCGGGCGAACCGCTGACCGAGCCGCTCACCACCAATCACCTGATCTCCACGATCATGAACACCCTCTTCAACGTCGGAGAACTCCGCCTCACCCGCGGCCTCTCCAACGACATGGCCCAACTCATCACCGAAGGCGAACCCATCCCGGGGTTGCTGTGAGGGGTGCTTGCGAAATGGCGGAGCAATGTTAGTTCCGCACTACTCGCAGGCTGGGGTCGATTACACTCGTTCCCGGGTTGCGCTTCGCCATCGCTTCGTTGCGGATTGCTCGCAGGCTGGGGTCGATTACACTTGATTCGCTCGTTGACGTCCCCGCTGCTGCGTTGCGGATTGCTCGCAGGCTGGGGTCGATTACACTCGTGCTGGTGATCCGCTCCCCCAGCATCAGTTGCGGATTGCTCGCAGGCTGGGGTCGATTACACTGCCTGCTTACATCCCCAGAGAGCCGTGGCGGTTGCGGATTGCTCGCAGGCTGGGGTCGATTACACTCGAGGGGATTGACGCTGTAGTGACCGATCCGTTGCGGATTGCTCGCAGGCTGGGGTCGATTACACTGGATTCATCAAGGCACAACGCCGACAGAGCGTTGCGGATTGCTCGCAGGCTGGGGTCGATTACACTGATGTCCAAGACAGGTGTTGCCGCGCTTCTGTTGCGGATTGCTCGCAGGCTGGGGTCGATTACACTCGAAGTGCTTTTGTTTCGTCGGCTGTGTCGTTGCGGATTGCTCGCAGGCTGGGGTCGATTACACTAAGCTGTTCACGATTGATGCGGGAGCGATTGTTGCGGATTGCTCGCAGGCTGGGGTCGATTACACTACGTCTTGCCGATCTTTTTTTCGCCATATAGTTGCGGATTGCTCGCAGGCTGGGGTCGATTACACTCTGGCCGTGCGGTCAGAGGAACATCAAGGTGTTGCGGATTGCTCGCAGGCTGGGGTCGATTACACTCCACGCGCGAGACATGGCACAAGGGCCGATGTTGCGGATTGCTCGCAGGCTGGGGTCGATTACACTCGCTCGAGCCGAAGGGCTTGCTGAATTACAGTTGCGGATTGCTCGCAGGCTGGGGTCGATTACACTCTGATCGGCAAGCTTTTCTTGGCGAAGGTGTTGCGGATTGCTCGCAGGCTGGGGTCGATTACACTGAGTCTGGATCTAGGCCGATCCTGGGATGGGTTGCGGATTGCTCGCAGGCTGGGGTCGATTACACTCACGTCCTGGGAGTATCAACTTTGATGATCGTTGCGGATTGCTCGCAGGCTGGGGTCGATTACACTACACGGGCATCAGCTTGCCGATCAGCGATAGTTGCGGATTGCTCGCAGGCTGGGGTCGATTACACTACGAGCTTGTGCAG